>Ga0099827_10002095_pt1 | contig 10852 bp, 9 predicted proteins | sample CZO8metaG_FD_79339 | JGI IMG/M metagenome (GOLD analysis project Ga0099827, IMG submission 79339) | Vadose zone soil microbial communities from the Eel River Critical Zone Observatory, Northern California, USA - CZOApr15con1.8 metaG | ecosystem: Environmental > Terrestrial > Soil > Vadose zone ...
AGCAGAATCGGAAGGATCATTGGAAATATTGACCGGCGTTGAGAAGGTCACACCACCGTCGGTGGAGCGGCTTAAGACAATGGTCTGATGGCCAGGAGTATTGTCCACCCAAACCACGTTGACGCCGCCGTTGGTGTCGACCGCGATGCGGGGACTGAAGAAGAGCATGGAACTTTTGGAGACGTTTGTCGGCGTCGAGAACGTGACACCGCCGTCCGTAGAGCGGCTGAAGAGGATGTTAGAGTTGTTGGAATTGGTGGCATTATCATCTTCCCAGACCGCGTAGATGTTGCCGCCACCGTCCACCGCAACTTGCGGAGTCAATGAGAAATCGGCGTTATTGGAGACATTCTTTGGCGCGGAGAAGGGTATTTGCGCCCTCGAAGTGGCGCACATCAATGACGAGCCAAGGCTCAAAAGGGCGAGGACCTGGGTCCAACGGCTGGGGCGAACCACGGCACACCTCCTTATGGGCGATCAGGGGCCAAAGAAACGGCTATCTCGATCCGTTCGAGATTCGGAACACATTGAAAGCGCCTCTGGCCAGTCGTGTGGGGACATAAGGCTGGCGGTCCTGCGAGGCTACGTCGAGCACGCTTGCCCTCCGGGACCAGCAGGGGGCACTTCTGATTTACCTCGTTTAGTATACCGTACCAGTACCGAAAGAAAAGAGAAATGAGGTACAGGAAGGTACAGTACGTGTCCAAAAGCTAACCAAGTTTGCTCCGCCCAATTATCCCGTAAGTACTTGATTCCATTGCTCTAGCGCTTGCCGAGGCTTAAGAGTCGCTCCAAGCCGGATATTTCTCCGCGGCGCCTCCGGGGACCTCGCTATCGTCATTTAGGGGTGATATTCCAGGTCGGTTCCAGTTACAATCGCCCCGGCCAACCCAGGCCTTCGATGAACAAAATACACATCGCCGTAGGCAGCACCCGTCGTCCCAAACTAGCCGCCGTCGCCCAAGCCCTGGAAAGCTTCGGACCAGTACTAGGACCCGCTGCAGAGTTCGCCGTACTTGGCTTCGACGTCGAAAGCGGCGTCAGCCACACCCCCTCCACGCGAGACGAATTGATGCGCGGCGCCCGCCAGCGTGCCGAATCCCTGGTGCACCTGGCCCGGCAGCGCCACGAAGGCTGGCAATACTTTGTCGGTCTTGAGGGTGGTCTCGATACCGTGCAAGAAAATGGCGCCCGCCGCGTTTTCCTCGAAAGCTGGGCCTATGTCAGCGACGGCTCCGCCGGCCACTACGGCCGCTCGGGGGGAGTCGAAATCCCCGCCGCCCTCGCCCACGAAGTCCTGGAAAATGGCGTGGAACTCTCGCAAGCCATCGATCGTTTCGCTGGCGAAGTGGGAATTCGCGACGCGCAGGGCGCCTGGGGCGTGCTTTCCTGTAACTTGATCACCCGCCAGGAAGCCTTTCGCATCGCCGTGCTCGCGGCCTTCGCGCCCTTCTACAATTCAAAAATGTACCGCGCGGCCTCCGCTGCGCGATAATGTAAGGAACGGAGCTGTTGTAAACGAGGAGAGACCTGTGGACATTGTCAAGGGCAATATGGGCTGGATCGAGGTCGTCGTCGGCCCGATGTTTTCCGGCAAAAGCGAAGAGCTGATCCGCCGCCTGCGCCGCGCGGAATTTGCGCGCCAGCGCGTGCAAATCTTCAAGCCCGCCATCGACGAGCGCTACGCTGCCAACGAAATCATCTCGCACTCCGGCCTGGGGATCGCGTCCGACAGCATCCACAAAGCCTCTGAAATCATGGAAAAAGTCCAGGCGCGCACCGAAGTCATCGGCATCGACGAAGCGCAATTCCTCGGCGACGAAGTCGTGGACGTCTGCACCAAGCTCGCTAATCTCGGCAAGCGCGTCATCGTCACCGGCCTCGACACTGATTATCGCGGCCGCCCCTTCGAGCCTATGCCCCGCCTTCTCGCCATCGCCGAAGAAATCACTAAGTTGCTCGCCATTTGCGTGCGCTGCGGCAATCCCGCGGTGCACACGCAGCGCCTCTTCGAGAGCGAAGAGCTGATCGTCGTCGGCGCCACCGGCATGTACGAAGCCCGCTGCCGCCGCTGCTTCGAACCCAATCCCGAGCAGGCCAAGGAAAAAAAAGACCATCCGCTCCTGATCCGTAATCGCGTTGCCGGTGCGGGAGGCGCGGCCAAGTAGCCTTTCCCGCCCGCTCCCCATGCGCATTGAATCCAAAGCTCCCACCCGCGTGGACCTCGCCGGCGGGACGCTCGACATCTGGCCGCTCTATCTTTTTCATCCCGGCGCCGTCACCGTCAACGCCGCCATCACCCGCTACGCTTCCTGCCGCATCGAGACCTACGCACAAGAGGATCACCGCATCCGCCTCATTTCCCGCGACACCGAGCGCGAAGAAAATTTTGCGTCCTTCGCCGACCTCATCAAGGCCAAGCGCTACAAACTCCCGCTGCTCGCGGAAATCGTCAAGTTTTTTCAGCCCCAGGGCGGTTTCACCCTCGCCACCGACTCCGAAGCGCCGGCCGGCGCGGGTATTGGCGGCTCCAGCGCCATGGCTGTTGCCATTTGCGCTGCGCTCGATCGCTATACCGGAACCGGAAAAAGTAAGGCCGATTGGATTCACATTAGCCGCGATGCCGAAGCCATCGTCATTCGCGTCCCCACCGGCACGCAGGATCACTACCCGCCGGCCTTCGGCGGCGCCGCGGCCATCGAGCTTCCGCCCGGCGGCGAGCGCCGCACCGAGCTCCGCGTCGATCTCTCCGAACTCGAGCGTCGTCTCGTCCTCTGCTACACCGGCAACCCGCGCAAGTCCGCCATCAACAATTGGGACGTCTTCCGCGCGCACATCAACGGCGACAAAGCCGTTTTCCACAATCTCGCGCGCATTTCCGAAGTCGCGCAGCAATTGCGCGGCGCGCTCGAGCGCTCCAACTGGTCCGAAGCCGGCCGCCTCATGCGCGAGGAGTGGAGCTTCCGCAAGCGCAACCTACCCACCATTACCACCAAAACCATCGACCGCGTCGTCGATGGCACGCGCCGCAAAGGCGCGTTAGCCGGCAAAGTCTGCGGCGCAGGAGGCGGCGGCTGCGTCGTCCTGCTCATCGAGCCCGAAGCCCGCGAGCGCGTCGAAGCCGCCGTCGCCGCCGCCGGAGGCCAAGTCCTCCCCATGAAGATCGACCGCTCCGGCGTCCAAGTCACCGTCTCCTAAGTGGCCGGATTCGAACACCTTGCCTGTAGCGTGCCGCAGATTAATTATGAAATACGTAATATCTTTAGGAGAAGTGAAGAGGAGAAGAGAGAAGAGAGCACGATGCAAGCTTCCGGATCGCTTCAAGCGTCCGGATCGCTCAGGATTTCCTTTGCTTCGGACTGGCTCAAGAGCCCCTTGCGGACCAGCGCGTGAATCAGGCGAATGGCGTAAGTCTGATCCCCGTCACCGTTCGCTGGCTGCGCGACCGCCGGAAACGCGTTGCTGAAAGAGACCTGCGGCGGCAGGCGCAGCTCCCTCAGCCAGGTTGTCACCACCTCGCGTTGCGCGGGCGGCATGTCCGCGAACACCAAACCCATTCCTGATCCCACATGGCGCGAACTCACGGTCGCAAGTACATCCAGAACCTGCTCGCGGCGATGAATCTGCACGCGCACCGCGGCACCGATCGGCAACGGATTCAGCGTATCGATATAGCAGCCCTGCATGCTGAGGTCCGACGTCCGCGCGGGAATTCGCGCGCCCGTGCGCATATCCACCACTTCCACCGGAGCCACAAACACCGAGCGCGACGCGCAGCGTCGTTCGCTCTGCGACCGGTTCCTGCTCTCGAGCGTCGCAGGCTCCGACGGCGGAACATACGCCCGCGGCGCCGGCGTGTTAACTGGAGTCGATTGCCCGCAAGTCGAGAGAGCTACCGCCACTCCATATCCGTCGTTGCGCCGCTGCACGCGCACCACTTCGCCGATCTGCTCCAGGTTGGCTGCACCCGCCATCGGATCGTAAGGCGAAGTCACGCGAAGACGCATGCCCTTGTAATAGCGGTCCAGCGTGGTGAAGAAATAAATGGATTTACGTGTCGCGTTCAGTGTCGTGCGCACTTCCTCGAAGTTGCCGTCATTGAAATCCGCGGAACGCAGCCGCACCTGCAGCGAAATGCCCGCGCGGCGCATCTGCCGTCGTTCCTGGCGAGCTGCGGAGACCGGTGTGGAGGCGGGCGCCTCGGTAAGCGGAGCGTGATCAGACATTCGTTCTTGGCGCACTTTGAGGCTTCGCGAGCCCTCGCCGTGGCGCTCTCCAACCTGCTGCAAGCAGCTTATTGGAGTGTTCGCGGCGGTCCCATAGAACAGGGGTACCACCAAAGGAGTACTAAGGGCGGGTACCGTAAACTGGACCCAAAGTTTATTTCGTCGAGCGAGCCCGTTTCGCCATTGTGAGCAGCGGAATAGAGCCCAGCAAAACGCATTTCTTTTCTTTCCCAATCACCTTGAAAATTTCACATAGGCCACGCCGCAATGAAAGACACCCTCGCCGGGAGATTCGTGTACATAGACGATTTGGCCGGGCACGAAGATGGATTGCCCGCCGGGCGAGTAGGGAACCGCGACTTCGATCATAGTGCTCGCGTAAAACTGTTTTTTGCTTTTGAAGCGCAGGCCGCCGCGCGACATATCCTCGCAGGAAACGATCTCGTCCGGCATGCCGGGACGACGAATGCACGCTTGAAATTTGACTCTGGTGCGCGGATGGCGCCGGCGATCTTCCGGACGCGCCGGAGCCTGGGGCGCGGTCGCCGTGGCTTTGGGTGCGGCCGGCGCGGTCGTTGCCGGTTGCGATGCTTGCTGTTCCGGCGGCGTCTCTGCCTTTGGCGCGGACAGCGGGGCAGCCGCGAACGGCGGGGCGTAAGGTGGATCGGCTTCGGCGACCGGTTGTTCGGGCGCTGGCGCAAGATCCTCGGCAGGCTGCCTCCAAAGCGTGGAAGAGCCGCAACGCTTGCAGTAGCGCACCATGCTGCGATTGACAGCAAAGACGTCCGATTCCAAATCGCTGTGGTCCATCATTTCGCGCGTTTTGCAGTTGCTGCATTCCAGCAGCGCGCGATTCGCTTGCCGTTCGGCCTCGGTCAGTTCCGCGAAATCCAGACCCCAGAAATTGAGCTCGGGATCGAGAAACGCCACGCCATAAATATAGTTGTCGCCGGCCGCGGCGAGCTGGCCCACCACGCGCACTTCCACCTCTTTGCCGGAATCCACGGAGCGAATAATGACCTCCTGTTCGGCGGAGAGCTTGTATTGCGAGAGGATGCCTGCGCCGTGGCGGCTGAGCACCACGGTTTGGGTCTCCTCGGAGAAGATGCGCCCTTCGATATCGCTTCCAATCAGAAAGATAGCGAGCTGTTTGGGAATGCGGCCGCTGCGACGCCTGCTTTCGGGAGGCATATGTTCGTGCCTCGATTGTGGAAGGGGGCCCTTCGCAAAAAGCGCTCCGGGTAAACAACTTGCCGGCGCGATAGTAGCACGAAAGAAAGCGGGGAGTGGCCCTTGGCAAAGGGCGCGCTCTGGGTAAACGAGTGTGGAGTAACCCCTTGCAAGCAGCAGCTCGGAAAATAGCTTGGTGTAAACGAACGCGGGAGCTCACGCCCTCCCCCCAGCTGTTTCTTGAATCCGTTCATTACAAAGGACTTTAAGTCTAGCGATTTTGCATCTGCGCATTCTAAAGGACTTCAGAAAGTAGCCCCGCGAAGCTCGGGGAAACGAGTGGGGAGGGGAGTCGAGGCTGGAAGCCGAGTGCGGGCCACTTCGCCAAGGACGCTCAGGGTAAAGGGTACACCCCCGTGATGACGGGAAGTATGCGCAATCGAGTGAGGGCACAAGGAATAGAGGCGCCACGTGGTGCATATCACGGGGAAAGCGAAGCCCGGCGTGGAAGTGTCGGCGTACCCCCATCCCGGGTGCTTTCCAAAACGACCGTGTACATCGACAGGGATGCGCGACCGGCCCGGAAATTTGCCTGGGGTGATTGACTTTGTGGGAGCAATCGGGCGCGTTGTGTGATACAGACTCCCATTCTGGCTTTCCGGAGCATGCCGCGTGACTTGGACGCAGGTGTACGACCCGCTGGGGCATTGGTGGCTTTCCACTCTGGTCGCGGCACTGCCGATCGTCGTTCTTCTCGGTTTGCTCGCGGGGTTGCGGGTGCGGGCGCATATCTGCGCGATAGCTGGGGCGGCGACTGCGGTGCTGTGCGCGATCTTCGTGTTTCACATGCCGGCGCGGCTGGCCACCATGAGTTTTGCCTACGGGGCGGCCTTCGGCCTGCTGAAAATTGTGTGGATCGTGATTGCCGCCGTTTTCCTGTATGACATTTCCGTCGACACCGGGCAGTTCGAAATCATGAAGCAGTCCGTGGCGGCGATTACTCCCGACCGGCGGCTGCAGCTTTTGCTGGTGGCGTTTTGCTTCGGCGCGTTCATTGAAGGCTCGGCGGATTCGGCGCGCCGGTGGCGATTGCCGGTGCGTTCATGATCGGGTTGGGCTTCCGGCCGTTCCAGGCGGCGGCGCTGAATCTGATCGCAAACACGGCGCCGGTGGCTTGGGGCTCCATCGGCACGCCGGTGCACGTGCTGGCGGCGGTGACGGCTCTGCCGGAGAGCGATTTGAACGCCATGATTGGCCGCATCCTGCCAATTACGGCGGTGATCGTTCCGTTCTGGCTGGTGCGCACGATGGTGAGCTGGCGCGAAACCATCGAAGTGCTGCCGGCAATCTTGGTGGTGGGACTTTCCTTTGCAGGAACGCAATGGTTCTGGGCCAATCACATGGACAGCAATCTGGTGGACATCGCCGCGGCGGTAACCGCGATGGTTGCCACGCTGCTGTTTCTGCGCGTGTGGCATCCCAAGCGGATCTGGCGCTTCGAAGAAGAGCGCCCGGAAGACGCCGCGAAGCTGGCGCGGAACGAAGCAGCCATGCGCCATACCGGCGCGCAGGTCGCAAAGGCATGGATGCCGTTCGCGATTCTGTCCCTTTTCGTTTTGCTGTGGGGGCTGCCCACCATTAAGACCGCGATGGGCAGCGCCACCACGCCGGCGTTCGCCAATGGCGGATGGGACGTGCCGTATCTACACAAAGCCGTTTCCCGCGCGCAGCCGGTGGTCGCGAAGACCACGCCGGAAAATGCGAAGTTCGATTTCAACTGGCTGACCGCGGTGGGTACGAGCTGCTTTCTGGCGGCCGTGCTGGCTGGATTCCTTCTGGGCCTGAAGCCCGGAAGAATTTTGTGGATTTTCGCGCGCACGCTGCTCCGCTTGCGATTTGCGATTGTGGCCATGACGTGCATGCTGGGCTTGGGATATGTCACGCGCTACTCGGGAATGGACGCCGTGCTGGGTCTGGCGTTCACGCGCACCGGTTGGCTGTTTCCCTTTTTCGGCACGTACATCGGGTGGCTCGGCGTGGCACTGACGGGCAGCGACACGGCGTCGAACGCGCTGTTTGGCAGCTTGCAGCGCATCACCGCGGAGCAACTGCACCTGAGCCCGATCCTGATGTGTGCCACGAACAGCGCTGGCGGCGTGATGGGCAAAATGGTGGATGCGCAATCCATTTGTATCGCGACCGCCGCCACGAATCAGGTCGGCCAGGAAGGCAGTATTTTCCGGTTCGTGTTCTGGCATTCGGTGGCGCTGGCGGCGATTGTCGGCACGATCGTCCTGCTCTACGCCTATGTGTTCCCGCAATTCATTCCGCACGGTTTGACGTTCATTCCTTGATGGGGCAAGCTTCTCTGCGAGGTCGCGCTTCGAGAGCAGCATTTGCGCTTGCTTGCGCGATCTCGGAAGGGTAATTGTGGGCATCTTCGAAGAGCTGCGCGCGATTGTTGGCGCGCGCGGGCTGATCACTTCGACGGAAGAACTTCACACCTACGAGTGCGATGCGCTGACGAATTTCCGTGCCCTGCCTCGCGCTGTGCTGCTGCCAGATTCCACGGAGCAGGTGCAGGCGATTGTGCGGGTTTGCTATCGCGAGCGAATTCCGTTTGTGGCGCGCGGCGCGGGAACCGGACTGAGCGGCGGCGCTTTACCGGTCAAAAATGGCGTGGTTATCAGCCTCACGCGCATGAATCGGATTCTGGAGGTGGATTTGCCGAACGCGCGGGTCATTGCGGAGCCCGGCGTGATCAATCTGGATGTGACCGGACGCGTGCAGCCACAGGAATATTTTTATGCGCCGGATCCGTCGTCACAGTCGATTTGCAGCATCGGTGGAAACGTGGCGGAGAATTCGGGCGGCGCGCATTGCTTGAAGTATGGATTTACGACCACGCATGTTTTGGGACTGGAAGTGGTGCTGCCGGACGGATCGCTGGTGCATCTCGGCGGGAAAGCGCTGGACGCGCCGGGCTACGATCTAACGGGAGTTTTCGTCGGGTCGGAAGGCACGCTGGGCATCGCAACGAAGATTGTTTTGCGCATCGTAAAGCGCCCGGAGTGCGTGCAAACGCTGCTCGCGGCGTTTCCTTCGACGAATGAAGCCGGCGCGGCGGTCAGCGACATCATTGCGGCAGGCATGCTTCCCGCGGCGATCGAGATGATGGACAACCTGGCGATTCAGGCCGCGGAAGCCGCGGTGCACGCGAACTATCCCAATTGCGGCGCGCTGCTGCTGGTGGAGCTGGACGGGCCCATTGCGGAAGTTGCGGCGCTCATGGCGCACGTCGATGAACTCTGCTGCAAAAATGGCGCTTGGGAGATTCGCGTGGCGGAATCCGAAGCCGAACGCGCGCTGGTGTGGAAGGGCCGCAAAGCGGCCTTCGCGGCGATGGGCAGGATTTCGCCAAACTACATCGTGCAAGACGGCGTGATTCCGCGAACCGCGCTGCCCAAAGTAATGAGCGAGATTGACCGCCTCAGCAAACAAGCAGGCTTGCGCGTGGCCAATGTATTCCATGCGGGCGACGGAAATTTGCACCCGCTGGTTTTGTACGATCGCCGCATTCCCGGCCACGAAGAGGCGGCGGAAGCGCTTTCTAACCGCCTCCTGGAGCTGTGCATCGCTGCGGGAGGGTCGATCACCGGCGAGCACGGCGTTGGCGAGGACAAAAAGAAGATGATGTCGAAAATGTTCAGCGAGCCGGACCTGGAGACCATGCAGCGCGTGCGCTGCGCATTCGACCCCCTGCAGCTTTCCAACCCCAGCAAGGTTTTTCCGCGTCCGCGCCTTTGCGGCGAAAAACCCGGCGAGTATGTGGCTCACCCTCTGGAGACAGCGGGGATCGCGGAGCGATTTTGATGGCGGCCGTTTCCGCCAATGCCAATCGAGTGACGAGCACGTTGGAAGAAGGCTTGCGCGCGATCGTCACGCCGACATATGTGCGCCAGGCTTCCCTGGCGGATTCCGTCGCCGGAATTCCGCCTCAGCTCGTTGTGGAGCCGGGCACGGAACAAGAGCTCGCGAGAGTGTTGAAGTTCGCGGATGAGGCAGGGCTCGCGGTCATTCCGCGCGGCGGAGGAACGAAGCTCGAATGGGGTAATCCACCCGCTCGAGCCGATTTGATTTTGTCCGTCACGCGGCTGAATCGAATCCTGGAACACGCGTGGGCCGATCTTACCGTGACGGTGGAGGCCGGTTGCACGATCGGCAAGCTGCAGGAGACGCTCGCGAAACACGGTCAGCGGCTAGCGCTGGATGCGCTGTGGCCGGAGCACGCCACCGTCGGCGGGGTGCTCTCGACCAACGACAGTGGCGCACTGCGCCTGCGCTTCGGTTCCTTGCGCGATCTCATCATCGGCGTGACGCTGGCACTGCCCGACGGCACACTGGCCAGCAGCGGTGGAAAAGTCGTCAAGAATGTCGCGGGCTACGATTTGCCCAAACTTGCGACGGGCGCCTTGGGCACGCTCGGTGTGATGACGCGCACTGTGTTTCGCGTGCATCCGCTTGCGAAGGAAACTTGCACCCTCACTTGCACCTGCGATGACGCGCCGGAAGCGCAACGATTGGTGCTTGCCATTCAGGATTCCAAGCTCGCGCACTCCGCATTGCAGATCCGCTGCGGTGGAAACGCGCAGCCGCAAGTCGACGTTCTGTTCGAAGCCACGCAGGCCGGCCTCGTCGCGCAAACTGGGCAATTGAAATCCTTGGCTGTGAACAAAGCCTTCGCCGATTCGACATCGGACGTATGGAACGCACGGCAGGGGCTGTATTCTGCCGCGAAACAGGATGAACTAAATTGCGCAATCGCAAAATTCTCGACTCTGCCGGCGCAAATCGTGAACACGATCGAGGCGCTCGCGACGCTCTGCGCTGACGGAGTGCGATGGAGCGCAGTCGTGCAGGCGACAGGAATCGGTTGCGCTCGCCTGAAAGGCGCAGCGCCCGCGATGGAATCGGCGCTCCTCTCCTTTCGTAAAGATCTTGAAGGTTCGGGAGGGTCGCTGGCCGTCCATCATCCCCCCGCAGGAGTTTCTCGAATGGAAGCATGGGGCGAAGGCGGCGACGCCTTGCCGCTTATGCGCGCGGTCAAGCTGCAATTTGATCCCAAGAACACGCTGAATCCCAGCCGCTTCGTGGGAGGCCTCTGATGGCCCACGAACCCGCACGCCCAGCGCCTACCCTCGGCAGCGCGTTCGATGCTCACCATCCGCCTTCGCCGCAAATCATCGACACCTGCGTGCACTGCGGCTTCTGTTTGCCGGTTTGCCCGACGTACGTTCTCTGGAACGAAGAAATGGATTCGCCGCGCGGGCGAATTTACCTGATGAAGCTGGCCGCGGATGGCCAAGCGACGATCAATCCGCAATGGGTCAGCCATTTCGACACTTGCCTCGGCTGCATGGCGTGCATGACGGCGTGCCCTTCCGGTGTCGATTACG
>Ga0099827_10002096_pt1 | contig 10850 bp, 9 predicted proteins | sample CZO8metaG_FD_79339 | JGI IMG/M metagenome (GOLD analysis project Ga0099827, IMG submission 79339) | Vadose zone soil microbial communities from the Eel River Critical Zone Observatory, Northern California, USA - CZOApr15con1.8 metaG | ecosystem: Environmental > Terrestrial > Soil > Vadose zone ...
GAGTCTGTTCTGGCCACCCGCATGCCCATGGCCGGGATGCTTGTGGATCGAATCGTCGCGGTCTCGCCCTTTCCCATGATCTTTATCGAGGTCGGAAGGAGCAGGCGGCATGGCGCTGGGTTTAACGATCGTTCCAGTTTGGGCGGCGCTGACGGCCGCCATCTGTGCGGCGGGTTCCGCACCCGTGGCGAGCACCGGTGAGACGTCGGTTCCGGGCAGGGGTGGAGAAGGATTCCCGCGCGTTGCTGTCAGGCTCTGGGCGCTGGCCGTCAGCGGCGGCGACGTCGCTCCAACGCCTACTGGCCGCTGAGGGGAGCTCGATACCACGATTAATGCGATCGCCAGCGGTACGACAACAACGGCAGCTAGTTGCTGGCTCCGCAGAGCCAGGCTCGATCGCCGCGCAGGCTGGCCGAGTTGAGCCTGGCCGAGTTGAGCCAGGCCGAGAATGACGGCCAGCCGAGTGGCCAGGACCAGGGCCCGCCGGCGGGCGCGGTGCAGGAGTTGGGCCGCCGCCAAGTAGCTGACGCCAAACGAGCGCGCGACCTCGCCCAGGGGAAGATCCTGGACGGCGGACCGCCAGAGTGCCTGTCGGTCGCGAACGCCCATCTGCTGCAGTACCGCCTGGAGCAGCTGGCGGTCCTCAACCGTTTCGACTGGATCCCCCGCTGAGCCCGCCGTGGCGGCCAGCGTGGTCAAGGCAGAGCCGAATCGCTCGCGCCGACGCAACAAATCGATGCAGTAGTTCCGAGTGACCGTCGTTAGCCAGGCACGAGCTTGTGGGCTATCGGGAGCCTCGGTCAGTGAGGCGGCGGCGCGCAAGAAGACCTCCTGCGTCGCGTCGGCCGCATCTTCACGACTCCCCAGCAGGCGCCGGCACTGGTTGAAGACGGCGGCCGAGTTTGCCTGGTAGAGCTTCGCGAGCCATCGACGCCGGGCATCGGTGAGGTTGACAGCCACCGGCGGGTTGCTTGCTAAGGCCTAAAGGCGAATAGTGCGGTTTCCAGGTCCCCTCTCCTATGGCCACGATAGGTCTCCCTGAATGCCTTGTCAACTTCGCCGCGGGCGTTCGTTTGATTCAGTAGATGGCAGAAGCGCGACAACTCAAAGCCGGCCGATGGCGCATCTACGTCGGACCCGACGGCACTCTCGTTCGGGATCCGGCAACGGGGTCGATTGCCACCTTCCACAGCCTGGCGTCCGCTCGCCGTTGGTGGGCCCGACTTCATCCAGACGAGGCGCCGCTTCCCGAGGCAAAGAAATGCGCCCGTTGTGGCGGCTACTTCGGCCGCGCCGCCGAGGCCACGCTTTCTGCCGGTCACCTCTACCACGTGGCGCACCAACCGGCGGTCGATTTGCGCATTCGCGCCTAAGACGAGGGACAGCTACTTCGGGATAGCGTTCATGACTAAAACGCGGACGTAACCCCCGGTGGCTAGAAAAACCGACCCACTTTGGGAGTGTGACCCCGAGCGCGCTTAGCGGGTTACATCAGGTCGTCAGGAAATGGATCCGGTTCGCTCCAGGCAAAGACGGCGCGCTCGCCAACGGCTTCGGTCTGGTCGGGATTCCGGCAAACCACATTCGATGGGACGAGTTCAGCCTTCGCTAGGCGGATACTGAGAATGGCATGAATGAGAACCTGAGCCTTGGCCGCATCGCGGGAATCCATGTGGGGCTCAACTGGAGCCTGCTCGTCATTGGCGCCCTGATCGCCTGGAGCCTCGCAACCGGGATCCTGCCATCGGCCGCGCCCGGGCAGACCTCCGGCGCGTACTGGACCGCCGGTGTGGTGTCCGCCTTCGTGTACCTGGCCTCCTTGCTCGCCCACGAGCTCGCTCACTCCATCGTGGCGATGCGACGCGGCGTCCGAGTCGAAGGCATCACGCTCTGGCTGTTTGGCGGCGTGTCACGGTTCAGCAGCGAGAGCAGCTCGCCCGGTGCGCAAGCGCTGATCACCTTCGTGGGCCCCCTCACAAGTCTGCTGCTGGGCGCAGTGTTTCTTCTGGCGTCGGTCGCAGCTGGCGGCGGTGGCCACCCGGGCCTGGTGCCCGCCACCCTGGCGTGGCTGGGCTACATCAACATCCTGCTCGGGGTGTTCAACCTGCTCCCCGCCTTCCCGCTTGACGGAGGCCGGATCTTGCAATCGCTGATCTGGCTGCGCACCGGTAATCGGCTGCGGGCCACGAACATCGCTGCCCGTATTGGCATGGCCTTCGCGTTCCTCTTGATTGCCTACGGTCTGGTCACGGTCTTTGTGGCGGGCAGCCTGTTTGGTGGGATCTGGTCGGTCTTCCTGGGATGGTTTCTCCTGAGCGCCGCTCGGGCCGAACAGACCGGCGCCCTGATGCGCCAGGCGCTCTCCGGAATCAGCGTCGCCGAGGTGATGACGCCCAATCCCGTCGAAGCTCCCGACGACATCAGCGTCGAAGAGGCGCTGCACGGCTACGTTCTGGCCTCTCGGCACTCGACCTTTCCAACCCATGACGGCAGCGGCCGGCTGAGCGGGCTCTTGACGCTTGCGGCCCTGAAGAACGTCGCGCCCAACGCTCGTCCGACGACCCTGATCAAGGAGATCACCTGCCCGCTTGACAAGGTGTCCACCATCCGGCCGGCAGACCCCGCCGCCAACCTGCTCAATGTCTCGGACGGCTGCAGCGAGGGTCGAACGCTGGTCGTCGAGAACGGCCGGCTGGTAGGAATCGTCTCCCCCAGCGACATCAGCCGGCTTCTGCAGAGGTCGTTGGCGGGTCGCTCTCAGGCGGTAACTCGCAGCGCGTAAAGGTCAATCTCGATGGCGATGGTCTGAGGGACGAATGTTGTGGTTGAGATGGAAGACGTTTTCCGGGTCGAATTTGTCTTTGAGGGCGGTCAGGCGCGCGAGCTTATCCGGCGGATAGGCGCGACGCACCCCTTCGGCGCCTTCGTCGCTGAGCGTGTTGACGTACTGCCCGCGGGCAAACGGATCGAGAGCGGCGGCGGTACGCCGCGCGAGTGCGATTCGCCGGTCGTCTTCGCCCGTGTCCGACCACCGGCTCGAGGCCACGTACTCGAAAGCGGTGTCTCGGAAGGAGAATGCGGTGTCCTGATCGGGCACGTCCGCGATCGCGCCACCATATGCCTGCAGGCCGATATTTGGGAGACCTCCCGCCGATGGTTCGGTGCGGCTCCTCAGCAGTGACTCGATAGCCTCGTCGGATAGCTCGCGGAGATAATGGCCCTTCCAATATCGACGCATCGCGTGTCCCTGTGGGGTGTCATCGATGCGTTGCAGATCGACGTAGGACAGCTCGACGACGCGCTCCGTTAGAGGCCGGCCCAGCGGCTTCAGGCTTGGGAGTTTCCGGCTATCCGCTGGAGGGCCGACCCAGATGAACCCGACCGTGACGACGTCCTGGTCGCCCGGCAGGCCGGCGGTGAAGGTGGCTTGCCGGGGCGCCTGTGCGCCCAGATCACGCCAGGCGCGAAGCACTGAGCCAGCAGCTTCGAGGGGAAAGGAAAGCTCGGTCAGCAGCGCCAACGTTCCGACCTCATGCAGCCGGAACTCGAATTCGGTGACGACGCCGAAGTTGCCGCCGCCGCCGCGCAGTCCCCAATAGAGATCGGCGTTCTCCGTCTGGCTCGCGTTGACGACGTCGCCATCCGCCGTCACCATCTCGAACGACACGACGTTGTCGCAGGATAGCCCGTGTTGCCGGGCCAGCCAGCCCATGCCGCCGCCGAGGGTGAGGCCACCGACTCCCGTGTGTGAAACGTTCCCGGCCGTTGTTGCCAACCCATGCTGCTGGGTCGCTTGGTCCATCGCTCCCAGCAGTGCGCCGCCCTGCACCCACGCGCGCTTCTGAATCGGGTCGACACGCACTGCACCCATCGGCGTGAGATCGATCATCAGTCCGTCATCGGGGATCCCCACGCCGACCACGCTGTGTCCGCCGCAACGCACGCCGGTCTCGAGGTTGAGATCGCGGGCCGCCCGCACAGCGGCCCGTACGTCCGCCACGTTGCGGCAGCGAACGATTAGGCGTGGCCGCCGGTCGACTATCGCGTTCCAAACCGCGCGCGCCGCGTCATAGCCAGGATCTCCCGGTACGAGCACGTCGCCATCGAGGGTCTTTGCCAGACGTTCTCGGATCATTGCCTTCTGTCCCGCCGCTAGCTCCGAGTTGCTGGTTCGCTTGAACTTGTCAGCTCAAACGAGCCCAGCTTTATCTCCCCGCCACGCGCATAGGAGCTCGCGACAACCCCACTTGGCGAGATTCTGCTTTCTGCAAGCGTGAACCCAGCCGGCATCGTCCCCTCAGCAAATAGGCGCTTCCCTGAGCCAACGGCAACCGGGAAGGTCTTGAGCCAGAACTCGTCGACCAGGTCGTTCCTCAGCAACGTCTGAATCAGCTTGCCGCTGCCATGCACCTGGATCTCCGGGCCATCCTCTCCCTTCAGTTGCTTGATCTGCTCGGCGACATCGCCGTTGATTGGGATCGTAATTTTCCAATCAAGGTTGACGGGCCGATGCGAGACAACGTATTTCCTCGCGCGATTGATCACACGCGCAGCAGGGTCGTCATCGCCAAGACGCGGCCAATGGGCCGCGAAGATGTCGTACGTCTTCCTCCCGAGGAGGAGATCGAACGGGTGACCCATCTGCTCACCCATGATTTTTCCGAGGAAGTCGTCGAAGTACCCGACTGACCATCCACCGTATTTGAAGCCGCCGCTATCGTCTTCTCCCGGTCCGCCCGGAGCCTGCATAACCCCATCGAGCGTGACGAACGACAAAACGATGAGTTTTCTCATGTCCCGCCCGAGCCTCCTTACTGCTGATGCTTCTCCAGACTATGGCACGGCCGAAAACTCATCGGTTACGCCTGTTACAAAAGGCGCGAAGGAGCCGAACGGTCTACGTCGTTATTGATGTAGAGATGCTCGACACTCAGGCTGAACAATCAGGCTGGTTCGATTGGCTGCAGCAAGATAAGCAATTTGTCCCGGAGGGGGCGGAAGAGCTTGTCGTGACCTCGCTCCTCGTCTTGCAGCTGAACGGACGGTTTCTCTACCTCAAGGGGACGACGGACCTGGCCGAGTTCGATGCTGGCGAGAGACGAATTCTGGGGGCGCTGACTCGGCAAGGGGACACGGTGTTTGTCGCGGTCGCGCCCGATCCCGGGCAGGTCCGTCTCTGCTACCGCATGCCCGACCTGGACAATGCCGTTGCCTTCGATGCCGACGGCCTTCGTGGCCTTATCCGGCAGTGGTTCGCATGGGCGAGTGCCACAGACCTCGTCTGATCGCGGCCGATTAGTGCCCGAAGGTCACGACGTCCGAAAAGATCTCCGACTTGAACTGGTTATTCACCAACACCCCGCTTCCCCAGCTCAACACCACCTGATTCGCCGACAAGGTCGAGATGCCGAAGGTGTCGCCGGGCCAGGTCGAGACGTCTCCGTAGATCGAACCTGATGCCCGGATGGGCGCTGATGTGAGCCAGCCCTTGGTGATCGAGTAGGGCCGCAGGTACATTGCGTAGCCGACCTGCGTGGCCGGGTTCGACGGCGTGTAGTCAGAGAGCCAGCCGACGTAGACCGTGCTGGGCGCTCCGGCAGCCACTTCCATGATGTGGACACCGTTGTCTCGATCTGAGGTCACCTGCACCAGGGGCGACCAGGTCTGGCCGTGGTTGGTCGAGAAGGACAGCCAGCCCGTATCCTGGAGGGTGACTGGATCCTGCGTGTCCCAGGTGGCATAGAGGTTGCCGCTAGCGTCGACCGCGAGCGAGCCGTCGATCCACCATTCAGAGAGCGACATGGTCAGGCTTGAGTCCTGCGGTCCGACGCGGACCGGCGCGGCCCAGTGCAGGCCATCGAAGGACGACGTGTAATACGTATAGGCGGGACTCATCGCAAAGGTCGTGGTATCGGTGATGGTGTACCCCTGGTAGAGCAGATCGATCCGGCCGCTGGGCTCGACAAAGATGGGAGCACTGTCGCCACCGCTGGCTGGAAATGTTCCGGGTTGGATCGGAACGGGATCTCCCCAGGTCTTTCCGCCGTCCACCGATTTCTGGACGGCGACATTGAGGTCGCCGGTTTGGAAGGCGCAGCTGCCGGTTGCGGCGCAGATGAAGGTGACGGAGGTGCGCTCCGGACCATAGTCGTAGGTTAGGTAGAGGATGTTGGCATGGTTCGGATCCACTGCCAAAAATTCGCGGTCTCCCCAGTTCTTGTGGACAGGCGGGTTGAGGAAGGCGACCTGGTCGAAACTCGCGCCATTGTCGTGGGAGGCGGCCACCACCGGGTACCAGTTGGCATTCTTGGCGATCATGAAGGCTGCGTAAACGGCGCCGTCGGGCCCGACGGTGACGGCCGGGTCCCAGGCATTCACGTTCGAGCCGATCGAGCCCTCCACGGAAATAGGCGTCTGGAAGGTCTTCCCGCCGTCTATGGACCTGGCGAACGCGATCCCCTTGCACCCCATCCAGGACTCGTACACGTAGCCGATTCGCGGGTCGACCGCCTGCAGGACTTCCGCGTTCTGGCCGGCGCAGGGGCTGACCGTCGTGATCCCACTGATGCTGTAGCTGAGGCCGGCGGCCGAAGCGGCTGTGGAGGTGAGCAGGGGGGAGACTGCGGTGGCCAATCCCACAAGTGCGCTGACGATCCTCCAGCCCTTCACAGCGTCCCTCCTCCCCTAATGCCCGGCGCTGGGCGGCGCCGGCGCGGCACTCCCATTGTCCGGGGCAAGCTACCGACTGTCAACAAGCCGGCCGCGACGTAGCCGACCAGGATGGGGAAATCAGCGCGGAACCCCGTCCCTTTATGGATTCGACGATGCCATCCAGCCCGCGATCTGTGCCCGTGAGTTGAACCCCAGCTTGTTCAGGATGTTGCCGACGTGAGTGGCGACTGTACGTTCGGAAATGAACAGGCGGGCTGCGATCCGCTTGTTGTTCAGGCCTTCGGCAACTAACCGCGCGACCTCCAGCTCGCGCTTCGCGAGGAGCCCACCGGCGCCGGCATCAGAAACAGCGATCCCGACCTGATCGGATTCGCCAAGCGCGAGGCGAAGTGCCGCGTCTCGGCTCAAGCGATTGCCGGTCTTGAATTCGGCCTCGAACGTCGACAACCCCAGCGCTCCGATCGCTGACTCCTTGGCCCGGGCCAACAATGGAACCGACGGTCCCATGATGTCCGCGCCGGTCTGCGTCCCCACGGCTTCTGCTGCCCCGAGCAGCTGTGCCGCGGCTCGCGCCTGGCCAGTGTTGGCCGCATACCAGGCCGCAGCCGCAAGTCCGTAAGACTGGGCCAGCCGGTTATCGACGTGCCGGGCGACCCTCAATGCTTCGAGGAATTGTGAATTGCCCGCATGAAGATCGCCGGACATCATTCCGACCATGCCGAGGTTGCGAAGCATCGCTTCAAGTTGGTACAGGTCACCGGCTTCTCGGCTGAGGCGCACGCCCTCCAGAGACGCAGCCTTTGCGGTTTCCAGGTCCCCCTGGAAGAACGCGTGAATGGCTCGAGACTGCACCAACTCGATCGTCGCGGGGAAATCATCCAGACCCGGGGTGATCGCGTCGGCCTCATCGAGGTAACGCCTCGCCGCAACGGGATCGCCGGCCACGTTCTCGGCGGTCGCCGCCATCGATAGCGACTCGGACAATAGCGCCGGCTGCCCCATCTCTCGAGCGGTCGCAATCGCTCGCACGAACCATGGCCTGGCGGCCGTGGGATCGGCCTGCAGCAGGCTCAACCAGCCACGAAGGTAATAGGCCCGCACCAACGTAAGCGGAGACGCTTCGCTGCCGGACCCGAGGAGCTGGTCGAGCCAGCGCAGGCTCTCCGTGGTCCCATGCGTGATCCAGTAGTACTTCATCGAGGCGGCGATATCGAGCCCACGGGCAAAATCGCCGCGCACTAGGCATTGCTGAAGAACCGCACGGATGTTGTCGATTTCCAGCTCGGCCCACGTGAGCCACTCGACGAGCCGGTAGCGAGCTTGCTCCGCAGATCGCAAACACGTCGCCCGGTAGTGCTCGAGGCATCGTTCCTCCAGCAGATCCTCCTCGCCAGCTTCTCGTAGCTTGAGGTTCGTGTACTCGCGCATGGTCTCGTGCAGTCGATGGCAGGCAAGGCCCCTGACGTCCTCTTTGGTTACCAGTGATTTATCGACCAGCGATGACAGGACGTCCAACGCCGCGGGGGCGGGCACCTCGTTGGACGTACAAACCGACTCGACATCCTCTAGCGTGAAGCGACCGGCGAACACGCAAAGCCGCCGCAACAGAGTCTGCTCGGCTGGCGTCAACAGGTCGTAACTCCAGTCGATGGTCGTTCGGAGCGTTTGATGACGCGGCAGCGCCGCACGGCCTCCGCCGGTGAGCAGCGCGAATCGGTCCGTCAAGCGATCGAGGATCTGCTCCACACTGAGGACGCGGGTTCTGACCGCCGCGAGCTCGATCGCCAGCGGCAAACCGTCGAGCCGGCGGCACAGCGCGACGACCACCGCCTGGTTCGAGCCGGTGAGCTCGAACGTGCCCGAGGCCGCTCCCGCCCGCTCACTGAACAGCAGGACGGCTTCGTTCTGTCGCAGCTGAGCGAGCGGTTCCGTTCCTTCACCTGCGGGCACCTGGAGCGGCGGTATCGGGATGACGTGCTCGCCAGGCACCTGGAGCGGCTCTCGAGTCGTCGTGATCACCCTCAGGCTGGGCGCCCCGCGAAGGACTTCGGCGACAAGTGGCGCGACCGCTTTGAGGAGGTGTTCACAGTTGTCGAACACCAGCAGCAGCTGCCTGTTCTGCAAGTCGGAGAGGAGGATCTGCAGTGGCTTCATTCCGGCCTGGTCTCTGAGGTCGAGGGCTGCCAGCACGGCGTTGGTTACGAGAGCCCCATCGCGAACCTCGGCGAGCTCGACCAACCAGGCGCCGTCCGCGAATCCGCGACCGAGGTCGGCTGCAATCCGCAGTGCGAGTCGGGTCTTCCCGACACCCCCTGGCCCCACGAGGCTAACGAGGCGGGCCGTCGTGAGCTTCTTTCTGATCTCGCCAAGCTCCCGGCGGCGGCCAACGAAGCTCGTCGCCTCCGCGGGCAGATTGCCCAACCGTTGCCTAGGCCTGGCCATGACTACGCATCGACTCAGTAATCCTGACGATTCGCACGGCGGGCTGCGGCCTCAGGCTGACAAGTATGGCCGAGGAGCTACCGACCCAGCGAGTCGAGGTGACATTTGTCGGCCCGCCTCCGTCACGACAAATCGCTCAGGCGTTAGGGGTCACCGAGGTGGAGGTCGACGGCCGCCGGCTGCGCTGCCTTGTTTGTGGCAGCTTTCAGCCATTTCTCGAAGCATTGCACGGTTACGAGGTCGTCAGCCTGATTTCCACGCCCGCGCGTGGAGGTGGTTGATCGCGGCGGGGTGAGGCCGCACCAGTGGTGAGTATCAGTTCGTGGTCATCGTGTCGATGACCTGTTCAAACCAAGGAGCTTCAGATGACTTCACTTAGAAAGACCTCGCTTGTCGCCGGCGCGCTCTACCTGCTCACCTTCGTCTCGATCCCGACCCTCTTTCTCTACGTTCCAGTGCACGCTTCGAAGTACATCGTCGGCGCTGGCCCGGATACCGGCGTCTTCTTCGGCGCTCTCCTGGAGATAATCGTGGCTCTGGCCGGCATCGGTACCGCCGTCGCGCTGTACCCGGTGGTCAAGAGGCAGAACGAAGGGGTCGCGCTGGGATTCGTCGGCTCCCGAGTCCTGGAAGCCGGCACCATCTTCGCTGGCGTCGCGTTCCTCCTGTCGGTCGTGACCTTGCGCCAGGCCGGAGCCGGAGCAGATGCGTTGGCCACCGGCCACGCACTGGTCGCCATGTATGACCGGATGTTCCTCATCGGACAGAGCTTCATTCCGGCCGTGAACGCGCTGTTGCTCGGTTCCCTGCTGTACCAATCGCGCCTGGTGCCTCGAGTCCTTCCCCTGATCGGATTCATCGGAGCGGCCCTGCTCGTCGCTGGCGACATCGCCGTGCTGTTCGGTCTCATCGGGCAGCATGCCCCCTCGACAGCGCTGGCCGCACTTCCGATCGCGCTATGGGAGTTTTCGCTGGGCGTCTGGCTGGTCGTTAAAGGCTTCAAGCCCTCTGCCATCACCGCCCTTTACAACCGACCTGCCGGCGTGGACAACGGTTCCCTGGCCCCGGTGGCGGCTGTTCGGTAGAGTTTCCCGCCTCGACCTGTAAGAGCTCGGAGCCCGGCTTTGGCCGGGCTTCGACGCGCCCGGCCAACCTTCGCGAGAATGTCTGAAGACTTGGCCGACGGTCAGCTGCTATTCGAGAAACGCGAGAGTGGCCGCGGCGAATAGTGGCGAGCTGAAGATGTTGTAGTGGGTTAGGCCCGGCAGGATCGCGAGCGCGTGCCCGCCCTTCGGCCGCCCTTCGCCCATCCAGCCACCGTCCCGGAGGCCGCCACCGAGCAGTTTGAAAACTTCGACGTAGTGGCTCGGCGGCGCCATGTCGGCATCCGCAGCGACGATGAGCGTCGGCACCTGAAGACCGCGGACCTCTTCAGTGAAGTCGAAGTCCTTCGACATCGATTCCCCGATCTTGGTCAGTAACCGAGGGAAGTCCTCGGGGCGTGGCGCGACCCGTTGGTAGAGCTGGTACATCGGCGTGTCTTTCATGAACTCGATGGCGGCCGCGTTCACCTGGCTCTGCTGCGCCCGCATCTCCGGATAGATCGCGTCTGGCCGGATGTTTGCTGAGACGACCACCAGCCGACGGACCTTCGCCGGGTACTCTGCCGCCGTCTGCAGCGCTACACCACCACCGAGCGAGCAACCGACAAGGTTTGGCTTGGCCAGTCCCAGGTA
>Ga0099827_10002097_pt1 | contig 10846 bp, 11 predicted proteins | sample CZO8metaG_FD_79339 | JGI IMG/M metagenome (GOLD analysis project Ga0099827, IMG submission 79339) | Vadose zone soil microbial communities from the Eel River Critical Zone Observatory, Northern California, USA - CZOApr15con1.8 metaG | ecosystem: Environmental > Terrestrial > Soil > Vadose zone ...
AGGTCGATCGCGCCTTCACCGGCCGCGCCAATCTATTTGCCGAGGCCGCCGGCGTCCTGGTGGTCGACAAGGACGCGATCGATCGCCTCAATCAGGTCGACGAGTCCATCACCTTCGCGACGCTGCCGGCCTACAAGCCGGTGGTCGCGGGCGAGATGATCGCGACCGTCAAGATCATCCCGTTTGCCGTTGCGGGCAGCCAACGCGATGCCGCGCTGGCGGCGGCGGCGCGCCCGCTCATTCGGGTCGCGCCCTATCGCATCCGCAAGGTCGGGGTGGCCTCCACGCTGCTGCCGGGCCTGGCCACGAAGGTGATCGAGAAGACGCTGAAGGTGACCGAGGAGCGCCTGGCGCCCACGGGCGCCACCATCGTTGCCGAGCGGCGGGTCCCGCACGAGCAGGGCGCGCTCGCCAAGGCGATCGAGGAGGTGCTGGGGGAGGGCGCCGAGCTGGTGATCGTGTTCGGCGCCTCCGCCATCGCCGACCGCCGCGACGTGATCCCGGCCGCGGTCGAGGCGGTCGGCGGCCGCATCGAGCATTTCGGCATGCCGGTCGATCCCGGCAACCTGCTGCTGGTGGCAACTGCGCGCGGCCGTCCTGTCCTTGGGGCGCCGGGTTGCGCGCGCTCGCCCAAGGAGAACGGGTTCGACTGGGTTCTCATGCGGCTGCTCGCGGGGCTCGAGGTACGGCGCGAGGCGATCACCGGGATGGGGGTGGGCGGCCTGCTGATGGAGATCGTCACCCGCCCGCAGCCGCGCGATGAACCGACCGCCGCCGGACGGCGCATCGCCGCCGTGGTGCTCGCTGCCGGACGCTCCACCCGCATGGGCGGACCGAATAAGCTCCTGGCCGAGATCGCGCGTCGGCCGCTCGTTCGCATCGCCGCCGAGGCGGCGCTGGCGTCGCGCGCCAAGCCGGTGATCGTGGTCGCCGGCCATCAGCGCGACGAGGTCGAGAAGGTGCTCGCCGGCCTACCGGTGCGCCTCGTCCACAATCCGGACTATGCGCAGGGGCTGGGCACCTCGCTCAAGGCCGGTATCGCCGCCGTGCCGGCCGATGCCGATGCCGCCATCGTCTTGCTTGGCGACATGCCGCAGGTCGACGCGCGCCTGATCGACCGGCTCATCGCCGCTTTCGATCCCGACCGCGGCGCGCTGGTCGTGGTGCCGACCTTCGAGGGCAGGCGCGGCAATCCGGTGCTGTGGTCGCGGCGGTTCTTTCCCGACCTGATGGCGATCGAGGGCGACGTGGGGGCGCGCCACCTCATCGGCCGCTACGGCGAGGCGGTGGTCGAGGTGCCGCTCGACGGCAAGGCCGCGCTGGTCGACGTCGACACGCCGGAGGCGCTGATCGGCGTCAGGGCCGAGATCGAAGGCGGCTAGCGCGGATTTCCAAACGAAAACCCCGGGCGAGCCCGGGGTCGTGACGTTCTCGTCGATGCGGCCGCCTAGGCGCCGGGCCGGCACCACAGCAGCGTGCAGATCGGCACCGGACTGCGGCGCTCGCAACTGCGCAGCGCCCAAAGCTTGGCATCGATGATGGAGGCGCTGCGCCCCCATCCGCCAGCGCCGACCCCGGTCGCGCGGCAGACCCATGCCGAGGCATCCGATGAGGCCACCGAAAGCAAGGCAGCCGCGACTACCAGTGAAGCAAGAATGCGTCCCATACAGCCCTCCTCATGACACGACGGCGCGCCTATAGCCGCGCATCTTGGCAATTCTATGTGAGCCGTTGCGACGTGCCGGCGACGGCCCCGTTCACCAAGTGGAAACGCCTCTCCGTTACCGTCGGGGCCATCCTCATCCGAACTCGGGTATGCCCGAGTTCGGCACTTTGAGTTGACCGAAGTCGGATATATCCGACTTCGGCTGGGAGGGGCTTCGATGAAATCCTTGGGGCGGGCTTTGGCCGGCGCGTGCGCCGCAGCGAACCTGTTGATCGGCAGTATCGGATTGACTCACGCCGCCGGCGCGCTCGCCGTCGGGCAGTGCGGCGCCTATGGCTTCGCCTACGACTACATCCAGGAAACAGCGGCCAACCGAGCCGCGCTCGGCAAATGTGCGGGCGGCTGCAAGGTCGTGCCGGTCAAGCGCGCGTGCGGGGCGATCGCGATCGATGGCAAGAACGTGTGCGGACCCCACGGCTATGCGGTGGCCGCGCGGCTGGGGCAGGCGCAGAATACCGCGCTGCGCCAGTGTTATGAGTACGGCGGCAAGGATTGCGTCATCCGCGCCTGGGCCTGCGACGCCAAGGGCTGAGCACTGACGACCGGCGCCGCTCGTCGCGCGCCGTCTTCCGACCTCGTCGGTTCTCTCACTCATCCGACCTGTCCATTGCGTCACGAGCGGGGGGCTTGCGCTCATCCCGGCGCCGGCGTATATATGACTGACCAGTCAGTCAGTAGAGGACAGCATGGTCCGCAGCGTCGCGACGAGGGAAGGGCAGGCGGGGCGCGCTGGCAAAGGCGCGCGCAAGGGCGTCGACCGCGAGCGCGCCCGGCGTCAGCAGCGCGGCGGCCTGAAGTCCGAGCGGCGAGCCGCCATTCTTGCCGCCGCGCTCGATGAGTTTTCCGCGCGCGGCTTCGCGGCGGCGCGGCTCGACGACGTCGCCGCCCGCGCCGGCGTCGCCAAGGGCACGATCTACCTCTACTTCCGCGACAAGCAGAGCCTGTTCCAGGAGCTGGTGCGGGCGATGGTGAGCCCGCTGGTGGGGGCGATCGAGAGCGCGCCCTTGCGCGATCTTCCCATTCGCGCGGTCGCCGAGATGATCGTTCAGGTCTTCGTCAAGGAAATCTTCGCCACCCGCCGCAAGGACGTGCTCCGGCTGATCATCGCCGAGGGTCCGCGCTTTCCCAAGCTCGCCGAGTTCTACTACCGCGAGGTCATCTCCCACGTGCTCCCGGTCATCCGTGCGCGGCTCGAGCTTGCGGTGGAGCGCGGAGAATTGACGCATGATGCGCTCGCGCGGTTTCCGCAATTGCTGGTCGCGCCGGCGTTGATGGCGATCATCTGGAGCAGCCTGTTCGAGCGGTTCCAGCCGCTCGACGTGGCGGAACTCATGCGCGCCCACGTCGATTTGCTGTTCGGGGAGAGGAGCGCGCCATGAGCATGCTGCGCACCGCCATTGCGTTGGCCGCAGCGCTCGCGCTGGTCGCCTGCGACAATGCCAAGGAACCGACGTTCCAGGGCTGGATGGAGGCGGAGCTGATCTTCGTGGGTCCCGACGAGATGGGGCGCATCGAGACGCTCGCGGTGCGCGAAGGCGATCAGGTCCAGCAGGGCGCGCTGCTGTTTGCGGTCGATGCCGACCTGCAGCTGGCCAACGTCGCCGTGCAGGAGGCCGCGGTGAAGAACGGGCAAATTGCCTACGACCGGGCCCTGCAGTTGGTGAAGACGCAGACCGGCACCCAAAAGGCGCTGGACGACGCCGAGGCGACGCTGCGCACCGCGCAGGCGCAGCTCAACTCGGCGCAGACGCGCCTGGCGCGCCGCAAGGTGCTCAGCCCGGTCACCGGCAGCGTGCAGCAGATCTATTACCGCGTCGGCGAATTGGTCCCCGCCGGCAAGCCGATCGTGGCGCTGCTGCCCCCGGCCAATCTCAAGGTGCGCTTCTTCGTCAACGAGGCGATGCTGCCCAAGCTCCAGATCGGCGAGCCGGTGACCATCAGCTGCGACGGCTGCGAGCGCGGCATCGCCGCCAAGATCAGCTTCATCGCCCGTTCGTCGGAATTCACCCCGCCGGTGATCTACAGCATGGAGGAGCGCTCCAAGCTCGTGTTCCTGATCGAAGCGCGGCCGGAGAAGCCCGAGCGGCTGCGCGTCGGCCAGCCCGTGAGCGTCGCGCTAGGACAAAGCCAGTGACGAGCGTGCAATGAGTGAGGCGCCGGACATCGCCATCGAGGTCGAAGGGCTGACCAAGTCCTTCGGCACCCGCACGGTCGTGCGCAACCTGTCGATGCGGGTCAAGCGCGGCGAGATCTACGGCTTCCTCGGCCCCAATGGCTCCGGCAAGACCACCACCATCCGCATGTTGTGCGGGCTGCTCACCCCCGACGAAGGCCGCGGCACGTGCCTCGGCTACGACATCCGCACCGAGGCCGACGAGATCAAGCGCCACGTCGGTTACATGACCCAGCGCTTCAGCCTCTATCAGGACCTCTCGGTGCGCGAGAACCTGGAATTCGTCGCCCGCCTCTACGGGCTCGCCAACCCGGTCGCCGCGGCGCGCGCGATGATCGGGCAGCTCGGGCTGCAGGGTCGCGAGGAGCAGCTCGCGGGCGAGCTCTCCGGCGGGTGGAAGCAGCGCCTGGCGCTCGGCGCCTGCACGCTGCCGAACCCGCAGCTCCTCCTGCTCGACGAGCCGACTGCCGGCGTCGATCCCAAGGCGCGGCGCGAATTCTGGAACGAGATCCACGCGCTCGCGGCGCACGGGCTCACGGTGCTGGTCTCCACCCACTACATGGACGAGGCCGAGCGCTGCCACGAGATCGCTTATATCGCCTACGGCGTGCTGCTCGCCCACGGCACGGTCGATGAGGTGATCAAGGGCGCGCATCTCGTCACCTATACGGTGAGCGCGGCGAACGGAGAGGGCCTGGCGGCGCTCGCCGAGGAGCTCGGCCGGCGGCCCGGCGTCGACATGGTCGCGCCTTTTGGCACCAGCTTGCACGTCTCGGGCCGCGACGAGGCCGCGCTCGAGGCGGCGATCGCGCCTTATCGCGACCGGTCAGGGCTCGCCTGGACCCGCTCGCATGCTTCGCTCGAGGACGTGTTCATCGATCTCATGGGCAAGGCGAAGGACAATTTCCAATGAGCACGGTTCCTGCCCCGGCAGCTTCTGTAAACGCCACGCCCCGCCGACGCCTCTCGGGCGGCCTCTGGCAAAGAACTTGGGCGATGCTGATCAAGGAGTTCATCCAGCTCAAGCGCGACCGTGTGTCGTTCGCGATGATCATCATGATCCCGCTCGTTCAGCTGCTGCTGTTCGGCTACGCCATCAACACCAATCCCCGGCACCTGCCGACTGCGGTGCTGCTGCAAGAGCAGACCGACCTCGGGCGATCGATCCTCAAGGCGATCGAGAACACCAAATATTTCGACGTCACCCACGTCGTGCAGAACGAGGCCGAGTTCGACCGCCTGCTGGCGTCCGGCACGGTGCTGTTCGCGATCGAAATCCCGGCCAATTTCGAGCGCGCGGTGCGGCGCGGCGATCGGCCGGCGCTGCTGGTTGCGGCCGATGCCACCGATCCGGTGGCCGCGGGCTCGGCCATGGCGGCGCTCGGCACGTTGGTGCAGACCGCGCTCGCGCACGACCGCGCGATCCCCGACGCCGTCACGGCGCCGTTCGAGATCCGCACCCACGCCCGCTACAATCCCGCCGCCAACACCTCGCTCAACATCGTGCCGGGCCTGGTCGGCACCATCCTCACCATGACCATGCTGATCTTCACCGCGCTCTCGGTCACGCGCGAGATCGAGCGCGGCACCATGGAAAGCCTGCTCGCCATGCCGATCACGCCGGTCGAGATCATGCTCGGCAAGATCATCCCCTACATCATCGTCGGCTTCGTGCAGGCCGCCATGATCCTCGGCCTCGGGATCGGCCTGTTCGGCGTCCCGCTGTTCGGCAGCCTTTTGCTCCTCGCGCTTCTGAGCACGCTCTTCATCACGACCAATCTTTCGATCGGCTATACCTTCTCGACCATTGCGCAAAACCAGCTGCAGGCGATGCAGATGTCGCTGATGTTCTTCCTGCCCAACATCCTGCTCTCGGGTTTCATGTTCCCGTTCGCCGGCATGCCGCAATGGGCGCAGTGGATCGGCGAAGCTTTGCCGCTCACCCACTACCTTCGCATCGTGCGCGGCATCATGCTCAAGGGCGCCAGCATCTCCGACCTGCGCTTCGACACGCTCGCGCTCGCCGGCCTGATGCTGATCGCGATGGCGATCGCCGTCGCCCGCTTCCGCCGGACGTTGGACTAGGCGGCGGCACGCCTTCCGGCGGATTTGATCGCCGCGTCGTACATCTCGGCCACATGTTCCCAATTGACCAAATGGTCCATGAAGGCCCTGAGATAATCCGGCCGCCGGTTGCGGTAGTCGATGTAGTAGGAATGCTCCCACACGTCGCAGCCGAGGATCGGCTTGGCGCCGTGCACCAGCGGGCTCTCGCCGTTCGGTGTCTTGGCGACGACGATCTGGCCGCCCTTGACCGCAAGCCAGCACCAGCCCGAGCCGAATTGCGTGACGCCGGCCTGGATGAACTCCTCCTTCATCTTCGCGATCGAGCTCAGGTCCGCGACGATCTTCTTCTCGAGATTGCCGGGAATCTTGTCGCCGCCGCCGTTGGGCTTCATCCACTGCCAGAAATGCATGTGGTTGTAGTGCTGGCCGGCATTGTTGAAGAGACCCGCGTTCTTGCCGTAGGCGCCTTTCACCACCTCCTCGAGTTGCTTTCCCTCCCATTCGCTGCCTTTGAGCAGCTTGTTGCCGGTCTCGACATAAGCGAGGTGATGCTTGTCGTGGTGATATTCGAGCGTCTCGCGCGACATGTGGGGCGAAAGCGCATCATACGGATAGGGGAGATCGGGCAGATTGAATGACATCGCGGCCTCCTCGGTGAAGACATCCCGATTACTCGTCAACACGCGCGCGCATCCGCGGTTCCGTTACGATCCGATGGCCAATCCCGCTCCAAGTTCCGTCGGAACGGCCAAATCCGGCATGAGTTGTCCCAAGTCGGATGGGCGCAAGAACACTGGGAACAACAGAGGAGAGCATCATGCGAATGCTGATGACACGAACCATGATCGCGCTCGGCTTGCTCGGGGCGGTGGCGCTCGGCACCGCGTCACCGAGCGCGGCGCAAGGCGTCTACTTCGAAGGGCCCGGTGTCGGCATCGGAATCGGGGTCCCGTACCGCGACCGCTACTATCGGTACTACGACAGGCCCTACGCCTATCAGTACAGTCGCCCCGGCTGGTATGACCGGCGTGACTATCGCTACCGTCACTGGGATTGGGATTAATCCCGGCGGATAAGCATGCGTGCGTCTCCGCTGCTGTCGGCGCACCAACCTCGCGGTGGAGCGGCAGCGGAGGTCGCCGATGCGAGGCGGGCACTGCTAGCGCCGTGCCAGCTCTTCGGCCTCCTCTTCCTCGCTGATCGCAGCCAAGAGATCGACGACGCGCGCGACGCGCCCGGCGGGCAGGGGTCGGCCGACATTCATCAAAGCCTCGTCATTGGCGAGCCAGGCCTGGGCTTCCGCCAGCTCCTCACCGGTCGCGCCGGTCGTGATGATTTTCGCGACCACGATGTCGTCGAGCTGGCCCAGCATCGCGATCACGTCCTTGCGCGTCAGGGAGATCATGGCTTCCTCCGTCGACGGCTTCTCACCCGGTGGGGACGGCGACGAACCGCGTGGTTTCACCGGACTTGACCCGCATCAGCACGCTGCGCTGGCCATCGCCGCGCGCGGCGTTCAGGGCGTTGCGAATCTCGCCTGGCGTCCTCACCGCTTTGCCGCCGACCTCCACGATCACGTCGCCCGGCTCGACCCCGCTGTCGGCGGCAGCCCCGGTGGGGTCGAGACCGGTGACGACAACGCCCTGCTTCCCCGCGCCCGGAACCGTATCGGCGGGAGCGAGCTTGAGACCGAGCGCATCGGACTTGGACGTCTCCTTGGACGCCTCCTTGGAGGATCCATCGCCACGGCCGGTCGTTCCTGGTTGCTCCGCGGGGGCGGCGGCTTGCCGCTTCACGGGATATTCGCCGAGCGTGACGGCGATGGTTTTCTCCTCGCCCTGGCGCAGCACGCCGAGCTTCACCGATGTGCGTGGGGCGCTGCTGCTGATCGCCTTCGACAGCTCTGTCGGATCTTTGACCGCGACACCGCCGACCGAGCGCACGACATCGCCGGAGGCTATTCCGGCCTTGGCGGCGGGGCCGTCCGCCTGCGGTTCGGTGACGAGCGCGCCTTGTGGCTCCTTGAGGCCGAGCGCGTCGGCAATCTCGGCCGTCACCGGCTGAATCTGCACGCCGAGCCAACCTCGCGTCACCGCGCCCTTGTCCTTGAGCTGCGGAATCAGCGCCTTCACGGTCTCGGCCGGGATCGCAAAGGCAATGCCGATCGAGCCGCCGGAGGGCGAGAAGATCATGGTGTTGACGCCGATCACCCGGCCATCGAGATCGAAGCTCGGTCCGCCGGAATCGCCCTGGTTGACCGGGGCGTCGATCTGAATGAAATTTTCCGCCGAGCCGCCGCCGATGTTGCGCTCGCGCGCCGAGACGATGCCCGCGGTCACGGTGCCGCCGAGGCCGAAGGGATTGCCGATCGCCAGCACCCAATCGCCGATGCGCGGCGGCTTGTCGGCGAGCCTGACATGGGGGAAATCGTCGCGGCCGCCGACCTTGAGCAGAGCGAGGTCGCTGATCGGATCGGCGCCGACCACCTTGGCGGTGTAGCTCTTGCGGTCGTCGGTCTGGACCGAGACCGTCGTGCTGCCCTCGACCACGTGATTGTTGGTCACTGCGTAACCGTCGGGCGAGATGAAGAACCCCGAGCCTTGCGCGGTCACGACTTTGCCGAGGGCTTCGGGCTCGCGCGGCAGCGGGCCGAATTTGCGAAAGAACCGATCCGTCGGCCGCGTGTCCTGGTTGTCGGGGTCGGCGGCGAGCTTGCTCTGCACGCCGATCACCGCCGGCTTCACGGCGTCCACCACGTCGGCGAAGCCGGCAGGGCCCGAATTGATTCGCGCCGCGAATTCCGCGCCCACCGAAGACCAGGCCGTCTGGGAATGGAAACCACGTGTCGCGACGACGGCCGCCGCCCCGAGCACGAAGGCGCCAACGATCGCGACGACGTGACGGCGCGATGAAGCGTGGCGTCCGCGCGTCACGACGATTTTATCGTCCATGGAACTCTCCGGTTGGAACTGCGGCGGCGTGCGCGGTCCTCGTCAGTCGGGAGACTCAACGCCCGCCGCTCCGCGCCAGTTCCAGACGCCGATGCCGCCGTTCAGACGAAGCATTCCCTTGACGCGCCGCCCGGAGACCTTACCTGCCGCGAACGGGTGAACGGATCGCAGCGTTTGACCACCGCAGGTGGGAGGTCGGTAACCTGTTTCTTTAGGCGCAATTCCAATCGTAAGGAGTCTGCGATGAAACTCACATCGGCGCAGGTGGAACGAACCCTGACGCAATTCGAAGGCGAGGCGATTCCCGACAGCCACCCCGTGGTTCCGCAGCTGAACCAATTGTTCGGCGAGCACACGTTCTTCCTCGACCGCAACGGACTCAATATCGTCGAGCCGGCGGAAGCGGCGGGCGGCGCGACGCGATCGGCACAGGTCGTGAACTTGGCCAATTGGAGCGACGGCAATCCGACCCGCCTGGAGCCGCACGAGCCCGAACCGACCGAGGTCGTGGTCGTGCTCGGGACCGAGCACTGATCGTCGACGGCCGATCCGTTCAGACTAGAACCGCAGCAACCGGCCCGAATCTCGGCCGGTCGTGTTGCGCGACGCCGCCGCCTGCTCCGCGATTTGGGCATGGATAAGCTGCTGCAAATCGCGCTATATGCGCGTGGGCGGCCGAAACGGACCGCCAATCTCATATCTAGGGGCCTTATGTCACACCCCGTCACGGCGACCACGGACGACAGCGCGGTCAAGCTGTCCATCGGCTTCATCAACTGGGCGCACGCGCTCGACCATTATGTGATGCTGATCTTTCCGACCGTGGTGATCGGGCTCGAGCTCGTCTACGGCAGGAGCTATGCCGAGCTGATCGCGCTCGGCACCGCCTCCTTCATCGCCTTCGGCGTATTCTCGCTGCCGGCGGGCTGGCTCGGCGACCACTGGAGCCGGCGCAACATGATAGTGCTGTTCTATGCCGGTTGCGGGCTGTCGCTCATCGGCGCGGGGCTCGCGCCCAATCTCGTCGTGCTCGCCGTTGCGCTGTTTGCGCTGGGCGTGTTCGCGGCGATCTACCATCCCGTCGGCACCGCCATGCTGATCGAGCAGGCGACCTTGCGCGGGCGTTCGCTCGCCTTCAACGGCGTGTGCGGCAATCTCGGCGCGGCGCTCGCCGCCGGCCTCACGGCGGCGTTGGTCGCCGCGTCCGGGTGGCGCGCGGCCTTCCTGGTGCCGGGCGCGATCTGCGTTGCCACCGCCGCCGTGTATTGGCGCCTCGTTCCGGACGAGGGACGCAAGGCCGCGAGCCGCGGCACGGTCGCCGATGTCCCGCTCGCGGTCTGGATGGCGGCAACGATCTTCGGCCTGTTCCTCGTGATCGCGCTCTGCGCCGGCCTGGTGTTCAACATCGTCTCGGTCGCGCTGCCGAAGATCGTGGACGAGCGGCTCGGCGCCGACACGCCGCTCCTCCTGGTCGGCGGCCTCGCCACCGCGGTGTTCATGTGCGGCGCGCTCGCCCAGATCGCGGTCGGCCGGCTGGTGGAGAGATTCCCGCCGCATATTCTGTTCGCCGTGATCGCGAGCCTGCAGTTCCTCGGCGTGCTGTGGGCGGCGCAGGCGACCGGCAAGATGCTCATCGTCGCGCTGGCGGTGGCGATGGCGGCGATCTATGCGCAGGTCACGGTCAACGACCTCGTGATCGCGCGCTACACCGCGGACGCCTGGCGCGGGCGCGTCTATGCCGTGCGCTATTTCCTCACCTTCGTGGTGTCGGGCGCGGCCGTGGGAGCGATCGCGTTCCTGCACGGCCGCGGCGGCTTCGGCCTGGTGCTCGGCACCACCGCGGTCATCGCGCTCGGCTTCGTCTTCGCCACCGCGGTGATCGCGATGCTGGTCAATGGCGTCGAGAAAGAACGCGCGCGGGCCGCGCAG
>Ga0099827_10002098_pt1 | contig 10841 bp, 10 predicted proteins | sample CZO8metaG_FD_79339 | JGI IMG/M metagenome (GOLD analysis project Ga0099827, IMG submission 79339) | Vadose zone soil microbial communities from the Eel River Critical Zone Observatory, Northern California, USA - CZOApr15con1.8 metaG | ecosystem: Environmental > Terrestrial > Soil > Vadose zone ...
ATCAGCGGCCGAGATTTTTCTCGGATCGGTTGTGCGCGATCTGCTCGGCACCGACCGAGTTCGCCGCACCCAGGCCCGCCTCAGACCGGTTGTGCGCGATCTGCTCCGCACCGGCGGCCGGCGCGGACACGGTGACGCTCGAGCTGTGGCTGGCGGACAGCGTCGCGACCACCGCGGGTGCGCTCACTGCGATTACCGCACCGGCCACGAAGGCCAGCAATCCGCTGACGGCGGCCGTTCCGAATGGAACCCGACGGCTGACGAGAGTGTTGACGTTTTGCATCTGATTCGACCTCCTGGTTGATGAGGCCAGCTTCCGCTTGCATGCTCGACCGTTCATCGGTGAGCTCCCTCATTCTCAGCGGGAGGCCGGGCGTGCCTCCTGGACCTTCAGCAGGCGGGCCAGATCGGTGCGGTTGCGGGCGCCTGTCCTGGCCAGGATATTGGAAACGTGCCGTTCGATGGTCTTGCGGGACAGGAAGAGCCTGCCGGCGATCTCCGGATTGCTGTGCCCGGCGCCGATCAGTGTCGCTATCTCCCTCTCGCGATCGCTGAGCCTGTCGAGCGCACTTTCTCCGGCTCGGGCTTGGCCGCGCCGCCACGTGCGGACGCCGAGACGTCGCAGCCCAAGCTCTGCCAGATGTTGCTCAGTGGCCGCACCTACAGCGGCCGCTTGATCACCAGCCTTTCGAAACTCCTCTGCTGCACGCCGCCGATCGCTCCCAATCAATGCGCCGGCGAGGTCCAGCCGGGTCCACAGCAGCGCGCCGACCAAGCCAAGTCGGTCCCTCTCCGCCAGAACCGCTTCGATCTCTGCGATGCCGGCGGGATCGCCCCTCGCGACCGCGATCAGGGCCGCCACATGCCTCCGCCAGAGCATGTCGTTCAACAATGCAGGACGCCCATTCTCGTCCCAGGCTTGCAGCTCTTTCTCCGCCTCTTCGAGGCGGCCCAAACGCGCTAACGACTCGGCTGTTTTGAGCGCCAGCTCGCGCGAACATCGCCGGCAGTCGGCGGCCAAGGCGTCTTGCCGACTGGCCTCGGCGTGCCGCTCAACTTCCAGGCTGCGACCAGGTTCGCCACACCTGGCCAGCCAGACAGAGATGTGCCAGTGGAGATGCATGCGGAAATGGGGCTGCGATTGGAGCATCACCTCGCGTTCGAGACTGGCGATCGCATCGCGCCAGTCACCACGAGACAACCAGATCTGGTGGCGGAGGTCATGGATCGACCAGTTGCCGACCTTGACCATCGCGAATCGTTCTTGGCTGCCCGCCACCCGCCGCTCCAACTCCACGCATTCCGAAATCACCTCGTCCGCCTCGTCCAAGTGACCTGTATCGATCAGCTTGCTGGCGAGAGTCGTGCCTGCGGCAAGAGTGAGCATGGGCAGCATTCGCTGACGCGCTTGAGTCCAGGCGCGCCGTGCGCTGGCGGCGGCCTCCCCGACACGGCCGGCGAACATCAAGGCTGTGGCGCGGTCCTGCTCGGCCCAGATCGAACCCTCCTCTGAGCCGCTGGCCATCTGAGCCATCTCCTCGGCGATCTGCAGTTGGGCAGGGCCATTCTCTTCAACCAACGCAGAATCGAACGCGACTTGCAGGGCGGCCACGTAAGCATCGCGTTCGCGCGAATCGATTTCGACGGGTGGTTTGCCCCACAGCTGCCGAGCCTTCTCCGCGGCATCGAATGCAGCCCTTCGGCCCTCCTCCGCGCGATGCTTCTGGACCTGAAGCAAATTCGCCCGATGCGACTCGATCTCGACTGACAGCACCGGATCATCGGTGGCTTGGCTCAGAGCGAGCTCAAGCAGTGAAAACGCCTCTTCCTTTCGTTCGATGAGGCTCGCCGCGGCACGCGACGCGGCAAGAAAAGCGGTGGCGCGGAGGGTCGGATCAGAGACGCCAGACGCAAGATTGGTCCACCGGTCCAGGGCAATCTCCTGCTCACCCATCTCGGTGGCCAGCTGGGCGACCGCCAACCGAAGCGCGGTCGCGACCGGCTCAGCCAATCCGCTCGCGTCCGCCAGGCCCGCGAGCTCCAACAGTCCCTCACGCCCCAGAAGTCTTCGCCGCGGTGACTGCAGAACACGGAGAGCTAGCTCATCCGCGTCAAGGCCGGCCTCGCGACGATGGACGAGAGCCTCATGCAGCAGCTGGACGTCGGTTGCCGCGTGTCGCTCGAGAAAGATCGCAAGCAGGGCGTGGAGCTCGCGCCGTGACGGCGCGGACAATTGGCCCATCGCCGACGCCCGGATCAAGTCATGGCCCAGACCAACGGCGACGCCATGCACGACCGCGAGGCCTGACCGCTCCAGGTCCGCGATCGCTTCTTCGGTCCGAGCGTGGTCCCATTCCATCACCGCTTCCAGCTCCGAGGCCGCCAGCGGGCGAGTGGCGACACAGAGAAGCGCAAGCATTCGTGCGGCGTCGCGCTGGAGGCCACGCTGCCTGGTCGCTATGTAGTCGGCAAGGTCATGCTCTTCACCGCTGCGGGCGAGGAAGGCAAGCCAGAAGGGCGAGCCATTCGACTGGGTCCAGAGTTCGGCAACTCGCTGTGCGCTGAGCTGTGGACCCAGCTGCCGCATGAGCTGAACACCTTCATCGGGTTCCAGTGGGCCGAGGTCGATGGTCCACACTCGGTCTTCGCCCAGATCCTTGATCAAGGAGTCGTGGAAGGCCAATCCCCGACTGGTCGGCCGGGTGGCGGCGATGACGGCGAACGGTATTTCCTCTTCCACAGCTGAGCGGACCAGGTAAGAACACAGCGCCAGCGAGAGGTCATCGACCCACTGGAGGTCATCGGCGACGAGCAGGATCGAACCCTCGAGTCCTAGCAGCGCCCGCCGCGCAGCCTCGAAAAGACGAAGTGGCTCCAGCGAGCGGTCGTCAACCGGATTGGGACTGAAGAGAAACTCGCGCAACATCTCGCCCGCATCGCTGACTTTGCCGAGCCCGCGCAGAAGGTTGGCCGCCGCGCCGAGTGGGACCTGGAACGCAGACTCGTATCCAACGACGCTGAGCACGTGGGTGGCTCGTCGCCGGCTGCGCAGCTCCGCAAGCAGACGACTCTTGCCTGATCCCGGAACTCCGGAGATGAGAGCGGCGGCCGGCCTGTTGTCGGCGTTCGCTTTCGAACATACGGAATCCAGGAGAGCCAGCTCGACTCGGCGTCCGACGAAGCCCGCGCTCATAGCTGAAAACCGCAGTCAGCCTACCGCGGGTCATCCGTGGTGGTAGGCCGGGGGTTCCGTAACGCGAACCGCGGATCACCATCGTCGCGCCGGCGCTGCCGTTCTGAACCTCAGTCACTGCGCCGTTCGGGCCTGCGCCCGTAAGCGATCGCCCGATGTCGTATTGATCGGACGACCACACGCTGACCCGTCGGCGGACCCTCAATCGTGTAGAGCACTCGGTAGTTTCCGATTCGCGCCGCCCAGATCCCAGCGAGCCGTCCGACTAGTGGCTTTCCAACTACGTCGGGCTCGACGGCAAGGTCGGCCAGGGTTTCCAGAACAGCGTCGCGCAGCGACTGGGGCAAGCGGGCCAGCTGTTTTCGGGCGCGGCCGGTTAGGACAAGCCTAGCCACGCCGGAGGGGACGCTTCACATCCTCCAGCTTGAACAGCCGACCGGCGCCGACGTCCTTCTCGCTGGCCGCCAAGTCCGCCATTGCCTCCCGGTCGGCAAGCACCTCAATCGTTTCCATCAACGAGTCGTACTCGTCTTGCGCCATCATCACCGCGGACGGGCGACCTTTTCGGGTGATAACCACATGCTCATGAACACGGGCAATCTCGTCGAGAAGCTCGGTCAGGCCGGAACGAGCTTCAGTGAACGGCACTACCTTGGCCATCGAACGAATTGTACAGAATTCTGCACAGTGGTGGGCCGAGGTCTGCTACCGCCTTTGCCACCTACCCTCAGCGGTGACTCCGTTGTGCAGTCCGCCCCGTCAGGGCGTCTGAAGCGTGTGAAGCGCGGCCGTTGCGTAGACCGGCAGTTCGCAGCGCCCAACGAAACCCAACCTGCGGTAAAGGTTCACCGCCATTTCCGAGGAATGCAGAACAACCCGCCGCCGGCCAAGCTCAACAGCTCGTTGCAAGAGATGCTCAGTCAGAATCGTCGCGACTCCGTGTCCGCGAGCTTCGCGACAAACGCTTACCCCGAAGATAGCTGCCGTGTCGGGTGACCCGAGAAGCGACAAGTACGCCTTTCCGACGGGCTCGCCACCCATGTATGCAATCCACCGAACGCCCGGCGCGTTCGGTCCTAGGCCGACCCAGCGATTGATCCCATAGGCGTATCGGCGGCTTTCGGGCGGAAGTTCCCAGTAGTAGGCCATCAGGACCTCAAATGAGTCCATGTCCGCATCGCTTTGGACTTCGCGGTACACAATCGGGCCTTCTACTTCCGGCGCCCGAGTCATTCGGTTCCTCGTCCACAACGCGAGCTCCATCGACATACCGATGGCTGTCTCAACTGGAGCCAATCCATTTGCGACCAACGTCGCAGGAAGCTCGGTAGGCTGCGCGCTTGGGTGGACCAGCCACAAGAAGTTGACCTTTCGCTGGCGAAAGTGGGCGGTCACCTTCGCGATCCTGTCGTCGATGTCACCGCTGAGGCAGGTTCGAATGACCGCGTTGTAAGGCAGCTGAGGGACAGGGGCTTCGATCCAAATCAGGTCGCTGTCATCGTGGTAGCTGCCGCCGGGTCCAAGCCCGAAGTTAGCCCAGTGAGCAACGAATGCGTCCTCGATTGCCTTGACATCGTCTCTGGCGACAGATGGATCCAAGCGCATTGCGCGCAAAGGCTATCGCGACGGTCGTTCAGTTTTGTGGTGGGCGACCCGGGACTCGAACCCGGATGGGTTACCCCACACGCCCCTCAAACGTGCGCGTCTACCAGTTCCGCCAGCCGCCCGGCTGCAGCCGGTTGATTTTACCCGTCGTGCGCCATCGCCAACAAAGTGGTGACGGTGGTCCAGTTGCGGGAGGTCGCTGCGATGCCGAGCGACTTCGAGGCGAGCCGTTCCCAGAGCGGCGTGCGGCCGATGCCGTCGGGGTGCCACGAGTAGACCTCCCGGCCCATGATCGCGAACGGCTCCTGGCGCGCGACCTTCGCGAGGTCGTCGGCGAAGCCACGCGGAAGCTCGTCAGATAGAAAGGTGACGAGATGGCGACTCGGATTGGTGGCGATGTGCGCGAGCGGATTGCGACGCACGACCTCAGCGAGCTCGTCGTCCGAGCGCACGAGCACCACGATGTCCAAACCAAGTCGCTGCTTGATGACCGCGTTGACCCGTTTGGCTACCCGCTCTGGTGAGGCCCGGCTCGAGAGGACGAGATTGCCACTCTGCACGTACGTCATCACATCGCGGAATCCATCAGCCCCGAGCGCGGCGCGCAGCTCGGGCATCGCGATCCGGTTGTGACGCACGAGGTTGATCCCCCGCAGCAGGACTACGTGGCGCGCCATTCGCGTGGCCAGATCATCAATGCCGCGGCCATGCCGATTTCCCATAGGCCAAACAGAAGTAGAAAGAGATAGCTCGAGTCGAGGATGAAAAGCAGCAGCGCTGTGAAAAAGAGCGCAAAGCCCACCAATGCAAGCACCGACCGCCGGCCGGCCTGCCGGAGAACCGCGCTTACGATCAGCACGCTGACCGCGAGCAGGGCAACCACTGTCCATCCCCAACGTCGGCAAACGCATGTGCCGACACGACAAGCTGGCGGAAGGCAGGCTCAGCGGTCGATTGATGTTCCTGGGCGACCGCCACGGGCACGTACTGAAACGCCAGGAAAGCAACCGTCGTCGGCGCGATGACGACCGATAGAGCGAGCACGATCAGCATCGCGAGCTCGTTGATGGGACGCAGCTCTAGAAACAGCCATGAAGCGGCCACCACGTACAGAACAACCGCGACGATCCCCGAGGCGACTGTCACATTGAACAGCTGGCGCCCGGGTTCGGAACCGAGAGTCGTCAGGATGTCAGCGCTTCCAGGCCCTTCGGCGGCGAACAGGAAAGCCAGAGCCACGACAAAGGCAACCCCCGAACCCGCAAACGCAGGCGGACCAATCAGCGAGTGGACTTGGCCTGGCATAGCTGGTACCCGCTGCAAGACTCGAACTCGCAACCTCCTGATCCGAACCTGTTGCTGCGATTGTGGTTATGCAACCTGGCTGACTCGGTGATTTCCACGCATTTGAAAGCCTCCAGAAGGCTGGGCTAGCTGCATGCGCCGAAAGCCACCTAAGGGATCAAGTCGTTTTCGTAGCGATGAAGGTATGGGTCATCTTCGCCATGAACTCGGCAGAAAGGTCGCTGGACATGCTCGAAGTGGCCGACCTTGATGTTGCACTCCTTGCATAGAAATCCCCTTGGCAGTCGCGTACCGCGCTTGTGATCGAGGTTGGCACCTTCCACACCTCGGCCTCTTTTCATGAGCCGATTACAAATCGCACACCGGTTACGTTGCTGGACCAGAATCTGGGCGACCGCTTCGGATGTCAGTCCAAAACGCCATGCCACCATCCCGAGCCGATTGCGATCGCGGCGGTCTGCGGAGAGTCCTGCTCTATACGCCTTTTGCTTTCTGAGCCTGCAAGCACGACACACGGTCATTCGTCGGCCTCTGTCACTCCGATGAAACTCGTCTAAAGGTTGTTCAATCAAGCAGTCAGTACAGACCCTCCGATCCTCACAAGTGCTAGCAAGCCACACCGTACGGGCCTCGCCATAGCGGTATCTACGTCTCGCATTGGCAAGGGCGACAACCTGTTCGACTGTGACCTCGTCCACGTTACGAACATTTGTACCAGAGAGTGGAGACCAGATCTAGGCACTTTTTGGGTCACACCTTGCGAGACGCCCCATCGACGCCGCTGAGAAAGTGCCCGCTGAGGGATTCGAACCCCCGACCCTCTGTTCCGAAGACAGATGCTCTGATCCCCTGAGCTAAGCGGGCGCCACAGACATCGTATGGAAGTTTCGGTCGAAGGCCGGGATGCTCTCTGTAATCGCCCCTCCGGCCCTGCCCCTCCGGCGCGTTGCGCGCCACCTCCCCACAAGTGGGGAGGAGCTTCTTGTCAGACGACTGCTACGTATCGCTCGTGGTTCAGGCCCCACGCCGCGTAGCGCATCAGGCCCATCGCTCGGTAGCGGCGGCGGCGCGCCACCGTCGTGCCTGTCTCGATTGCGGCGCGCAGCTCCTTCGGCGTCTTGCCGGGGAACTCGGTGAACGCTCGTCCGACGGCGTCCAGGATGTGCGCGTCCGAGCCGCCCAGCTCCGTGCAGCCCAGGCCCATGTTGAGCCGGCGCGCGAGCTGGTTGAAGAAGTAGAACCCTGGGGTCGCGTTCTCGACCTCGATCGCGTCAAAGTCGAGCTCGGCCGCGAGCCAGCCGACCCCGTGCACCGGCCCGTTCCGCACACGTCTTTGAGTGCGCCAGAATGGGTGCACGGCGACCGCAAGACCGCCCTGATCGTGAATCGCATCCACGGTCGCGGCTGCTGACATGCCCGGTCGGATCCGCCGCTCGACGAACAAGCCGACGATGTGGCCGTCACGGCTGGAGACTTCCTCACCGATGACCACCTGCAACCTCGACGACGAACCCGCGGCGTGGTCGGCGGCGCGCAGCGCACCTTCGATCGTGTCGTGGTCGGTGACTGCGATCACGTTCAGTCGTGTTGCGCGCGCGTAATCGACCAGCTCTTGCGGTGAGGGCCAACCATCACTTGCGGTGGTGTGCATGTGCAGATCGGCGCGACCGCGCGAAACCATGGGTGTGCATCCTACGCCCGGCGGGCTTACCATCGACCCATAACAACCTGCCTCTGGGGTGAAGAAAGGTGGAGGTGGCGGCCGTGGAAGGCTTGATGCAGGACTACGAGCTCAGTCTGCAGCACGTGCTGTGGCGGGTTGAGCGACTGCACCAGAAGAAAGAGGTCGTAACCAAGCTCGAGCAAGGCGTACACCGCATGACCAACGCCGAGATGGTGCCTCGCATCAACCGGTTGGCCGGCGCCTTGAAACGGCTTGGAGTCAAACCCGGGGACCGGGTGGCGACGCTCGCGTTCAACAACCACCGCCACCTGGAGCTCTACTACGCCGTGCCCTGCATGGGTGCCGTGCTGCATACGCTGAACCTTCGGTTGTTCCCTCAGCATCTCGAATTCATCATCAATGACGCGGAAGACAAGACTTTATTTGTCGATCAGGCGCTGCTTCCGCTGCTGAAGCCGCTGATGGGAAAGATCCCGAGCATCCAGCGGTTCGTCCTCATGACCGATGCCTCTGCGCCTTCGCACAACCAGGATGGCATCGGCGAGATGCTGGACTACGAAGCCCTCCTCCAGGCCGAGAGTGACAGCTATCCCTGGCCCAAGCTCTCAGAACGGATGGCGGCCGCCATGTGCTACACCTCGGGCACCACCGGCAACCCGAAAGGGGTCGTGTATTCGCATCGCTCCCAGTTCATCCATACGATGGGTGTCTTGCAGGCGGACAACCTCGGGCTGACCGAGAAGGACACTGTCCTGCCGATCGTGCCTATGTTCCATGCCAACAGCTGGGGGCTGCCCTACGCATGCGGCATGGCGGGCTGCAAAGTGCTGTTCCCCGACCGGTTCATGGGCGACGCCAAGTCGGTGGTCGAACTGGCCGACCAGGAGGGCGCGACGATCCTGGCCGGCGTCCCGACGATCTGGATCAACACCGTTGCCCTGCTGAAGGAGACCGGTCAGCGGCTGCCCAAGGTCCACACGGTCATCTGCGGAGGCTCGGCCATTCCACGCTCGCTCATGGAGGCAATGGACGCGCTTGGGCTCCGCATGCTGCATGCCTGGGGCATGACCGAGACCTCCCCGCTCGGCAGCGTCAGCCGGCCTCGCGCCGGCACCGCCAAGGAGAACGAGCTCGATGTGCGCCTGACGCAGGGTGTGATCGTGCCCGGCGTCGAGATCCGGATCACCGACCCGGCAAGCGGTGAAGAGCTGCCCTGGGACGGCGTCGCGTTCGGCGAGATCCAGGTCCGAGGGCCGTGGATCGCCCGGGGCTACCACAACGGCTACGACCCCGGCCAGCTGACCGAGGACGAGTGGTTCCGCACCGGCGACGTGGCCAAGATCTCGCCCGACGGCTACATCCAGATCGTCGACCGGACCAAAGACGTCATCAAGTCGGGCGGCGAGTGGATCTCCTCCGTCGAACTCGAGAACGCGGTCATGGCCCATCCCAAGATCCTGGAGGCGGCGGTGATCGGACTGCCCCACGTCAAGTGGGATGAGCGGCCGGTGGTCTATGCGGTCGCGAGACCGGAGTTCAAGGGCCAGGTCACCGAACAGGAGGTGATCGACTTCCTGAGGGACAAGGTCGCCAAATGGTGGCTGCCGGACGAGGTCCGTTTCATCGACGAGGTGCCGAAGACCTCGGTCGGGAAATTCGACAAGAAGGTGCTGCGGGCGAGCGCCGTGCCCATCAAGGAAGGCGCAACCCAGGCGGCGCGCAAGTGAGCGCCCGCGTGGGCCTCCGCGAGCACCGGATCGGCCGCGACAAGTTCCACCACAAGTGGGACAACTCGCTGGAGCCGGTGGCAGTGATCGACCCCGGCGACGTGGTGCACTTCGAGACTGAAGAAGTCACGGCGGGGCAGCTGCAGAAGGGCGACCCCGCCTCCCGGCTCGGCACGCTCGACTTCGACCGGCTCTACCCTCTCGGGGGGCCGGTGTTCGTGCGCGGGGCCGAACCGGGTGACGCGCTGGAGGTCGAAATCCTCGAGCTGAAACCCGGCTCGTGGGGTTGGAGCGCGATCCTGCCCGGGCTCGGACTTCTCGCCTCGGACTTCCCCGAACCTTACGTCCGCTACTTCGACCTCGGCGACCGGACGTCGGCCGAGCTGCGCCACGACGTGCACATCCCGATGGCGCCTTTCTGCGGCACGATGGGCGTCGCGACCGACGAGGCCGGCCCGATCGCCGTCCTGCCGCCCACCAAGGGCGCGGGCAACGTGGACACGCGACACCTGACGGCCGGGACGAAGCTCTATCTGCCTGTCTTCGTGCCCGGCGGGCTGTTCTCCGCGGGTGACTGTCACGCCGCGCAGGGAGACGGCGAAGTCTGCGTTACCGGGATCGAATGCCCGATGACGTTCTCACTCCGGTTTGGAGTGGTCAAGGGCGGGTCGCCTCGGCCCTGGAGCTACCACTTCGTGACGCCGGCGGCGCCACTGCAGCCACGCAGCGATGCGGCCGGCTATCACTCGGTGTGCGCCCTGGGGCCCGACCTCATGGAGAACGCCCGCAACTCGGTGCGGTACACCATCGACTGGCTGGTCGCGGACCACGAGCTGAGCCGGGAAGACGCGTACATCCTGTGCAGCCTTGCCGGGGACCTGCACATCAGCCAGATCGTCGACCAGCCCAACTGGGGCGTCTCTTTCTACCTGCCGCTGAGCGTCTTTTCCTAGTCTGTAGCTCGCCCAAGCGGGAGGTATCCCCGGCGCTGTCGGGCATACTGGCAACCCCATAGAGTCAAAGGTGAGCACGACACAGCTAGGGCGCTACCCGATCGAAGCCGAGCTGGGGCGAGGCGCGATGGGAGTGGTGTACCGCTCAACCCATCCCCGCCTCGAGATCCCGGTCGCGATCAAAGTCCTTTCCGACCAGTATTCGAGCGACCCCAGCTTCCGCCAGCGCTTTCACCGCGAGGCGGCCACGGTCGCGGCCCTGAACCACCCCGGTATCGTCCGCGTCTACGACTTCGACGAGGACGGCCCCGTCCTCTTCATCGTCATGGAGTGGGTCGAGGGACGATCGATGCGCTCCTGGCTGGACGAGTACG
>Ga0099827_10002099_pt1 | contig 10837 bp, 10 predicted proteins | sample CZO8metaG_FD_79339 | JGI IMG/M metagenome (GOLD analysis project Ga0099827, IMG submission 79339) | Vadose zone soil microbial communities from the Eel River Critical Zone Observatory, Northern California, USA - CZOApr15con1.8 metaG | ecosystem: Environmental > Terrestrial > Soil > Vadose zone ...
CCCTGACCGGCACCGCCCTGACCAGCACCGCCGTAACTCAAACCGCCCTGACCGGCACCGCCCTGACCAGCACCGCCGTAACTCAAACCGCCCTGGCCAGCAGCACCCTGGCCCATCCCAACCTGACCAGGACCGCCTTGGCCGACACTGCCTTGGCTCGCGTCCTGCTGACCCATGCCGTGGCCAGCACCGCCCTGACCAGCACCGCCGTAACCCACAACGACCTGACCAGCAGCGCCCTGGCCTGCACTGTCCTGGCCCATGCCGCCCTGAACAGCAGCATTCTGACCGGCACCGCCATGACCGGCACCGCCATGGCCGGGTCCGCCCTGGCTCACGTCGAACTGCCCAATGCCGTGGCCACCACCGCTCTGACCGGCACCGCCCTGGCCTACGCCCATGTGATCATGCGCGGCCTGATCCGCCTGGCTGGCGGCGGCATTCCCGGCTTCAGCTTGACCAGCACCGGCTTGACCACTGCCCTGGCCGAGTCCGGGCGGGCCCACGCCTCCGGAGCCCACTCCACCCTGGCCGCCTCCGGCCTGACCCATCCCAGCCTGGCCGCCTCCGGCCTGACCCATCCCAGCCTGGCCACCTCCGGCCTGACCCATGCCACCCTGGCCGCCATCGGCTTGACGTGCGCCACCCTGGCCCACGCCGACTAGGCCGCCACCCTGGCCCATCCCGGCCTGGCTGCCGCTCTGGCCAATGCCAGCGTGCCCGCCACCCGGACCCATGCCACCGCCTTGGCCGCCAGTGCCCGGACCCATGCCACCTTGGCCCATGTCGGACTGACCATGAGCGCCTTGGCCCATGTCGGACTGACCATGAGCGCCTTGGCTCATACCGACCTGACCATAAGCGCCCTGGCTCATATCGGGCTGGCCTTGAGCAGCTTGGCCCATGCCGGACTGACTCTGAGGACCTTGGCTCATGCCGGGCTGGCCTTGAGCGGCTTGGCTCATACCGACCTGACCATGAGCGCCTTGGCTCATGCCGGGCTGGCCTTGAGCAGCTTGGCCCATACCGACCTGACCATAAGCGCCCTGGCTCATATCGGGCTGGCCTTGAGCAGCTTGGCCCATACCGACCTGACTCTGAGGACCTTGGCTCATGCCGGGCCGCTCTTGAGCGCCGTAGCCGATGCCGGGCTGACCATGAGCGGCTTGGCCCATGCCGGACTGACCACCTGCTGCACCGGTCTCGCCCTGGGCACTGTGCTGCCCACCGGCGTGCTGCCCACCGGCGTGCTGCCCACCGGCGTGCTGCCCACCGGCGTGCTGCCCACCGGCGTGCGCGACCGCCTGAGCAGACCCGTTCTGATAACCGCCCTGAGCTTCCGACTGCTGCATCGACCCGCCGTACCCGACCGCCGCATAAGGCACCGCCGTGGCAAGCACCGAACTCCCCTGCGACATGTCCTTGTTCGACGAGCCTTGACCAGCGTCAGCCGATCCACCAACCTGGCCGTTGTCCTCAGGCGGAGCATCTAGATATTGTGGTTGCCCAACTTGGGCGCTGACAGTAACGGGACGGTGCTCAGACTGATAGACGACGGCCTCGCCCTGCCGGTATTCGCCCGCGTCAGGCAGCGGGTACACCGCGCCCGGAGCCGGCAGCGCCGCAACTGGCAACCCAACGCTCGCCCCTTTGGGCCCGGCGGCATGGCGTGCGGCGAACCCGCCGGTGGAATATTGCTCATCGGTTGTGACGGGCTCAGCCCCGCGAACCAGGTCAACGAACGATCGAAGATGAACACCGGAAATTTCCACGATGTCATCGCATTCCTGACGTAGCGGCAATGGAATAGTCCAACCGCTATCCGAGGCTATGTGCAGGATCACTACGCGAAGCCCGAGATCTTGGACTTCGGCCACTATTTCGGCAATGTGCTCATTCGCGCTAGCAATGAATGCATCGCTAATCGCACCGCTCTTAGCCAGTGTCACCAGATCGCGCCGCAGCTGGCTCTCGATGCCTTCTCGACGCCCAGGCAACGCGTTGACCAACCGGAGTTTAAGCCCAGGCATCTCAGCGAGCGCGTCGTGTTCGGGCGTCCGGCGCCCCTCGGCGGCGGTCTCGTACCAGTAGCAACGCAGCACCGGCAGACCGGTACGATCCCGAGCCAGACCGGCGAGCAGTTTGAGCAGGCCAGCGTGATCCCAAGAGACGGAGTCTCGACGACGCGTGCCATGAACGGCCATCGCGCCATCGGCGAGGGCATAGCCTGCATCAACGAATAGCGCGCAGCGATCCACCCGACACCATCCTTTCCCCTGACGCGAGACGTTACCAGCGCCTAGCGGCCTTCGTGACCTATAGCGCAGATCACAGGCCTAGTGCTCGGCTTAGCCGAGGTTGGCCGACGGCAGTCGTTCCGGTTCTTACGACGATTCCAACCGACCAAGCTGCATCCACTCGGCACAACAACCCTTCACTGTCAGACCGTCGGAGTAGTTTGACCCATGACACGCGGGCTCGTCGCAACCAGGATCCAGCCAAGCCGACCGGTACGCTGGCCCGGATCCACCCCACCCCAGGAACCACCACCGAACCCGACCACCAAGACCGACCCCAAACAACCCCAAAGATCGGCTCAACCAAGACCGGCCTACGGCAACCACCCGAGAACGACCCCAGGCAACCACCCGAGACCGACCGCCACACCCCAAATCCCCCGAAAACCCCTAACCGATCAGTCAGTCACAACCTCAAATCGTCGACTCCAAGCACGGACCTCACCCCGGGCGATCGGGCTTACGTGTCGCGGCCCGGTCCCGGGTTGGCTGGGCCGGACCGGACACTCACCCCGGGCGGTCGGGCTTACGTGTCGCGGCCCGGTCCCGGGTTGGCTGGGCCGGACCGGACACTCACCCCGGGCGGTCGGGCTTACGTGTCGCGGCCCGGTCCCGGGTTGGCTGGGTCTGACCGGACGCTCGCCCCGGCGGGCCTGCTCGTGTCTCGCGGCCTGGCCTCGGGCCGACTAGGTCTTGACCGGCTAGCATCTGGGTCAGCTAGCAATCTGACCCGTCATCGACTCGACCGGGGCCTACGTTGAGCGACAGGACCGAGCTACTCGCTGAGATCGAGGCGAAGGGCGTCGTCCACGGACGCGTGACGCTTACCTCTGGCCAGCAGGCCGACTGGTACATCGATCTGCGGCGAGTGCTGCTCGACGGCACCGCCGCTCCACTGGCCGGCCGGGTGATGCTTGATCTGACCGGGCACCTAGACTTCTCGGCGGTTGGCGGCCTCACGCTCGGGGCCGACCCGGTCGCGGCCGCGATGCTGCATGCCGCTGCCGGGAGAGGTCGGGTGCTCGACGCGTTCATCGTTCGCAAGGAAGCGAAGGCCCACGGGCTGCAGCGCAGGATCGAAGGTCCCGATGTCGTCGGCAAACGAGTTCTGGCGGTTGAGGACACTTCGACCACTGGCAACTCGGTGTTGCAGGCCGTGGACGCGCTGATCGAGGCCGGAGCCGAAGTGGCCGGTGTTGCCGTGGTGGTCGACCGGGGTGCGCGCGCCGCAGTTGAACGCCGAGGGTATCCCTACTTCGCCGCCTACGACCTAGCCGACCTCGACCTGAACTGACCATTGACGAATTCCCTCCGGGAGACCGGAGAGATACTTAGGCTGCGCACGCCTGACGAGAGGGAGCGACTCCATGCCTATCGCGACTGCCGAGATTTACGCCCAGATGCTCGATCGCGCGAAAGAGCGCGGCTTTGCTTACCCGGCGATCAACGTGACTTCGAGCCAGACACTCAACGCGGCGCTGCGCGGCTTCGCCGATGCGGGCAGCGACGGCATCGTCCAGGTCTCCACCGGCGGCGCCGAGTACTTGTCCGGTTCGCCCGTCAAGGACATGGCGGTCGGATCGGCCGCGCTCGCCAGCTATGCCCATGTCGTTGCCGCCAGGTACCCGGTGCACATCGCGCTGCACACGGACCACTGCCCGAAGGACAAGCTGGACGGCTTCATGCGACCGCTGATCGCGATGTCCAAGGAGCGGGTCGCGCGCGGCGAAGAACCCCTCTTCCAGTCCCACATGTGGGACGGTTCGGCAGTGCCGCTCGACAAGAACCTCCAGATCGCCACCGATCTGCTGAAGGACTGCGCGACGGCGCGAACCGTCATGGAGCTTGAGATCGGCGTCGTCGGCGGTGAAGAGGACGGCGTAGTCGGCGAGATCAACGAAAAGCTCTACAGCACGCCGAAGGACGCGCTCGAGACGGCCGAAGCGCTCGGTCTGGGCGAGAACGGGCGGTACATCCTCGCGGCTACGTTCGGCAACGTGCACGGAGTGTATAAACCGGGCCACGTCAAGCTCCGGCCATCGATCCTGAACGAGATTCAGGAAGCGGTCGGTGCCGCCTATGGCAAGCAGAAGCCGTTCGACCTGGTGTTCCACGGCGGATCGGGTTCGGCGCTAGAGGAGATCAGGGAAGCGATCTCGTACGGTGTCGTGAAGATGAACGTCGACACTGACACCCAGTACGCGTTCACCAGGCCGGTGGCTGGCCACATGTTCACCAATTACGACGGCGTTCTGAAGGTGGATGGTGACGTCGGCAACAAGAAGGTCTATGACCCACGGTCCTGGGGCAAGGCCGCCGAGGCGTCGATGGCCGCGCGGGTGGTCCATGCCTGCGAGGACCTGTTGTCGGCCGGTAAGGCAATGGGCTAAGGAGACTGGACTCAGCCCGCGCCAATGTGTTCATCCTGAAGGTTTGAGATCTTTGCCAGGAGAGCGGCCTGGGCGAAGGCCGCTCTAATCGACTGCACAACCTGGTCGGGGCTGATTTGGAGTTCCTGCCAGGTGATGTGCACGACCTGGAAGCCGGCGGCGCGCAGGTCGGCGTCGCGTTGCAACTGCTTGCGGGCGACGCCGGGGTCTCGGTATTTGGCCGCGCCATCGGTCTCGGCAATCGTCGAGTAGGCGCGCCAGTAGAAGTCGGCGCGGGCTATCACTCTGCCTTCCGCGCCGACCGACGCCTGGAGTTCCGGTGGCGGCAGCCCGCCGTCGTGGAAGGCGACCCTCGCGATGGACTCGAACGCGGACTCCGCGAGCCCGTCGCTGAAGTCGACCACCTGCCGCGCCCGGGCGATTCCTGGCCAGCGGGGGCAGGCGTCGATGACGGAGTAAAGGTCGCTCTTGGTCGTCTGCTTACCGTTCAGCGCCGAGTCGGCGACCACTACACCTTCGCGGACGGAGGTTGTGCGCGCGAGGTCGACCACCGTGCGGGCGACAGTCGTCACCGGAATGCTGTTGACCACCGTCCGTTGCCCAGGCGGGACGGCAGCAACATGTAACTGCGTCCCCGGCCTCGCCGTTCTGCTTCCTCTGGTTGCTGGTGGGCGGACGACCTCTATGGCATCGGACCGAGCGCGGCGCAGCAATTGCAGCCCGTGCAGTGTCGCGGCGGCCCGATGACTCACTATTGCGTCTGGTCCGGCTCCGGCGGCCGCGACCGCGAGGGCCAGCGCAGTGCTGCCACCTTTGACCGCCTGCAACTGGTTGACCAATGCCGTCCTGGCGTACATGCCATGACCAACTGACATCAAGGCCCCACGCCCGACCAACATCCTGAGTTCGGACCTGGTCACACCGGCGCGAAGGAGTTCGGCTGCGGTGAGTATCCCGGCTAACCGCCGCGAATCGGGTAGTTGATCGACCGCCATGCCGTTATGGTCGCAGTCGCTACCGACAATTCCGCGGCTCCGAGGTCCCGCGCGGCGCACTTGTCATCGATCGCGACGACTTATCACGGATTCTCGCCAATTTTTGTACTAGTTTGATCCGTTTTGTGAGGCAGGAATCCGTGATAAGTCGCTGAAATCCGTGATAGGTGCGGATGTTGGGGGAGGCGGGGCGCGGTGGGAGGGGTGCGAGTGGCTGGTGGGAGCTGTGTGACTGGTCGCGACGGTAGGCGCTCCGGGTTGGGCTGGCGGGCTGGGCTGGCGGGCCTCCTCGGGGCGGGCCTACGGACTCGGCTGGGCTAACCGGGGGGCGCGGGGGTGGGCGGGGCGAGAGGATGGGGCTATGAGGCATGAGAATTTGCTCGATAGTGTTACGCCGCCGCCGACGCACCTGCCGGAGAACGAGGAAGCGGCGGTATTGCTGCGCGACGGGACCGACGCCAAGCTGGTCGCAGCCAGGTTCCCGGCTTACTGCGCGGCCTGGGCGGACTTGGCCGAGGGAGTGCTGGCGCAGGATCCGGTGACGGCGTACGCGTATGCGCGGACTGGTTACCATCGCGGACTCGATCAGTTGCGTCGGGCGGGCTGGCGGGGGCACGGGCCGGTTCCGTGGGAGCACGAGCCCAATCGCGGGTTCCTCCGGGCCCTGCACGCACTTGGAGCGGCCGCGTCCGCGATCGGCGAGGACGACGAGGTTATGCGGGTCGCTGAGTTCTTGCACGATTCGAGTCCGACGGCGGCGGCTACGCTCTCGCCGCTCACCTAGCGCCCGGCGCCCCGCCGCCAGCGCCCGGCGCCCCGCCGCCAGCGCCCGGCACCCGGGGACCCGGCGACCCGCCTGAGCCAGGTGCCTGCCAACCCCGCCGAACCCGACCAGATAGCCTTAGCTCATGCCCGCCATCGTGATCGTTGGCGCCCAGTGGGGCGATGAGGGCAAAGGCAAAGCTACAGACCTCCTCGGCGACAGTGTCGACTACGTCGTCCGGTACCAGGGCGGGAACAACGCCGGCCACACGGTCGTCATCGGCGAGGACAGCTACGCGCTGCATCTGCTCCCTTCGGGAGTCCTCTCCAAGACCAGCGTCCCGGTCATAGGCAACGGCGTAGTCATCGACCCGGCCGTCCTGATCAAGGAGATCGACGACATCCAGGCGCGCGGTGTGTCCTGCGAGCGACTGCTGATCAGCGCCAACGCGCACCTGATCATGCCGCACCACGTCTCACTCGACAAAGTGACCGAACGCTACCTGGGCCACTCCCGCATCGGCACCACCGGCCGTGGCATCGGGCCGACCTACAGCGACAAAGCGGCGCGGATGGGCATCCGGGTGCAGGACCTGTTCGACCCTGCGATCCTCGGGCAGAAGCTCGAGCTGGTGTTGCGCGAGAAGAATCAGCTGCTCACGAAGGTGTACAACCGGCGCGGCATCGACGCGAAGCTGGTCGCGGACAGCTACATCGAGCACGGCAAGCGGCTGGCTCGTTACGTCGCGGACACCGGCCTGGTCTTGAACAAAGCGCTCGACGAGGGCAAGGTCGTGCTGCTCGAAGGCGCCCAGGCGACTCTGCTCGACGTGGACCACGGCACCTACCCGTTCGTGACCTCCTCCTCGCCCACGTCCGGCGGTGCCTGCGTGGGTTCCGGCGTCGGGCCGACCAGGATCACCAAGGTGCTCGGCATCGTGAAGGCGTACACGACCAGGGTCGGCGCCGGCCCGTTCCCGACTGAGCTGACTGACGCCACCGGCGAGTGGCTGCGCAAGACCGGCGGCGAATACGGGGTCACCACCGGCCGCGAACGCCGCACGGGCTGGTTCGACGCGGTGATCGCGCGGTACGCCACCAGAGTGAACGGCATCACGGACTTCTTCATCACCAAGCTCGACGTGCTTTCCGGGCTTGAGCAGGTGCCAGTCTGCGTCGGCTACGAGGTAGACGGCACCGTCCACGACGAGATGCCGATGACGCAGACCGAATTCCACCACGCCAAGCCCGTCTATGAGTACCTCGACGGCTGGTGGCAGGACATCTCGGACGCCAAGACGCTGGACGACCTCCCCGACAACGCCCGCGCCTACGTCCTCCACCTGCAAGACCTCATCGGTGCGCCAGTAGCCGCCATCGGCGTCGGCCCGCGCCGCGACCAGACGATCGCGCTCCGACCGCTTACGTGAAACCAAAAATTCTTTTCTGGGGAGCAAAGCATTGATCAGCCGGTACACGCTGCCTGAGATGGGTCGGGTCTGGAGCGAGTCACATAAGTACGAGCTGTGGTGCAAGGTCGAGACGCTAGCGCTCGAAGCGCAAGCCGAGGCCGGCCTGGTTCCAGCCGAAGCCGTCGAGCCGGTCAGAGCCGCGCCGCCGCCGACTCCGGAGGCGGTCGCCGAGATCGAGGCCGTCACCAATCACGACGTGATCGCGTTCCTATCGGCCTGGGCCGACAACACCTCGCCGCGCGAGGCCGCTGCCTACGTCCATTTCGGAATGACCTCGTCCGACCTGCTCGACACCGCGCTGGCGCTGGCGCTGACCGAGGCGACCGACCTGCTGATCGGCCGGACGGTGGCACTCACCGCCGCGCTGCGCGAGCACGCGCTCGAGCACCGGGACTCGATCCGGCCGGGCCGGACGCACGGCATCCATGCCGAGCCGGACGTCTGGGGGCACCGGGTCGCCGACTTCGCGTTCGCGATGGCGCGGTGCACCGGGCGGCTGCGTCGGGCCCGGACGGCGGTGGCGGTCGGCAAGCTGTCCGGCCCGGTCGGCACGTATTCAAGCGTCGATCCGGCGATCGAGGAAACCGTTCTGACCCGGCTCGGGTTGCGCCCGGCCGACGTCTCGACGCAGGTCGTGCTGCGGGACGGGATCAGCGAATGGGTCAGCGCGGCGGCCATCGTGGCGACCGTCTGCGAGGCGGTCGCGCTGGAGGTCAGGCACGGGCAGCGCACCGAGGTCGCCGAGCTGGCGGAGGCGTTCGGCTCGGGCCAGAAGGGTTCCTCGGCGATGCCGCACAAGCGGAATCCGATCCGCTCGGAACGGATCGCCGGGCTCGCCCGGGTCGTGCGTGCTCAGATCGTCCCCGTTCTCGAGGGCATTCCGCTGTGGCACGAGCGTGATATTTCCCACAGCTCGACCGAGCGGGTGGCGCTGCCCGACGCGGCGATCGCCACCGACTACCTGCTCGCCGAGACCACGAACCTGATCACCGGGCTGGTCGTTGACAAGGCGCGGATGCGGGCCAATCTCGACTACACCCACGGCCTGATCTACTCCTCGGCCGTGCTGCTTGAGCTGGTCGAATCCGGGATGTCGAGGGAGGACGCGTACGCGCTGGTGCAGCGGGCGGCGATGGCGACCTGGCAGTCAGGCGAACCATTCCGCTCGACGCTGCGGGCCGCGGCGGCCGAGCACGGCCAGCGGCTCGATGAGGCCAGGCTCGATGAGATCTGCCAGCCAGAGCGCTATGTCAGCAAGCTGGGTGCGGTCTTCGACCGCTTGGATAAGCTCGATCCACAGCAGGTTTGAGTCCCAGGGCGGCATCCAGTCGCAAGCGGTTCGGGAACCGCAAAGTGACCTGCATTGACACCGCACGATGCGGGGTAATGAATGCAATGATGCCGCCGGTCACCGGCTGAGCGTGACCGGCTACGTTACGTATCGGCGTCGTCTTCGTCCCTGGGGGTCAGCTAGCAGTGGAATACTTGGCTACGCGCGAGATGGATCTGACACTGACATCCGATCTGGCCCAAATAGCGCCAGAGCCGGCCAGCATATCGATGCCAAGCCGGGATAATGATGTCCCAACCCCCAGGGACAGGAGTTCCAGCGTTATGAGCAGCGGTCCCCAGACCCGCTATCGAGTCAAGGGCGGCAACCCCCTGCACGGAACGGTCTTCGTCCAGGGTGCCAAGAACTCGGCACTGAAGATGATTGCCGCGTCGCTGCTGGCCGCTAAGGGCCGCACCGTGCTGCGCAATGTCCCAGTGATCGAGGACGTCCGCCGGGCGGTAGAGCTGGCGCAGGCCGTCGGTGCGGTGGTCAAGTTCCACGAGATGGAACGGACGCTGGTGGTCGATGCCTCGGAACTGACGAGTCCGGTGCTGCCGGCCGACATCACCAGGCAGTTCCGAGGCTCGGTGCTGTTCGTGCCCGCGCTGCTGCACCGGCTCGGCGAGGCCGTGCTCGAAGAGATTGGCGGGTGCAACCTCGGCGACCGGCTCCTGGACTTCCATTACCGCGGCTTTGCCCGGCTCGGGGCGACCGTTGACGAAGGTGAATTCGAGATCCGGGTCAAGGCCGAGGGCCTGCGCGGCGCGCATTTGTATCTAGATACGCCGTCGCACACCGGCACAGAAAACCTGATCATGGCGGCCTCGCTCGCGCCGGGCACCACCGTGATCGACAACACGGCCCAGGAACCCGAAGTCCAGGATGTCATCGCGTTCCTTACCAAGATGGGCGCGCGGATCAGCGGCGGCGGCACTGGCTTCATCACGGTCGAAGGGGTCAGCGAACTGACTGCGGTCGAGCACACGGTGATGCCGGACCGGCTGGACGCCGGCATCTTCGCGATGGCCGCGGCGATCACCGGCGGCGAGCTGAACCTGGTCGGGGCCTCGCTCGATCACCTCGGTGTGGTGCGGTGGAAGCTCGAGCAGATGGGGGTCGAGTTCGCCACCTCGGGCGCGGTCGTGCAGGTGCGCCGGGATCACGCGCTGCGCCCGATCAACGTGATCACGAGTCCGTTTCCCGGCTTCGCCACCGACCTGCAGTCGCCGATCATGGCGATGAGCTGCCTGGCCGACGGCCCGAGCTACATCCGGGAGACGATCTTCAACGGCCGGTACATTATGGCCGCCGAGCTGAACAAGATGGGCGCGAAGATCGACGTGTCCGACGTGGCCGTGGTGCACGGGCCGACGCCGCTGCGCGGTGCCGAGGTCACCGCTCACGACCTGCGGACCGGGATCGCGCTCGTGCTGGCCGGACTGGCCGCCGAGGGCCAGACCGTGGTGTCGCCCGGCTACTTGATCAACCGCGGCCACGCCGCAGTCGCGGCCCGGCTGACGGCGCTAGGCGCCGACATCGTCGAGGAGCCGATCTAGGTTCCTGAGGCCGGTCGCCCGCATCAGCCCGC
>Ga0099827_10002104_pt1 | contig 10829 bp, 9 predicted proteins | sample CZO8metaG_FD_79339 | JGI IMG/M metagenome (GOLD analysis project Ga0099827, IMG submission 79339) | Vadose zone soil microbial communities from the Eel River Critical Zone Observatory, Northern California, USA - CZOApr15con1.8 metaG | ecosystem: Environmental > Terrestrial > Soil > Vadose zone ...
GCCGACGACAAGATGGACGAGGTCCGCGCCGGTGAATTCCGCCGCGGTTGACGCCATGTGCTACATGTAGCACAATCCTCTCGTGCGCACCGCTGGAGTCCGCCAGGCCCGCCAGAACCTCTCGGCTCTTCTCGACGAGGTTCGAAAGGGACGCGAGGTCGTGATCACGGAGCGGGGGCGGCCCGTCGCAAAGCTGGTGCCGCCGGACCGTCCGCGGGGCAAGGCCGTGCCGAACCTTGCGGCGTTTCGGCGCAAGATGCCGGTCCTCCATCCCCCGCTGTCCGCCACTGTCGCCAGGGCCCGCGCTGATCGCCTCTAGCCGGCAAGCGCCGGCACGGCTCCGCGAGCGACGAGCCGGATACCGCGCGAGGCTGCCCGGCCCCCTCTACTGCGACACCAGCGCTCTCCTGAAGCTTTACCTGCCCGAGCCGGGCAGCGACGAGTTCAACGAAGTCGTGGAGGGCCGGGATGACGTTCTCGTGTCCGACCTGGCCGTAACCGAGATCGTCTCCGCGGTCGCTCGTCGTCTGCATCAGGGGTCGCTCACGAGGGAGACCGCGCGACGACTTCAGCACGCCATCCTCGGGCGCCTCGACGAGGACGTGTACCATCGCGTCGAGCTCACCCGCGACGTGCATCGCCGAGCGGAGCACTACCTGCTGACGCTGAAGCCGACTTCGCTCCGCGCCGCCGACGCACTCCACCTGGCCCTCGCGACGTCGGCGCGGGCCGCGTCGCTGGCAACGTTCGACGCACGGCTGGCCGCTGCGGCTCGCGCGGGTGGCCTCGCCCTCTACCCCGCCTGAGCTTGACTCGCCGCCCCCCGTCGTCCTAGTCTCATGAGGCTATGGCCCTGACATTCCGCAAACTCCACCCGCACTTCGTGGGTGAATCGAGCCCGGTCGAGCTTCACAAGGCGCACGACGAGGAGACGCTGGCACGGATCCACGCCGGAATGGACGAGTTCGCCGTCCTCGTCTTCCACGATCAGTCGTTTTCCGACGCCGAGCAGATCGCGTTCGGCGAGCGGCTCGACGGCCGGCTGCACCAGGGCACCGGGAGCCGCGCCTTCACGAAGAGCCGTCTCGGCGACGAAGCACTGTCCGACATCTCGAACCTCGACGCGAGCGGGGAAATCATGAAGGCCGACGATCGCCGGCGCCACTACACGCTCGGCAATCGCCTCTGGCACACCGACGCCTCGTTCGTGGATCCGCCGGGACGGTACTCGATGCTCCACGCCCATCATTCGGTCGCATATTCGCGCCACGTCCTCGGCTTCGAGTTCTCGGCCGAGGAGCAGGAGAAGCTGAAGGGCGCCATCCACCCGCTCGTCCGCACCATCCCGCGCTCGCTCCGGCGCTCGCTCTATCTGGCGTCGCACCAGTCGCGGATCATCGACTGGCCCATCCCGGAGGGACGGCTGCTCCTCCGCGATCTGATGGAGCACGCGACCCAGCTGGAGTTCGTCTACCGTCACGCCTGGCGCGTCGGCGATCTCGTCATCTGGGACAACCGCGCCACCATGCACCGCGCGCGGCCGTTCGATGACGCCAAGTATCGCCGCGAGCTCCGTCGCGTGACGACCCTCGACATCGAGCAGCCCGCGTTCGCCGCGGCCGGCTCCTAGCTCGCGAGCTCCCGCCCTTGGATACCGACGGCCGCTCGCCGCTCGACGCTGCACGCAAGCTCGTGCCGCAGATCCGCGCCGCCGCCGACGAGATCGACGCGCGGCGCGAGCTGCCGCGCCCGCTCTTCGAGGCGATGGCGGACGCCGGGCTGTTTCACATGGCAGTCCCACGCGTCATCGGCGGCGGCGAGCTCGACCTGCCGACCTATGTCCAGGTGATCGAGGAAGTCGGCAAGGCCGACGCGAGCACGGGCTGGTGCCTGAACCAGGGCGCCATCTTCGGCACCTACGCGGCGCGGATGCCGCGGGAGGTCGCGCGCAGGATCTGGATCGACACGCCGCGCGGCGTCGTGGCGAACACTCCGGCCGCGACCGCCAAGGCGATCGTGGTGCCGGGCGGCTACCGCGTCACCGGCCGGCAGGGGTTCAGCACCGGCTGCCGCCACGCCGCCTGGGTCGCCGCCCACGCGCAGATCATCGAGAACGGCCGGGTCCGGCGCGAGGGTGAGCTGCCGGAGGCGCGTTACATGTTCGTGCCGGTCGCCGAAGCCGAGCTGCTCGACACCTGGCACACGCGCGGCATGCGCGGCACCGGCACCCACCACTTCGCCGTGAACGACGTCTTCGTGCCGATCGATCGCACGGTTCGCTCGCAGACCGCGCCGCTCATCGAAGACGCGCCGCTCTACCGGATTCCAAGAACGCTCCTGTTCGCCTCGGGGGACGCCGCGGTGGCGTTAGGTATGGCCCGCACGTGCCTGGAGACGTTCGGCGAGCTGGCCGGCGCCAAGACCCCGCGCGCCATGCAGGCGCTGCTGCGCGATCAGTCGATGGTGCAGATGACCGTCGGCCAGGCCGAGGCCGCGCTGCGCTCGGGCCGGGCGTTTCTGTTCGAAGCGGTGCGCGAGATCTGGGGGGCGAGCGTCAACGGCGCGATCACCCTGGACCATCGCGCGAACATGAGGCTGGCCACCACGCACGGGATCCGGCTCGCGGCCCAGATCATCGACAGCCTGTACAACCTCGCGGGCGCGACCGCCGCCTACGAGGACCACCTGCTCCAGCGGCACTTCCAGGACATCCACGTGATCACCCAGCACTTGCAGGGGCGCCTCACGCACTACGAGCTGATCGGCCGGTACGCGCTCGGCCTGAAGATCGACGAGGCGAGACTCTAGCCGCCGTTCGCGATCACGGAGCGCCCGGTGGCGCGCAGGAGGCGCCGATCGGCCTCCGGGCTCGGCGCCGGCGCGACGCGGAGCACGACGTCCTGCGTGAAAGTCCGGATGATTTTTCCCTCGGGCCACTGGGTCCCGACGGGATCGCCGCCCCCCGCGACCGCTCGGACTCCGTCGCGGACGATGCGCCGGAGCATGATCACGCCGCGGTCCGCCGATCCAAGATGCTCGAGGGCGTGGACCGCGATCTCCCGCTGACTGGACTGAGCGTCGAAGTCCGCCGGGAAGCGCTGCCGCTCGGCGTAGGTACGGTCGTCGGATTGCCCGAAACCCGGCTGGCCCACCTGGTCGACCGTGAGCCCCCAGGCCGGGTCCACCTGCGCGAGCTCGAAGTTGGTCGTGTGGGTGTCGTCGTTGGGAACGGCCCACCGGATGATGACCGGCCGGCTGGCCGGTTTGGCTTCTGCGGCGTCTTCGATCTCGCGCGTGAACTGGTGCACGTTCGGGGGCATGAAGTCGGCCACGCGGACCCACACGAGATCGCCCACGCGCCGGGTCGCCAGGTAGACCATGCCGGCCTCGGTCAAGCGCCAGTCGATCTCGGGCACGACTCCGAATGCCTGCGTGAACTGGTAGCCGCTGCTCAGCGCGTGCAGAAACGCGGTGTGGACCGGGTCCATGCTGTTGTCCTTCACCTGGAGCCAGTTGCACGGCAGCACGAACTTCGCGGCAGGCATCAGCCGGTAGCCCGGCACGTCGTAGCTATCGTAGATCGGGAACACCGGACGTCGGTCCGGCGGTCCCAGGAAGGCGAACACCAGGCCCGCGAACTCGAGCGTCGGATAGGCGCCCTGCCAGACGCGCTCCTTGAGCCGACTGCCCGGCGGCTCCCCGGGCGTCTCCAGGCATCGGCCGTCGACGTCGTAGACCCAGCCGTGGTAGCAGCAGCGGATGCCGCGCTCGACCGGGATCCCGAACTCGAGCGACGTCCCGCGATGCGCGCAGTGCAGGTGCAGCGCGCCGAAGCGCCCCCCGCGATCGCGAAAGACCACCAGATCCTCACCCAGGATCTGCGCCCGCAGCGGCGTGGCGGCGAGATCCCGGACGAACGCCACCGGCTGCCAGAACCGGCGCAAGTACTCGCCGCACGGCGTTCCGGGGCCCACCCGCGTCAGCTCCGGATCGGGCGGTGGGACTTCGCGACGGTGATAGCCGTCGAACGGCCCGCCAAGCATCTCCCGTTCCTTATCTCCTCCGAACGAACCACGTCAAGTGCCCATCGGCCGCGGGTCAGACGCGACGGGCGGGTGCGGTAGGGGGCGACGGGATCCGTTCCCATGACGCGGCGACGGGATCCCGCGCTCCCGGATGGAGCCCAGCCGCCGGGGGGCAGCGAGCGCGTGCCGCGTGGTCCTGTCGCTCCCTACCGCACCCGCCCGTCGCGTCTGACCCGCGGCCGCCGGCAAGCGCTTGACCTCATGCCGTCGCCGACGGTAGTGTCTAGCCCGCAATGTCCCGGCTCGACCCCGAGGAGGTCGCCAGAGCCGTGACGGCCTTCATCAACACCACCATCATGGCCCGGAGCCATCCGGTTCAGCCCGACGACAATCTCGAGCTCGCCGGCCTCGACTCGATGGCGCTGCTGAAGGTGCTTCTCTTCATCGAGGCTCAGTTTGGTTTCTGGATGCCAGACGAGGATCTCGTGGAAGAGAACATCAAGACCCCGCGGGCGATGGCGGCGTACATTTGCCGACGTGGGAGCCAGTCCTAGCTACGACGTCGTGGTCGTGGGCGGTGGGGCCGCCGGACTGGCCGCCGCGGTGGCGGCCGCGCGCTCGGGCGCGCGCACCGCGCTCGTCGAGCGCTACGGCTTTCTCGGTGGCATGGCGACGGCGGGCATGGTGAGCACCATCTGCGGGCTCTACCACACCTCGTCGTCCGGGCCCCCCGAGGCGCTCAACGCCGGCTTCGCCGAGACCGTCGCGCAGAAGCTGGAGACCATGCCCGGCTGCGGCGCGCCGGTACGCCGAGGTCGGACCTACGTCCTGCCCTACACGCCGTTCGCGTTCGCCTGCCTGGCCGACGAGCTCACGGCCTCGGTCAGGCATCTCGATGTGTATCTCCACGCGTTGCTCGTGAGGCTCGACACCGGCGCCGGGCGGATCGAGCGGGTGCGCATCGCGACCTGGGAGCGGCAGGTCGAGCTGACGGCGCGGGCGATCGTGGACGCGAGCGGCGACGCCGTCGTCGCGCATCTCACCGGCGTGGCCGCGGTGACAGCGCCGCTCGCAGAGCGCCAGCTGCCCTCGCTGGTCTTCGTCCTCCAGCACGTCGACCGGGACGCCCTCGGGCCGGGCCCCCGCGTCGCGCTCCTGAGGCTGCTGGCGACTGCCGAGCAGGAAGGACGGCTCCCGAAGGGGGCCGCCAACCTCGCGCTGGCGCCGTCGCCGCAGCCCGGTGAGGTCGTGTGCAAGCTCACGCTGAGCGGGATCGCCGAGGAGCTGCCCGCGAGCCGTGATTTTCTGACGGTCGCCGAGCAGGAAGGACGGAGGCGCGCCTTCGCCGTCACGGAATTTCTCAAGACATTGCCCGCGTTCGCCCGCGCCTTCGTTTCCCACGCCGCCCCGCAGGTCGGCGTGCGCGAGAGCCGCCGCGTGATCGGGCGCTACGAGCTCACCCGCAACGACGTCCTGTCCGGTCGGAAGTTCGCGGACGCAATCGCCCGGGCGAGCTGGCCCATCGAGCTGTGGGAGGAAGGGCGCCTCGGAGCTACGTACGAGTTTCTCCCGGACGGGACGTACTACGACATCCCGTTGCGCTGCCTTCAGGCGCGAGACGTCGACAACCTCTTCGTCGCGGGCCGCTGCATGAGCGCGACGCACGAGGCGCTCGGATCGGCGCGGGTGATCGGGACCTGTTTGGCCACGGGTGAGGCGGTTGGACGAGCGGCCGCCCGGTACGCCGAGGCGCGATGAACCTGGTCGAGCTTCTCTATGGGTCGGCCGAGCGGCACTCCCCACGCAGAGCCATGACCGACGTGCGGTCGGGCCGCTCCCTCAGCTACGGACAGCTCGCGCGAGAGGCGCAGCGCATCGGCGCATTTCTCAAGACTCACGGTGTGGGGCCCGGTCAGCGGATCGGGCTCCTGGCCCCGAACGATCTCGCATATGTGCCTGCCGCCTTCGGGCTTCTGGACTCGGGCGCGTGCCTGGTCCCGCTCGCCAGCAATCTCACGCCCAACGAGACCGCCGAGATCGTGCGCGAGGTCCAGTTGAACGGCTGCCTCGCCTGGCCCAAGGCCAGCGCGCTCGAGGGCACGCCCGCCGCGGTCGTGCAGGGCGGCGAGTGCGACGGCTTCACGTTCCAGTGGCTCGCTCGTGACGCCGAGGCCCCCGCCGAGTTCTACTCGCTGAACCCCGCCTTCATCCGGTTCACCTCCGGGACCACCGCCAGGAGCAAGGGCGTGGTGCTGTCGCACGAAGCCACGGCCGCGCGGGTCGAGGCCGCCGATCAGGTGCTCGCGTTCAGCGAGGAGGACCGGATCCTGTGGGTTCTACCGCTCGCCTATCACTTCGCCGTCACGATCGTGGCGTACGTTCGGGCCGGGACCCACATCCTCATGTGCCCCGATACGCTCCCCCGGGCCATGGTCGACGCGGTCCATCGTCTCAAGCCGAGCGTGCTGTACGCCGCGCCGCTCCACTTCGAGCGGATGGCCAATCTCGGGCCGAGCCAGCCGTTCACGAGCATTCGGGTCACCCTCTCCACCGCCGCGCCGATTTCGCCCGCCGTGATGGATCGCTTCCAGTCCGTCTACGGCGTCCCGGTCGGCCAGGCGTACGGCATCATCGAAGCCGGCCTGCCCTGCATCAATCTTGGAACCGAGGGTCTCCCGGCCACCTCCGTCGGCCGCCCTGTCCCCGGCTACGAGGTCGCGGTGCTCTCCGACGACGGGAAACGCCAGGACGCGCCGGAGGAGCTGGGCGAGATCGCCGTGCGGGGCGACGGGCTCTTCTCCGCGTACTATTCGCCGTGGCAGCTTCGCGAGCAGATCACGCGTGACGGCTGGTTCCTGACGGGCGACCTCGGCTGGCTGGATCAGGCGGGCGCCCTTCACCTCAAGGGCCGGAAAAAGACCGTCATGTTCGTGGCGGGGCTCAAGTTCTTCCCGGAGGAAGTCGAGGACTGCATCAACCAGTTCCGGGGTGTCAAGGAATCACGAGTGTTCAGCCGGCCGCACGCTCGCATGGGCGAAGTCCCCTGCGCAGAAGTTGTCCTGGACTCTCACGGCTGCGATCTGGACGCCCTGAAGACGCATTGCGCGCGCCTCCTCTCCTCCTACAAGGTGCCGCTCGAGTTCACCGTTGTGGATGCGGTCCCCCGGACGCCGAGCGGAAAGATCCGCCGATAAGAGTCCGGGCGCGATGGCGAGCCTATACGGGCTTCCGCCCGAGGTACTCGCTGAGGAGCCCCCCGAGCACGCGGCGCTCGACGTCGATGAAGCCGCTCGTTTTCAACACTCCGAGAATCACGTCCGGGGGCACGCACCCGGCGATCGTGTCCCAGTAATACTTCATGAGCAGCTCGGCCTTCGCGCTCCCGGTGCTGATCCGCGCGATGCGCGGCAAGACTTTCTCGAAGTAGACGCGGAAGACCCGCTGGCCGACCCGCGAGCTCGGCAGCGTGATCTCCAGGATCAGGAGACGACCGCCCGGCTTCAAGATCCGAAGGCACTCGCCGAAGGCGACGTCGAGGCCGGCCATGTGGCGCAGCGCATATCCCATGGAGAGGAAATCGAAGTGGTTGTTCGCGAACGGCAGCTCTTCGACAGTCCCCTGCACCAGATGAATCGAGAGGGTCCTGCGCGCCTCCCGCAACATGCCGCCGCTCGGATCGAGCCCGATCACCGCCCCAGGGTCACGAAGAATGCGTGTGGCCGCCCGCGCCACCAAGCCGGTACCGGTTGCGACGTCGAGGAGCCTCATGCCCGGACCGAGGCCGGACCTCACCAGGGCCGAGTGCCGATAGTGCTGGCCCGAGCCGAACGATCCCAGCGCGCAAACCCAGTCGTAGTACTCCGCGGCGTCGTCGAAGAGCGTCCGAACGAAGGGCCGCCGCTCGCTTTCGCCCTCGTAATATTTCTTGAGGACGGGATGCGGAGCCGTCGGTGAGCCCATCGGGCAACAATAAGCGACCCCGTTGGTGAAGGCAAATAGGCGCGGCCGACGGCACGGTGACCTTGCGGAGTCGTGCGCGCTCGCGCAGACTACCCTGACAACGTCATCCAAAGGTAGGGCGCTATGCGTGTGACGGCGGCGGTCCTGTACGACACGAAGAAGCCGGTGGTGGTGGAAGACGTGGAGCTCCTCGAGCCCGGTCCCCACGAGGTGCAGGTGCGGTGGGTCGCCAACGGCGTCTGCCACAGCGACCTTCACGTGATCACGGGCGACTCTCCTCATCCCCTGCCCGTGGTGCTCGGCCACGAGGCGGCAGGAGTGGTCGAGAAGGTCGGCCCGGGAGTCGAGACGGTGGCGCCGGGCGATCACGTGTGCTCCAGCTACATCCCGTCGTGCGGCAAGTGCTGGTACTGCATCGGCGGCCAGCCGACCATGTGCGCGCTCCGGGACAAACCCCGGTGGTTCATGTTCGACGGCACCCCGCGCTTCCGGAAGGACGGGCAGGGCCTCCACCACTTCTTGCAGGTCTCGGGGTACGCGACCCATGGTGTGCTCCCGGAGGAGAGCGTCATTCCCATCCGGAAGGACGCGCCCCTCGACGTGGTGTGCCTCGTGAGCTGTGGCGTGCTCGCCGGGGCTGGCCCGGTCTTCAACCGCGCCAAGGTGCCGCCTGGAGCGAGCGTAGCCGTCTGGGGCTGCGGCGGGGTCGGCCTGAACACGATCCAGGCCGCGCGCCTCGTGGGGGCGGGGAAGGTCATCGGCGTCGACGTGGTGAAGCAGAAGCTCGCCTGGGCCGAGGAGTTCGGCGCGACCCACGTCGTGGACGCCTCGCAGGAAGACCCGGTCGCGCGCGTCCAGGCGCTGTCCGGCCGGGGCGGCGTCGACTTCGCGTTCGAGGTGGTGGGAACTCAGCGGACGATGGAGCAGGCGCTCCTCTCGACCCATCGTGGCGGCACCTGCGTGGTCGTCGGCGTGTCGCCCGCCGGCACACGGCTCTCCGTCGATCCGTCGCTGCTCCTGCAGCAGCGCGTGCTCACCGGGAGCTCGTTCGGCGGCGGACATCCGCGGACGGACGTGCCCATGCTGATCGGTCTCTACATGAGCGGAAAGTACCGGCTCGACGAGCTCATCAGCCGGCGCCTGCCGCTCGGCGAGCTGAACCACGCGTTCGACCTGATGCTGCAGGGCGAGGTCAAGCGGAGCGTCATCGTCTACCCGTAGGCGCGGCGGTCCCCTCCGCGGCCCGTGTAGTCAGGATTGTCCCGACGACCCGTCCGCTGAATGATCGTGGTGGGTGGAGGCTAGCGGGCCACGGAGGGGACCGCCCCGCCACCCGCCCGCCCGGACTACTTGATCGCGACGGCTTTGACCTGCCTGAAGTCGGTAAGTCCGCCGAGCGCCTTTAGCACGCCGTCCTGGACGAGCGTGGTCATCCCTTCGGCTTTCGCCTGCACGACCATCTCGGCCACGCGCGCTTTGGTCTGGATGAGCCGCTTCATCTCGTCGGTCGCGATCAGCAGCTCGTGGATGCCCGCGCGTCCGTGGTAGCCGGTCTTGGCGCAGGCGACGCAGCCCTTGCCGCGGTAGAGAACGAACGACTCGTCGTACTTGAGATTGAGCTTTGCAAAGGATTCCTCGCCGAAGGCCTGGGCCAACTCGTCGTACTCGGCGCGCTCTGGATGGTACTCCGCCCTGCAGTCCCGGCAGATGCGCTTGACGAGGCGCTGTCCCATGATCCCGAGCAGGGCGTCGGCGAAGTTGAACGAGTCGCACCCCATGTCGAGCAGGCGGACGACCGTCTCCACCGCGCTGTTCGTGTGGAGCGTGCTGAACACCAGGTGGCCGGTCAGCGAGGCCTCGATGCCGGTCGACGCCGTCTCCTCGTCGCGCATCTCGCCGACCATGATGACGTCCGGGTCGGCGCGCAGGAAGGCCCGCATGGCGGCGGCGAAGTCGAAGCCGATCTTCGGCATCACCTGCACCTGGCGCAGCCCATACTGCGTGATCTCGACCGGGTCCTCGGCCGTCCAGATCTTGCGCTCTGGCTTGTTGATATGGCCGAGCAGCGAATGCAGCGTCGTCGTCTTGCCCGAGCCGGTCGGTCCCACGCAGAGGATGAGGCCGTAGGGCTTCTCGGCGATTTTTTTGATCTCGCCGAGGTTACGCGGGGCCATGTCGATCTTGTCGAGGGCGAGCAGTTCGCTCGACGAGAGCAGGCGCATGACCACGTCTTCGTTCTGGTTGGCGGTCGGGATCGTGGCGACGCGCAGCTCGATCTCGCGGTCGGACACCTTGAACTTGAACTTGCCGTCCTGCGGCTTGCGGCGCTCGGCGATGTCGAGCTGAGCCATGATCTTGATCCGCGCAACGATGGCCCGCCGGTAGGCGCCGGGGATCTTCTGATACTCGGCGCAGCCGCCGTCGATGCGATACCGGATCACCGTGTCCCGCTGGGCGCCGTAGGGCTCGATGTGGATGTCGGACGCGCGCGCCTTGTAGGCGTCCACGATGATCTGGTTCGCCAGCCGGATGACCGCGCTGTCGTTCTCGTCGAGCTCGCCCGCGCCCAGCTCGAGCGTGTCGGCGACGTCCTCGGCCCGCAGGTCACCGATGATGGTGCCGATCGAGTCCCGGCCGGCACCCTCGCCGCTCACCTGGTTGAGGAAGAGCAGGATGTCTTTCCGCAGCCCGACCGCCCACTTGACCCTCCGGTTCTTCAACGCCTGGCTGACGCTGTCCACCCGCTGCAAATCTTGAGGGTTGTCGATCAGCACCACGACCGCGCCGTCCTCACGCCGGAGTGGCAGCCAGAAGTTGCGCCGCAGATACTCGAGTCGCAGACCC
>Ga0099827_10002105_pt1 | contig 10827 bp, 7 predicted proteins | sample CZO8metaG_FD_79339 | JGI IMG/M metagenome (GOLD analysis project Ga0099827, IMG submission 79339) | Vadose zone soil microbial communities from the Eel River Critical Zone Observatory, Northern California, USA - CZOApr15con1.8 metaG | ecosystem: Environmental > Terrestrial > Soil > Vadose zone ...
AGACGGAATGGAGCAACTGGTCGCGAGTAAAGACGCAGCCGGCGTGGTGGACGAAATAATCGAGCAGCCGGAATTCCGTGGCGGAGGTGGTCACCGGGTTGCCAACGACGGTGAGGGTCATGGCGCCGGGATCGATTTCGATGTCACCGATTTTGACGGGCTTTTGCGACCGGAGCGGCTGATCGAAACGACGTAGCACGGCCTTCACGCGAGCCACCAATTCCCGCGGGCTAAACGGTTTGGAGATGTAATCGTCAGCGCCGAGTTCCAGGCCAAGAATGCGGTCGGACTCGCTGTGGTTTTTCGAGGGCGCGTGATTGGCCTTGAGCGTCGCTTTCGCCTGAAGAGCCAGTTTCACTTCGATGCGCTCGACCAGTTTTTGGACCTTACGATCTTCGCGGTGCTGGGGGCGTTACTGTTGGTTTGTCGGCTGGTTTGTCATCCCCACTGTCTGCCACAGGCCGGGGCTGCCTGATCACCTCTTAGGACGATATACGGGTGCCGAACAATTTGCCCGGAATTTGTTATGTGACGTCGGGACTCCAGTGACTAGTCTGGAAGCCAGCACCACTAACAATTGCGGAAGATTGACAACGTGTACGATGGAAGAGGCTAATGTTGTAGAAGAAGCAATTACACCCACGATCCGGTCGATGAGTGTAATTGCAATTTTAGGCCATCTATCGGCAGGACCTTCGCGATAGGTCTCATTCTCTGTTCTCAGTGTTTGTCGGCGTAGTGAATGCCAGCATCAACTTCAGCTATCGCCTGCTCCACCAACTTTGTTGCATTGGCCCTGTGACCACCCTTGTCGTGTTCGGCCGCTCTAAGTTCCTCTTGGGCCTCCTTCAAATGCCGCAGAGCAGCTTGCATGTGTGGCTGCCTCTCCTGGGCTTGAACTTTCGATTGTGATCCAGAGCAGATCGCGAGAGACGCTGCCATGACAACAGCGGCAATGAAAATTAAAGCCCTGTTTTGCTTCATAATTTCACTCCTTGGAGGATGAAATGTCGTGACAGACGGCTTCGGCTGAATAGTCGTCTCCCACATAAAGTAGGCCGCGAGTTTCCTGTTGCCAGTCAGTCACGCGGCCCGAGACAACTCCTACGGAGTTGCCGAAGCATTATGATACTTAACCGACCCTCGACCGCCCAGGACCGCTCCAAAAATTAACCTTGGCGTCACATTGATCGCGCGACTGTCTGTGGTCTAAGACCACCGAACGGCCGGTCATGTTCATTGCGCATTCACCGGATAACCCGCTTCGCGCTAAGGTCGTCGCCGCTGGATTCTACCGGTGAACTATTACAGGAATGTGAAAGCGGACGGTGGTCGAACAGTAGCGTAGGCATCCTTGCAATGTGGCAATATTGTCGCTCCTTCGCTCCGAGAAAGAAGCTGATCTCAAATCGTAGCATCTTGGGGACGCCTGGTCAGGAGACCTCGCCATGGCGCCAAGTTCGGAGGTTGACGACATAGAGCACAATACAAAACAGGTTCGCCGGAATGAAAGCAAGCTGCGCTGTTCGTAACCCGATGACGCAAATGACCAGGCTATTTGCTGCCGCTAGCACCCAGCCCTCCCAGTGTCTTCTGCCAACCAGAATTGTTGAAAAAACCGTGAGTACACAAGACAGGCAGTCAAGCCGCAACACAAGCGAGAGCATCTCTAGTTTCATATCGGTTATTTTCCCGCGGATAGAGGTGCTAGTGTTCATTTCGCGGCGGCGATGGCGTAACCTTGGTAATCTAAAATGTTCCGAATTCGTGATGGCTAGTATCGCAACAGCCAGGACCAGCCAATTGGCCACTACGCTTCCGGGGACTCAGGCCCTTGATCGTTCTCTTGCCCGCCGGAGGAGCGATGAAGATGTGGCGTTCCGGCATTGTTACAAATCATACCCAATGACTTGGTGAACCATCTTCATCTCCTAGACTTTACTTATGACATTCCGCACACGCGACCTACAGTCGCCCAGAGGTTTGACAGAGTTGTGAGACGTTCGCCCCTATGCAACCACGGATCCTTCAACTTGAGTGTGAACCGACTGCTGCGGTCAATGTTCGGGATCACGTGGAAATCCTGAATTGTCCTATTGTGGATGTCGAGCAGCACGAGGAGCATGACAAGTCGACGCTCAAGCGAAACTGGGTCCACTGCCAACGGATCGTATCCTTCCAGGGTCGGACGTCCGCGAAAACACAAAGCAGATATACCGTTGTTACGTAGCGGCAGGCGAGCGCGCCACCTTCCTCCACGCTTTTTTCCGCGGCTTCATCCGGCTGCGGGTGTCACCGGCCTGCGTGCCACTGCCAGCGTGGAGCCCTATGCGGAACGTGAATTTTAAGATCTGGATAGATGCTGGCAAGATTCCCGGCCCGAAAATTCGGGTGGCAGGGCCGTATCTGAAAGGCGAAGGGGAATTTTCGGCTGCTCGTCCACGAGCTTAGCGTTCCGGCGGCATGGGGGAAGTGTATCGAGCGAGAGACACGCGACTGGAGCGCACGGAAGCCCGCCAACACGAATTCTTTCGGCAGCAAGTTCCACTACTTGGCTACGGGGATGTTTTGGGCGTTTGCCCCCGGTGCCGCTGAAGGTAAACTTTGTTCCGCAGATCCTCCCGGATTTAACAGGATATTCATATGCCCGAAATGCTTTTGTAACACGGTGTTCATATACTTCCTCGTGCCGACTCACTCAGGTCGAGTGACCCCCAAACAAAACAGGAGGCAGTTGCATGGAAACGTACTCCGCACCGAAAGATTTCCGGCGAGCGCCGTGGCGCTTGGTTTTGCTTGCTATTTCTTTTTGTCTGATCTCCGCTCACGCTTTTGGCGCAGAACCTCACCCTGACCCCAAGCTGCTCACCATCAAGCACATCGTCGTGATCTATCAGGAGAACTGGAGCTTCGACTCCTTGTATGGCCTGTTCCCGGGAGCCAACGGTCTGGCGCAATCCTCGTCCACCTCCCTGAATCAGACTGACAGGTTCGACCAACCTCTCAGCGCGCAAACAGGGCAGCCGTTCAGCCTGGTATCCGGATCGCTGACGCTGACCACACCGCCGCAACCGATCAACGCCGGGCAGATCGATACGCGCTTTACGGCCGGACTCGATACCCTGCTTCCCTATGATGTTCTGAAGAACTCGACCCTACAGGCCAACGACACCACGGGCGACCTCGTTCACCGCTACTGGCATGAGCAGTCGCAAATCGATCACGGCGCGATGGATTGGTTTGTCACTTGGAGCGACAACCCGGGCCTGACCATGAGCTACTTTGACGCGACCAATATGCCCGAAGGACTGCTCGCTCAGAAGTACACCATAGCGGATAACTTCTTCCATGCGGCCTTTGGCGGATCGTTCCTGAACCACCAGTTCCTCATTTCGGCGGCGGCTCCGGTGTATCCGAACGCCCCGGCAGCCATGCAGGCTGTCCTAGATACGGACGGGCAACTGCTGGTGAATCCGACGACGGGCAAGATCGTGCACGACGGCAACATCACCCCCATCGGCGGCGTGTCGTTCACCGTTCCTGGAGCGACTTTCGACAAGAACTACGCTGTGAACACGATTTTCTCCGCGAACCTGGTGCCCACGTTTTCCACGCTCGGCAGCGCAGCCTTGCTGCCATCCCTGAATGACAGCGACCCGTCCGATACGACCCGCCCTTTCAATCCGACAATCGGCGACCGCCTCAGCGCGAAGCATATCAGCTGGAAGTGGTACTCTGGCGGCTGGGACAATGCCCTGGCCAGCACGGCTAGCAACCCCGCCAACAACGGCGTTGTTCCTCCGAACCCGCCCGTCGACCCCCTGTTCCAATGGCACCATCAGCCCTTCGCCTATTATGACAACTATGCTCCGTTCAAGAATGGCGTCCGCAATCCGGTATCCGCGGCACACCTGCAGGATGAAAACAACTTCTTCATGGATCTGAAGAAGGAACGCCTGCCGGCGGTCGCCTTTATTAAGGCGCTGGGACCCGACAATGAGCATCCCGGATACGCCGGCCTGTTGCAGGGTCAGCAGCACGTTGCTGATCTTGTGAGCGCAGTGAGACACAGCGACTATTGGGACAACACGCTCATCATTGTGACCTATGACGAACACGGCGGCCGTTGGGATCACGTGACACCGCCAGTCAACGGCATCTGGGGCGATGGTTCGCGTGTTCCTGGAATCATCATCGGACCGCGTGCCAAGCGTGGTTTTGTGGACCACACGCAGTACGACACGCTTTCGATTCTCAAGACGATCGAGGACCGCTTCGGACTGGAACCACTGAGCGCTCTCGATGCTCAGGCCACCTCGCTGAAGAACAGCTTGCGCTAGATAAAACCGAACAGCAAAAACGACCCTGGGCGGCCTAGTCGCCCAGGTGTTTTTATGTGTGCCAAGCATGTTCGACAGCTAGGAGGTGCAAGTCCTCTACCCAGTCTGATGGAGACGAAGGGTTAGCGAAGCGCAAGGGTACACCAGAACAATTACTCTGGCAGTTCACGCTGCAATCGTGGTGTGCAGTCCACCATGCCAGTCCAGAGCTCATTTCACACCAGAACCTGCAGCTACTCGCTGGCCGATCCCATTTTCCGTCTCGACGCTCTAAGTTGCCTTCAACACAATGAGGCTGGCATCATCCTGAAAATGTTCGCCGCTATGCTGCGATGCGGCGCGTGTCAATAAACCCATCAAGTGCTCGGCGCTAGAACTGGGATTTTCCCGCGCGATACGGATCAGGTTGTGTTCCCCGAACGATTCCTCTTCCGCATTGCAGGACTCTACCAACCCGTCGGTGAAAAGCAGCAAGTTGTCACCGCTTCTCATCTGCAGTTCGCTTTGTTCATAGAGCCAGTGGGGGAACTGTCCCAAGACGGCTCCTGCCGCCTTTAGCTCCGTGGATGTGCCGTCCGCCCGGATTAACAGTGGCGGGTTATGCCCAGCGTTGCAATAGGTCAGCCGATTGGCTACGCTGTCCAGCACAGCATAAAAAAATGAAATGAACTTTCCCACTGGCGTTAGATCACACACGATGCGGTTTAGCCGGTGACACAGTTCACGCGGCGCCAGCCTCTGCCAGATCAGCGGTTTTAGCGCCGCCTGCAAACTGGACATCAGTAGGGCTGCCGGCAAGCCCTTGCCCGCTACATCAGCAATGCAAAGCACAGTGTGTCGCTCGCTGATACGCACGACGCTATAGTAGTCGCCGCCCACGAACCGCAACGGCTGTGTCATGGCGGCCACCTCATAGCCCGCCACTTCGGGCAATTTCTTGGGCAACAGGCTACCTTGAATCTCGCGGGCCTCCTGCAGTTCTTCGTCACGCTGCCGTTGCGCCCGCTGCTGCGCTCGTGCCCACGACAGTTGATTTTGCAATTTTTGCAGAAGGTCCTGATTTTCCCAGGGCTTCTGGATAAAATCCGAAGCGCCGCGCCGCATAGCCTCCACCGCCAGCTCTACACTACTCCAAGCTGTCATCACCACCACGGGAAGCAGGCTATCCATGGATCGAATCTGTGACACCAGTTCCAGCCCTTCTCCACCCGCGATGATATCGCGGGTATAGTTGAGGTCCATTAGGACAGCATCGAATTGTCCTGTCCCCAGGGCCCGCAACACGCGGGCTGGATGCGTGACTGCTTCCGTCGAGAAACCGGAGGTGCTTAACAGCATCTGTAGGGCGTCGAGAATGTGCTTCTGATCGTCCGCAATCAGCACTCGGCCCATCCCGGATGGCCTCACGGGATGCGTTTCCCGCATTGCTACGGCTTCCATGTGTTAATGAGTTGCAAACTCAGGGCCAAACGGCCAAACTCCCACTCCCCACAGGCTGCTCATTTCAAGGCGCAAATGGAAGCGATGTCATATATCGAAAGGCTACGGCCTGTGCGCTTATGGAATCAGCTGTCCGAAAACGGACAAAGGGAATCGGGACCAATGCATAGTGAAATGGGGATGTCACAACAACAACGGGCGGGCTCCAGTTTCCGGCTTGCCGACATCCATGTAATTCTTTGCAAGAGGAAGACGCAGCATTCCTGAGGCCCGATGGGGAGAGCGCGCACACCGAGCAGGCAGAATCGCGCGTAGCTCGCAGGTGTGCTGTCGGAGCAGTAAGTACCTCAATCCACGCTTGCAACAGCCGTTTTGCTTGGCAGATTAGCCAGCCTCGCGCGAATGGCTTCATATGTCTATTGAAAGTTCTCGGCTGCAAGCCGGACTTGAGAGCGGCGACTCACGATCTCCGTCGAACGTGCGCTCGGCTCTTCCACTCTTCGGGCGGAGAATTGGAGCAGATCCAATTCCTTTTAGGTCACGTTTCGGTGCAAACGACGGAACGCTACCTTGGCTGCAAGCAACGGATTCACTCGGCAGCGAATGACCGTATTGGCATCGAGCCACAGCCTTGACCCGAGCGCTGCCTTCGGGTAAGGGTTGCCGACGATCCTGCGGACCCTCAGCCGTCGCCCGTGTTCCAGCATCGGCACCCGCGGGATCGCCATTAACAGACCGAGCACGAACACCCCGAGCGCTCCAACCCACGCGGGCCGTATCAGGTCGTCGGGCGATTGGCCGTCGTAAATCCACTCGGCAAGCATCTGGTTCATTTGCGCGCTGCCGTAATGCACCGTGTCCACCTTCAGCGCGACGGCTCCCGCCTGCCCCGCCTGTGGCGTAAGCGCAAACGGAAACGGAAACGGAAACGGGAACGGGAACGGGAACGGGAACGGGGGCCACCCCTGCTGCGGACCGGGCACCACGTCGGCATCGACGGCCATGCGCTGCTTCCCGCGCCCGTCCACCTTCGCCAGCAATCGGTAGTCGCCGCGCGCCGTCGGGAAAGTTTTCGTGTTCAGGCATTGGACCCAGTACCAGCGTTGCAAGGGCGTCCACATCTCCGACGTTCCGGTACGTGGAGATTCCGATGCCCACCGCCACCGCGATCAGCAGCGCTCCCAGACTCGACACCGGCCACTTCGTCGGCCAAGGCGGGGTCACATCGGCAGGAAGACCACCCGCTTGGCAACACCGTTCTGCCAGGGCTCTGTCTGGGAAGTTCGAAGGTAGGCAATTGGCCGGAGGACGAATACCTGTTCCTTGCGGTTGGAGTCAAGGTTGACCTTGCTCAAGTTGAGCAGCCTTCTGCCTTTCCGCTTCGGCTTCTGCGGTCCGGCCTGCCCGTTCCAGAGCAGTGGCAAGTCCTCGGTGAGCTTCGACATATGTCGGGTCGCTCGAAACCGCTTCCTGGTAACGCTCGATGGCGTCTGTGACCTGATTCTTTAGAAGAAGCATGCTGCCCGTGTTGGCTGTAAAATTTGCACGCTGCCGGTTGACGGCTACGCGAGTGAGGTCAGCTGCCTTCTTGCGCTCCGCGAGAGCTTCCGTAGTTCTGCCTTGCTGTGCAAGAACGTTAGCGAGCGTGATGTGTGGTCCTGGCTGGTGTGGCATCACTGCGATGGCCATTTGGAGCGCATCGGACGCTGCTGCCAGCTTGTTCTGCTGTTTGTAGACACTACCCAGGACGGCCCAGCCATCGCCGTTTTCTGGGCGCAGCTTCAGAGCGATTTTGAACTGTTCCACCGCGTCGTCGAAGCGGCCCCTCTGCATGTCCAAAATGCCGAGGGTATAAGGCGGATCAGGGGAACTCGGGCTGAGGCGCGCAGCCAACTCTAGCTCTGCGGTCGCGGCGGCGAAATCGTCCTTTAGCTTAAGTGCGAGGCCGAGATCGTAATGCAGCTCATAGGCTTCGGGAGCAAGTCTCAAGCCTGCACGGAACTCGGCCATCGCGTCATCTAGGTCGCTCACTTGAAGATAGGCGACTCCCAGACCCTGATGCACCAAGGGATCGGCGGGAGTCTCTTTGACGGCCCGCTGGTACAGCGGAATCGCTTCCTTGGATTTCCCCGTCTGGACCAGCGCGAGGCCAAGATTGGTCAGTGCCGGCGCGTTATGCGGATCTGCAGCGACAACCTCCTGAAGCAAGGGTATAGCCTGCTGCTCCTGTCCGCTGGCCTGGAGGGCGAGAGCAAGCTGATACTTTGCTTCGAGGGAAGAAGGAGCGAGCGCGAGAGCGCGCCGCAGAACAGGGATGGCTTTCTCGATCTCTCCATTGGCAATCAGTGCCTTAGCGAACTCAACCTGAACGAAAGCGCTTTGCGGCGAAAGCTCGGCCGCGATCGTTAGTTCCTGCACGGCCTCTGAGGTTCGCTGCTGCATCATGAAGGTGAGGCCGAGGTGCAAGTGCGCTTCGACGAAGTTTGGATCGAGGCGAATCACTTCTTTGAACTCGCTTACAGCGCCATTCCAGTCTTGTCGCTGGGCTTCAAGGGAGCCAAGTGTGTCGTGCAGGATCGGATTTTCGGGAGCAGCTGCGATTGCGCCTTGAGTCTTCTCTATAGCAAGCTCGGTTTGTTGGGTGCCCGCAAGTGCTCGTATGTAGAAAATCACCACGCTCGGCGACAGCGGACTAGCGGCATTCCGGTCGAGAGATCGAAACAGAGCTAATGATTTTTCGTGATCACCTGATTGTTCGTATGCGACCGCGAGGTTGATCTGAGCACTTCGGTCGTCGGCCTTGAGCGCGAGCGCACGTGTGAGTTCGCGAATTGCTTGTGTATATTGGCCGAGTTGCACGAGCACGGAGCCCAGCGCACTATGCCCCTCGGCTATATCTGGTGCGAGCTGGACGACTTTCTCAAACTGTTGTCTCGCGCTAGAAAGATCACCACTTTTTTCTGCGGCGTAGCCGGCGTGAAAGGCTGTATCAGCTGATCTAAGCCGTTGTTGTCGGCTGTCAATGGCCGCCAGACTTGCGGCAAAGGTACAGGAGACAAGCAGAGCGCCTGCGAATTGGTACACCCAAGTACGGCGCAATAATCGCATCGTTGTAGGCTATTGAGGAGATTCGAAGTGCGGCTCGCTGTCCGCCTGAATCTGTTCCGCCGCCTGGTACTCCCGCGCGGCATCATCGGTTCGTCCAAGAGCGCGATAGGCCTGTCCCAATAGGTAATGTGCCATATAGTTTCTTGGATCCATTTGCAATGCATGTTCAAGGTACATCTTGGCCATCAACGAGTTCTGCTGCTTCAGCAGAACTTTGCCGAGCAAGATGAAAGGTATATTCACAGTCGGTTCAAGGAGCACTGCCCGATCCAGAGCCTGCTGCGCGCGGTCAAAGTCGCCGGCACGGATGTAAGTATCTCCCAACCGTTCGTACACGGCGCCGTTAAGAGGATCGAGGTCGCGTTCCTGTTCAAAGTCAGCGATGGCGTTGGGCAATTGCCCATGGGCGAGCGCGATCTCGCCGAGAAGAAGATGTGCCCGGGGGAGGCCGGGATTGAGTGCGAGCGCTTTGCGCGCAGACGTCTCCGCGATAGGAAGATATTCGCGGCGCAGGAGCATGCGTGCTGCGAGTAGATAGGCCGGCGGGGAGTCGGGAGCGAAGCCATATTGGGTCGCAAATGCCCTGCGAGCATCGTCATAACGCCCTGTGTCTATATAGCAAAGGCCCAGGATATAGTTCGGGTCGACATTGGCATTCGGAACAGAACGATGTGCCTGTTCGAGCAGTGGAACCGCTTGGGCGGGCTTCCCCGCACGAAAAAGGCTCACGCCCTCCATTTGCATTGCTTCGAGATTCTTGGGATCTTGGGCAACAGCTTTTGCGAACGCTGCCGTGGCTTCGACCATCTTGCCTTGCTGGTAGAACACCATGCCTCGGAGATATTCGACACCGGCCGGTTCCGGCTGTTCTGCAGCCAGGGTATCCAGTTTCTGCAGAGCCTGGTCTAAGTGGCCGCCGTCAACTAGATCTTCCGCATGACGCAAGGGCGCTAAAGGGTCTGGTGATTGACCCCATGCTGACAGAGCCAGCCCTCCCACCACCCAGAAAAGACAGAACAAGCGCATATAAGAAGATGAGGAAAAACAAAGACCGACCACGAGTCTTGCATGCTCGCTGTTATCGAAACAATGATAAACGCTCGTGTGCCAACGGGTGCCTATGGCACACGTGGACTATTGCCCACTCTCGGTTGTCTGATCTAGGGTTCTGTTGCTTCAGCAGGTTGCGTGGGGGCTCCTGTCCGCAGGTAAACGTTTTCTCCCGGAGGGCGGACGGGGGCCAGCTTCAGATTTGCCGCGCCATTCCTGCAGGGCCCGTGGGGCCTGTACGTGGCGTACGCTCCGCAATTGAAATCTGGAGGAGGGACGATGTACTCAATAACCAGGACGCATTTCAGATGCCTGATGGTGTTGATCGTGGTTGCCATCGCCGGCTGGTCAGCCACGAGCCTTTGGGGACAGGCCATTTACGGATCAATCTATGGGCAGGTCACCGACAGCTCGGGGGCGGCCATCGCGAATGCGACAGTTACTGTTAAAGATGTGGCCAAGGGCACCTCAGTTCAGGTGACCACCGACTCCATTGGTGAGTACAAGGTCGAGCACTTGATTCCGGATTTCTATAACGTGTCGGTCGCCGCACCGGGGTTTCGGGGGGCCGAGACCCAAGGCATCCGAGTCTCCGCGGACACGTCTCCCAAGGTGGACCTGAAGCTCGATGTGGGTTCGGCCACAGAAACCGTGACGGTAACAAGCGAGGTTCCGCAACTCAAGGCGGATCGGGCTGATGTCGGGTTGGTCCTGAATGAAAAGACAGTCTCGGACCTGCCCAATTCTGGCCGCAACTTTGCGAGTCTCCAGTTGCTGATTCCCGGAACGCAGGTTATGGGTTGGTCCCAGAACGCTGCCGAGAACCCTCAAGGCAGCCCAACGGTTCAAATTAACGGCCAACATTTCTCGGGAGTCGCATACGAGCTCG
>Ga0099827_10002106_pt1 | contig 10826 bp, 7 predicted proteins | sample CZO8metaG_FD_79339 | JGI IMG/M metagenome (GOLD analysis project Ga0099827, IMG submission 79339) | Vadose zone soil microbial communities from the Eel River Critical Zone Observatory, Northern California, USA - CZOApr15con1.8 metaG | ecosystem: Environmental > Terrestrial > Soil > Vadose zone ...
CCGTGCCACAGTTGCGGGTCGGCGGCCGGGCCGCCGGCGGTGTTCGGTGCGTAGACCGGGTCGCCGGGGTTGTCGTACCGCATCGCGCCATCCTTGTTGTAGGAGCGCACGGGTGAATGCGGCCGGTTGACCGGCAGCTGCAGGTAGTTCGGGCCGATCCGGTACCGGTGGGTGTCCGGGTAGGAGAACAGCCGGCCCTGGAGCATCTTGTCCGGCGAGGGACCGATGCCGGGAACGAAGTTGGCAGGCTCGAACGCGGCCTGCTCGATCTCGGCGAAATAGTTATCGGCGTTCTTGTTCAAGGTCAGGCGGCCGATGGTGATCGGCGGGTAGTCGGCGTGCGGCCAGACCTTGGTCAGGTCGAACGGGTTGAACCGGTAGCTCGCCGCCTCCTCGAACGGCATGACCTGTACCTCCACCCGCCACGACGGGTGGTCACCGTTCTTGATCGCGGCGTGCAGGTCGCGGATGTGGAAGTCCCGGTCCTGGGCCGTCATCGCGGCCGCGTCGTCGTTGGTGAAGTTCTTGATCCCCTGCTCGGTCTTGAAGTGGTACTTCACCCAGTACTTGTCGCCGACCGCGTTGTACCAACCGAATGTGTGGCTGCCGTAGCCGTTCATGTGCCGCCAGGAGTACGGGGTGCCCCGGTCGCTCATCAGGAACGTGACCTGGTGCGCGGACTCGGTGGACAGCGTCCAGAAGTCCCACTGCATGTTTGTTGTCGTGCAGGTGGGTGTCGGCCCGGCGCTTCTGGCTGTGGATGAAGTCGGAGAACTTCTGCGGGTCGCGGATGAAGAACACCGGCGTGTTGTTGCCGACCAGGTCGTAGTTGCCTTGCTCGGTGTAGAACTTGATCGCGAAGCCGCGGGGGTCGCGGACGGTGTCGGGGAAGCCGAGTTTGCCGGCCACGCTGGAGAACCGCAGGATCAGGTTGGTCCGCCTGCCCTTGGCGAACAGGCCGGCCTTGGTGAACTGGCTGACGTCCTCGGTGGCCTCGAACACCCCGTAGGCCCCGCCGCCCTTGGCGTGCACGACTCGCTCGGGGACCCGTTCCCGGTTGAACTGGGCCATCTTCTGGATCAGGTAATGATCTTGCAGCAGCAACGGGCCGTCGGAGCCGACCGACTGGGAAAACTCGTCACTTGGGGCCGGCGTGCCCGCGTCGGTCGTGGTTACGAAGTGGTCGTCAGTCATGCTTGGTCCCCTTCAGCCTGCTCGGTTAGTCGGTCTTGGCAGTTCGGGCAAAGTCCCCAGAACGTCACCTCTGCCTCGTCGATCGCATAGCCGGCCGCCACGGCGGGCTCCAGGCACGGCGCGGCGCCGATCACGCAGTCCACGTCGGTCACGTGGCCGCAGCGGCGGCAGACGATGTGATGGTGGTTGTCGGCGACCCGCGCTTCGTATCGGGCCGGACTTCCCGCCGGCTCGATACGACGCACAAGGCCGGCCCCAGTCAGCACGCCAAGCGCCTCGTAGACCCCTTGCAGGGTGAGGTGCCCCACTCGCTCTCGCGCGATCCGCGCGACCTCGTCGGTACCGGGATGATTCCCGGCCCGGACCGCGTCGAGGATCGCCAGCCGCGCAGCGGTGACCCGCAGCCCCGCAGCACGCAGTCGGTCCGCATCGGTCACGCGAGAGACCTTAGCCGGCCAGATTTGAATAATTCAATGGAACGAATGAATCGGTTTAACTAGATCTTCGCCGGAGCGCTCCCTCCGGGGGCGAGCGGGCCAGAGCGGTGAGGGCGGACTAGGGGCGCCGTTAAAGATGCAGCGAGGACGGCGCGGGGGGAGGGTGGGCACTTCGCGCGCTGCTGCTTGGTGTCCGGATTGCGCTAGATGTCAAGGTTCGTGATCGACCCGAGCGATTGCAAGATCAATTTGGTCTGATGAATGTGCGCATTCATCCGCCGACACAAAGTGGGTCCAAAGGATGAATGTGCACATTCATCCGTGGAAACCAGATGAATATGCGGATTCATCTGCGGCGCCATCTGATGAAACCGCGCATTCATCAGGGTTGACGCCATTTTCCGGAGGCTGGACCGGCTTCTGGCGGCCGGTCCAGCTCCTCAGAAGGTCACCGAGTACTCGATTTCGGGGCTCTCGGCGGGAACCAGGTCGACTTCCAGCACGTGCCCGGCACCGACCACGTCGCTGAGCACTTCGGAAAGCAGATCAAGCTGCTGCCGCTTCCCGCTCGCAATCAGCCGGGCGACCTCCGCCTTCTGCGGCAGCCGCGCCTCCGACTTGGCCTTGCGAATGGCTGCGATCGCTTCGGCCGCGGCGTCGAGTCCAGTGCCATCAATCCGTTGCGAAGCCAAGATGATGGCATCTGGTCTCGACGCCGCGGCGCGCTGAGGTATGTCGGAGACCACAAGGCGGAGCTCACCGACCTCAGGCCACGAAGCGCGGTGGATCGACCCCTCGCGCCACCAGGACCAGGCCTCCTCGCACGCGTACGGCAGCACCGGAGCGAGCAGCCGGAGCAGGACCGACAGCGCGCAGCGCAGCGCCGTGATAGCCGATCCGGCGGCGGCCGGGTCGGTGCCGTAGGCGCGAGGTTTCACCAGCTCGAGGTAGTCGTCGCAGAACTGCCAGAAGAACTGCTCCGCGAGTTCGAGCGCGCTGGCGTGCTCGTAGTCCTCGAACGCGGCGGTACAGCGCGTGATGACGGCACCGAGCCGGTCGAGCATGGCCACGTCCAGCGGCTCAGTCACGGCACCTTTTCCCGGAGCCTCGAACCCGAGCACGAACCTCGTCGCGTTCAGGATCTTGATCGCCAGCCGCCGGCCGACCTTGATCTGGGCCAGGTCGAACGTGGTGTCCACGCCGAGCCGGGCGCAGGCCGCCCAGTACCGCACCGCGTCGGCGCCGTACTCGCGGAGCAGATCGGCCGGGGTGACCGCGTTGCCGGTGGACTTGCCCATCTTCTTGCGGTCGGGGTCGACGATCCAGCCCGAGATCGCGGCGTGCTTCCACGGAAGCACGTCCTCAAGCACCTGGGACCGCAGCATGGTGTAGAACAGCCAGGTCCTGATGATCTCGTGCGCTTGCGGACGCAGGTCCATCGGATAGACCCGCGCGAACAGGTCCTCATCGACCGACCAGCCACCGCCGATCTGCGGGGTCAGCGATGAGGTCGCCCAGGTGTCCATCACGTCCTGGTCGGCGGTGAATCCGCCAGGCTGGTTTCGTTGGTCCTCTTCGTAGCCCGCCGGTGTCTGCGCCTGCGGGTCGACCGGCAGCGCGTCGTCGGCGGGCAGGATCAGCGATTCGTGATCGGGCTGGCCGTCGGGGCCGACCCGGTACCAGACCGGGATCGGCACGCCGAAGTACCGCTGGCGGCTGATCAGCCAGTCGCCGGTCAGGCCGTTGACCCAGTCCTCATAGCGGGCCCGCATGTGCGGCGGGTGCCAGGTAAGTTCACGGCCGCGCTGGACTAGCTGCCGCCGCAGTTGCGGGTCGCCGCTGCCGTTGCGGACGTACCACTGCCGGGCGGTGATGATCTCGAGCGGGGTGTCGCCCTTCTCGTAGAACTTCACCGGGTGAGTGATCGGCTCGGGCTCGCCGCGCAGCGCACCGGCCGCGTCGAGCAGTTCAGCAACGCGGTTCCGCGCTGACTTCGCCCGGCGGCCCGCCAGATCGGCATAGGCGGCCTGCCCGGCCTGATCGGTGATCCAGTCCGGCTGGTCGGTAAGCAGCCGGCCGTCCGGCCCGAGCACCGGCCTGGTCGGCAGGGCCAGGTCCCGCCACCAGGTCACGTCGGTGGTGTCGCCGAACGTGCAGACCATCGCGATGCCGGTGCCCTTGGCCGGGTCGGCCAGGTGGTGGGCCAGGATCGGCACATCCACCCCGAACAACGGAGTAGACGCGGTCTGACCGAAGAAGCCGCTGTACCGCTCGTCGGCCGGATGCGCGACCAGCGCCACGCAGGCGGGCAGCAGCTCGGGACGGGTGGTGGCGACGACCAACTCCCCGGCGGGCAGGCCGCCACCGGGCAAGCCAAAGGCGAGCCGCCAGTAACTGCCCGGCATCGGCCGGTCTTCGATCTCGGCCTGGGCGACCGCGGTGGCGAACGTCACGTCCCACAGCACCGGCGCGAGCGCCTGGTAGGCATCGCCGGCGGCGATGGCCTGCAGGAAAGCGCGCTGGGACACGGCCGAGCAGGCGTCATTGATTGTCCGGTAGCTGGTCGACCAGTCCACCGACAGCGCGAGCTGACGCCAGGCTTGCTCATAGGCGTGCTCGTCGAGCTCGGTGAGCTGACGGCACAGATCGATGAAGTTTCGCCGCGAGACCGGCACCGGCGCGGCCTGCTTGGGCCGGTCAGGGCCCGGCGCGACGAAGTCGGGATCGTAGGTCAGGTGCGGATCACAGCTGATGCCGTAATAGTTCTGCACCCGGCGTTCGGTGGCCAGGCCGTTATCGTCCCAGCCGATTGGATAGAAGACCTCTTTGCCGCGCATCCTCTGAAAGCGCGCGATGAGGTCGGTCTGGGTGTAGGAGAAGGCGTGCCCGATGTGGAGTGAACCGCTGGCCGTTAGCGGCGGGGTATCGATCGAGTAGATCTCGCCACGGCTCTTGGAGCGGTCAAACTTGTACTACACACTCCTTATCCCAAACCCGCGACCAGTTTTCCTCGATGCCGTCCAGTGTTGGTTTGGCGGGCACCTGAGCTTGGCGTGGTTGGGAGTTCATGACCCGATGATAGCGCGAACGGCCCTGCCGCGAACGCTCGCGGCAGGGCCTTCTCGCTAACAGGCTAGCCGCCGGTCACCCGGACGGCTTCGGGTCCTTCAGCGCCGGGCATCCGTTGTTCACCTCAGGATTCTTGGCGGGATTGCTGATCAGCGTGCCGCCGAAAACAGTCACGGCTGGCGCGCCGTACTGCGCGGCCTTTCCGAGGCTCTTGCTCGTGACGCCCGGAATGACGTCGCCGAAGTTCCAGATGCACTGGCCCTTGCCCTTGAAGACGTTGCCGATGCCCTGGCCCGACGCCGCCTTGTTGGTCAGCGTCCAGAACGGGTAGAACTTCGCCGCGAGCGGCGGAGTGTCACAGTTCAGGCCGTCGAAGATGTTACAGAGGAACTCCGAGCCGCCGACCGGGGTCTCGAACTGGACCGTCGGGTACGAGGCCCCCGAGGCTGTGAATGGCCCTGCGTATCTGAACGAGGTCGGGTTGTTCTTGGACCCGTTCGGCCACTTGCCCTTCTGGTAAGGAATACCGTCGAAGTCCAGGTCACCGTTCTGGAACCGGCCCGCCTGGCAGAAGTTGACCGGCGAGTGTTCGAACGCGCCATGGCCGCCGAGCGTCACGTGCCTGCTGCCTTGCGGCATGCACGAGCCATCGGAGTACTCACACAGCTGGCCGCTGCCGAAGTTGTTGCTCGGACAGGCGATCGGCCCGGTCGTTCCTTCCGTGGTCGCGCCCTTGCAGACTCCGGTCCTGGCGTTGCAGGGACCTTCACCCTTGTCCTTCTTGCCCTCGCTGCCGTTGACGCAGTTGTCGAAGACGTTGGGGTCGGTGACGCCGAACTGGCTGATCGGGTCCTTGTTGGCCAGCGAGGTGCACACCTCGGAGTGGCCAATCTCCTGCTGCATGAGCACGCCGCCCTGCAGCGCGGCCCACGGGACCTGGTTCTGCGCCTGAGCGGAGTCGTACTCGGCGTGGAACGTGAACTTCGTGCCATCGCAGGACGTGACGTCGGTGTTCATGAAGTTGTTCTTGGCGCTGGCCGTCATGGTGCCGGTCTGGTGCGTGGTGAGGTCATTGATCGTGATGGTGAATCCGGCGTTCGGGCCGGTCAACGGGTCGGAGATCGCCACCCGGAGGGCGTCGCCGTCGTGGATCCGCAGCGTCTGAGCGTTCGGAGTGAACGTACTGAAGTTTGTCTTCTGCGGGCTCGGCGGTCCGGTCGGCTTGCCATTGCGCTGAATGAACGCGAAGTTCACCGGCTCGGGGCAGTTCGGGTTGATGTCGGCGAAGCCGAAATGCGACTCCAGGCTGTCGATCGTCATCGCTGCGCACCAGAACGTCTGGCTGCAGCTGACATCGTCAGCGAACGGAGCGAAGCCGGGCGGGTAGAACTGCAATTCCATGAACGCCGAGCCGGCCGCGTCCGACTGGTTGGCGCCGATGTTGAGATCGCTGTGCGGCGTGCAGGAGTTCACCGGGTAGGAGTTCGGGTCGCACAGCGGCAGCCCGAACCAGGGGGCCGGGCTGAGCTGGGCGTAGTCGACCACGCTGCCGCTGTTGGTCGCCGCCTTGGTCGGCTCGTGCGGGATCTGCATGTAGTAGGTCATCGTGTTGCCGGACCCGGCCGCCGACGAGATGAACTTCACGCTCGGCTCGTCGTGGCCGACGTAGTGCCCGTTGTCCATGAACCGGCCGTTGTTCTTATAAGTCTTGCCGCCGGCGATCCACGGGGTCTGTGCGCCCTTGGGCTTGCCCCTCGGGTCGACGCAGTGCATGCGGAAGGTGGGGCTGACCGACTTGTACTTCTTGCTCCAGCCGTTGCAGTCCATCATGTTGGTCTTGTTCGGCACGACGGACTTCGCCGTGACAGTATGCGTGGCGCTAGACCGTGTCTCGGTCATATGCGCCGTGGCTGGGCCGGCAGCGAAGACCGCCATGCTGGCGACCGCCAGCAATGGGGCTCCGGCCAGCGCCCAGGAGCGTCTGTTCAGGGACCAGCGGTTAGGCACGTGCTCACCTCTCGTCGGTGATCGGATACGTTCAACTTCGCAAGCAAGAACAGGCTTGCTGAGAACGTTTGCGCACGGCCGGAACTTAACAATGGGTTACCAGCCGGTCAAGACCGGAGATAAAAGCCTCGCGCCACGGCTACGAAACCCTGGCCGCAAGGGATCTTGAAAACCGGGTTAGCCGGCGGGCTTCAGTGCCTCCAGCAGGGCCGAGGCCCGGTCGGTCGCGGCCGATGGTTCGGCGTCCGGCGAGCCGATGAGCGGGTCCCAGTTGAGGTCGAGGAAGACCTCGGTCACTCCGGCCGCGGCCAGCCAGTCCAGGTCAGCCTGGATCTGCGCGCTGCTGCCGGACAGCAGCAGCCGGCCATCGCTGCCGGTCACGGGCTCGCCGGAGCGGACGACGCCGCGGCAGATCATCCGGAGCGCAGCCGGGTCACGCCCGGCCTGCGTCGCCGCCGACCGCACCACCGAGATGGCATCGTCGATCTTGGACAGGTCGGCCCGGCTCGAGGTGACCCAGCCGTCGGCGATCCGGCCGACCCGGCGAAGCGCCGCGGCCGCCGTACCGCCAAGCAGGATCGGCGGCCCGCCTTGCTGGGCCGGCGCGGGCCTGACCGATCCGAGCGGTACCGAGTAGAACTCGCCGCTGAACTCGCAGGGCTGAGGTCCCCAGATCGTCCTGAGCACCTCGACATACTCCTCGGCGCGGGCGCCCCGGCGCTCCATGGAGGCGCCGCTGGCGGTGAACTCCTCCGGCATCCAGCCAAGACCCACGCCCAGGTCGTGTCGTCCGGCCGACAGCACATCCAGGCTGGCAGCCTGTTTGGCCAGGTAAATGGGGGAGACGAACGGCAGGTTGATCACCGCGACGCCGAGCCTGATCCGGCTGGTGACGGCGGCGGCGAACGCCAGCGCGGCCATCGGATCGAGCACGCTCTGATAGACCTGATCCATGCCTGATCCGTCGGGGACGATCAGCCGCTGGAACGTCCACAGCGAGGCGTAGCCGGCCGCTTCGGCTCGGGTGGCGAATGAGGAAATATTGCCCGGGGTTGCCCAAGCCCCCGATACCGGCAGGCCAAATCCGATCTTCATTTCGCCTACTTTACGTGCCGGTACGCGGCCGGCTGGTGCCGCTCGCCGAGCGCGGATGTGCCAAACTGGACAAGATTAGATGAAAGCTCAATCATCTCCACGCAGTACCCATTAGGTAACACAGTGCTGGCTAATCGAATGGAGCCGGACCATGGAGTCCAACCCGCGCGTCTGGATCGACGTGCTACGTCAGTCACACGAGCGGCTGCTCGGCCTGGTCGGGCCGCTCACCCCAGAGCAGCTCGGCGGGAAGTCGTACGCAACGGAGTGGAGCATCGCCCAAGTGCTTTCCCACCTGGGCAGCGGCGCCGAGATCGCGATGATGAACCTCCCTGTCGCGCTCGGGCAGTCCGAGCCGGTCGGCCGGGAGGCGTTCCAGCCGGTCTGGGACCGGTGGAACGCGATGAGCGCCGACGAGCAGGCAGCGGCCGGCATCATGACCGACGCCCAGTACGTCCAGGCCCTGGCTCAGCTCAGCGATGAAGAGCTCGCGAGCATCAGCTTTGACTTCTTCGGCATGATGACACTCGACGCGGCCGGCCTGGTCCGGATGCGGCTCGGCGAGCACGCCCTGCACACCTGGGATGTCGCGGTTGCGCTCGACCCCGCCGCGACGGTGTCCCAGAACGCCGTCGACCTGCTGATCGACAACGTGCCGCAGTTCCTGGCGCCGCGGCTGGGCAAGGCGCAGGACCCGGTCGGCAAGTACAGGATCAAGACCACCGAACCGGATCGGGACTACCAGTTGGCCTCCTCCGACCCGGTTGCCATGGGTAACTGGCCGACCGACGGCGACACCACCGACACCGCCACGGTGACGATGCCCGCCGAGGCGCTGCTACGGCTGGCCTACGGCCGGCTGGACGCCGATCACACATCGGCGACCGTCGTGGCTAAGCCAGCCGACTTGGAAACACTCCGCGCAATGTTTCCAGGCTTCTAAAAGATCTTTGGATTGGGTTTTGCGTCAGATCAGCGCAGGAGCGCGAGCACCTCATCGCGCACTGACTGAGCGCAGCCCCAGGACAGCGTGACGCCGCCCCCGCCGTGGCCGTAGTTGTGCACGACGTGGCGGCCACCGCCCAATAGCTCGGTTTCCATGCGGACGAACGGGCGTACCGGGCGCAGGCCGACCCGGTGGCTCAGCACCAGCGCGTCCGCCAGCCGAGGTTCAACGTTCGCGCAAGAACGGAGGATCCGGCTGGCGGTCGCGGCGTCGGCTTGCCGGCTCGCGTCGCCTGGCTGCTCGGTTCCGCCCAGGACGGCGGTGGCGCCGTGCGGGAAGATATAGGTGATCTGTCCGGGTTCCTCCTCCTCTCCGACGAAGAAGTCGGTGAGGCCGGGATTGGCCACGACCACGACCTGGCCGCGAACCGGGATCAGGTCATCGTCGTCGGCGAGTTCGCGGGCGCCGATCCCCGAGCAGTTCACGATCACCGGAGCGGTCGAGACCTGCTCGGCCTGGGTCAGGGACTTTAACGGCTTCCCGATGGTCACCGTGCCGCCGCGGCCCACCACCTCGCCGACCAGGAAGTCCAGGTACTCCGGCATGGCGACGATCGGCGCCCGGTACCGCCAGCCGGTCAGATAGCCCGCGGGAAGGCTCGCCTGATCCGCCGGGACCAGGTCGCGCAGGCCGCTGGCGAAGCCGGGCTCGGCAGCGGTGTCGGCGGTAGATGCGGCCAGCCCGCTGGTCTCGCGGACTCCGGTCGCGGGATCCGCGGCCAGTTCGCGGAGTCTGGTCAGCGTGCTCTCGCCCCAGCTCGGCACCTGGTCGTTGGCTCCGACCAGATGTGCTCCCCACAGGGCTCCGGCCGCCGCGGATGTGCTCCGGTGCGGTGGGTCGGCGGCGTAGACCGTGACGGTCAGGCCCTCATCGAGCAGGACAAGCGCGACGCTCAGGCCGCAGACTCCGGCGCCGATCACGAATACGTCATGGTTGGCAGCGGTCATAACCGAAATTTACGCCGCCTTGATTAAGCTGCAATTACCGGGCATAGGTGCCCGGGCTGGAGGCTTACCATGAGTCACATCGGGACAATTGTCGTCGCGGTCGTCGGCCTTCCTGTGTTCTTGGCGATAGTGCTGAGCCTGGGCCGGAGCATCAGGCGAGTTGGTCGGATGAATCCGGGTTCGCCGGACTATCTGCCGATGGAGCCAGGAGCTGAGCCGAAACACCACGGCGGCCTGCTGCCCGGCGGGCACACGGGCGGCGGGCACAACCACCACCAAGGCCATCACGGCGGGCACATGGGCGGTGGCCACGCGGGCGGCGGCGGGCACGTAGGCGGCGGCCACCACGGCTGAACTCAGGCCCGGCTACTCAGGCAGCCCGGCCGGTCGCAGGGCGGTCGCGATGCGCGGGATGCAGGTGCCGATTGGCTCGCTGATCACTTCGGTCGCCAGCTTGTCGTAGGGCGTGGGATCGCGGTTCACGATCACTAGCCAGGCGCCATGACCGGCCGCGACAGCGCACAGTGACGCGGCCGGCTCGACGGTCAGCGTGCTGCCGATGGCCAGCATCAGGTCGCAGTTCGCGGCCACGCGAACCGCTTGCGCGAGCACGGCCCGGTCGAGCGGCTGGCCGAACATGACCGTGGCCGACTTGAGTACCCCGCCGCACTTGAGGCAGGCCGGGTCGGCTTCGCCCGCCCGGACCCGGTCAAGGGCCTGCGCCATCTGCGTGCGTTCCCCGCAGCCGACGCAGACCACGCCGAACATCGTTCCGTGCAGCTCAAGCACCCGCTCGGCTTGTGTCCCGGCCCGCTGGTGGAGTTCATCGATGTTCTGGGTGATCACGTGGGTGTCGATCACCTCGCCGAGCCCGGCCAGGGCCAGATGCGCGGCGTTGGGTTTGGCCGACCAGGCCGGATGTTCCAGCCGTGCCTGCCACGACCGGCACCGCAGCTCCGGATCGGTCAGGTAGGCCTGGTAGGTCGAGAGTCGTTCGGCCGCCGGGTTGCGGGTCCATAGGCCGTTCGGACCCCGGAAGTCGGGAATGCCGGAATCGGTGGAGATGCCGGC
>Ga0099827_10002108_pt1 | contig 10824 bp, 9 predicted proteins | sample CZO8metaG_FD_79339 | JGI IMG/M metagenome (GOLD analysis project Ga0099827, IMG submission 79339) | Vadose zone soil microbial communities from the Eel River Critical Zone Observatory, Northern California, USA - CZOApr15con1.8 metaG | ecosystem: Environmental > Terrestrial > Soil > Vadose zone ...
TCGTCCATCGGAACGACAATCACCCCACACATCGCACATCCAAAAAACGCCGCAACCCACTCCGCGCAGTTCTCCCCCCACAACATCACCCGCTCGCCCCTTCCGATCCCTCGCGCCTCCAACTCCCCGCAAAACCGCAACACCATCTCCATGACTTGCCCATACGTAAACCATTCCATGCGGTATCCACGCCGCTGCCCATAGGCGCGCTCATCGTGGTGCGCCTGAAAATTCGCCAGAAAAAACTCTGCTAACGATTCGGCCATGGAGTGAAGAGTGGAGGCGGGAAAATGAAACCGAAGCCTTGCCTCTAGGCAAGTTTAGTAGCAGGAGGGAACAATCGCACAAGCCGCTATCTCATTCTCTGCCGATCGCCGAGGTTTGTATTGAAAAGGAGAGGCCACAGGAATCCTGGAAGCTCACTACCTTACCGTGCAGATAACCGGAGTTAGACGGGGCTCTTTCAGGTCATGGAATTCACCATCTTTCCCTAAAACAGTCCAACTCGCGTCATAGCAGGCTATGCGTCGATACTTAGATTTGTCAAAGCGATACAAAGTCAATCCCTGCTCGGTCGCAGAACCGTGTTGACCAAGGACAAGATCGTGAAAGCCATTGGTAACGGTCGACTGGATGGTGAACGTCTGAGTCGCAATGCGGTGCAGAATCATCGAGTACTTCTCTCCATCGGGACGAAAGACCCAAGCCTCGCAGTTCCCGGTCGGGCTACACAAAGAACTGACGCTCCCTCGTGCCAAATACTGTTTCGAACCGTTGCCGCCGAGGTCGACCGCTTTAATCGACGTCTGTGCCGCGAGATCGCGCAGTTGTTGTTCTGTGTCGATGTTCATCTCGGACATGAAGGGGCGGAGTTGCGATGCAACAATTTCAGTGAGGCCGACCCGCTCTTGCGCAGAAAGAGTTTTCGATTCGGCGATACTTGCCCAGCCATCTTTCTCCACTGCGCGGCAGTCCCAGCCAAATCTCTTGGTTGGGCCTTGTGCGAAACTAAGAAATCCCCAGCAGATCAGGATCGCGAGGAGACGTAGTCGTCGAGGAATCGTCATGCGGTTCACGAAAATAATAGGCTCGGGGGTATTTGTCAGTCTATGGGAATTCGTCTCTCTTTTGGAGAGAGCTCTCACTCTCTCCCTACCCCCAGCGCATCCGCGACGCGATTAATGGAATTGAACCAGGCCGCGATCATCGTAATCTGCAAGATCCCACGATCGTCAAACCCCGCCGCCCGCAACCCTTCAATATCGTCCTTCCCAATCCTGGTCGCATCCTTCGTCAACTGCACCACATAATCCACCATCACCCGCTCCTGCGGCGTGATGGGCGCGCTCGTATAATCTTTCTCCAGCGCCTCTACCAACTCTCGGTCCAGCGTCACTCTACGCAGAAACTCTGCGTGCGACTCAATTCAATACTTGCACCGGTTGGTCACCGAGACCATCGTTGTAATCATTTCATGCTGCCGGCGGCTCAACGGCAAGTCCGGGGACATCAGCACCCCAAACGTGGCGAACGAATGATAAAGCGCCTCCGGCAGCAGCGTGTGCGCCCCCACAATGGACGACCCTCCCGACTCATCCGGATGCACCGGATCGCCGTACTCCTTGGGATACAGTCCCCGCTGCGCCTCCACCGCCTGCCTCAACTTCCCATCAGCCTCCGACATCGGTATGGTCCGAATCCAAGTCATGATCGCGATTGTCCTTAGTCCTAGGGATTGTGCAAATTTCGCATCGGAAGCGTACACGTTTGCGACCCGCCGCCAAATACCCCTTTCATACTAGCGTTCTCTCATCCTTACTTCTATAGGACGAATCCCCACGAGTACCCAAGACTTATCCTTGATTCCCAAGGTAACCCGTTCGTACACTCCCTTTTGGTAACCCTTGGTAACCACACGATTCCACCCCTCCAGCCGTACAATTGCCCTTGTCCGACCGGCCATCTCCAAAACAGGAGTCTGGCCACGTGACGTTCCCGGGGGCCGCACTTCCCATGGAACGTCATCAGGTTCTCTTTGCAGGAAGTTTTCACACCAGGCTCTGGAGTTCGTGCTCATATGGCGTTCGGTTTCGGGTTCAACAAACAAAAAGTCCTCAGCGCTGCGGAGAAGTATGTCCAGCAGGGCAAGATGCAGAACGCCATCGCTGAGTACGAAAAGGTCCTCAAAGCCGATCCCAAGGACCTCACCGTCACCAACACCGTCGGCGACCTCTACTCCCGCCTCGGTGAAATCGATAAAGCCACGGAATGTTTCAAGAGTGTCGGCGATGCCTATGCCAATCAGGGTTTCACGGTCAAGGCCATCGCCATGTACAAGAAAATCAGCAAGCTCAAGCCTTCCCTCGAGGGCGTGCTCAAGCTGGCCGAACTCTACACCCAGCAGGGACTCTTTAATGATGCCCGCTCCCAATACTTGCATGTTGCCGAAGAATTCCTGAAATCCGGCGAACTGGATAACGCCGTCCGCATTTTCCAAAAGATCCTGGAAATGGATCCGGAAAACACCTCGATGCGCGTCCGTCTGGCCGAAGTCTACATCCGCCTGGGCAAGAAAAATGACGCCTGGCAGATTTTCTCCTCTGCCGCCGAGACCTTGCGCGCCAAAGGCAATTTGACGGGCGCCGAAGAAGTTCTGCAGCGGATGCTTACGCTCGACCCAGGGAACGGCTATGCGCTGCTGATTCAGGGCCGTAATCTGCTCGAGTCCGGCGACGCCGAAGCCGCTATCGAATCCTTTAAGAAAGTCTCTAATCTCGATTCCAATCCCGAGGGTCTCCGCGATCTCCTCAAGGCTTATCTGAAGACCGGCCGGCTCTCCGATGCCGGCACCCTGGCCAACAAGCTCCAATCCGTTCACAACGACCTCACCGCGATCTCCACCTTCGCCGACGCTCTCATGCAAGCCGGACAGTACGAGAACGCCCTCCAGGTCTATGATCGGCATGCCGACCGCCTGCTCTCGGAAGATCCCGCCAAGGTTTTAAAAAATCTTCATTCCGTCATCGGGCACGTACGCGACAATTCCGCTTCGCTCGAGAAGCTTCTCGCACTCTTTCAGAAAGCGGGAGATACCACCCACATCACCGAAGTCATCGAATTATTGGCCCATGCCTCGGTCCAGTCGGGCGACTTGCCTCGGGCTCGCGACCTCTATCAAAAACTCGCCGCCATGGAACCGGGTAATCCCCTGCATATGGATAATTACCAGCAGGTGGTCAGCCAGCTCGGGGGATCGTCAGCGGCAAAGTTTATTTCCGCCGATGAAGCGGCCATCATCGTCGACGAACTCGAAGCCACCGCTCCCTCCATCCACCAGCACTATTCGGATGCAATCGCACTCGCCATTCGTTCCGCCCTCACCGATGCCGAGCTTTTCATTTCCTACAACATGCCCGCCAAAGCTCTTGGCCCGCTCATGGCCGCGCTCCCTCAGGCCCCCACCGATCTTCGCCTGAACCAGCGCCTCGCCGCCCTGCACACCCGCGCCGCCCGTTTCGCCGAAGCCGGCGTATGCTGCCGCACTCTGCAAAATATCTACTCGGAAGCCGGATACCCCGAAGAGGCCACGCGTTACACCGAACTTGCCGACCGATACGAAGATCGCTCCGCCTCTGCCCCAGTCGCCCCCGTCGAGCATGCCGCTTCCCCGGTAGAATCCCCGGCCGCCGTAATTTCCGTCGAGGCTTCCCCCTCCGCTCCCTGGCCCGCTGCTCCCCCCCAGCCCGCCGAAGATTCCGAATTCGCCGTCGTCGCCCATCAACCGGACCACCAAAGCCACGCCCCCTCAACTGTCGCTGAATCTCCCGCCGCTCCTGCGGAGATCGATCTTTCCGAGTGGGACGACTCCATCACGATCGAAACCGACATGCCCCCTGCGGCCGCGGAAATCGAGGTCACCGATGCCGTTGGTGACCACAACGTTCCCGCCGCCAGGCACGACCCGCACCTGCACGACCCACAAAAGACCGCCGAAACCATTGGGGAGTTCCGCTTCTACCTCGAGCATGGCATGCCTGAACAAGCCTCGGCAGCTTTCGCCAGGATTCAATCTCTTACGAGCGACGAAGCCACGCTAAATTCCCTGCGATCTGAAATCCAGGCCGCTTCGCAAGCCGCATCCGCAGCGGAAGAAGTGCCCACAGTCGAAGCTCCTTCCGAATTCACCGTCGACGAGCCTGCTGCGGAATTCACCGTTGACGATATCTCCGCTGCCGCTGACGAAGCTCCGGCCCTTGTACAGACAACTTCCGTGAAACCGCCCGTCCCGGCGATGGAATCTCACGTTCCACCCGCATTGCATTCCGAGCCGGCCGCGAGTAATCATCCGGTCAGCGACGTTCCGGTTACCTCTGCGCCGGGAGTGCTGCAAGAGTTCGTTTCCGATCTTGAGTCCTCCCTCGGCGAGAATTTTCTTCCTGGTGCAGTGCCCCACGAACCCGAGCCCGCAGTCGAACACGCCTCGGCGTCTTCTACGCCAGCACACCATGCACCGCCCGAACTTGAGCCCATCGGGAATGCCGCCCCCACCACTTTCGGTGTCCCCCAAGCGCAGCCCGTGGGGGAGTTCGTTGCGGATATCGAAGCTTCCTTGGGTGACGATTTCCTCAGGGGTGCCCCCGTTCCCGAACCGCAGCCCACTTCCCAGGCTCAGCCCGCACCCCACATTGATGCTCGGGCGGCCGCAACCCCGGTCGCCCCAGCTCCAGCGCAGCATCGACCCATGCCGGCTGCGGCAGCCAGCGCTTCGGTCGCGAACAGCGCAGCGGCAGCCGCGGCAGCCACCGGTGCTCCGGTTGTCTCCCACCGGGCTGCTGCTCCGCCGCCGCCAACCCCCAAGCCGCCGCAAATCTCTCCAGTTATTCCTGGCCCATCCGCCGCAAAGTCTTCCCCCTTCGGCGAGGATGCCGGTGTCGATCTCGCAGAGATGTTCGGCGAACTCAAACACGATCTCGAAGCCGGCGCTGCCACCACCGAAGAAGATCCTGAAACGCACTACAACCTCGGCATCGCCTTCCGCGAAATGGGCTTGCTCGATGAAGCCATCGGTGAGTTGCAGAAGACCTGCCAGGCTGTCGATCGCGGTCATCCTTTCCCGCAAGTCATGCAAACTTACACCTGGCTGGCCCAATGCTTCCTTGACAAAGGCGTGCCTGAGGCCGCCATTCGCTGGTACCAGAAGGCTCTTAACTCTGGCATCGACGAAGAAACACGCACCGCCCTCCACTATGAACTGGCCTCCGCTTACGAGACCGCCGGCGACAAACCTGCCGCCCTCAAGAACTTCATGGAGGTCTACGGCCGCAACATCGATTATCGCGATGTAGCCGAGCGCATTAAGCCCCTGAAGTCGTAAAATAGCCCGATGGGTCTGATCCCTCACTCATTTCTCCCCGAGCCCCCTTGCCCTACCGCGCACCATTGTCATCCCGAGCGTACTTGTCATCCCGAGCGCAGCGAGGGACCTTGGTTCTCGCCTGCACCATCGGTATGGCCGCCGCGGCCATTCACTCGCACCACACCAGCCCGGAGCGCCCAGTCACCCCCGACCCCAAACTGCCCATCGAAGACAGGCCCCCGCAGGCAGTGTCCGCGCAAGCCGAAACCACTACCGCGATCCTGGACCCGCCGCCCCCCGCCGCCACGCCTCAGCCCCAGCCCGCCGTGCAACTCTGGCTGCACCGCACCTCCGTCTTCCTTTTCGTGCTCATTAGCGCTGTCGCCGGCGTTCTGCTCGTGATCCTGCCCTGGACCCCAGAGTGGACTGATAACTATCTCCTGCTCTCGTTCCCCTGGCTCCGCACCGTTGTTACAACCGGGTTTTTTCGTGGCCTCTGCAGCGGCCTGGGTTTACTCGATATCTGGATCGGCTTCTGGGAAGCCCTCCATTACCACGAACACCAATAGCACCGATAATTTCGGGCAGCCCGTTGTGAAAGGCTTCCCGCTCAGAACGTTTTATTTCACAACTTTGCGTTTCAGAACGTCGCATTTCAGAACGTGAGTCCATACATGATCGACAAACTCAAACCCGCGCCTCTGGCATATAAGAACGAACCCTTTCTCAGCAGTCCCGACGGACGCATTCTCCGCATCCTCGCCGAATATCAGGAGCCGCTCGCCCGTTTTCGCCGCGAACAAATCCAGGACACGGTCGTCTTCTTCGGCTCCGCCCGCTTCGAGGGAGCGGCCGCCGCCCGGAAAAATCTAACCGCTGCCCAGAAAAACGATTCCAAAGCTCCCACTTCGCAACAGGAAAAAAATCTGAAGAGCGCCCTCGCCGGCGTCGAAATGGCCCGCTACTATGAAGACGCCCGCCGCCTGGCTTTTCTCCTCACCCAGTGGGCTACCCAGATTCCCGCCCGCCGCCGCCGCTTCGTCGTCACCACCGGCGGTGGCCCCGGCATCATGGAAGCCGCCAACCTCGGCGCCCACGAGGCCGGAGGCAAAAGCATCGGCCTCAACATCAATCTTCCTTTCGAGCAGAATCCCAATTCCTACATCACCCCGTCGCTCAACTTCGAATTTCACTATTTCTTCATGCGCAAGTTCTGGTTCGCCTACCTTGCGAAGGCACTGGTGATTTTCCCCGGTGGCTTCGGCACCATCGACGAACTCTTCGAAATCCTCACTCTGGCCCAGACCGACAAACTCGCGAAGAAAATTCTCGTCGTCATCTACGGCAGCGAATACTGGCACCGCATCATGAATTTCCAGGCCTTCGTCGACGCTGGCACTGTTTCTCCCGAGGACCTGAACCTGTTCAAATTCGTCGACACTCCCGAAGACGCCTTCGCCTTCCTCCGCGACGGCCTAACCCAGCACCACCTGGGAGGCCCCCCCAGGAAAGAAAAAGAACAGGAAGTCCTCCCCGAAATCGCCAAGACCAGACCGTAGTCAAACTGATCGAAAGAGGTCCCCGGGTTTACCGTGTGAACCTGTGTCCCCTGTGGTCAAGAATTTTGCAACTACCGCAATCCTCGTGCTGTGACCTTCTTGCTCTAAACTGACAGCTGATGGCTCAACGCCTCCTCTACTACATCACCGACCGCGCCGCATTCCCCGGCGACGAGCACACTCGCCGCCAGCACCTCCTCGACAAGATCGCGGAAGCCGCACGTCACGGCATCGATTACATCCAATTACGTGAGAAAGATCTCTCCGCCCGCGAACTCGAAGCTCTAGCCCGCGAAGCATCGCGCATCATCCTCAAGCTGAGAACTGAGAATCGGGACCTGAAAACTGCTCTCCTGATCAATTCACGCACTGACGTCGCTCTCGCTACAGCCGAGGGCGTTCACCTCCGCGGCGCCGATGTCTCCCCCCAGGAAGTCCGCGCCGCATGGAAGCGCCTCAGGTGTGGCGCAGGCACTCCCTTCGGCGAGTTCAGGGGAGGCCCTGCCCGCGAAATCTCACCACGAGATCCGCTCATATCCGTCTCGTGTCACTCCCTCCAGGAAGTAGCCCAGGCTGAGGCCAACCAGGCCACGTTCGCCGTTCTAGCGCCCATCTTCGAAAAAAAAGACAAACCCGAAGCCTCACTTGCGGGCCTCGAAGGTCTCCGCCAAGCCTCTCACTCCAGGATTCCAGTGCTTGCATTGGGAGGAATAACTTTGCAAAATGCTGCCTCTTGCCTGCAAGCTGGCGCCGCCGGCATCGCCGCCATCCGCCTCTTCCAGGACAACGATATCGCAAGCGTCGTCCGCGAACTGCGCGGCTAGTCGGCCCGTCGACGATTTGAGTTCGGGTGGGGCAACGCTTACAGCACGATGTCAAAACCGAAAAAAGGCCACGCCCGCAAAGCGGCGTGGCCCTTCACCAAAACAGCCTATTGAGCCGGACTTACCGCAGGAGCCGGTGCACTTGCTGTTACTTCCGGGACAGATGCGGGATTGATCTTCACCGTAGCCAGGATCCTCTCCAGCCGTTTGAAAACTTCCTCGCGATCGACATGCTTGCCCCCTTCGTCGGTCTCGACTCCGGTCGCAACCTTGAGCGCGAACTCATAGCACGCTCCATTCTCGAACATGTGATAGTACTTCGACTCTTCCTCACGGCTACCATCGCTTGCCAGGGTCTCGATAGAGTTCAATTCCATGTCACCGATCATCAGCTTCGACATCTGCGGCGTCGCTGGCGCTGTCGCGTCTGCTGGCGCCACGGCCTTGGCCTGAGGCACAGAGAACTCCCCGCACTGCTCCTCTGTGAGAGCCTTGTTCACGCTCTCATTGAAGAACGCAGAAGCAAGATTGCTCTTGGGATAAGCGGACTCTGGCACGGCCACCGCCGCAAGCGTAACTCCGCCGGGCTGCACAAAGTTCATTGGAACGGTGTCGGCGGAAACCAGTTTATCCGCGGCCTCGCCGGTCTTGAGCGAATACCTCTTCGGATATTGGAACGAGACCCCGGTCTTCTCGTCCGCATACATCACGGTCGTCGGAGCCTTGCGCACAACTTTCTTGTGAGTCGGCCTGGCAACGGCCTGCACCGCGGGCGCAACCGGCGCGCTGGTAGCCACCGCGGGCCGAGCCGACGGAATCGTCAGAGACGGGTTGGTTGTGCTCTGAGGTTTAGGTTTTTCGCTCGAACATCCGACTGCAATCGAGCAAACAATCAAAAGCGCGGCGAAGACCAGCGTGCTCGCGGTTTTGTCAAAGTTAATCTTGCCGCACGCAGCGGACTCCAAAGCTGCCGGGTTATTGCGAATTGCCCTGGTTCGAACTGATAGGTTGCGAAACAGATTGATACGGTTCATGGTTGGTCACCTCCTGCTGCATAGCAGCACCAGTGACATTTGCATGGAGGAGACCAACAGACGGGAGGTTGATTTAACAGGGAGTTAGCGCACGACAAGCTACCTCGCGCGTGGCCTCACGGACACGATGTGGCGCGCCAGACACGGCGCGGCCGGAACAATCTAAGCATCCCTGTGCGAAAAGGACGCGGTGTGAAAAGAACGCGTGCAGTAGCGTGGAAGAGCGGCGCTTCAGCGCCGCGTCAAGCGTCCAGGATAATGCGGGCTTTCAGCCCCCGTGGTCGTATCTTGAGGCCATCGTGATTTCACGAACCCGCAAAGTTCTACGCCGCCGCCACCCGCCGAATCAAATCCTCTTGCTCACTCCGGCTCTCCGCCCCAATTGTAAATGCGTCCAGCACGCCTAGCGACAACGCATACCGCAACGCCTCAGTCTGCCGTCCGCGCAGATCTCCCTGCCCAAGAATCTTCATCCCCACCACAGCCTTTCCCGCGGCCTTCATCTCCCGCAAAACACCAACCACCGTCTCCGGATCAGCGTCCATATGCGATCCAATCGGATTGATCCGCGCAAAATCAATTTCCACCCACGGAGATTTCGCCGCAGCCCGCAGCGCCTCAATGCTGTGGCACGAACACCCGTGCGCCCGGATGGTCCCCTTCTCCTTCGCTTCGGAAAACACATCCATAACATCGCGAAAACGCTGCGTCCAATCGCTTTCTGTAACGCAGTGAATCAGACACACGTCAAGATAATCTGTTCCTAACTCGCGCCGGAAGCGGTCAAGATCGGCGCGCGCCGTGGCAGCGTCGCGCGCCCACGTTTTCGTCAGCACCGTAACTTTGTCGCGCTGCACATGCTTGAGCGCCTCAGCAACATGCGGATGGCTTCCGTAAGCGTCGGCCGCATCAAAAAATCGCAGCCCGTGATCGTACCCATTGAGCAGCAGCTCAGAGAGTCCTTTAACACCGAGCGCGGTCTGATTCGAATGATGACCCGAGCCCACAGTGCCTGTGCCCATAGCCAGCCGGCTGGTCTTGATACCCGTGCGCCCCAGCGTCACCGTGTCGGAAGCCGTGAACTTCGCTAAAGGAGTCTGGTTTGCAAGAGAGGCCAGTAGGCCTTTCGGGGTAAGCCATGCGGCTCCCAAACCTGAAGCGGAGCGAATGAGGAATTCGCGGCGTTGCATAAAGTCTCCTGCGAGACGAGATTTATCCCATGATACTGGTTGCGCGATGCCTCACCAACACTGATCCCTCGAGCGTTTCGCCACAGTGACACAGAACATCTCTAAATCGTTCCTGTTGACACACCCTCTCGCGGCTGTCGGCAGCAGGGATACTGAACGAAGACAACGAGACTAAGAAGATAACGAGATTAAGAAGATTGTTAGAAAACCACCCCTACGCATTCCTCCCCAAAACGACTAAACTTATTAGTTCCCGTGTTCAGCCCGAAGCCGCCTGGTATCGCCCGCCGGAGCCCAATCACCCTCCGCGCAAGCGACCCGGCAGACTCCTCGCGCCATATTCATTAGGAAGGCCATCATGTCGTTGAACAGTTTTAACTCACGCTCTCCCCTCAAAGTCGGCAACAAAGAATACGAAATCTACCGCCTCGACGCTCTCGACCAGCAAGGCATCTCGACGAAACATCTCCCGTTCTCCTTGCGCATCCTCCTCGAGAACCTGCTGCGCACCGAAGATGGCCGCAACGTAAAAAAAGAAGACATCCGTTCCATGGCGGGCTGGAATAAAAACTCCAAGCCCGACAAAGAAATCGCCTTCACTCCCAGCCGCGTTCTGCTTCAGGATTTCACCGGCGTCCCCTGCGTCGTTGATCTCGCCGCCATGCGCGACGCCATGAAAGACCTCGGCGGCGACCCCGCTCTCATCAACCCTCTGCAACCCGTCGAACTGGTCATCGACCACTCCGTCCAGGTCGACGAGTTCGGCACCTCCAGCGCCTTCGACATGAACGCCCTCCTCGAATTCCAGCGCAACAAAGAGCGCTACTCTTTTCTACGCTGGGGCCAAACCGGATTCCGCAA
>Ga0099827_10002114_pt1 | contig 10822 bp, 7 predicted proteins | sample CZO8metaG_FD_79339 | JGI IMG/M metagenome (GOLD analysis project Ga0099827, IMG submission 79339) | Vadose zone soil microbial communities from the Eel River Critical Zone Observatory, Northern California, USA - CZOApr15con1.8 metaG | ecosystem: Environmental > Terrestrial > Soil > Vadose zone ...
GGCCGCCGCCGTGTGCGACCGCGCCCGACGTGGCCGGGCTCGCGCGTGGAGACGCATCTGAGTGACAGCCCGCCACGAGACCGAGCATCAGAAGAATTGGCGCACGGGCGTTGACCATTCGGCTCAACACCGCACATCGTGGATTGGCGCCCGAACGATTGAACTGTCGCCGTCTTGCCGCGGCTTTCTTGCTTGACACTGTCGGAGGCCGGGTGGTAGGTTCGCTCGATTTTACCTCTCGGTGCCTCATTTTGTGACTACTGGCGATCGGTATTCTGCGATTTAGTACCGAACTCTCGGAGGGGCACTATGGTGGATGGGTATCGAGTGGGTCGCATCGCTGCGGCGGTGTGGATTCTTGCCGTTCCCGCGGCGACATTCGCGCAGCAGACCAACGGCGGGATCGCCGGTATTGCACGAGACGCCTCCGGTGCCGTCCTCCCAGGGGTGACCGTCGAAGCGAGCAGCCCGGTTTTGATCGAGCGCGTCCGGACGGTCACGACGGACGGGGACGGCCGGTACAACGTCGTCGAATTGCCTCCCGGCAGCTATACCGTGACCTTCAGCCTGCCGGGGTTCAGCGCCGTCAAGAACGAGGGCCTCGAGCTGAACGCAGGCGTCACGCTCACGGTGAACGCTGAGTTGCGCGTCGGAGCGCTGGAGGAAACGGTCATCGTCACCGGGGCCTCTCCGATCGTCGACACGCAGAACGTCCGCAAGCAGATTGTAGCCACGCGCGAGCTGCTCGACGCGCTGCCGACCAGCACGAAGAACATCAACACGTTGGTGGCACTCGCTCCCGGCTTCACCGGGGTCAACGACGTTGGCGGTCGCTACTTTGCCGAGCCCGGTGCGTATCACGGTAAGCGCGGCACGAAAGTCTACTTCGACGGCATGGGCATCGAGAACAGCGCCGGCAACAGCAGCTACCAGGTCAACGCCGCGGTTGTCGAAGAGATGGTGCTGCAAACCAGCGGCATTTCCGCCGAGGTCAATGCCGACGGTCCCGTGATGAACGTCGTGCCGAAGGAAGGCGGGAACACGTTCCGAACGATTCTGAACGGAACCTACAGCGGCACAGGGATGGAGAGCAGCAATCTCACCGACGCGCTGCGCGCCCGCGGTCTCGAAACCGGAAACAAGACGATCAAGATTTTCGACGAGGCGGTCAGCGTCGGCGGACCTATCAAGCGCGATCGTCTCTGGTTTTTCGCCGCTGCGCGCACCTGGGGTATGGCGCGGCAGTTTGCCGGCGTGTACTGGAACAAAACGCAGGGCGAGCTCCTGAGCCCGCCCGGCGCTGACCTCGAAGTCGTGCGGCTCACGCCTTGGATCGATCGGCCGCTCGACGTGCACAGCGGGCGATGGGAGTGGTACGACACGTACCTCGGCCGACTGACGTGGCAGGCAACGCCCAAACACAAATTCAACATCCTCAGCGACAACCAGCTCGCCTGTAATTGCGGATCGACTTCCTCGGCGCAACTGCAGGAGGTCGGCGGTGGCTATCGGTTCGAGCCGAATCGATTCATCCAGGGCACCTACAACTCGCCGCTCACGTCGAAGCTTCTCGTCGAAGCGGGCCTCGGCGCATCCATTTCGCAGTGGAACGCGTTCTGGCAACCGGGTGTGCAGGCCCGCACGGTGCCGATCACCGATACCGGACTCGGCGTCAGCTACGGCGCGACGGCCACCTACCGCGGCCATCCGGACTACACGAACAGATACATGCTGCGCGCCGCGATGACATACGTCACCGGCTCCCACACGTTCAAGACCGGTTTCCAACGCGAGCACCTGGTGACCGACAACTTCTTCATCGCGAACGGGAACGTGCAGTACACATTTCGCAACGGCGTGCCGATCAGCATTCTGCAGCGCACGACGCCCTATCTCGAGCTCGATCGCACCGACGACCTCGGCATCTTTGCGCAGGACCAATGGAGGGTCGGCCGCTTCACCTTGAATCTGGGGCTGCGGTTCGACTACGTCAACGGCTACGTGCCCGACCAGGACACGCCCGGACAACCGGATCCGAAGTTCTTCGAGCGCTTCCCCGGCTCGCCCCTGTCAAATCCGTGGGTGGGCGAGCGGAAATTGACAGCCGTGGATGGGATTCCGTCGTGGAAGGATCTGAATCCGCGGGTTGGCGTTGCCTGGGACATCTTCGGTAACGGGCGCACGGCGTTGAAGACATCGGTCGGTCGATACGTCGCGAAGACGAACGTCGACGTCGCTGTGCTGCTCAATCCGATCACGACGACGGTCAATACCGCAACCCGCTCGTGGCACGACGACAATCACAACTTCTACCCCGACTGTGACCTCGGCAATTTCCAGGCGAACAGAGAATGTGAAGCGCTCGACAACCAGAATTTTGGAAAGAGCAACCCCAACGCCGTCCGGTGGAGCGACGCCGTGCGGACCGGGTGGGGCGTGCGCGATTTCAACTGGGAGTTTGGCAGCGAAGTGCAGCACGAGCTGACGCGTGGGCTCTCGGTCAACGCCGGGTACTACTTCAACACGGGCGGATACTACCGGAATACCGACAGCGCACAACGAGTGAGCGACAACCTCCTCGTCGGCCCCGAAGACTTCGACCAGTTTTGCGTCACCGCGCCCAGAGACCCGCGCCTGCCTGGCGGCGGTGGATATCAGATCTGCGGGCTGTCAAACGTCAAGCCCGAAAAGTTCGGACAGAACCAGACACTCGTCGATCCGGTCTCCAGGTTCGGGAAAGACATTCGGCGCAATCACTTCTTCGGATTCGGTGTGACAGCCCGGATGCCCGGCGGTGTCCGCATCGGTGGCGGCTTCGATGCCGGTCACATGTCGAAAGATCAATGCTTCGTCGTCGACGCGCCTGGACTGACGACCTATTCGATTGGAACGACCGGGGGCTTCTGGGGACCACAAACCGCCACCACCATCGATGGCGAGAGGACGTGTCGCGTCGAGACGCCGGTCGCAGGGCTGGCGATGGTGAAATTGAACGGGAGCGTCCCGCTGCCGAAGAAGTTCGCCGCCAGCGCCATCTATCAGGACCAGGCCGGGCCTCCCCTCGAGGCGATCTATGCGGCCACGAACGCGGAAACCGCCCCCTCCCTCGGCCGTGATTTGGCGGGAGGGGCTCGCACCGTCAACATTCCGCTCTTGATGCCGAACAGAGAGTTCGAAGGGCGAATTCGTCGGCTCGACCTGCGGTTGACGAGAAATTTCGAGCTTCCGAGGCGGGCGCGGCTCCAGGTGAACCTCGACGCCTACAACGCGTGGAACTCCAGCGCGATTCAGGCGCTCAACAACACTTTCGGTCTGAGCTGGATGAAGCCAACTCAGATTCTGGATCCGCGCATTCTTCAGGTCAGCTGCCAGCTCGCGTTCTGACGCGCGGCAGCCGTTATTGGAGCTTCACGCAGGTCGTCGAGATGTACGTCAGCGACTGCATCTTGAGGGTTGGTGCGCTCGCGTCGGCGCCAGTGCGCGTGCCCGACGCAGGCGTGATCGGTCCGCCGATCTCGACCGTGTGTCCGACGTGCAGCCCCAACAGATCTGGATCGCCCTCGAGCCGGTATTCAGCCGGCGGTTTCGATCTCGAATCAGTAATCGCGAATACCGGCGGCGTGCTCTGTCCTTCTCGACTGACGCAGCCGATCGTGATGAAGTTGCCTGCGCCCGCCGTCACACGACCTGGATTCAGCTGTGTGCCCTTTGGAATGCCCGGCTGAGCCGCGGCCAACGCCGTCATCATCGACCAGACGATCGCGCCAACTGCCGCTCGCACGCGTCTCTCCATAGTGTCTCCTGGACGGTCCTGCCGGCGCCTTGCCGACGTTTCACGGAGTGGACGGCTGCTTGCGCAGATGGCCGTACATCAGTTCCTCGACGAACTCCACGCACTTGTATTCCATGACATGCGCGTTCGTTTCGACGTGGCGATAGAGCAGCATGCTGATTTTCCACGGCCGCGAAAAGACCTTCGGGTCCTCCATCGTCGCTTCGTAGTTGATGGTGTTGCGATCGACGAGCGTGTACCGCTCGACGACCTTGAGGGCCTCGCTGTGGAAATTCCCCGCCCGATCGAACCACGTCTGATCGTTTTGATCGGTGACGTCGATCACCAGCGCATCGCCCTCCCAACGTCCAATCGACCAACCCATCCAGGCATCCGTCGGACTCTTGGCTTTGCTGTTCATCCTGATGGTGCGGCTGGCGCTTGCGAATTCAGACGCCATCAAAATCGTATCCTGTCCCTGCACGATCTGGATCGGGTACGGCATGTACATCATGCGCGGCACTCCAGGGAGGAAGCACTTGATTTCCGGATCGCGCGCCAACCAGTTTTCGGCGTTTTCCTTCTTCTTCGCGGCGGCGGCCGGAAGGTAGGGGATCTCGTTTCCCTCGACGACTCCCGGGCCACCCGGGATGCTGAAGGCGGCGCCGAGCGCAATCACCGGCCCGCGACGCGCCTCGTGCGCCTGAAGGTCCCAGTTCGCCGTGTTCATGGCCTGCCAGATGCCGGTGAAGTCCGGTTTGCGGTCCGCGGTGCGTGGCATCGCGGTGCCTGGGCTCTGGCCGGACACCGGGGTGACGGGCCCAAGGATTGCCGCCGAAACAGCCACTCCGGCCGCGAGAATCGCAAGTCCGATCCAAGTACGCATTCCCACCCCCAGACAGGTTTAGCTGAGCATCTGATCGTGTGGCGAACAGATATCCCTTAACGGCGCGAGTGTCAAGGCACCTCCTTGCAGCGAGTGAAGCCGCGCGTCTCTTCAAATCACCGTCATGATGGTGCCCCGCGCTGTCGTGCGGAGGACGGGCGGGCAATAAGAGGTGGGGAGATCTCCGATCGCCGGCCGGACGGCCAGCGATCGGAGGCACGACACGATCGCTTATCGGGAAGGGCTCGTGCTCTTTGCCGCTTTCTCTCGAGCCTTTTGCTCCTGCACACGCGTGCCGTTGAGGGTGCCGTACATCGCCTCATTTCCCTCATGACAGGCGTATTCGTAGATCTCGTCCTTGGTGTTCTTCATGAACAGCGCCGCCGTCCACGGCCTGGCCCAGGTACCGGGATCGTCGACCGTCACTTCGTACTTCAGCGTATCGGCGTTGATGCGGCTGAACCGCTCGACGAGATGCATCTTCTCGCTGGCGCCGCCTCGACCAACGGGGGAGTCGCTGCGGAAGTTCGTCGTATCGACGATAAACGTATCGCCCTCCCACCGGCCAATCGGATCTCCCAGCCAGAGACGCACGCTGCTCGGGAGATGCGGACGATTCGTAATCGGAATCATCCGGGTGTCATGCCGCATCTCCATGTTCAGCGCCACGTGCGTCGGCGATTGCACGATTTGATAATAGTTGTTGTAGCCGGCGCCGAGCATCGGGACGCTGCCCGTGATGCACCGCTCACCGAGGCTGATGTCCTCGGGCCCGTCGAACGGGTGGGCCTTCCTGTGTTCCGCCGCCGCGGCCTGCCGCTGCTGCGCGTCAGCAGTTACCGGCGGCAGCTTGCCGGTCGGCGGATCGATGATGAGCGAGGTCCGGCGCTCGAACCACCGCCCCACGACCCAGAACGAGTTGTAGTCGCCCGTCCCGACGTCCCTGGACTTGAACCCTTTTTCCTTGCCCAAAATGTTGTGCAGAGCGGCGAGGTAAATGGAGTCGCCGAAACCGGCATCCCCGTCGCCGCCGAATAACTCCGCGGCCTTCGCCTTCAGTTGCGCCACTTCGTCGTCGGTCAGCATGGCGCGGCCAGCCAATTCGTCCGGGCGCTCCAGCGGCGTGGCCGCGTTGTGCTCCCAAGTCCCCGACAGATCGGGATGACCATCAGGACTGCGCGGCGCCGCCGACACCTTACTGTCTTTGGGCGCCACGGTCTGGCCAGCGAGCGTGACGCCCGCCAACGAAATCGCCGCAAGTAGAACAACGAACACCTTCAGGTTTGCGACACGTCTTCGATGCACAGAACCCTCCTGTTCATCAGTGCCCGCGATTGACACCGTTCCGTACGCATGAATGATACCCCGTCCCGACCGGTCGTCCAGGGTTTTCTTAGGCCGAGCTATTTCCCATTTTCCACGGCCATTGGCCAGCAGAATGCGATTTGAGTACACGACACTGGTCTGGACCGTCTCGCTGGACCGGACTTTCGCTCCGCCAGCCGGCGCGATCGTGGCGCGGCGTGCGGCGCAAAGCTTTCGTATGGCGACGTCGAGCACGACGAACCGATACTGTTGGTCGCGAGCCTCGCAAAACAAAACTCGTCCACAACACGCGAGAAATCTCGCGGGTGTTTCGCGTACGAACCTGCTCCTCGGTCGCCGGCGTCACGGTCGCGCTGATCGCGGCTGCGCTATTCGCCTGCTACATTCCGCCCGGTACGCCGTTCGCGTCGATCCGCCGGTCGCGCTACGACACGCATAGTCCACCGACGAGGCGCGGCCGAGCGCAGATGTCTTTCCGGCGCGCATGTTAGGCTAACGGCTTCCAATGTCGACCACGGCCGCAGAGCCCGTGTATGTCACTTCAGGACTGGTTCGCCTGACCAAGCCGCAGCTGATCGGCACGATGACCGGTCTGCTGCTCGCCGCGCTGCTCGCCGCCATCGATCAGACGATCGTCGGCACCGCAGAGCCGCGCATCATCGCGTCGCTGCAGGGATTCGACCGCTACCCGTGGGTCGCGACGATCTACATGCTGACGTCCACCGTGTCGGTCCCGATCTTCGCGAGCCTGTCGGACCGCTACGGCCGCAAGCCGTTCTTCATGCTCGGCGCGATGCTGTTCGTCGTCTCGTCCGCGCTGTGCGGCGCGGCCGGCGAATTCACGTTCCTGCCGATCGACGGCATGGGCCAGCTGATCGTCTTCCGCGGACTGCAGGGCGTTGGCGGCGGCATGGTCGTCGGCATCCTCTTCACCATCGTCGGCGACATCTTTTCGCCGATCGAGCGCGGACGCTACCAGGGATTCTTCGCCGCGCTGTGGGGCGTCGCGTCGATCTTCGGTCCGACGCTCGGCGGTTGGCTGACGGACCATTGGTCGTGGCGCGCTTGCTTCTACGTCAATCTGCCGTTCGGCGTCATTGCGGTGGCGGCGATCCACTTCGAATTCCCGAATATGAAGCCGCGCCGCATCGATCACGTCCTGGACTGGGCCGGATTTGCGACGCTCATCGGCTGGATCGTGCCGCTACTGCTCGCGCTGACGTGGGCGACGCAGTACGGCTGGGGCGCGGGGCGTGTCGTGGCGCTGTTCGTCGTCTCGGCGGTGATGCTTGGTGCGCTGCTGTACGCGGAGTCGAAGGCCGCGGAGCCGATCGTCCCGCTGACGTTCTTCACACAGCCAGTGATCGCGGTCTGCTCCGTCGCGGCGTTCGTCCTCGGCGTCGGCATGTTCGGGACGATCATCTACTTGCCGCTGTTCATGCAGGGCGTCCTCGGCGTGTCGGCCACACAGTCCGGCAACCTGCTCACGCCGCTCCTGATGGGCGTCGTCGTCGCGAGCATCGTCGGCGGCCAGACGATTTCGCGCACGGGCGAGTACAAGATGCTCGGTGTCGTCGGATCGGTGCTGGTCGCGATCGGTATGATTCTCTTCGCGCGCATGGACGGGCAGACGGCGCGGCTGTACGTGGCGACGGCGATGGTCGTCGCTGGCTTCGGCATGGGACTGCTGCAGCCGGTCTACACGCTCGCGGTGCAGAACGTCGCTCCGCGCGAGCGCATGGGCGCGGCGACCTCGTCCACGATCTTCTTTCGATCGATCGGCAGCACCGTCGGCGTCGCGGCGTTCGGCTCGGTGATGCTGACGCGGTATCACAACGAGTTCACGCGGACGATTCCGTCGGTGGTGCCGAAAGTCACGCGGCCCTACTTCGAGAATCCGCTGCTGCTGATGCAGGTCCGTCCGCAGCTCGAAGCCGGGTTCGGCCGCGTGCCCGGCGGCGCCGCGCTGCTGCAGCGGCTACTCGCCGGCGTCAAGGCGGCGTTGCTCCATGGACTGCAGGAGATCTTTTTCTGGAGCGCCGTCATCATGACGGCATCGATCCTGCTTCATATGATCCTCAAGCGCGAACCGCTGCGCGTCCGCGCGCCGGCCGACGCGCCCGAGCGCGCCGCCGCAACCTGAAAGGAGAGGCTAGGTGAGCACCAGATCGAGCCGGTCGATGACACGCGTCGAAAGACGACGACACCAAGATCGATGGCCTCCAACACGAAGCGCGCGACTGCCGCGCGCCCGTGCGCTGCTCGTTGTGAGTGGGCTGGCGATTCTCGCTTTCGTGTCGCATCGGCCGACGAGCCCACGAGTCGAAGCACGCCAGTTGCCGGCGCCCGATTCCACCGCCTGCGAGGCCAACATCGAAGGTTGGAGGTTTCCGACGCACGTTCCTTCATACATGCAATGGGAACCGGTCTTGGCGGCGCTCGCCGCGTCCGACGAGACGGTGACGCGGCCGCTGAATGTCGGCGCGTCGACGCTTGGCGGGATCAAGGCGGAGGCCTTATCGGGAACCGAGCGGGCGAGGCAATTGAGAGCGATGTCGAGCAGTGATGTCGCCGTGGCCGCGGCGATCATGAACATTCGCGACGAGTTGATCCGGGAGCTCTCACCGACAACCTTCGATGATTTGCAGGCCATCGTCTGGAAACGCACGGAGGCCGCGGCGTTCAAACTACCGACACCTGGCAAGCGCGTCAGGAATGAGGCGATCTCACCGTGCCGAGTGGAAGCAAACTTTACGAAGCAGCCACATCTCGTCCCTGAGTACGTCGTGTGGGACTTGTATTTTGGTGCGAAGGCTGGCATCGCCGCCGAGCATCGGCTCCAAGACGGCTCCTTTCCGGATTCGTTCATTACCGGGATGCGTACCGGGCTGCGAATCCAGCCGTCGAGCATGATCTCGTTGCTCGACAGTGCGTCGGACGCCGCCGCACAGGTCCAAGCCCTTCGGTCGCAGGAAGCGTCCGATCGTCAGATCGAATCGGCGGTGATGAGTCGGCGCGCGCATCTCATCCGCACGCTTCCGCGGCGCGACTGGGCGGAGATCAAGGCCGCCGCGGCGTCCGTTGGCGTCAAGTACTTCTTCCCGTCAGTCTGGTAAGAGGCAAACAAAGCTGCTGCTTCAAGGAATTCGCGCCCAGAAGTCGTGCGCCATCAAAAAGTCTGCGATCGCGCGAATTTCAGGTTCGATTCCCGCCCCCGGCACCAGAAATCGTCAATAAATATGGTCACAATTCCAGCGCATTCGATGCGCCGGCGGCATATCGACTGCTGTCACTCCCGTTTTTCGAGTGCCGCCGTCAATCGATCGATCTTGTGTTGGAGCTTCCGGGCTGCCCGTTGATTGAGTTGTCGGATGAGCGCGCCGATCAGGAGAACAAAGCCGAACACGCGGAGCGCTGGCGCCGGTTGGGACCGCATGATGGCCTGGCCGAGCGTCAACACAGCCGTGGACGGTAAGAGCGGGAGAAGGTACCACCACGTAACCGTCCGAAGCAGATCGCGCTGACGTTCAAGTTCGCGTCGGTAGACGGCCATCGCGGCTGAGAGCGCCCCGTCCGTGGGCACCGGGTGTGCCACACCGCGTGTGCGAATGCGATAAATGATGAACAGCGCTCCCGCCATGGCGAGGCCGCAGCCGATCCGACTCACGAGCTCAGGTCCACGCCAGAGGAATGCACCGAAGCCGACGACGACGAACAGGCCTGCGAGCACCTCTCGGCGATTTCGCTCGCGAATCTTTCGCTCGAACTGCCGCACGTCGCGCACCAACCCGTCGATAGAGGTCAGGTCGTCTGTCGCGAGCGCAGGGCGCAAGTCGCTGCCTGACCAGACGGATCGGAGGGCGAATACCGTCACGAATGTGCCGACGCTCCCACCGAGCACTCTTAACGGCGCGAGAACCCATTGCGGATGGATAGTCGCGAGTGCAGCTGCCGAGGTCCTGCAATCCGGAGTTCGTTCGGAACCGGCGACCCTGCCGCCTGCACGGTGGGAAGAGCACCGGGCCAAGGACGGCGGCCGGCCTCGAGAGGAGCGGGAGCGCGCGGACGCGAAGTGCCGGCGCGGGGAATCCGCTCCTTGCGTCTGTCTACCACGGAGGGGAACTGGTTCGACGCCTCGGCGCCAACGATGCTATGGTCACCTGGCTGGCCGCGCGCGGTTCCGACAGAATGCGGAGGGTGACTCCGATGCCCCGCTCCCATCGCCCGCTTCACAAGGCGGACAGTGATTCCCGCCCTCGCCTCCCGGCCCTGCACGCGCGCATCGGACCGCAGGGTCCGACGATCCGTCCCGGCACACGGCTGGTCCGCCTCAAGGGCTTTCTGTGCGCGTGCGCGGCGCTCGCCGCGTGCTCGGCGTCCGCGTCCGCCGCGGAACCGCGCTGGACGATGGTGCGCACGCCAAGCCTGACGGTCATCGGCGATCAGCCCGCGGGCACGCTCCGCGACGTCGCGATCCAGATCGAGCAGTTCCGCGCCGTCGTCGCCGGCCTGATCACAAATGCCGACCGCCCGATGTCGCTGCCGACCATCGTCTTCGTCTTCGGCGAGCGGAAATCGATGCAGCCGTTCGTGCCGCTCTACAACGGGAAACCGATCGAGCTCGGCGGCTACTTTCAGGGCGGCGCCGACGCGAACGTCATGCTCCTGTCGCTTGAAGGGTTCGAGGAAGGGGCGTCGGTCGTCTATCACGAGTACACGCATTTGCTGGTGCAGAACGCCGTCCGGTTCGTGCCGACGTGGCTTAGCGAAGGCCTCGCGGAGTACTACAGCGGATACCGGTTGGACGCGGGCGGCAAGGGCGCGATCATCGGACGGCC
>Ga0099827_10002116_pt1 | contig 10820 bp, 7 predicted proteins | sample CZO8metaG_FD_79339 | JGI IMG/M metagenome (GOLD analysis project Ga0099827, IMG submission 79339) | Vadose zone soil microbial communities from the Eel River Critical Zone Observatory, Northern California, USA - CZOApr15con1.8 metaG | ecosystem: Environmental > Terrestrial > Soil > Vadose zone ...
CCGAAGTCAGGAGGCGTCACGGACCGGAAGCGCTCGACACGGTGATCGTCTCCGGCACGACGTCCGCCGCCGACGTCCTTGCCGTCCTCGATCTCAGCGACGAACCGCTCTCCGTCGTTCCCCTGTTCGAGACGATCTCAGACCTCGGCCGTGCACCGGCCGTCGTCCGCGAGTTGCTCGCCGATCCGCTCTTCGCACGACGGGTGGAGGATCGCGATCGCCGCCTCGAAGTGATGGTCGGCTATTCCGACTCCGGTAAGGACGGCGGCTTCCTCGCCGCACAGTGGGCGATCTACCGCGCGCAGGAAGAGCTCGTCGAGGTCGCGCGGGAAGCCGGAATCGAGCTGACCATCTTCCACGGACGCGGTGGGAGCCCGGGCCGCGGCGGCGGGCCGACCCACGCCGCGATCCTCGCGCAGCCCGCCGGCCACCCGCCCGGCCGGCTGAAGCTGACCGAGCAGGGCGAGACGATCTCGTTCAAGTACGGCCTCCCCGGGCTCGCGCACCGCAACCTCGAGGCGGCGCTGGCGGGGACGCTGCTCGCGGCGTTTCCCGAAGCGTCGGCCCACGCGCCGACGCACGAAGAGCGCACGGCCCTCGACAACCTCGCCGAGCTGGCGGAAGGGCGCTACCGCGCGTTCGTGCACGAGGAGCCGCTGTTCGTCGATTTCTTCCGCGCCTTCACCCCGGTGGACGAGCTTGCCCTGCTGGAGATCGGCTCTCGTCCCACCCGGCGGCCCGAGAGCGCCGACTTCCTTGGCTCCCTCCGCGCAATCCCGTGGGTGTTCGCGTGGACGCAGAACCGGACGATCCTGCCTGCCTGGTTCGGCAGCGGCACAGCACTCGGCAGTCTGGTCGAGGCCGGGCAGGTCGACACACTTCGACAGCTCTACGCGCGGCTGCCGTTCTTTCGCTCGCTCGTGGACACACTCGAGATGACGTTGGCCAAGTCGAGCCTCGAGATCGCCTCCCAGTACGTCGAGCTCGTCCCCCCGACGCTCGAGCCCGAGCGTCTGTACGCCGAGATCGCCTCCGAGCACGAGCGAACGGTCGATGCCGTGCTGCAGACGCTGGAGTCACGTACGCTGCTCGAACGGCAGCCGGTGCTGCGCCGCTCGATCCAGCTGCGCAATCCGTACGTCGATCCGATGAACGCGATCCAGGTGGAGCTGCTGCGCCGGTTCCGCAGCGGCGACGAGGATGCACGGCTGCCGTTGATGCGGTCGATCGCGGGCATCGCCGCGGCCTTGCGGAACACGGGGTGACGGAGTACGGTTCACAACTCGATGGCGCGCGCAATCCTTCTCGGTCTTGCCTTTCTCGCGATTACGCGCCCGCAAATGCGCTAGCCGGCCTTTCACACACCCCGCCCCGCCGACTAGCACCAGCACTCAGAGGTGGGGAATGACGAACACTGCTCTGCGCTGCCGTCTCTGCGAGCGAACGCAGCCGCTCACGCGGCGCTCGATCTGCCCGACCTGCAACGGGCCTCTCGACGTGGAGTACGGGCTCGAGCGGCTGAACCTGAGAACGGACTGCGAAGGCGCACCGCAATCGATGTGGCGCTATGCCGAGCTTCTGCCGCACGTTCCGGCCGACATTTCAACGCCCGGGCTGACGCCGCTCGTCGAGGCTCCGCGCCTATCGCAGGCGCTCGGGGTCCACCTGATGCTCAAGCTCGAGGACGCCAACCCGACGCATTCCTTCAAGGACAGGATCGCTGCGAGCGCCATCGCCTCGGCGCAGGCTTTCGGCCTGGAGACGCTCTGTTGCTCGTCGACGGGGAATCTCGGCGAAGCAGTTGCAGCACGCTGCGCGAGCGTCGGGCTCGAGAGTGTGCTCCTGTGCCCGGCCGGCGATCCTCCTGCCGTCGCCACCGCGTCCTACGGCGCGAAGATCCTCAGGGTCGCGGGCACCTTCGATGACTGCCGAGTGCTCGAGCGGCGGCTCGAAGAATTGTTTCCCTGGGGTTTCGTCGAAGGGAACCTGCACGCGCTCGCGTCGGAGGGGGCGAAGACGATCGCCTACGAGATTGCGGAGCAGCTCGGCTGGCAGCTTCCCGATGCGGTCATCTCGCCGGCTGCATCCGGCACGCTGTTCGCAAAGCTCGCCCAGGGATTCGACGAGCTGAATGCGCTCGGAGCCGCAACGGGAACACGCCCGCGGCTGTACGGAGCCCAGGCCGGCGGGTGCCCGCCGCTCGCGACCGCGTGGGCCGACGACCGGCCGCTGTCGAAGGTGCTTCCGGACACCGAAGTGCGCTCGCTCGCAATCGGTGATCCTGCCTACGGCGAACTGGCGGTCGGCGCCGCGCGGATGTCCGGGGGGGCGATCAATGCGGTGCCTGAAGAAGAGATCGCCGAAAGCACGACGTTCTTTGCACAGATGACCGGCGTGCATGCCGACTCGGCCGGCGGCGTCGCGTTCGGCGCCCTACTCGAGCTCGTCCGCAGAGGCGACATCCACCCGGGAGAACGGGTGGTGCTCGTCGTCACCGGAACCGGGCTGAAGCCGTACGGCTACGACGTCGACTACTTGCCGCAGGAAGTGACGAGCGACGTGGATGAGGTGCTGGCCGTCCTCGGGGTGAGCTAGCCGGAGAGCAACAGCGCGAGCCGCGACACTCCCTGCAATGGTGCGGTCTGGCGTCCCAGTGGTCACGCTCGGTCAGTCGGTAGTAGTCATTCTGCTTTGGCTCAACCAAGCGGCAGATGAGACGTTAGACCCAGATTGGTTACAGACGAGAGGGGAGGCGATCGCTATGCTCCGTTCCATGACGCGTTCTAGGCGAGCCAGCACGAAGAGCACGCGGCGCGGCCGGTAGCTCCGCTTACTCGTCCGGCAGCTCTTTCATGAGCTGAACCAGCGACTCCCACTGAGTGTAGGAGTATTTGTCCTGCTCCCTTAGTCTGACCATCGCTGGCTCCCAGAACGTCCATTCCCGGAGCGCAAGGCCCTTGAAAATCCTGCTCACTAACTTGGGGTCAAGCCCACCCTCTTCTGCAATCACCGCGAGATCCTCAAAGAAGTTGGGGACGCGCAAGAGAATGACTAGCTCTTTGTCGGCGCGAGCCCGAGGCCAATCCTTGAGCCGATTCTTGCTGCGCTTCTTGTGCGCCCTCCGCACGACTTCAGCGAGTTCGTCTTTGTCGTACTTGGCCGCTCTTTCCAGCGCTTCGGAAACGGGTCGGTCGTCCCATCGGCGGCCAAGGTCGCCAAGCACTGACACCTCTCGATCAACTCTGATTTCCGCGAGCTGGCGAAGCGCATAGATCGCAGCTCCCGCTACTGCCGCTGTAACAATCGCCAAGGTAACCGTCGCCCCGAACAGGAACCAGACCGGCGTATCGGTGACGTCAGCTATTAGAGGCATGGGCGGTCTGCTCAGTTTGACGGTGCAGGACACCACCCACGATCAAGAGTGGAGGTCGGTCGCTTTTGAACACGGTGGGAGATATAGAACTCCACCGAGTGAGGGCCTTCAACCGCGAGCGACAGACGATCTTTGATGCGCTAGCTGGGCGACGCGACAGCGTCGGCAGGCACGAGCCAGGACTGGCCGAAGTCGGTCATCGCCTCGAGGATGGGAACGAGATCGCGGCCCTTGTCGGTCAGCTCGTACTCCACCCGAGGCGGCGACTCGGGATAGCTGTGACGACGCACGATGCCGGCCCGCTGCAGTGCGCGCAGGCGCTCGGCAAGCGTGCGGCTGCTGATGCCGGCACATGACTGCTCGAGCTCGCGGAAGCGGCACGTGCCCTCCGCAAGGTCGTAGATCAGCAGTGCCGTCCACTTCGCTCCGATGATGTCGGCGGACGCTGCGACCGCTTCGCGCCGCGTGTCCGTGGTCATCTGCACCGCCACTGCGCGCAGTCTACCTCTGTGATCGGACCGGGAAACCCCTGAACTAGGGGATCGCTACGCCCGCATCGCTGGGCTCGGCCTCGGCTTCCTCGTAGTCCGTGCCCTCGGCTTCGGCCTCGATCCGCCGAACCTCGTCCTTCGGGCGGATCAGCCGGAACTCGCTGACCGCGCCGGGCCACTCGGCCAGCAGCCGGGCGGCACGCGCCGACCCCGTGTGCTCACCGTGGCGCTCGATCAGCGCGCGCAAGGTGTCTGCAGCCGCGTCGTCGAGTTGCTCCGCGACGACGAGTTGCCCGTTGAGCCGAAGATCAAGCACTTCCGTTGGGTCGTGCACGAACGCCTCGCCGCCGGTCATGCCCGCGCCGATGTTCCGCCCGAACGGGCCGAGGATGACGACCGTGCCGTTCGTCATGTACTCGCACGCATTGCTGCCGACGCCCTCGACGACAGCGGTCGCACCCGAGTTGCGGACGGCGAAGCGCTCGCCTGCAGAGCCCGCGAGGAAGAGCTCGCCGCCGGTCGCCCCGTAGAGAACCGTGTTGCCGGCGAGGCAAGGGTCGCCGCTGTCGTCGGCCGGAGGCCGGATCACGATGCGGCCTCCGCTCAGGCTCTTGCCGACGTAATCGTTCGCCTCGCCGTCGAGGACGAACTCGATGCCCGCCGACAGGAAGGCGCCGAAGCTCTGCCCTGCAGTCCCTTCGAAACGGTACTGGAATGACTCTTCGGTTCCGGCTTTCGCGAGCGCGCCGCCGAGCCGCGCGCCGACAGCGCGATCGTCGTTGCAGATGCGGTAGCGCGAGGCCGGAGCCGACCGCTCGGCGGCAATCTGCACACCAAGCTCGCCGCCCGCGGCGACCGGCTTCTCCGCGCCGACGTAACGGAGCGCTTCACCGTGCAAGGGCGCAAGTAGTCCGTCGAGCTTCAGCGAGCCGGCACGACCGTCAGCCTGACGCCGCTGCAGAAGATCGGCGCGGCCGACCGCCTCGTCGAAGCTCCGCAGTCCAACTGAGGCGAGGTGACGGCGCACTTCCTCGGACACGAGGAGGAGGTAGTTCTCGACCATCTCCGGAGTTGCCGCGAACTTCGCGCGCAGCTCCGGACGCTGGGTCGCGATCCCGACGGGGCAGCTGTCGACGTGACACGTGCGGACCATCAGGCACCCCTCGGCGAGGAGCAAAGCCGTGCCGAAGCTGACCTCGTCGGCGCCGAGCAGCGCAGCGACGACGACGTCGCGGCCGGTCTTGATCCCGCCGTCCACGCGCAAACGCACCCGTCCGCGCAGGCCGTTGGCGACGAGCGTGCGCTGCGTGTCCACGAGGCCGAGCTCCCAGGGGATGCCTGCGTTCTTGATCGAGGAGAGCGGGCTCGCGCCCGTGCCGCCGTCGGCCCCTGCAACGTGGACGACGTCTGCGAGCGCCTTGACGACGCCTGCCGCAACGAGCCCGACGCCGGCCTCCGCGACGAGCTTGACCGACACGTCAGCGTCGGGGTTCACCTGCTTGAGATCGAAGATCAGCTGTGCCAGGTCCTCGATCGAATAGATGTCGTGGTGCGGCGGCGGGGAGATGAGCGCAACGCCGGGCTGCGTGTGACGCAACCGCGCGATCTCGGCCGTGACCTTGTGACCGGGCAACTGGCCGCCCTCACCCGGCTTCGAGCCCTGTGCGATCTTGATCTGGAGCTCGGAGGCGAAGGCCGCGTACTCGGCCGTGACACCGAAGCGCCCCGAGGCAACCTGCTTGATGCGCGAGTTCCGGTCGGTCCGGAAGCGAGCCGGGTCCTCGCCGCCTTCGCCGCAGTTCGAACGCGCCCCGAGATTGTTGAACGCGCGCGCGATCGTCTCGTGCGCCTCGGCAGAGAGCGACCCGTGGGACATGCCGCCCGACGAGAAGCGCTGCACGATCGACTCGGCCGGCTCCACTTCCTCGAGCGGGACCGGTTGCGCGGCAGGACGTAACTCGAGCAGGTCGCGCACCTCCATCGGCTCTCGTCCGTTGACCAGCTCCGCGAAGTCTGCGTAGCGCTCCCACCCGTTCGTCCGCACGGCGCTCCGAAGAGCGTGCGCGGCCCCCATGTCGTCGCTGCGGGCGGCCGCCTGTAGCGCCTCGAGCACGTCTGGATTCGTCTCGTGTGGCTCGCCGCCCTTGCGGAACTTGAAGTAGCCGGGGTTCTCGAGGCGGGGACGTGTCCCCGCGGAGGCGCGGCCACGCGCGACGGTCTCCTCCTCCAGCTCGGTGAGGCCGATCCCTCCAATCGACCATGGCGTACCCGGAAAGGCAGCCTCGACAAGGTCACCGTCGAGGCCGAGCGCCTCGAAGGTCTGCGCGCCGCAGTAGCTGGCGATGTCGGAGATTCCGAGCTTCGACATCACCTTGAGCACGCCGTCTTCGATCGACTGCTTGAAGCGGGCCTGGGCCTCGGCAGGCGACGGCCGGTCGCCGCCGATCCGGTCGCCCTCGGCCAACGCCGCAATCGTCTGCAAGGCGAGCCGCGGGCAGACGGCCTCGGCTCCGAAGCCGAGCAGGCACGCGACGTGGTGCACCTCCCGCGGCTCGTCACTCTCGACGAGCAGCGTCGCGAGCGTGCGCAGTCCGGCCTTGACCAGGTGGTGGTGCACGACCGAGGTCGCGAGCAGGCTCGGCACAGGCGGCCGCTCGGGCGACGCGTCCGCATCGGTGACCAGCAGCATCCCGTGCCCTTCACGCACGGCGGTCTCGGCGGCTTTCGCGAGCCTGGCGCACGCATTCTCGAGCCCCTCCGCCGGGTCAAAGCTCGCGTCGATCCGAACGACGGCGAGCTCGTCGAGGGCAGATGGGTAGAGGAAGAAGCTCTCGAGCTCGATGCCCGCCGCCTCCTCGGGCGACTCGACGAGCAGCGGCCCGCGGGCGCCGAGCAACGTGGAGAGGGACATCACGAACCGCTCACGGATGTGGTCGATCGCCGGATTCGTCACCTGCGCGAACCGCTGGCGGAAATAGCTGAAGAGCGGCCGTGCTCGCCCGGCGAGCGGCGGCAGGGCGGTGTCGTCACCCATCGATGAGGTCGGCTCGTGTCCATGGGCAGCGGACGGACGCACGATCACCGTCAGCTCCTCGCGCGTGTAACCAAAAAGCACGTGGCGGACCGCGAGGTCCTCCACCGGCGGCGATGCGGGCTCACCGGTCGACGCCTCGCGCCGCCATTCTTCGAGCCAGCGCCCGTAAGGGCGAGCGCTCGCAAGCCGCAGTTTGATCGCATCGTCTTCCTCGAGGCCGCGCTCGGGATCGACGGCGAGCATCTCCCCCGGCCCGAGCCGTCCCCTACGAGCACCCGTCCCGGCCGGCACGTCGAAGACGCCGGCTTCAGACGCGCAGCAGACGAGATCCCCGGCGACGACGTAGCGGAGAGGACGCAGGCCGTTGCGGTCGAGAGCGGCGCCGACGACGCGGCCGTCCGTGAAAACGATGCCCGCCGGCCCGTCCCACGGCTCGACCAGCCCCGCGTGGAAGCGATGGAAGTCGCGCACCTCCGGCTCGAGCTCGACGTCTCCTTGCCACGCCGGCGGAATGAGCATCGTGAGCGCATGGCGCGCGTCGCGGCCGCCGCGCACGAGCAACTCGAGCGCGTTGTCGAGCATCCCCGAATCTGAGCTCGCCTCCTCCAGGACGGGCCCGTCCACTCCCAACGTCAGGGCCCGGGCGCGCATCCAGTTGACGTTGCCGCGGATCGCGTTGATCTCCCCGTTGTGGCACAGGAGCCGGAATGGCTGCGTCCGCTCCCACGACGGCTCGGTGTTCGTCGAGAAGCGCTGATGGAAGATGCCGAACCGAACCTCGACCGCGGGATCGCGCAGGTCGGCGTAAAACGGAGCAAGCTGGTCGGCCGCGCAGAGCGCCTTGTAGACGACCGTGCGGAATGAGAGCGAGGCGACGTAGAGATCGTCGCGGCCGTCGAGGCGCTTGCGCGCACGGAAAGCAGCCATCTCGATGCCCTCGTCATCGCCCGCCGGCGGCTCCAGTAGGGCCTGTTCGATCGTCGGCACCGAGGCCTGGGCCGACGGGCCGAGCGCCTCCACGTCGACCGGTACCGATCGCCAACTGCGAACAGCGATCCCTTCCGCCCGGCAGGCTTCTTCGACCGCACGCCGCCCGGCCGCGCTCCGGAGGAAGACCATCGCGAGGCCGAGACCGGGCTCCGGCAAGAGGGCCGCGGGCAGGGGTAGGAGGACACCGGCGCCGTCGCCCGTGCGGTGATCCGCCGCCACGGCTCCCCGGTGGCGGACACGACTCAGGGCCTCGAGGAGGGAGTCGAGCACTGTCCGTGAAGGGCCACCGGAGAGCCGGGCGACGAAACCGATGCCACAGGCATCGCGCTCGCCGACCGAACGATCGAGTGTGGAGAAACGGGACAACTGCACACCTTTTCGGTCGAAGAAGAAAGCCCCGCCGGGTGGATCTGAGCTAGCCGGCGAGGGCGGGAAGGCGAAGCCGCCGGCTAGCGGACGCGCTTGCGCGCGTTGCCGCTAAAGAGGGAAATCCGGCGGTCGTTCGCGCGAGCCATGACGACAGTGTAGAGATGACCGTCGGACGGATCAACGTAGAACTGGCTTGGATGCAGAATTCTGTACCGGCTAAAGCGGCTTGACAGGGTAAAGTTCTTCCGCCAGACTGCCGACAAGGATGAGGTTGACCACGATTTCCCGCACTCTGCAGACCCGGACCACTCGGTCCCGGTCGATCGTGCTCATCCTTTCGATTCTCCCCCTCTAGGGGGAATGCGAACCACGCGCCGCAGGGCGCATACACCCACCGTTGACGCCACCGGTACGCCCTCAGACGTGCCCTGACAGGAGGTTGTAGTGAGTTCGCGCAGGATCCAAATCTTCGACACGACCCTTAGAGACGGCGAGCAATCGCCGGGCATCGCCCTGCGGCCGGAAGAGAAGGCAGAGGTCGCGGAGCAGCTCGAGCGGCTCGGCGTCGACGTGATCGAAGCCGGCTTCGCAGCCGCCTCTCCCGGCGACTTCGAAGGCGTCCGCGCGGTCGCCGCAGTCGCCCGCCGCGCAACGGTCGCCACGCTCTGCCGCACCCGGCGTGAGGACATCGACGCGGGCGCCGATGCGCTTCGGGACGCACGCCGCTCGCGCATTCACATCTTCCTGGCCACGAGCCCGATCCACATGGAGAAGAAATTGCGACTCACTCCGGACGAGGTCGTCGCACAGGCTGCCTGGGCAGTCGCATATGCACGGGCTCGCGTGGACGAGGTCGAGTTCTCCTGCGAGGACGCGACGCGTTCCGACCCGTCGTTCGTCGCACGAGTGTGCCGCGAGGTGATCGCCGCCGGGGCGGACGTGGTGAATCTTCCCGACACGGTCGGCTTCGCACTGCCGAACGAGTACTCCTGGTTCTTCGGCGAAGTCGGGCAGCTTTGCCCCGAGCTCGAGAGCGTCACGGTCTCCGCACACTGCCACGACGACCTCGGCCTTGCTGTGGCCAACTCCCTCGCTGCTGTCGAGGCCGGGGTCGGGCAGGTCGAGTGCACGGTGAACGGGATCGGCGAGCGTGCGGGGAATGCCGCACTCGAGGAGATCGTCATGGCCCTGCGTGTCCGGCACGACACTCTCGGTGTCGAGACCGGCATCGACCCCGCCCAGATCGGCCCCTCCTCCGCGCTCGTTGCGCGGTTGACCGGCTACGACGTTCCGCCGAACAAGGCCATCGTCGGCGCGAACGCCTTTGCACACGAAGCCGGCATCCATCAGGACGGTCTGCTGAAGGACACGGCGACCTACCAGATCATCGAACCGAAGGAGCTGGGCCTCGCGATGACGCTGCCGCTCGGAAAGCACTCCGGCCGGCACGCGTTTGCCCGCGCCTGCATCGAGGCGGGCCTACACCTCGACGAGGACCTCCTGACCCAGGCGTTCATGCGGTTCAAGGCGCTTGCCGATACCGGACAACATGTGTCACTCAATGCGTTGTTCGTGGAAGTGACCGCGGCATGAGTCGCCGCGCGTACACGGTCGTCTGTCTTGCGAGACACGGGATCGGCCCAGAAGTGATGGCCGAGGCGAGCCGCGCTCTCACTGCCGTCTCACTCCAGCACGGGTTCCACGTCGACGAACGCCACGTGCCGTTCGGAGCCGACGCATTGACGAGGTTCGGCCGCTCCTTCCCGCTTTCGTCGCGGAGCGCGCTGCTCGGAGCCGATGCCGTGCTCGTCGCAGCGAAGAGCGACACTGCGCTAAGAGCGCTCGAGGCCGATCTCGATCTGCGCACCTCGATCTCCCGCGTTCGTTTCGAGGGGCGCGCCGAGCTCTCGATCCTCGCGCCGCTCGGTGCCGAGGCCTGGGAGTGGACGCTCGAACGGGCCTTCTCGCTCGCGTGCGAGAGCCGCGGCCGGATCACCCTTGTCGGCGTCGACGAGAGCTGGGAGCACGAAGCAGCACGCCTCGAGCAGCATCACGACGGCCTCGAGATCGAGCGGCTCACACCGCAGGGCGCGATGCGCCCGCTGATCTTCACGCCGGAACGCTTTGACGTCATCGTCTGCCCGCCCGAGCTCTCGCGCACGGCGGTCGAGGTCGCCGCAAGCCTGGCCGACGGACGGACTGTCGCCTGGGGCCGCCTCGCTCCGACCGCACCGAGCATCTTCGGTCCTGCCCACGGCGTCGCCGACTCGCTCGCCGGCCACGGCGTCGCGGATCCGAGCTCGATGCTGCTTGCCGCAGCCCTCATGCTGGCCGAGGGACTCGGCGAGCGGAGCGGCGCAGCGACACTCTCCGGCGCCGTCGGTCTCGCGGGTGGCGACGATGCGCGCCGCCCCTCCACCCGCGGCCACGCCGACCTCGTGCTCTCGCAGCTGCCGGTGACTGCGGCCAACGCCGAGTTCTACCGGGAGGAAGCATGCGGATGAACGGTGCCGACGCCCTGCTTCGCTCGCTGGAGGCCGAGGCCGTCGAGGTCGTCTTCGGA
>Ga0099827_10002117_pt1 | contig 10820 bp, 9 predicted proteins | sample CZO8metaG_FD_79339 | JGI IMG/M metagenome (GOLD analysis project Ga0099827, IMG submission 79339) | Vadose zone soil microbial communities from the Eel River Critical Zone Observatory, Northern California, USA - CZOApr15con1.8 metaG | ecosystem: Environmental > Terrestrial > Soil > Vadose zone ...
ACCGAAAATCTCCGCCGCGAGCTTCCCAGGCTGATCGAACAGCTCGCGATCCAATCGATGCTCGACGCCCCATGTGGCGATTTTGCCTGGATGAAGCTGGTTGGGTTTCCTGCCGGCTTCAGATATATCGGCGGCGACATCGTCAGGCCGCTGATTGCGGAATTGCGATCGGAATATCCGCAGCACGATTTCAGACAATTCGATGTGACTGCCGAGGCATTGCCCGGCTGCGACCTGTTCCTGTGCCGCGATTGCCTGATCCACTTCAGCTATCGCGACATCGCTCGCGCGCTTCGCGGATTTGCGGCGAGCGATGTGAAGCTCATTCTGACCACGAGCTATCCGGCCATCGACAACGTCGATATCGCAACCGGGGTACACACAACATTACTTTCCAAGTAGACTGTCAGTTCGATCCCGCAATCTCTTGATCAAAGCATCGGCACCGCCTGAGGCGATGATCGACGCGAATTCGTCACGTCGCAACGCGAGATCACTGATCGTTCCGTTGAGGTAGATATCGATCACCCGCTCGCCGCGGACCAGGTAATTTATGCTCACGGTTCGGCCACCGGGTTGCAGCAGCTTCGTCTTGACAATTTCGCCGCCACCGCGCGCTTCCGGAATCGCTTGCGGATCCACGGCGAAGCTTTCGCCTGAATAATCTTTGATCTGACTCGCATAGTCCGCAACGATGAACCGGGCAAAGGCGTCCCGAACTGCCGCCTGCTGTTCCGCCGAGAAGCCCTTCCAGGCCGAGCCTACCGCCAGCCGCGTCATAGTCGGAATGTCGAACACCGCGGCAAAGACAGGCGTAAAACGTCTGTCGCGCTCCCGCACGCTGAGCCGCGCAGCCTGCTGGATCGTGGGCATCAGTTGCTGATAGTAGGTTTCGATTTTTACCACGGCCGCACTCGGCGTCTGCGCTCCCAATGGGAGCAAGCCGAATGCGACCAGGGGTACGACAAACAGGAACCGGACGAACGAAGCCCTCAGGCTGAAATCTCTCATCACAACCATTCCACTACCAGCGGGCCAGTTTTCCGTTTCGAACAATCGCCTTTACATTTCGCTGCCGCAATCGGCCGCTCGTGAGCGTTTGCGGCCGGATTGGGGCCGCATGATGGCGCGCCATGTCAAAAGCTGGCCTTCATTCGCACCACATAATCGAAGGCGGGTGACGCAGGCCCGATGAGCATCTTCGCTTACCGGCAGCTGGAACATGCAACTGCATGTCACGCTTCACCGATCGGGGATCACACTCTACTTCTACGCTTCTACGCACACTTCGTGAAAAGTTCGCAGCAAGTTTTCCGTCCGGTGAGAGTTCGCACGTCGGCTGGCACCTCGGTGACGGCCTCGGATTGCATTGGCGGAATTGCTATTCGTGCGCGCAGTACAACGGTCCGATACGATCTGTGACGAAACACCCCGATTCTGCGACGATATCCGCGATCGCATGGCTGGTGCGGCTCTCGAGTCGCTATGCGTGGCCGGTGGTCGTGAGCAGCTTGCTTCTGGCAGCAGTCTCGGCCGGCTATTTCACGCGGCATTTCGCCATTTCCACCGATAGCAAACAGCTCCTGTCGAGCTCACTGCCGTGGCGCCAACAGGAGATGATGCTGAATAGCCGCTTTCCGCAACGGATCGACCAGATCATCGCGGTCATCGACGCGACCACGGCGGAGGCCGCCGATGATGCGGCGGATGCGCTCGTAAACGAACTTGGGTCCCGGTCGGACCTGATCCGCAGTGTCAGCCGTCCTGATGGCGGCGAGTTCTTCGAGCGCAACGGCATCCTCTTCCTCAGTCTGGACGAGGTACAGCGAAGCACCGCAGACCTGATTTCTGCGCAGCCTTTCCTCGGAACGCTGGCCGCCGATCCGACGCTGCGCGGTGTCTTTCGCACATTTTCGCAGTCGCTCGAGGGTGTGCGCCTGGGGAAAGCAAAGCTGGAAACTCTTACGCCGGCGCTCGATGCACTCGCAAATGCGTTGGAGCGCCTGGACAAAGGAAAGAGCCCGTCCTTCTCCTGGCGCAAGCTGATCGCCGGCAAGGAGCCAAAGCCTTCGGAGCTTCGTCGCTTCGTGAACATCGAGCCGGTCCTTGATTTCACTGATCTGCAGCCCGGACGCAAAGCAACGGCGGCGATACGCGAAGCGGCTTCCAGGCTGGGGCTCACGCTGGAACGAGGAGTGAGGGTGCGGCTCACCGGACCGGTCGCCCTGGCGGACGAGGAGTTTGCCACGGTCGCCGACGGCGCAATCCTCAACGGTGTCATGACCTTGCTTCTTGTCACCCTGGTGCTGTGGCTGGCGCTGAGGAAGGCACGCATCATCCTGGCCGTCTTCGTGAATCTCGTCGTCGGACTGCTCTATACAGCCGCCGTCGGCCTGTGGATGGTAGGAACGCTGAACCTGATCTCGGTCGCATTCGCTGTGCTCTTTGTCGGCCTCGGCGTTGATTTCGGCATCCAGTTCTGCGTCCGCTATCGATCCGAGCGGCATGCGTCCGGTGACCTCGATCAGGCACTTCTGGCGACGGCACGCGGGATAGGGGGACCGCTTCTGCTCGCAGCTGCTTCGATCGCGACCGGGTTCTTCTCGTTCCTGCCGACGGCGTATCGAGGTCTTTCCGAGCTCGGACTCATCGCCGGAATCGGTATCATCATCGCGCTGGCGACGACCTTGACCCTGCTTCCGGCCTTGCTCACGGTGCTCAAGCCACCCCCTGAGCAGAAACCGATCGGTTATGCCGCGCTGGCGCCTGTGGACCGCTTCCTAGAGATGCGGCGCAACTGGATCGTGGGGACGACGTTGGCTGCCACGATTCTTGGTTTGCCGCTGCTCGCGGGTTTGCGCTTCGACTTCAATCCGATCAACCTGCGGGCGCAGGATGTCGAATCGGTTGCGGCATTGCTCGACTTGATGAACGATCCCGACACCAGCCCGAACACGATCGATGTACTTGGAAGCGATGTCGCCCGGGTTTCGGCGACGGTCGAAAAGCTCCGCCAATTGCCGGAGGTCGGCCGGGTGCTGACGCTGCAAAGTTTCGTTCCCGAAAATCAAGACGCCAAGCTCGCTTTGATCGAGGACGCGAGCTTTTTTCTGCAGAATACCATCAATCCCAACGAGATCAGTGCGGAACCTACGCAGGCGGAGACGCAGGCCGCGATCGGCACGCTCGTCACGGACCTCTCTGAGGCGGCTCGTGACCTCGATAGCCCTGCCGCGATACAGGCTCGCCGCCTCGCAAGCGTGCTGACGCCCTTGGCGAATGCGCCGCCGGCCGCCCTGAACGAAGCCGACCACGCTCTGATCACGCCGCTAAAGACTACGCTGCGCCAAGCGAGGCGTTTCCTGGGCGCCGAACAGGTGAGCATCGCGACTCTTCCATCCGAGCTGAGGAAGAGCTGGGTGGCCACTGACGGCCAAGTCCGGGTCGAGGTCGCGCCGAAGGGGGATGGCAATGACAACGCAGTCTTGCGTCGCTTCGTTGCCGCCGTCCGCGGAGTTGCACCGGAGGCCACCGGCCAACCGGTTTTCATCACTGAGGCCGCCGCAACCGTCATCACGGCATTTCTCCAGGCCGGCCTCCTGTCGCTGGTGTCGATTGCATTGATCCTATTTGTCGCGCTGCGCCGCTGGGCAGATATCGCCTTGACGTTGGTACCTCTGCTCGTCGCCATTGTCGTCACGCTCGAGATCTGCGTGCTCATCGGGCTGCAGCTCAATTTTGCCAACGTCATCGCACTGCCGCTGCTTCTGGGCGTTGGCGTCGCCTTCAAGATCTACTACATCCTTGCGTGGCGCGCGGGGGAGACGAACTTCCTGCAATCGAGCCTTACGCGCGCCATCGTCTTCAGCGCCTGCACGACGGCCATCGCATTCGGGAGCCTGTGCTTCTCGCATCACCCGGGCACGTCCAGCATGGGCAAGCTGATGGCCCTGTCGCTCCTGACGACCCTGGCGGCCGCCGTCCTCTTCCAGCCGGCTCTCCTCGCGACCCAGCAGCCGAAACGCTCTGGTCACATCGAGGGCGTGTTCGCAAGAACTGTGGCAAAAAAGTAACAGCTGCCCTGACATGCAGCTGATAGCCTGCCCGCTTGACCGCGGTGCACCGAAACCCCACGTGGGTTGCTTCGGCGAACACCTTCGCACGCGATACGAATGACCCGGAACGCACGAACCAAGCACATGCGTTGCGCTCGAGGTTGGGGCCAACGGGCGATCGCGTGCGTATTGCCGTTACTCGTGGCTGCCTGCGCCGGAATGCCCAGAGACGCGTCGATGCCGATCAGCGATCCCGCCGAGGCAGCGAACCGCGATGTCCTGGCGACGAATCAGCGAGTGTTGGGACCAGTATCCGAAGCGATAAAGGTGGCGATACCCGGCCCCGTGCACGACCGCTTACATGATCTGAATTCGAACTTGAAGGAGCCGCGCATCTTCTTGAACGATGTGCTGCAATTGCGTCTCGACGCGGCCGCGCGCACCGCCGGCCGCTTTGTTGTCAATTCGATCTTCGGCATCGGCGGGCTGTTCGACGTGGCAGGCCGTGAGGGCGTTGCGCAGCAGAGCGGCGATTTCGGGCAGACTCTGTTCGTCTGGGGAGTGGCCGAGGGTCCCTACGTGGTGCTGCCCTATATGGGTCCGGCAACGACGCGCGATGCCGTCGGTTCCATCGTCGATATGGTCGGCAACCCGCTAGGCTGGCTGGTCGGAACGCAAATCGCCGTATCGACCACGCAAATGGCGGTGAGCGCCGGCACCACGGGCCTCGATGCCGTCGACAGACTCGGGCAATTGAAGCAGGCCGAAGATGCTTCCATCGATTTCTATAGCTTCATCCGCTCAGGTTATTACCAGACGCGGCGGGCGGAATTGCGCGAAGCAATTGGATTGCCGAGTGCGGTCGAGTCCCCTGCCACCACCGGTCTTGACGATCCGGGCGGCGATAAGTGACGAAGCCGGATTGCCGGATGACCTCAGTAGGCATGCTTGGCGTGCGTTGGCGCGTCCCGGAGTAGGAGACACGCCTGCCGAGATATGCCCGCCCCTCAGGTGCAAGACAAATTTCTGGCAGACTCGAGGCCCGCTCGCGTACTTGTTTCGACAGGGAAATCACCAGTGCCGCCCTGGCTGCCGCGCTCCAGCGCTCCAATCAGCGCATGAACACAGTCGGCCCATGTCCGGCGACGGTATTCGGCCCGGACTTGCGCCTCTCGCGCAGCCAGGTAACCGGGATCAATGAGTGGCCGCTCGATCTTTGCCAGCGCATCCTCTTCATTCGACGGATCAAAATAATCGACGAGGCTACCGCCCACTTCGGGAATCGATGTGCGGTTGGAGGCTACGCAGAACTTGCCATGCGCCAGGCTCTCCGCAATCGGCAACCCCCAACCCTCGCAGAGACTCGGAAAGACCGTGAATAAACAGCCACGGTAAGCTTGCTGCAATTCTGCATCGGACAGACCTCGCAGCGGAATGATCTTACCATTGAGATGTTCGCTCGCTTCGAGGTCGGCCAACAAGTCGTCGAACGACCAGCCGATCTGCCCAACGAAAACCAATGCCGGCACGAGGTCGGCGCCGTGCCGCTCCAGCAGCCGCTGCCATACCCTGACGAGCAGCCGGTGATTTTTTCGAATTTCAATGGTGGAAACGAACAACACATAGCGTGCGGGAAGGCTTGCCATTGTCTGGCCTCGACCCGCTTGCAGGTCGCCGAAACCCGAGCCCAGCGGCAAAACCTCGACGCGAGGCAATCGCCAGCCTGACTTCGCAGCCAGCTCGATAATACTGGCCCGTGAGTACTCGGAATTGGTGAGTACAATATCCGCAACAGGGATGGCCTCTTGCAGCCAATTTGTAAATTGGAGAACGTGACGTGGCTCGAAGAGGTGCGGAAATTCGATCGGAAGGACATCATGAATGAAGATCGCGAACTTTATTCCGTAACGCCGCTTCGCTTCAGCAATATGCTTCATGTAGCCGGGAATGCCCCAACCGGCGCCAAGCGAGACGATGATATCGCCACGGCGCACGAGCCGCTCAAACCGGTTCCGCCGGAACAATATCTCCATGAGATCGCGGGCCGCAACTTTGAAGATAGAAAGGAAAAATCGCGGATGCCGTATGATGACAGGAATCGATCTGGGGAATTCTTCCCAAAATATTGCCGGTTCCCAAAATGTCTTCCACGGAGCAGCAGCCCCAAGCGGGTTTAAGTATGCGGAACGGATTTCGTCAAAGCGGATCGAGTGGAGACGTTTGCTGAAAACACTGAGCCGACAAAACCTCACGCGTTCGGAATGACCGTACAGTAAATTGGCTGGACTATAAATCTCGAATGATAGCCGCTGTGTTCCGGTCGGATTGCGAAAATGGTCAAAGTACCGAAGAAAGTCCTCCACTTCGAACCAAATAGCTGGCTGCAGATTCCTGCGAACGACAGAGTCCTCTTTAGATTCATTGGTATCAAGCGAAGACGACAATAAAGCTGTTTTTGCCATCAAGCGGAGGATCTCCCGTTGCGTCGCGTCGACGAAGCGCTCCTCTCAATCGTCAATGCTGCGGCCACGGCAATTCCGTTTCACGGGCCCCGCGAAGACCGCCAATTCTGCGGCTTTCGACAGCGAATCCCGATCCCAACTCAGGGAACGGAGAGTTCCTTTCTTTGGCAGCCGGTACGCGATGTCCATTGCCGAAATCCGGGAAGCCCAGTCCCGCACCAAGCATCCGCCGGCCGCGGCGCAGGGCAGCGCGGGCGATCCCGGCATCGAGAGCGGTACGCACGAGGGCCGGCAGCTGACTTGGCTGTTCCAGAACGGATCGGAATACCGCAACGACGTCAGCCGTGCCATCGGAACGCAGCCCGACCAATGCAGCTGGCGGAAGAGGTTTATCTGCCGGATCAATGATGACGCGAGAGGCAGCAAAGGGAATTTGATGAGCGGCAGCGATTCTGGCCGCAATGTGCGACTCCATGTCGACCGCAACTGCGCCCGTTTGCGCGTACAGCAATTGCTTTCGCTCAGGATCGGCCGCCGGATTGTCCATTCCGAGGATATCTGCTTGTATGGCTTGTGGAAGCCGCTCACGCAGGGATCGTGTCCACGTTTGGTCGGTCGGAAAAAGTCGCCGTCCGGTTATGACCGCGGTCGCAGCTATCCAATCGCCCGCGGCCAACCCGGGCGCCAGTCCTCCTGCGACTCCAAAGCTGATGATCCCGCAAGCACCGCGCTCAACCGCGGACTCAAGAGCAGCGACGAGACGCTCACCTTGGCTGCAGATGACGGACACGCTGGGGCCCACGGCGATACGCGCCTCCAGTGCCAGCGAGGTAACGGCGACAATGCCCCCAGACATCGAAGTGTGCTCGTCCCCAAATGACAATGTGTCCCGCATGAGGCAGCTAAAGTCAATCCGCAGCACCCCTCACGGAGGGCGCTCCGCTCTGTCCCCGCGATGCGCACGACAGGCAGGGCGGTCCTGCTCAGACATTGGGCATTTTCGGGGGGTTTACGTAGCGTTCATCTCCCTGAGAGTGACCTTGGGCGGCGAATGTCCATCACGATTTGTTGTAATCTCGCTACGACGGCATCCGGCGTTATTCGACGCACCAACACGCCGCACACGCGCCCTGGCCGATGTCGGATCAATCCGACTTCGGCCAGGTGTTGACCAACTAGCGACCCCGTGTGGGAAGGCCTTCGGGGCGGAGGTGTGTGGCATGGCGATCACAGTTGCGATACCCCGTCTGCGAACCCTTCTCCGCAAGTCGAGAACGACTGCCGCGTCCCCTGAGCACACATGACCGAAATGCGGTTTCGACAAATCCGTGCTTCGTTGATCGTCGGGGGCGCTTGCGGCTTTCTGCTCGTCGTTTACCTGATCATCGCGAGCGGCGCCGCGGATGTCGCTCACTCGATGCTGGTCATTGGCTGGTGGCTCCTCCCCATAACCTTGTTCCATCTCGTTCCTTTGATATTAAGCGCGCTCTCCTGGCGCGAGTTGCTGCCCCCACCGAGTCGTCCGCATGTCATCACCATTTTCTGGATACGCTGGATCCGCGAATCCATCAACGCGCTCTTGCCAGTTGCGAGCATTGGCGGCGACATCGCCAGTGTGCGCCTGTCCCGCCTGCGCGGCGTGCCGGGCGTGCAGGCGGTGGCAAGCACGGTCGTGGATACCACCGTCGGAGCGGCCACCCAGCTGATATTCGTCATCTCAGGGGCGGCGTTGCTACTGATGCGCTCGACCGAGGGCAGCGCGGTTGTTGTCGCGTCGGCGGTTCTGATCGGTACGGGTGTGTTCTTTGTGGCCATTGCTGCGTTCATCATGTGCCAGCATCGCGGTCTATTTGGCGTTTCTGCGAAATTGACGCGCCGGCTGCTGCCGCAGCAATGGCTGTCGGTCCTGGCAGCCGGCGCATCGGCCGTCGATGACGCGGTCGTGGCATCCTACCGCGCAGGCTCGGTCATATTGGGTGCCAGTATCCTGCGTCTGATCGCATGGGCTGTCGAAGCCGGCGAAATCTGGCTGGTGATGCAGGCTTTGGGGCAGCCCCTCGGCATTATCGATGCCCTCATCCTTGAAAGCCTCAGCTCCGGCGTTCGTGGCGCAGCGTTCATGCTTCCTGGGGGATTGGGGGCCCTCGAGGGCGGCCTCGTCATGCTCGGCGCGCTATTTGGGTTGCCAGCCGATACGGCACTGGCCATTTCCCTGTCAAAACGTGTTCGCGAGCTGGCGTTGGGTCTGCCGGGCCTGTTTGTCTGGCACTGGATCGAGGGGCATCATCTACTGCGCCGGAGCGAACAGCGTCGCAGGGTAGGCAACGGCGCGCCCGCGGACGAGTGTACACAGTCTTCGAAAGTTTGATTGCGCGCGCCGTGCCTACGCGGTCGGGGCACCGCTGGTAGGTCACGCCGCGCCGAGAGGAAGCATTGAAGCATCCGTCACGGGCGCTGCGATGCCGTCCTCAGCGAGGTCGAGGCTGCCGAACGCGCGCGAAGGCAACACGCTTGCCCGCGCCATGACGTTCTGGTCGAACCGCGAGACCGATGCACATGGTCTCGTCTAGCGGACGCAGCAGCACTGGCAGCGGAGGAGCGAGCGACACCAACTCTTGGGGACCTCCAAGAGCTTGCGAGCCTGCGGAACGATGTTATCTTCTTCCTGCTCATCGCCCCCACGCTGCAGCCGATGCGGCAGGGCCGATATCAGACGATACAGCGCGCGCGGCACGAACGGTAGTCATGAATGCATCACCGGCACGCGTGTTGAAAGGTCGCGCGCTCGTGACCGGCGCCACTGGCTTTATCGGCTCCTCGGTGGCCCGATGCCTGATCGAGGCGGGAATCAATGTTCGAGTGCTTGTCCGCTCGACAAGCTCTGATCGCAACATTGCCGATCTTCACCTGGAGACCGTGGTCGGGGATTTGCGCGACGCGGACTCCCTCTATCGAGCCATGACCGATGTCAATTATCTCTTCCATGTTGCGGCAGATTACCGTTTATGGACACGCGATCCGGAAAGTATGTTTGAGACCAATGTCACCGGAACACGTAATGTGATGAAACAGCTCTGCGATGCGGAGTTCAGGGCGTGGTTTACACCAGCAGCGTTGCTACTCTCGCGTTGCGTGCCAACGGAGCCCCAGCTGACGAGTCAGTCTCGCTCGAGGAAGGACAGGCTGTCGGTGTCTACAAGCGAAGCAAAGTGGTGGCCGAACGAGTCGTCGCTACTATGATTGCTGAGAATAATCTTCCTGCTGTCATTGTAAACCCGACTGCGCCGATTGGTCCGCGCGACATTCGTCCGACCCCTACTGGACGCATTATCATTGAGACGGCTAGCGGGCGTATGCCCGGCTTCGTCGATACTGGCCTCAATGTCGTGCATGTCGACGATGTTGGGACCGGCCATTTGCTGGCTATGCAGCATGGCAAAATCGGCGCCCGTTATATTCTTGGCGGCCAAAATGTAGAATTCGCAGAGCTCTTGGCGACGATCTCGCGGTTCGTGGGCCGTACCGCGCCGCGCGTACGTCTGCCATACGCGTTGGTATTTCCACTCGTATTGGGCGCCGAGCTCGCGGCGCGTTTCACGAACCGTGAACCATTTGCAACGCTCGATGGACTACGAATGGCCAAGCACAAGATGTTCTTCGCGAGTGAGAAAGCAGAACGTGAACTCGGCTATCGCGCGCGGCCTTATATCCAAGGTTTGTCTGACGCGATTGATTGGTTTCGTCGAAATGGTTACCTGCATTGACCATAGTGGTGCAATGCGCCGCGACCCGTCAAGTCTGGCCCGCGCCTGCGATGCCCGGCATCCCGGCCAGATTTCGGCCGCCGACGTTGTGCGTGTGCTAGGGCTACAAAAAGCGATGCGGGGAGCGGAGAAAAAACCTCTGATCGTTCGCCCGACCCCGCCGCGAGGCAGGATGCCCCTATGGATCGGTGCCGCGACATTGGGTGTGTTCGATAAAACGGTCACCGAAAGGCAGTTGGTTGCCGCGATCCAATATCTGACCGGCATCAAGCCGTAGGTGTGCCACAAGTAGCCGCTCGCTCATCCCAAGAGAGATGAACGTGGAGAACACTTTCACGCAGATCTGGCGCAACGGGGACTGGGTGCCGCCTGGCGGCGGAGCGTCGAGCAGCGGCTGCGGATCGACGGCGAAGTACACCGAAAATCTCCGCCGCGAGCTTCCCAGGCTGATCGAACAGCTCGCGATCCAATCGATGCTCGACGCCCCATGTGGCGATTTTGCCTGGATGAAGCTGGTTGGGTTTCCTGCCGGCTTCAGA
>Ga0099827_10002118_pt1 | contig 10819 bp, 9 predicted proteins | sample CZO8metaG_FD_79339 | JGI IMG/M metagenome (GOLD analysis project Ga0099827, IMG submission 79339) | Vadose zone soil microbial communities from the Eel River Critical Zone Observatory, Northern California, USA - CZOApr15con1.8 metaG | ecosystem: Environmental > Terrestrial > Soil > Vadose zone ...
CGCTCGGTGGTCTTGATCGCCTGCCAGCCCTTGGCTTCGAGCCGCGCGACGGTCGCGTCGAGGATCGCCGTGTCGTTCACGCCGTGCTGCAGCGGTGAGTACGAGGGGTTGCGGTAAATAGCGACCAATGGGGCCAAGGCGACGTCGCTCCTCGAGTCCGATGTCTACGTTTCGCGCGTGGCGAGCCACGCGTTGGCATGCTGGAGATCTGATGGTCGATCGATGTCGATGATGCGCGGCACTTCCACCGACGCGACGCGCCGCCCGTCCGCGACAACCACTTTCAGGAAGCCTCGCATCTTGTGCCCGCCGCCGGCCACGGCGTCCGCGGCGGCGCGGCGTATCCCGGGGCTCAGGCCGTACACCCCCCCGGTGACGCACGGAGGATGGACCGGCTCGTCGCTCAGGGCCCGAACGTCCCCACCCGGACCCCGGGTTACGTACACTGGAGACTCGTCGTCCACGTACGGCGTCACAGCGAGCACCATGTCCGCGCCCCTCTCGAGGTGCCGCTCCGTCGCCCCGAAGACCGCCCGCCAGTCGGCCGGGCGCATCACCGTATCCACCATGCTGCAGAATACGGGGCCCGCCGGCACCGCTCGCAGCCCCTCGACTAGGGTGTGCAGCGAAGACGGCGTGCGACACTCGACTAGGGTAAGGAGGGGCCCGAAGCTCCTCCCGTCAAGCACGCGGGCCACCGCCGGGAAATCTGCACGAACTGCGCACGTGAGGCTCTGACACCCCAACGCCGCGAAGGTCTCGAGCAGACCCACGATCTGGGGCCGCCCGGCCACCTCGACCAGCGGCTTGGGCACCCCGATGCCGCCTGCGGCGAGGCGCGACCCTTCTCCCCCGGCGAGGATCAGCCCGTGCACGCTACTCGAGCACCCTTTCGATTTCAGGAAGACGGCTGATACGCGCCGTGGGAACGCGCTCGGCACCTGGGGGCGCCGTGCGGTCGGATGGCGCGAGCCAGCAGGTGCGGATGCCCAGCCCAGCGGCGCCGCGGATGTCCGCCTCGAAGTTGTCGCCCACCATCCACGCCTGCTGCGGCGACACTTTGAGCTCGGCCAACGTGTGCTCGAAGATGCGACGGTCGGGCTTGCTCCACCCGACCAGCGCGGAGTCACTCAGCACGGAGAAGAATCTCGCCAGGCCGAGCTCCGCCAAACAAGGCCGCAAGTTGCCGGTGAAATTGGACACGACCGCGAGACGGTAGCGTCCCGCGAGCCGCTCCAGAATCGGAAGGTTGCGTGCCACGATGTCCGTGGCTTCGGTGTGCAGCCGGTGCGCGAGTGCGGCGGCGTCCACAGGGTCGGGCAGGAGCCCGACGACGAGCCGAGCCGCCGCTTCGATGGTGGCGCGGAATCCGAGTGTCCGAATGCCCGCCATACGCCCGAGCGTTTCGTCCGCGGTCTTAAAGAAGGGATCGAAGTCGGCGAAGTCGAGCCCGCCGCCTACCGCGCGATATGCGGCGTGAAAGCGCGGACTCCAGTGCAGGCCGTCGGCTTCGAGCGTACCGCCGAAGTCGAAGAGGACCACGTCGGCCGGCGGCTTAGGGGCGGGCGTGCGAGCCGTGCTCGTGCGCGCCCATCTTGATGGGCATGGACATGGGCTTCCCCATTTCCATCATGTGATGACCGCCGCCTGCCTCGAGCCGCATGTAGTGCCGGTAATCCTGTTGATAGAGCGAGTCCGCCGGCTCCGCCGCCGGCCACGTCACGCCGCGGTCGGGCACGAACAGCCCGCCGACGACGCCCATGCCCCCATCCGGGATCGGCGCGCCGGTCGGGTTGTCGTAGGAGACGGCGATGCGGTACCGGTGCTCAGGAACGATGTGCACGCCCAGGCGCGTCCAGCCGTACAGCATCGCGATCGGGATGGACGCGATGCGTCCGCTCGAGTCCGCCACGGGCGCGGCCCGGTAGATCACCTCGCTGGTCGTCACGTCGGCGAACTCGATCACGCGCCCGTAGTCGTGCATGTGCCCGCCCAGACCGACGATCTTGCCGGGCACCGCCGGGCTGCCCTCGTACGCGCGCGACGAGCGACCCGGGGGGAGCGTGAACGATTTGTCTCCCACGGGGAAAGCGACATCCATCTGCCACGGCGACGCGGAGAACAACGGCCAGGGCCGCTTCTCGGGTGTGAAACTCATCACCAGCCGCACGCGGGCTCCGCGATACGCGGCCGGCGTGAGGTTTTCGACCATGGCGCTCGCGACGACGTGCTCGCCACGCTTGAGTGGCAGGCCGAACAACAGACGTGGCAGACGGATCGCGCCGGTCTCGTGACCGGCCGCTAGCAAGCGACGCGAGATCGGAAGAAACAGCTCGCGGTGGTCCGGGTCGATGAGATTGAAGTGATGGATCAGCTCGTCGGGAAGCTCGTGCCCGGCGCTGTCCACCACCTGCACCCGGAAGCCGTAGATCGATCCGCTCTCCGGGATCTCGAGCGTCGCGACCGGCGGCTGCGCGATCCCATGGTGCGGCGTGTTGGCGGGCAGGTCCATCGGCGCCAGGTCGAGCACGAGCGTGCCGGCTCGGTCGTCCCGGAAGATGCGGGCGCCGTGCGCATCCGCCGCCGACGCGGGGGCAGGCACATCGCCCGTCGCGACGACGAGGATGAGGCTCAACAGCAAGCGATGGGTCATGTCGGGGAGAATTGTAACCACCCGTCAAGGTCCCGGGCAACGGACCTACGACGACCGCAACCGCCGCACGGCCGCGACCACGACCGCGGGCTGTTCCTCGTAGATGAAGTGCCCTGCCCCGGCCACGCTGTCCACGACGAACACCGGGAGCGCGGCGGCCAGGACCGCTACTTCCTCCGCGCTGACCCCGCCCTCGTGTGTCGCCGTTCCGAGGAGCAGGCGGACGGGGCACCGCACCTCGGCGAGATGTGGCTGCAACCGCTCCGGCTCGCGCCGCTCCGCCATTGCGAGGAACGCCTTGAGCGTCCCGTCCAGGTCGTGCGCGGCGCCCGCCGTGTAGCCGTCCACCACCATCTCGCTCACCCAGGATGAATCGCCCGATGCTTTGATCAGCTGTCCCCGAATCTTCTTGCGCACCAGTTTCACTCCCCCGAACAGCTTCACCCAGGGTGCGAGCTTCATGGCACGCCTAAACGAACGCGTCGCGGCACGCTCAGCCGGTCCGCCGTCGAGCGACACAATACCGGCGACGAGGTCGGGTCGCCGGTAGGCGAGGCGGAACGCCATCGACGCCCCCAGGGAGTGGGCAACGACGATCGCCCGCCGCACGCTCAGCCGATCGAGCGCAGCCGCAATCCGGTCGGCCTGGGCGGTGAGTGAGTAGTCCGCGTGCGCCGGGCGCGCCGAACTCCCGATGCCGAGCGGTTCCACGACGACCGCGCGGTAACCGGCATCGGTGAGCAGCGGGATCAGCGTTCGGAATCCGAATGCCGAGCCGAAGAGGCCCGGCAGCAGGACCACCGGGTCTCCCGTTCCCGTCACGGTGACTGCCACGGACTCGGCGGGCGAAAGCGCCAGTGAGAAGGTATGAACCGTATCGGCGACCAAGGCCAGGGCCAGGAGCCACATGGTCTACTCCGGTTAGAGACGGAATCCTGCGACGGACAGCGCGTAGAGATCGCGATACCGCCCCCGCAACCACCGGAATGCGGATGCCACGCGCCGGCGGCCGACGGCGAGTCCGACGAGGACGGCGCCGCCGCCCAGCAACGACCAGGTCGGTACGGCAACGATCCCACCCACGCCGGCGATCAGGAGCAGGCGCGGGAAACGTCCCAGCGCTACCGCACCGAGGAACAAGGGCAGCGGATATCGCGCCAACGGCGCGAGTACGCGCACCGCTGTATCGGGTATCGGCGAAAAAATCACGATCACGGTCGTCCAAAAGGGGGCGCGCCGGAAGGCCGCGACGCTCCAGCGCACCCCGCGCCCGTCGGCAAGGCGCGCCAGCTTCGGGAGCTCCGTTGCCCAGTCCACCAGCCGGTAGTTGACGCTTTCCGCGAGCGATGCGCCGAGCGTGCCCACCAGAGCGAGCAGCCACGCCGGATAGAGGCGCGCGTAGTACAGCAGCGTCGCCTCGAACGCCGTCGGCAGGAACGGGGACAGGGGCCCGTGCACCAGGAGCGCGAGCGCGAAGAAGGTGACGAGCTTCACGCGAGGAGCCCCGTGTACCGCCACGCCACCACCGCAAACACCGCGCTCTCGAGAATCCACGCCCACGGCTGTCGGTAGTAACCGACGTACATGGCGCGCCCCCAATATCCCGTGTTCTTCCAGAGGTTGAGCGACCAGCGCCGCCGGCTGAACGGCAGCAGCAGGGGGAGACCGGTGTCGGTGGGCAGGTCGGCAACCACGTGGGCGACGATGCTCGCGAAGGCCAGTCCCCCGAGCCACGGACCGAACAGCGCGACCGCGAGCGCTCCTACGGCGCCGCAGAACACCAGACTGTGACTCCACGTGCCGTGAAAGTCGGGCTCCGCCCAACCGGCCCGGATGATCAAAGAGTCAGCGTTGGGAAGGAACTGCGCCGCGCCTACGACGGCGAATGTCTCGGGACGCGGATCGAGCGATGCGATCGCGAGTGCGATCCCCAGGTGGCCGAACTGCATCGTGTCTCCCGTGAAAGGTCTGGAGACACGGTAGGGCTAGCCGTTCAAGCCGATTTCAAGAGCTCGCGTTCGCGCGATAGCGCCGCGCCTGGCCGGGGGTGATCATCTCTTGCAACAGGACGGCCCGCTCGATCGGCGCGGTGAACACGTATCCGCGCGCGTCGGCCACCAGCCAACGCTCCCACTCGAGCGCATCGAGTGCCTGCTCCAGGGACGCACGGTCGAGCCCAGTGGCACGGGCCAGTCGGCCGGCCTCCACACGCTCTTCGAGGGCCGCCGCCGCACCCAGCGCCTGTTGCGCGGTTTCGGAAAGCGCGCGGTATCGCCGGCACACGACGCCGATAATGGTCGGCGGCAGATCCCCGGGGAGCGAGTCGACGAGCGTTCGAGTCGGAGACGGCCAGGCCGGGGCATCGGAGGCCGGCGTGAATCCTGCGGCCACGGCCTCGAGCATCGCGACCACGAGAAGCGGGAGCCCACCCGTGTCGCGCTCCACCCGGCGAATCAGGCGCTCCGCGTCGGCGGCGTCGTATCGAGGAAGCGCCCACCGCACCAGCTCCTGCAGCGCCGCCGCGTCGAGCCGTCCCAGACGGACGACCGTACCTGCGAGATCGCGACCCAGCCGGGCCCGCAGGTCATCGAGCCGCTCGCCCTCGGGCGACCCGCGGGAAACGCCGAGCAAGAGGAGCACCGGTCGCGCCGCCGTATCGCGTGCCAGCGCGGGCAGGGCCGCAAGCACGGCCGAGTCGGACCACTGGACGTCATCGAGCGCGATGAGGAGTGGCCGCTCCGCCGCTACGGCGCTAACGGCGGCCCCGAACGCCTCCGCGAGTGGGACGCCCGGTGCCGCGGCACGGAACCTCGTCCGCAGCTCACCATCAAGTGCCGCGAGCGCCGCCAAGGCTCCCGGTGGTGCTCCCGCAAGTCCCGGCGCATCGCCCAGCCCCCCAGCGAGCAGTCCCGACAGCGCGCTCCATTGTGCCTGCTGTTCGGCGGGCACGGCGCGAGTGGTGGCGACGCTCGCCTCGTCCAGCCGCGCATTGGCCACGACCTCTTCGATGAGTCGGGTCTTCCCTTCCCCGGGCTCACCCTCGACGATCACGACCTGCCCACGCCCGCTGCGCGCCCGCTGCCACGCGGCCGTGAGCGACGCCAGCTCGACGCTCCGGCCCACCAGCGGCGGGCGCGGGCGAGCATCCGGTGGAGCGGCGACCACGCGACGCCCGACGCGGGTGTCCCGGATCCGGGCAGCCAGGCGCGCGGTCTCCTCGCTCACCTCCGCGTTGAGTGACTCGCGCAGGGCCTGTGCCAGCTTGGCGGCCAGGCGCAGAGCGGCGGCGCGATCACCCGCCAGGGTCAGCGCGCGCATTGCGGCGCGGGCCGCCGGTTCGGACGTGCCGTCGAGCGCAACCGCGCGGAGTCCCACTCGAGCCGCCGAGGTCGCGTCACCGCGCGCGAGATCCGCGGCGACCCCTTGCAACAGGGCGTCGAGCGCCTGCGCCCGCCACAGCGCCCGCTCGGCGGCCAGCCAGTTCTCGAAATCGTTCGCCTCCGGGATCGCCAGGCCCTCGAGAAACTCGCCATCGACCAGCGCGGCGGCGGCTATCCACTCGCCCCGTTGGCACAGCTCGGTGAACCGGTCGCAGTCGAGCGCCACGGCGTCCGGCGCCAGTCGGACTTGATCGACGTCGGCGACCACTCCCTCTTCCCCGAGGGCGCGCCGCAGCACGCGGAGCGCCTCGCTCAGCGAGTGTCGGGCCTGGCGCTCGTCGCGGTCACTCCACAACAGGCCGATCAGGTGCTCGCGTGTACGGCTCTTGCGCGGACTCCGCGCCAGGTACACGAGCAGCGCGACGTGTTTACGCCAGAGGAGCTCCGCAGGGGCGTCCGCGCCCGCGACGGTGACACGCAAGGGACCGAGCACGCGACAGAAGACAGGTGGTGGCATGGCGCCCCCGAGTATCGGGCACGCTGCGGCCGTGGGCAAGCGCACGTACATTCTCCTGCTCTTATGCAGACGCCCGACCTCGAGGCCGTGCAGCGCGCCGTCGGTGACCGCTACGAGGTACTGAGCCTCGCCGGTGTCGGCGGCATGGGCGCGGTGTTCCGCGCGCGCCACCGCACGCTCGGGCATATCGTGGCGGTGAAGGTGCTCCCCCCCGACGTCGCGGCGAGCGCGATGCGGCACGAGCGGTTCCGCCGCGAGGCGACCCTGGGCGCATCGCTCGACCACCCCAACATCGTGCGCGTCTACGACTTCGACACACGGGAGGGGATCAGCTTCCTCATCATGACGTTCGTACGGGGCGACACCCTCGAGGAGCGACTCCGGACCGCGGCACACGTCCCCACCGACCTGATCCTGCGCCTGGTGCGCGAGATTGCCGACGCGCTGGGGTACGCCCATCGCCGGGGCATCGTGCACCGCGATGTGAAGCCCTCCAACATCCTGCTCGACGAGGACAGCGGTCGGGCCCTGCTCGCCGATTTCGGCATCGCCCGCGTGGAAGGCGCGGGGGAGTCATCGCTCACGCAGCCCGGAGCCGCGATCGGCACGCCCGGCTACATGGCGCCCGAGCAGGCGGCGAGCGGACGCGTAGACGGGCGCGCCGATCTGCACAGTCTCGCCGCGGTCGCGTTCGAGGCGCTCAGCGGCGGACCGGTGGCCTTCAACGCGGATCGGGCCGCGCTGGGGCGCGCGTTGCGCGCCGCCCGGCCCGACCTGTCGGCTCGTCTCGCCACGGCGCTCGCGGCCCCGCTGGCGCAGCAGCCGGACGATCGACCGGCTACGGCCGCAGCATGGCTCGCCGCGCTCGGGCGGGCCGAGGTCCGGCCGTGGCGCCCGTGGGCGGTAGCGGGAGTCGTGGTGGTCGTGGGTGCCGTGGCCCTTCGCCTCCTGGTCGGCTCGCAGGGCGCCTGCCGGTTGCCGCGCGACGCACCGGCACGCCTCGCAGTGATGCCGTTCGCCGTCCTGGGCACGCCACCGTATCCGGCGAGCCAGCTCCCGGAGTACTTCATCTCCCGATTCCGCCCCGTGGAGCGCCTCAGCGAGGTCGTCTCGTTCGGCCGGGTGGCCGCGCAGATCGCCAGCGAGCACCCGTCGAACGAGGAGGCGCAGGCCCTCGCCTGCCGCCTCGGGGCGAAGTTCTTCGTGCAGGGGAGCGTCGCTTATGTGGGACCGACGGTCACGCTCCAAGCGACCCTGTACGAGGGCGGCCGCGCCCGACGCAGCGCCAAGGCAGAGGGACGCGTCGGCGCCGAAGAGTCGGAGGTGATGGACCGCGTCTGGACCGAGCTGTATCCCGAGTTCACGCCCGGCTCGGACGCGACGCTTCCGAACGGCGGCCCCGAGGCCTTGGCCGCGTACTTGAACGCCGAAGCGGCGTTCCGCCGCGGCGACTACCGGACGGCACGCGACGAGTACACCCGGGTCATCCGCGCGGACACCGGGTTCGCGATCGGGCGGCTGCGGCTCGCGCTCGTCGCCGCGCAAGTGGACCCGACGGAACAGGGGTTCGGCGCCGCGCTGCGGGGAGCGCTGGTCCACCAAGGAGGACTGTCGCCGGCCGACAGCCTGCTGCTCGACGGGTTCACCCGGCTGCTCGCCGAGGGCGACGGGCTGGTGGCGCTCGATCGATTCAAGCGCGCTACCGAGCAGGCACCGAGCTATCCCCAGGCCTGGTACGTGCTCGGTGAGTTCTACTATCACTTCGCCGGCCTGTTCGACGAGACGGTCAGCGAGGCCGGGGTCGCGTTCAATCGCGTCCTCGACCTCGATCCGCGGTTCTCCCCCGCCATCGGACACCTGATCTCGCTGGCGCACCAGGCGGGCGATCGGCGCGAGACGGCGGACCTGATTCACCGCTACCAGCGCATCGACTCGACCTCCGTCGTCGCGGAGGCGGTCGGGATCGCCGACACACTCATTCTCGGCTCAGCCCCGGCGCAGCTCGCCCTGCTGCGCGGAGTGTGCCGGCACAGCTTCCTCGCGCTGCAGTACCTCGCCTTCCAGGCGGCGGAATTCGGAACTCCGGTGCAGCGCACGGGACCGGCGCGCGTGGTGCTCCGTTGCCTCGAGCAGCGCGCCGCCAGCGACGCGGAGCGGGCCCGCATCCTCCGTATGGGCGTCGGCGCGGATCTCGCGGCGGGGTGGGCAGACAGCGCCCGTCTCCGGCTCCAGCGGACGGTGGGGGGCGCGGCCGCGCGGGAGCGGGACCTATGGGTCCTGCTGGCACGCGCCACCGGGCTGCCCGCCTTGGGCGACTGGCCGAGCGCGGCGGCGCGCGTGCGCGGACGGCTTGGCGCCGCGCCCGACACCGACGCGGTCGCCCACTGGCTGCTGGCGCGCCTCGGGTTCGAGCGCTCCCGTCACGCTGCCGCCCTGGTCCGGCTCGCGGCCGCGAAGCGAGGTCCCCTGCCCGCTAGCCTCGCCGCCGACCTCGAAGCTCGCGATGCCCTGGCACGCCGTGACACGGCACGGGCGCTACAGCTCTGGGATGGCGCGACGCGGCGCTACGCCGTGCTCAGCGTGCCGCTCGAGCTGGTCGCGTCGCTCTGGCCGCTGCGACTCGACATGGCGCGGGTCGCGCTGGCACAGCGCGACAGCGCCATCGCCGCGCGCGCCTGCCGATCGTTCGAGACGCTGATGGGCTACGTGGATCAAGTCGTCCAGCCAGAGATGCGGCGGCTGTGCCAGGCGACGCCCACGAGCTGAGGACGCGAGACGGTCGAGATCTGTTCAGCGTCTGCACGCCGGCAGCGGGTCGGGAACGCTGCTACCAAAGCGGTTGCGGCCCCAGCAGTTTCCCTCGCCCGACCCGTCCCACAACAGATCCACTGCGGGGAGGAATGGGATCGGCGACGCCGTGCCGTTGCCCATGGCCTGGTTGCCGCGGATCACCGCGTGGTCCGGGTTGGGCTCGATGTCTGCGAATGCCTCCGGCGGCAGGCCGGCCAGCGTGCCCAGCAATAGCGTGCTGCCCACCGCGATCCCCGTGAACTGGTTGCCCGAAACCGTGTTGCCCTCGACGGTCGCGCGATCCGCGCCGACGATGAGAATCCCTGAGCCGCTGGGCACGAACGACGCCAGGTCGCCGGGCGGCGCGAAGTTGGGGTGGTTGTTGTCATGGACGCTGTTCCTGGCGACGAGCACATCGCTCGTGGTTTTCACGTCCAGCCCGGGCAACACCACCACGAGGATGCCCACCACGTTGTCGTACGTCTCATTGGCGACGCCCTGCACACGCTGTGAGTTCTCGAACTCGATCCCGTTCACATTCGCGAACGCGACGCTGTGGCGAACCGTGACGTCGTGCGACTGCCCGACGTAGATCCCCGTGTCGTTGTGCCCCGAGGCGCGGCAGCGCTCGATGAGACCGTGAGACGAGTGCACCGGGAAGAGCCCGTATTCGCCGTTGTCCTGTGCCGTGACGCCCGCCAGCAGAAACCCGTCCACGCCGCTTAACAGGACGCCGTTGTCCGCAAATCCGCGGACCGTGACGTTGAGCAGCACGAAGCGATCGCTCCCGGGATCGACGCGGATGCCGTTATCCTCCCCACCCGGGTTCTCGATCACCACGCCGCGGCCGTCCTGGCGCCGTTGCCCGACGAGCGCCAGGCCGGGGACCGAAACGTGAATCGCCTCGGCGTACGTCCCCGGCTCGATCTGGATGACGGTGCCCGGAGCCGCGGCGTCCACCGCCGCCTGGATCGACCCGCCCGCGTGCACGATGACGCCGGGCCGCCCGCTCAGATCGGCGGAAGGCACGAGTGGCGCCGCGATCCGGCCGGGCGCATCGCAGGCGACAGCAACCAGTAGCATCAACGGCGCATACCGTTTCATACTGTCCTCCTCGCTAGCACTGGGGAAAGTTTCCCCTTTCCGGTCAAGGACCGGTCAAGGGGACCGGCCCGCCAGCTCGAGCATCCGCTGCCGCTGGCCCGGCTTGATCATGTCGCGATCGATCACCGCCCGCACGATCGGCGCGACGAACGCGTAGCCGCGGCGCTCGGCCGCCAGCCAACCCTGCCACTCGAGCTCGTCCAGCGCGCCTGCCAGCGGATCCCCGGCGACGCCGGACGCGCGCCCCAGGAGCTCCCGGCCGGTGCGGTCGCCCAACACGGCCGCGGCCACCAGCACCGCCTGCGCGTCGCTCGACAACCGTCGGAAGTTGATCCGGATGGCGGCCACGACGTTGTCGGGAAGCTCGCCCGGCAA
>Ga0099827_10002121_pt1 | contig 10815 bp, 12 predicted proteins | sample CZO8metaG_FD_79339 | JGI IMG/M metagenome (GOLD analysis project Ga0099827, IMG submission 79339) | Vadose zone soil microbial communities from the Eel River Critical Zone Observatory, Northern California, USA - CZOApr15con1.8 metaG | ecosystem: Environmental > Terrestrial > Soil > Vadose zone ...
GCCCAGCAGGAGGCGGCCCGGGGAAGGACCGTGACCACGCCAGCGATCGAGGGGCTGTCCGATGAGGCCGCGCAGGCCTTCGTGCAGGGCATGCTGCTCGGCTCCTATGCCTTCGCCCTGAAATCCGGTCCTGACCAGGACCGGGGCCCCGAGGTCGGGCTGCTCACCGGGCAGCAGGCCGACTACTCGGCCGCAGTCGGCCAGGCGGTCACCATCGCCGGTGCGGTTGCCCTGGCGCGGGACCTGACCAACACGCCGTCGGCGCGCAAATCCCCGGCCTGGCTGGCCGGCGAGGCCGTGCGGGTGGCCGGACAGGCCGGCCTCACGTCCCGGATATGGGCCGAGCGGGAACTGGCGGCGGCGGGCTTCGGCGGCATCCTGGCGGTCGGATCGGGATCGGCGCGGCCGCCCAGGCTGATCGAGCTCAGCTACGCGCCGGATGGCTGGCAGCAGCATGTCGTGCTGGCCGGCAAGGGCATCACCTTCGACAGCGGCGGCATCTCGCTGAAGCCTAACGACGGCATGAAGCTGATGAAGACCGACATGGCCGGCGGTGCCGCGGTGATCGCCGTCATGTCCGCGCTGGCCAGCCTCGGCGTCAGGGCGCGGGTGACCGGACTGGTCGCGGCGGCGGAGAACATGCCGTCCGGGTCGGCGTACCGGCCAGGAGACGTTATTACGCAGTATGGCGGGCGGACCGTCGAAGTGCTGAACACCGACGCCGAGGGACGGCTTGTGCTTGCCGACGTGCTCGCCTATGCCGATGCGGCGCTCGATCCCGGTGTGGTGGTGGACATCGCGACCCTCACCGGCGCGGCCCGGGTCGCGCTCGGCACCGGGATCGGCGCGCTGTACTCGACCGATGACGGCGTTGCCGCGGCACTGCTTGCGGCCGGGCTGGCCAGCGGGGACCGGCTGTGGCGGATGCCGCTGCCCGCCGACTACCTGGACGCGCTCGATTCGCCGGTAGCCGACCTGGCGCACGTGGCCCGCAGCGGCACGGCCGGCGGACACGCCGGATCCATCGCGGCGGCCCTGTTCCTGCGTGAGTTCACCGGCGGCAGGCCCTGGGCCCACCTGGACGTCGCCGGGGCCGCGCGGGCGTCGTCGGATGACGGCGAGATCACCAAGGGCGGCACCGGCTTCGGCACCCGGCTGCTGCTCGGCTGGCTCGGCGGGATCTGACCTGGAGTTCAGGTTCCCTGCTTGACAGCCCGTCAGGTTCCCTGCTTGACAGCACTGAGCAGGCCGTCACCCACCGGCAGGAGCAGCGGCACGAGCCGCTCGTCGGCCCTGACCTGCTCGCACAGTTCCCTGACGGCGGCGGTGTCCGGATCCGCCTGGGCTTCGTCACTCACCCGCTCACGCCAGAGGGCGTCGATCACCCGGCGATGCCAGAGGGCGTTGTCGAAGACGACGATGCCGCCGGGCCGCAGCAGCCGCAGCGCCGCGATCAGGTACTCCGGGTACTCCTGCTTGTCCGCATCGCAGAACACCATGTCGTAGGCCCCGTCGGCGAGGCGGGGGAGTACGTCAAGCGCCCGGCCGCCGATCAGCCGGTAGCGGCTGGACGCGAACCCCGCGTCCACGAACGCCTTGCGTGCCAGCCGCTGATGCTCGGGCTCGATATCAACGCTGGTCAGTACGCCGCCGGTGCGCATGCCCCGGAGCAGCCAGATACCTGACGTGCCGCAGCCGGTGCCGATCTCGACGACCGACCTTGCGCTGATCGCTGCGGCGATGAAGCGCAGCGCAGCGCCGGTGGCTGGACCGGCCGGCACGGTGCCGCCGACCTCTGCCGCACTCCGGCGAGCGGCGAGCAGCACGTCGTCCTCGGGGAGAAACTCCTCGACATAGCTCAGGGTGTCCTGCTCGCTGGCGATGACTTCCTCCGTGAAGGCTGGCTAGCTCTCGTGCCGCAGCCTAGCGTTAGGTCGACGCGCGCGGGAACCTGCCGGGCCTGTCCGGGCGTTGTTACTGACGCCGGCCGGCCGCAGGCGGAAGTCAGGGAGCGTTGCGGGTGTTGGGGGTAGTAACAAGCTGGAAGAGGGGAAACCGTGGACCGTGCTGGGCCCGTCAAGGTGCCGGAGGCGGACTGGACGCCGCCCACCTGGGAGCAGGTGGTCCGGGACCATTCCGCGCGGGTCTATCGCCTGGCCTACCGGCTGACCGGCAACTCCCATGATGCCGAGGACCTGACGCAGGAGGTCTTCGTGCGGGTATTCCGGTCGCTGTCCAGCTACACGCCCGGCACGTTCGAGGGCTGGCTGCACCGGATCACCACGAACCTCTTTCTCGATATGGCGCGCCGCAAGCAGCGGATCCGCTTCGAGGGACTCGCGGACGATGCTGCCGCCCGGCTCGGCGGCAGCGAGCCGACTCCGGCCGAGGCGTTCGACGAGCGTCACTTCGACGATGACATCCAGGCAGCGCTCAAGGCACTGGCACCCGAGTACCGGGTGGCGGTCATCCTCTGCGATATCGAAGGATTGTCGTACGACGAGATCGCCGCCACCCTCGGCGTCAAGCTTGGCACCGTTCGCAGCCGTATCCACCGGGGGCGCGCGCAGCTCAGGGCCGCTCTTGAGCACCGCAGGCCGCGCCAGAGCACTCCGCGGGTGCCGCGACCGCGGGCGACGGTGCATGCGCAACTGCCGGAAGGCGGCCAGCCATGAGTCACCTCGGCCGCCGCCTTTCCGCGCTGATCGACGACGAGCTTGGCCACGCGGATCGTGAGCGGGTACTGGTTCACCTGGCCAGGTGCGAACCGTGCCGGGCCGAGGCAGTCGCGCTGCGGATGCTGAAGCGCCGGATGAACGCGCTTGGCGGTGCTGCGGCCGATTCGGCGCTGACGCGCCGGCTGATGGGCCTGGTACCGCCCGGCGAACCGGGGGCCGGCGCCGGCCCGATCTGGCAGCCGGGCTGGTCCTGGCCCGCGGGCGCCGGGGCCGACCGGATCGGTGCGCGCGAGCTGCGGCCAGGCCGGGTTGCCGTTGCCGGGTGCTTCGCGGTGTTGCTGGTGAGCCTCGGTGCCGCGGCCTTCGCGGCTGGCGGCGGGTCGCAGCCAGGCCCGCGGGTGACGCCAGCGGTTGACGTGTACATGGTCCAGCACGAGATCATGACCGGCGTGCTGCCGGTGTCGCGGCCCAGCCCGGCGCCGTCGGCCGGGAAGAGCGCCATGCCGCGCGAGCCGTGAGCCCCATGTCGGTCTCGTCGCGGCGGATCACCGGGGCGGCGGTGCTGCTCGGCCTGCTCGGCGCCGGGCTGGCGACGCTGGCCCTTGTCGATGTCTCCGCGGCCCCGTCGCTGGCCCGGCGCGGGAGTTCCGGCGCCGGGCCAGGCGGGCTGCCCGCCGCCATCCGGCCGGCCGCCGCGGGCATAGCGGGAAACGCGGGCATAGCGGGAAACGCGAGAAACGCGAGAAACGCCGCAAGCTCGCGATCCGGCCTGCGGCTGCTCAGCGAGGCAGCAGCGGCCGGCGTCGCCACGTCTTACCAGGGCGTGCAGATCGTGGCCTGGCTTGGCCCGCACGGCAGCAGCACCTCGGTCGTGCAGGTCTGGCACCAGCATGACCGCAGCATCCTGGCCCAGGTCACCGACATGGGCTCGGCGCCCGCGGCAACTTCCGCGCAGACGTCGGCGGGCGAGCAGGACCCGGACGGGATACTTGGCCTGTCGCGGCAGCTACTGGGCCTGATGTGCGCCAACTACCAGGTAGCGGATGCGGGCTGGGGCTCGGCAGACGGCCGGCCCGCCCAGCTCGTCGACCTGCGCCGGCCAGACGGCAGCCTGGCCGCCAGGTTCTGGCTGGATGCCGTGACAAAGCTGCCGCTGCGGCGGGAAATCTTTGACGCCAGGGCGCGCATGATCAGCGAGGATGCCTTCATCAGCCTGCAGCTTGGCGACAGCGGGCTGCGCGGCATGCCGGCCACGGACGTGCGGCCCTGGTCGGCCCGGCTAGACCCGCCGCAGATCGCCAGGCTCGCCGCCCAGGGCTGGCCGATGCCGGCGAAGCTGCCAGGCAACCTGATCCTGGTCGCGGCCCATGCGGCCACGACCCGGGCCGGCCAGGTCATCGACCTGGACTACTCCGACGGGCTGTCGGTCGTGTCGATCTTCCTGCAGCGAGGCCAGCTGCCAGGGGCGATTCCCGGCTGGCGGGAGATCATGCTGCGCGGCCGTGCGGTCTACTCAGCAGATCCCGGTCTGCGCAGCATCGCCTGGTCCGCGCACGGGTACGTGTACACGGTGATCGCGGAAGCTCCGCCGGCCACTGTCGATCAGGTCGTCAGCGCCCTGCCGCACGACGCGGGAACCGGGTTCTGGGGCCGGATCGCGCGCGGGCTGCGGCGGCTCGCCTCGCTGGCCAACCCCTTCCGCTGATCAGGCCGGAGCGCCGCGGCGACCCGCGCGATAACGCCAGAGCGCGGCCCGATCGTTCGTTGCCTGTGCATGATGCGTCTACATTGGTGCTGAGCGGCTCGCAGTCCTGTGCGCCGCGGGAGATGCTGGAGCGTTTCTTGTGTTCGATCTGTCCATCACCAAGCTGCTGGTGCTCGGCGTCCTCGCTCTGGTGATCTTCGGTCCCGACCAGCTGCCCAGGATCGCTTCGCAGGCCGGGCGGGCGCTGCGTGACCTGCGCCGGATGGCCGAAGGGGCCAAGGCGGACCTGCGGGAGAACCTCGGACCCGAGTTCGCTGACTTCGACATCAACGACCTCAACCCGCGTCACTTCGTGCGCAAGCATCTGCTGGACGACGCCGAGGACGCTGAGGACGCCGAGGACGGCGATGACGGGCTGGGCCCGCGCCCGCGTGCGGCCACCGCGTCGGCGCTGCTGCCCGGCGAGAGCCCTCCGTACGACGCCGAGGCCACCTGACGCCGGCTCAGACCGGGGTAAGGCCGAGCCTGCGCCCGGCTAGCCCGCGGGCCCTGTTTGCCAGGCTGCCAGCGATCATGGTGAGCTGCTGTGCCGCCGCGGACTCCGGGGTGCTGAGGACCAGCGGCACCCCGGTGTCCCCGCCCTCGCGCAGCCGGCCGTCGATCGGCACCCGGCCAAGCACAGGCACCCTGGTGCCGATGATCTTGGTCAGCGCGTCGGCGACGGCCTGACCGCCGCCCGAGCCGAAGATGTCGATCCGCTCATGGCAATGCGGGCAGAGCAGGTACGACATGTTCTCGATCACGCCGACAACCTGCTGATGCAGTTGCGGTGCGAGCGCCCCGGCCCGTTCGGCCACCTCGGCGGACGCCTGCTGCGGGGTAGTGACCACGAGCAGTTCGGCGCCGGGCAGCAGATGACCCACCGAGATCGCGACATCCCCGGTGCCCGGCGGCAGGTCGAGCAGCAGCACGTCCAGGTCGCCCCAGTACACGTCGGCGAGGAACTGCTCGAGCGCGCGGTGCAGGATCGGCCCGCGCCACGGCACCGGCTCGTTGCCCCTGGTGAACATCCCGACCGAGATGACCTTCACGTCATGCCCCGATGGCGGCATGATCATTTTCTCGACCTGAGTGGGCTTGCCGGTCACGCCGAGCATGCGCGGCACCGAATGGCCGTACATGTCAGCGTCCAGCACCCCGACCTTCTGCCCGGCGGCGGCAAGCGCCGCGGCGAGGTTCACCGTGACCGACGACTTGCCGACCCCGCCCTTGCCGCTGGCCACCGCGTACACCCTGGTCAGCGAGGAGTCCTTGGCGAACGGAATCTCCCGTTCCGGCCGGCCGCCGCGGAGCTGGCTCTGCAGGCCGCGGCGCTGCTCGTCGCTCATCACGTCAAGCTCGACCAGCACCCTGGCCACCCCGGCCAGCTGGCCGACGGCCGCGGTGACCAGCCTGGTGATGGTGTCGCGCATCGGGCAGCCGGATACGGTGAGCCAGACATCGACCCGGACGGTCCCGTCGTCGCCGACCGCCACGTTCTTGACCATCCCCAGTTCGGTGATGGGACGGTGGATCTCGGGGTCATTGACCCCGGAGAGTGCCTGGGTCACCTGCTCGATGGTGGGCGGCGACGAGACGGCCGACGGGGATGCCATGGCCCCATGCTACGAACCACCCGGCCCGCCGTCGAACGGCACGGGCCAGCCGCCGGCCGCCCGGCCGGCCTACGATCGTGGCACGCTGCCAGCGTGCATGACCCCGCCGCGAGCAGAAACGGCTGCCCATGGAGCTTCAGCAGATCGGCCTCAGGCACCCGGCGGCCGCAGGCGTCAGGGACATCCAGCGCAACCGGACCGGGATCAGGCGGCGGATGTTCGTTGCCGAGGGGCTGTACGAGCACAACATCGTGCTGGCCGCCGGAGTCCGGCTGGACACCTTCCTGTGGTGCCCGGAGGCCGCGTACTCCGACGAGGCAGTGCAGCGCAGCGCCGAGCTGGCGGAGCGGGCCCGCCGGGCCTATCAGATCTCGGCGAAGACGCTGCAGCGGCTGGCCGAGCGCCCGGGCCCGGACGGCCTGCTGTCCATCGCCCAGCTGCCGGACTGGAGCCCGGCGGAGGTCGAACTTGGCGCGCGCGCGCTCATCCTGGTGGCCGACGGCATCGAGATCCCCGGCAACCTCGGCACCCTGATCCGCACGCTGGACGCGTGCGCCGCCGACTGCCTGGTGCTGACCAACCGCCGGACCAGGCTGACTCACCCGAAGGTGCTGCGGGCCAGCCAGGGGACGAGCATCCGGGTTCCTGCGCTCGACTTCGACCAGGTGGCGGATGCCGCGGCCTGGCTGACCGGCCACGGCTGCACGGTCTACCTCGCGGACACCGACCAGAGCGTCAGCTACCGGGCCGTCGACTACGGCGGCCGGACGGCCCTGGTGGTCGGCAGCGAGCGCTACGGCATCTCCCCGGCCTGGTACCAGCCTGGCTTCCGCCGGATCGGCATCCCCATGCTCGGCTCGGCGGATTCGCTGAACGTGGCGATCTCCGCCTCGGTGCTGCTCTACGAGGCGCGGGCACGCAAGGACGGCTGGTAATCCGCGGCAACGAGCCCGGGCAACGAAGCCCGGCCACGAGCCCGGGCGACGAAGCCCCGGCGACGGCAAGCCGCTGCCTGGTGCGGCAGGCTTGCCTCATGAGCGTTCCGTTTCCTGAGCCCACCACGGCGGTGACATCGCGCGCCGAGGTCTTCCTCGGGTACCTCGACTACTTCCGCTCCCGGCTGGTGGCCAAGCTGGAGTCACTGCCTGGCGGCGAGCCCAGGCGCAGCCGGCTGCCGTCGGGCTGGACGCCGATCGAGCTGCTCAAGCATCTCGCCTATGTCGAGCTGCGGTGGCTTGAGTGGGGTTTCGAAGGCCGCGATGTCGCCGATCCCTGGGCGGACAACAAGGCAGGCCGCTGGCACGTCGCGGCCGCCGAGTCGCTCGAAGACCTGGTGGCGGCGCTCTACGCGCAGGCCGCGCGTACCAGGGCTGTAGTCGAATCCCATGACCTTGCCGAGATCGGCCAGCCGGGCGAGCGGTGGGACGGGGCCGATCCGCCGGCCCTGGAGCGGGTGCTGCTGCATCTGGTGCAGGAGTACGCCCGTCACGTCGGCCATCTCGACATCGTCAGCGAACTCGCCGGGGGCACCTGCGGTGAGTGATGCCCGCAGGTCCTGCCTGCCGGATCCTAGGGCAGCACTCCCCAGGCGGTCAGCGCCTGGGTCAGGCCGCTGGTCAGCTCGCCTCTGGCGTCCATCAGCGCCAGCTGCGCCGCAGGCACCCATCGCGCGTCGGCGGCATCGTCCCCGGCCGCGAGCTCACCCCCGGTCACCACGGCGAGATAATCCCTGATGTCCACCACCGCGCCCGCCAGCCCCGGCCGCTGCACCGCGCCGAGCAGCCGGCCGGCCGCGACCTCCAGCCCGGTCTCCTCGCGTACCTCCCTGACCAGCGCGGCCACGTCGGACTCGCCCGCCTCGATCCGGCCGCCCGGGATCGACCAGAGGCCCGCGGCCGGCTCGTGCCCCCGCTTGATCAGCAGCAGCCTGCCCGCATCGTCCTTGATCACTGCTCCCACGCACGGGATCCGCCGCACCGCCACGCTGCCAGTATCCGAGGATGCGGCCCGGCCCGGCTAGTCTCCGTTAGGTGCGCGCCGACCTGCACTGTCACAGCACCGCCTCGGACGGCACCTGCCCGCCGGCCGAAGTGATGGCCCGGGCCAGGGCCGCCGGGCTTGACGCGATCGCGCTGACCGATCATGACACGGTGGCCGGGCATGCCGAGGCGCGGCGGTCGCTGCCGGCCGGGCTGACGCTGGTACCCGGGATGGAGCTGTCCTGCCGCCTGGCCGGGCACAGCGTGCACCTGCTCGGCTACCTGTTCGACCCGGCCGACGCCGCGCTCGCCGCCGAGTGCGCCCGGATCCGGGCTAGCCGGCGGTCACGGGCCAGGGCCATCGTCGCCCGGCTCGCCGACCTCGGCGCCCCGGTGAGCTGGCAGCAGGTCACCGCGATCGCCGGCCGCGGCGTGGTAGGCAGGCCGCACATCGCCAGGGCGATGGTGGCTGCCGGGGTGGTCAGCTCGCCGGACGAGGCATTCGGCCCGGACTGGCTCGGGGCCGGCGGCCGCGCCTACGTGGCCAGGTACGCGCCGGACCCGGTGCGCGCGATCGGCCTGATCCGGGCTGCCGGGGGCGTTGCGGTGCTCGCCCACCCGCGGGCCCGGTCCCGCGGCTGGCAACTGCCGGACGAACAGATCGAGCGGATGACGGCAGCCGGGCTGGCCGGAATCGAGGTCCGGCATCCAGATCAGGACCATGAGATACGGATGGTGCTGTGCGCTCTGGCCGCGCGACTCGGTGTGTTCGCATCGGGCGGTAGTGACGATCACGGGGAATTGACCGGCTTCCGGATCGGCTGCGATACGATCGCGCCGCAAGCGTATGAGCGGCTGGTCATGCAGGCCACGGGGGCCGCACCAGTGAGCAAAGGCAGGCAGGCATGGAAGCCCGCATAGACCAGGTGACATCAGCCGTGAATACCTGGATCGTGGGTGATGACGAGGAAGTCATCGTGGTGGATCCCGGCACCGACGCGGACGCGGTGCTCGGCGCGGTGGGCGACCGGGAGGTGATCGCGGTGATCTGCACGCACGGTCACGCTGGTCATACCAGCGCCGCGCTTGAGGTGGCAGAGCGGGACGAGGCGCCGGTCGCGCTGCACCCCGCCGACCGGCTGTCCTGGCGCGAGGTGCACGGGAAGACGGATCCGGAGATCGAGATGGAGGACGGCGGCATCTTCGAGGTGGCCGGCGTCGCGCTCGAGGTCATTCACGCGCCCGGGCACAGCGCGGGCTCGGTCTGCCTGTACTGCGAGGATCTTGACGTGGTCATGTGCGGTGACGTGCTGGCTGCCGACGGCCTGGTCACCAGCGAAGACGGGTTCTCCAATTTCGCCAGCCAGCTCAGCTCGATCGGCGAGCACGTGCTCACCCTGCCGGGCACGACCAGGGTGCTGCCCGGGCACGGCAAGGAGTTCACCGTCGCGATAGCGGAGAAGAGCTTCGATTCGTGGATCGCGGCGGGCCCTGGCTCGGCGTCGGCGGCCGACGAGGACTGACCGCATGAGCGAGCAGCTCGGCTTCGAGGGAATGCCGCGGCGGCTGTACGCGTGCACGCCGACCCGGCTGGGTACCTGGCTGGACTGCCCGCGCAGGTACCGGATGAGCTACCTGGACCGGCCGCCGCCGCCGAAGGGGCCGCCCTGGGCGCACAACAGCTTCGGGGCTAGCGTGCACAACGCGCTGGCCGGGTGGTGGCGGCTGCCGCTCAGGGAGCGCACCGGGCCGGCCGCCGGGGACCTGCTTGACCGCGGCTGGCTGACCGACGGCTTCGCCGACGCCGCCGCGTCGGCCATGTACCGGGCCAGGGCCAGGCAACTGGTGCAGGACTACGTCGCGGGCCTCGACCCGGCGGCCGAGCCGGCCGGGGTGGAGCGGACGGTGGCGACCCGCACGGAGCTGATCGCGGTGTCCGGCCGGATCGACCGGCTTGATGACCGGCCCGCAGCGGGTGGCCACGGCGAAGGCCAGCTGGTCGTGGTGGACTACAAAACCGGCAGGCACCCGCTCACCGTCGACGATGCGCGGACTTCGATGCCGCTTGCGCTGTACGCGCTGGCGGCCGGCCGGGTGCTGCGCCGCAGCTGCCGCCGGGTCGAGCTGCACCACCTGACCGCCGGCCGGGTGCTCGCCTGGGAGCACACGGAGCGGTCGCTGGACCGTCAGCTGCGCCGGGCCGAGGACATCGCAGGCGAGTGCGCCGAGGCAGACGAGCGGTACCGCGGCGGACTGCCGGCCGATCACCTGGACGAGGTGTTCCCGCCGCGCACCGGCAGTTGGTGCGGCTGGTGCGATTACCGCGGCCGGTGCCCGGAAGGCATGGCCGCGGCCGCGCCCAGGCGGCCATGGGACGGGCTTGCGGCCGCGGCGCCGGCCGAAACGACGCCCAGCGACCCGGGTCCCGCCGCCGCCGCGCCCTGACCATCGGCCTTGCGCCGCCGCTCGCCGCACTCGGCCGCGTTCCAGAACGAGGTGAGCGCGCTTGCCGTGGTCTCCGGCGCCTCGACCGCAGGGGAGTGCGCCGCCGCCGGGATGCAGACCCGCTGCGCGCCGAGCCGCCTGGCCATCCGGTCCTGCGTGGCTGGCGTCCAGGCGTCGTCGTTCTCGCCGTAGAGCACCAGGACGGGCGAGCCGCCAGGATCGGCAAGCGCAGCCGTCTGGTCGGGGCAGCTGAGCAGGTACTGCCCCATCGCGACCAGGCCCTCGGGACAGCTGCGCAGCATCCGCTCGCGCAGGAAGGCGACGATGTGCGCTGGCGCGCCGTCGGCCACGGC
>Ga0099827_10002123_pt1 | contig 10813 bp, 10 predicted proteins | sample CZO8metaG_FD_79339 | JGI IMG/M metagenome (GOLD analysis project Ga0099827, IMG submission 79339) | Vadose zone soil microbial communities from the Eel River Critical Zone Observatory, Northern California, USA - CZOApr15con1.8 metaG | ecosystem: Environmental > Terrestrial > Soil > Vadose zone ...
CACAGTGACCCGCCGAAGCAAGTCCCGCCTAGCACTGAGCCTCTAATTCCTTAGGGCAATTGGAGGCGCCGCCCGGATTTGAACCGGGGGTGGAGGTTTTGCAGACCTCTGCCTTACCTCTTGGCGACGGCGCCTCAAAATGGCTCGCGGGCCGCAAAGGCCCGCGCTGCATCGGTGAAAAGAGTGGAGCGGGAAACGGGATTCGAACCCGCGACTTCGACCTTGGCAAGGTCGCACTCTACCACTGAGTTATTCCCGCCCGAACCTTCAACGTACCATCACAACCGCACGGAACGCAAGACCTTGGCGGCTTCCTCGGGCGACGTCGGGTTGATATAGAAGCCCGTTCCCCACTCAAACCCCGCCACGCGCGTCAGCTTCGGCATGATCTCCACATGCCAGTGAAACACGTCCGTGACGTCCTCCGTGAACGGCGCCGTGTGCACCACGAGGTTGAACGGCGGCGACTCGAGCGCGCGGTCCAGCCGCTGCAACACCGCCTTCAGCAGCCGCGCCAGGCTCTCGGACTCGTGCCGGGGCGCCTCCTCGAACCGCGCGCCGTGACGTTTCGGCAGCAGCCACGTCTCGAACGCAAATCGTGGCGCGTACGGCGCCAGCGCGATGACGTCGGCGTTCTCCGCGATCAGCCGCCGGCCGTCCTTCACCTCCTGCTGGATGATGTCGCAGAAGACGCAGCGCTCTTTGACCTCGAAGTGGCGCCGCGCGCCGTCGATTTCCTCGCGCAGGAAGTCCGGCACCACCGGCAGCGCGATGAGCTGCGAATGCGGATGGTCCAGCGTCGCGCCCGCGGCGTAGCCGTGATTCTTGAACACGAGAATGTGCCGCAACCGGAAATCCTTCTTGAGATCGAGGATCCGCTCGCGATAAGCCCACAGCACCCGCTCGATCTCAGGCTCGGACATCGCCGCCAGCGGGCGATCGTGATCGGGCGTCTCGATGATCACCTCGTGCGCGCCGATCCCGTTCATGCGGTCGAACATCCCCTCGCCTTCCCGATCGAGCGTGCCTTCCACCTGCAGCGCCGGAAACTTGTTGGGCACGACCCGCAGGTCCCACCCCGGCGCGTTCGCCCCGCTGCCGTTCTGCCGGTACGACAGCACCTCGGGCGGCGTCATCGACTCGCGGCCGGGACAAAACGGGCAGTGCTCGCGTCCGAGCGAGGCGGCGCGCTCCAGGCGGAAGTCATTGGGCCGCTTCTGCCGGTCGGTCGAGATAATCACCCACCGGCCGGTGATCGGATCTTTGCGTAATTCAGGCATCGAATGCGTTCTGGAAAACCTCGATCTCGGCTCGACCCGAGTCGAAATGAATCGAGACGACGTCGAACCGGCAGGCGCAGCCGGACAGATGATGTCGCGTCATGTAGTCCACCGCCAGCTGCGCGATCCGGTGCTGCTTGAGCCGTGTGACCGCCTCGGCCGCCTCGCCAAAGGCGCGGCCATCACGCGCCTTGACCTCGATGAAGACCAGCGTCGGGCCGTCGCGCGCGATGATATCCAATTCACCACCGCGGCGGCGATAGCGCCTGGCAAGGATTGCGTACCCGCGGCGCTCCAGCTCCCCGCAGGCGAGATCTTCGCCGGTTTTGCCGAGGATCTGCCTGGCGCGTGACATCCTGCCGCAGGCCCAGCAACACCCGCGCCAGGTCCGCGCTCACCACCCACAAGGCAGGGCCCGCGGGGCGGCGCTGGTCGCAACCCGCGCAAGGCCCGTCGGAGGAAACGACGTGTAACCGCGCCGAACGCAGAAAAGCAGAGAAAAGCCTGCCCTCCGACTCCACCCGCTGTGCGGTTCATCGTCGCGTTTTTTCGACCTCCGTGACCGCCTCGTCGAAGATCTTCACGGCTGTCTCCGCCTGCGCGCGCGTGAGCACGAGCGGCGGCGAGAAACGGATCGCGTTCTTCCCGGCGCCGAGCAGCAGCAGGCCGCGCGCGAATGCGGCGCTGACCACGGCGTCGCGCTCCTCGATCGCGCGTTCCTTGGTCTGCCGGTCGCGCACCAGCTCCACGCCGACCATCAGCCCGCGGCCGCGCACGTCGCCAATCAGCGGATGCTTCGCCGCGATCGCCGTCAACCCGCTCATCAGATGACCGCCGACGTCTGCGGCGTTGGCCACAAGCTGGTCGCGCAACAGCGCGATCGTGGCCAGCGCCGCGGCGCACGACACCGGATTGCCGCCGAACGTGCTCGCGTGCGCGCCCGGCGGCCATGCCATCAGCCCCGCGCGCGCCACCGCAACGCCGAGCGGCAGCCCCGACGCAATCCCCTTCGCGATCGACATCATGTCCGGCTCGACCCCGGTGAACTCGATCGCGAACATCTTCCCGGACCGACCCATGCCGGACTGCACCTCGTCCACCACCAGCAGGATCCCGTGCTTCATCGTCAGCTCGCGCAGCCGCTGGAGGAATTCGTCGGGCGCGACGATGTAGCCGCCCTCGCCCTGAATGGGCTCGACGACGATCGCGGCCACTTCGTCGGGCGAGACCAGATGCGTGAGCAGCTGATGCTCGATGTAGTCGATGCACGCCGCCGCGCAGCTCTCCGCGGTCGCGCCCAGCGGGGGCCGGTAACGGTCCGGATACGGCGCGTGATAGACGCCCGCCATCATCGGCCCGAACCCGCGGCGCTGGATCGCCTTGCTCGCCGTCAGCGAGAGCGCGCCCATGCTGCGGCCGTGGAACCCGCCGAGAAACGCGATGAGGTTCTGCCGGCCGGTCGCGTAGCGCGACAGCTTGAGGCACGCCTCCATCGCTTCGGTCCCGGAGTTGCCGAAAAACGAGCGCACGCCGCCATGAATCGGGGCGATCGCCGCGAGCGCCTCGGCGAGCCGCACCTGCGGCTCGTAGTAGAAATCGGTCCCCGACATGTGCAGGAACTTCTGCGCCTGATCCGTGATGGCGCGCACGACGTCGGGGTGCGAGTGGCCGGTCGAGTTGACCGCGATGCCGGCGGCGCAGTCCAGGAACACGTTGCCGTCGACGTCCTCCACCATCGCGCCCGATCCGCGTTCGATGACCAGCGGATACCCGCGGGTGTACGACGGCGAGACAACGATGTTGTCGCGATCGATGAGGGCTTTCGCTTTGGGGCCTGGCAGCGGGGTCTTGATCTGCGGCGTGTTGGTCATGGTGATGAGGCGGTCACGTCCCTACTTCCGTTTCCACCGGGTGGCGCCGGCGCCGTCTTCGAGAAGCACACCGCGTGCCGCGAGATCGCCCCGGATGCGATCGGCCGCCGCGAAGTCGCGGCGTCGCCTGGCAGCGTGCCGAGCCTCGATCAGCCGGTCGATTTCCTCGACCGGCACGGGCGGCTGGTCGTCTTCCGCCCGCCGGAGGCTCAGTACGCCGAGCACGCGATCGAACTCGTCGAACGCCGCCCGGATCCCCGGCACGTCGCGCGTCCCGAGCTGCCCCGCGTCGATCGCGGAATTCAGCGCGCGCACCAGCTCGAAGATCGCGCCGAGCGCCGCGGCCGTGTTCAGGTCGTCCTGCATCGCCTCGGAGAATTCCTTGCGCGCCTGCTCGACGCGCGCCGCCACCTCGGCGTGGGCATCCTCACGCGTGACCGTGTTCAGCCGGACGAGAAAATCGGTGAGCCGGCGCAGCGCTTCCTCCGCCTGCCCGAGGCTCGCCCACGTGAAATTGAGCTGCTTGCGATAGTGCGCCGACAGCAGCAGATAGCGCACCGCCGACGGCCGGTAGCCGTGCGCCACCACGTCGGGAATCGTGTACGTGTTGCCGAGCGACTTCGACATCTTCTGTTCGTCGACGATCAAGTACTCGACGTGTACCCAGAAGCGTGAGAATGGCTTGCCGGTCGCCCCTTCGCTCTGCGCGATCTCGTTCTCGTGGTGCGGGAAAATGAGATCGACGCCGCCGGCGTGAATGTCGATGGGCGGGTCGCCCAGCAGCCGCAGCGCCATCGCCGAGCACTCGAGATGCCATCCGGGACGTCCCGGCGGATCGACCAGGTCCCACGTCGGCTCGTCCGGCTTGGCCGCTTTCCAGAGGACGAAATCGCGCGCGTCCTCCTTCGCGTAGGTGTCGGCATCGACGCGCGCGCCGGGCTTCATGCCGTCGTGATCCAGATGCGCCAGGCGCCCGTAGGCGGGCATCGTCGAAATCTTGAAGTAGATCGAGCCGTCGCTGACGTAGGTGTGCCCGTTCTTCTCGAGCGCGCGGATCAGGTCGGCCATCGCCAGCAGGTTGGCCTCGTCGGTGGCGCGCGGCGTTTCCTCCACCTGCTCGAGGCCGAGCGCGCGCGCGTCCTCGCGGAACATCGCGATGTACTGGTCGGTGTAGGCGCGCAGGTTCACGCCCGCCTTCTGCGCGCCGAGGATCGTCCGGTCGTCGACGTCGGTGAAGTTCATCACCTGCCTCACGTCATAGCCGAGGAGGTACTTCAACGTCCGGCGGAGCACGTCGACGCAGATGAACGTGCGGAAGTTGCCGATGTGGCCGCGGGCGTATACCGTCAGGCCGCACGTGTACATGCGGACGGTGTGGCCCGCACCCGGCTCGAACAGCTCCTCGCTGCGTGTCAGCGTGTTGTAGAGGTGCATTATGGGAGAAGGCGGGTCGTCCGCCATTCGGTCGCGCCCGCGCGCGCCACGACGATCTGCAGCTCCCCGGCGTGCGCGACGAACCGGACGTCACACCGCCGCTGGCCGCGGGGGGCCCCATTGGCGAGCGCGCCGCGCAAGGCGTCGGTGAGCTCTGCGATTGCCGGCGGGGCGAAGCCCACGTGGCCGAGCACGGTGGCCACGAGCTGGCCGATCATGCGGTCGCCCTCCGGATCGGAGGACATTTCGAGCGCGAAGACGAACTCGTGATCGGACAACGGCAGAATTCTACAGTGAAAGCCGGCCGAACAGCACACGCGCGCGCTGGCAGTCGGCGTTGATCTGGGTGCGCAGCTGCTCCAGCGACTCGAACGCCCGCTCGTCACGCAGGCGCTGGACGAAGCCGACGCGGATCGACTGGCCGTAGAGATCCCGATCGAGGTTGAAAATGTGCGTCTCGACCACGGTGCGCCCCGACGCGTCCACGGTGGGACGCGTGCCCACATTGGTCACCGACGCGTGCACTACTTCGTTGATCCGCGTGGTCGTGGCGTACACACCGTGCGGCGGCAGCAGCTCGTTCTCGCTGCACAGATTGGCGGTGGGAAATCCGAGCGTGCGGCCGCGCTGATCGCCACGCATCACGCTGCCATCGAGGCAGTACTGGTGCCCGAGCAGCGCGCCCGCTTCGTCGACACGCCCTTCGCTGACCAGCCGGCGGATGCGCGTGCTGCTGACGACGAAGTCCTTGTAGCGGACCGGATCGATTTTCTCGGCCTTGAAGCCGTAGCGGCTGCCGAGCAGGCGCAGGATCGAGAAGTTGCCCGAGCGGTCCCGGCCGAAGAGAAAGTTCGCGCCGACCCAGACCTCGGCCACGTGCAGCCAGTCCACGAGCACGGTGCGCACGAACATTTCGGGATCCCAGCGCGACAGGTCGGGGGTGAAGCGCACGATGGCGGCGCCCTGCACGCCGGCGTCGGCGATGGCCTCGAGCTTCTGCGCTTTGGTCATCAACAGCGGCGGCGCCTTGTCGGGCCGCACGACGCGGGGCGGATGCGGGTCGAACGTCATGACGACGGAGGTGGCGCCGCGCTCGCCGGCGACGCGCCCGACGCGATCGAGGATCTTCCGGTGGCCGCGGTGCACGCCGTCGAAGTTGCCCAGCGCCAGGACGGGATGGAGCCACCGCGACGGGCGCGGATCCTCGGGAAAGTGGATGACGTCCATGCTCACGCGCTGCGCGGCTCAACACTGTGGACACAAAGGACACACAGGACACAACGGCCAAGACCTCTCTTTCCACTGTGTCCTTGGTGGCCATGGTGTTGAACAGACATCAGTCAATCTCCAAGACCAAGCCATCATAAGCCAACTCCACCCCGGCGGGCAGTTGCGCGCAGGTCTCGGCGTGTGGGAGATCGTGGCAGATGTGCGTGAAGTACGCGCGCTCGACGCCGAGGCGCACGGAAACCGCGATCGCTTCGTCGACGCTGAAATGCGTCGAGTGGGGGCGGCGGCGCAGCGCGTCGAGGATGAGCGTCCGCACACCCTGCAACAGCGGCCACGACTCGTCAGGAATGCGATTGCAGTCGGTCAGGTACGCGAAGGATCCAATGCGGAAGCCCAGCACCGGCCAGCGTCCGTGGAGCAGCGGCACCGGCACCACCTCGACGCCGCCGAGTGAGAAGGCGCCCGCGATCCGGAAGATCGAGAGCTGCGGTACGCCGCCCCCCTTCTGCTTCGGCGCCTCGAAGACGTACGAGAACATGCGACGCAGGTTCTCGAGCGTCTCGGCGTCCGCGTAACACGGGATCGTCGCCTGCTGCATCTGGTTGTACCGGCGCACATCGTCGACCCCGAAGATGTGGTCGGCGTGGCTGTGCGTGAAGAGGATCGCATCCACGCGGCGGACGTCGTTCGCCAGCGCCTGCATGCGAAGATCGGTCGACGTATCGACGAGAATCGAGCGAACCGCGGCGGCGAACGGCGGACGCTGTGAACCCGGCGCGATCTCGATCAGGATCGACGGGCGCGTGCGGCGATCGCGTGGATCGGATGAGCGGCACACCGCGCAGTCGCAGCCGATCGCCGGCACGCCGTGGGAGGTGCCGCTGCCCAGAACAGTGACTCGGAGCGACGGCTGAGGGCTAATGGGTGATGGCAAGGGTTGATGGCCGGTGGCAAACGGGTGGACGGCCGATGGCTTCTACGGTTCGATGATGCGCTTGGCACCGCCGGTGGCCTCGACAAACCGCGTGCGCAGCTCGTAAAGGACCTGCTCGAGCACCTCGCGCTCTTCGGCGGTCAGGTTGCCGCGGGTCTTCTGTGCCAGCAGCGACAGAATCTCGATCATCTGCGCGGCGCCGTCGAGATTCGGCTGGCCGCGCTCGCCCGATACCGGATCGGGGAGATCCCCGAAATGGATCGCCGCGGTGCTCGCGAGCGAGAGCACGAAGGCGGTGAAGGACAGTGATTCGGGCATTGAGTAATCGGGGAATCGGGTAATCTGATAATCGATCACAGATTACCAGATTACTCAGTCACCAAATGCGAGACCCCCACGCTGCGCAAGCCTTCACCCGCCTCGTCGAGATCGTCGCGGCCCTGTGCGCGCCGGACGGCTGTCCCTGGGACCGCGAGCAGACCATCGACACGCTGAAGCCGTTCGTTCTCGAGGAAACCTATGAGGTGCTCGAGGCGATCGATCGGCACGATCACCCGGCGCTCTGCGAGGAGCTCGGGGATTTCATTTTCGAGGCGGTCTTTGTCGCCCAGCTCGAAGCCGCCGCGGGTCATTTCACGGTCGCCGATTCGCTCGAGAGCATTGCCGACAAGCTGGTACGGCGCCACCCGCACATCTTCGCGCGCGACGCGGGGGAAGCGCCGCTAACCACGCCGGGGCAGGTGCGAGCGCGGTGGGAGGAAATCAAGGCGCAGGAGCGCGGCGCGAGCCCCAAGCCGAAGACGCTGTTGGGCGGGATCGCGCCGGCGCTACCCGCCCTGTTGCGCACGTACCACATCGGCGTCCGCGCGGCGTCGGTCGGCTTCGACTGGACCGGCGCCGGCGACATCGTCGAGAAAATTCAGGAGGAGGTCGACGAGCTGCGGGACGTCGTCGCCACCGAAGTACCGATCGACCAGGCGCGGGCGGAAGAAGAAATGGGCGACCTGCTGTTTGCGATCGCGAACCTGTCTCGGAAGCTGGGGATCGAGCCGGAGACTGCGCTGCGGAAAGCGAACGAGAAGTTCACGCGTCGCTTCGGGACCCTGGAGCGCGCGGTCGCCGACTCGGGGCGAGCGATGAAAGACACGACGCTCGAGGAGCTGGAAGCAGAGTGGCAACGGGCTAAGTCACAACGGCACACTGAGTAGCGATCTGCCGGGACCACGAAGGCTCGAAGGCGCACGAGAGCACGAAACGCACGAAATAAGGCACGAAATACACGAAAAGAAGCTAATCACAAGACCTTTCGGCTCATTCCGTCCTGCAAGACCGCCGGATGCCACATGACGCTCGGCCGCGACCACGAAGGCTCGAAGAACACGAAGACACACGAAGAAGAAGAGAAGACAGGGATCACAACACCTTTCTCTTCAACCCATCTTGCAGAACAGCCACATTGAAGTTCATCAACAGTCCAACGCGAAGGTGCGACACGCGCAGGTAGTTCAACAGCTGCGCATGATGCAGCGGCGCCAGCTGTTCCACGGATTTGATCTCCAGGACGATGTGGCCAGCGACCACGAAATCCAGTCGTTGCTCGCAAAGCAGCTCGCCACGATAGATGACCGGGAATGTCTTCTCGCGTTCGAAGGCGATTCCCGCTGCCGTGAGCTCCAAACAGATGGCACGTGCATAGATGCTTTCGAGCAGACCTGGCCCGGGCTCGCGATGTACCTCGATGCAGCAGCCGATCGTGTCATGCACGAGCGCTTCAAGATCGTCGGACAGCGGCGTTGGAATTCGAAGCATTGGATCAACCTTTCTCTTCGTGCTCTTCGTTCGCCTTCGTGGCTTCGTGGTTGCATTTAGTGGATCGCGAGTCTTCGACCGCTGAACGTGTGCACGGCGAGCGAGTAGCCGTCGCTGTCGACGGTCACCGCGCCATCCTGGTCGGTCCGAAACACTTCGGCGCCGACTTCTCGGTATCGATCCAGCACCTCCGGCACCGGATGACCGAAATGATTGCTGCCTCCGGCACTGACGACGGCGACCTGCGGGCGAAGAGCGTTCACGAACTCGCGGGTGCTCGACGTCAGGCTGCCGTGGTGGGGAATCTTCACGACACGCAGGCGCGCGGGCGGGATGGCAGGGCCCAGACGGCGCTCCACGGCTCTGCCGATGTCACCGGGGAGCAGCACCGACACGTCGCGCCACCGCAGCTCGAGGACGATCGAGTCGTCGTTGCGAACCTTCTGCCGCTCCCAGTCGGCAACGGCCGGATGACGAGCGATGACGTCGACCTCGTCAATCCGCGCGCGGTCGCCCGCATGGACGTTCGCCCAGCGCGCGCCGCGTTCCTGCGCCGCGAGCCGCAGCGCCATCAGCGGCTCGAACCGCGGCACCGGTATCCCTTCCCACACCTCGCGCGGCCGGAACTCGCGCAGGATCGAGCCGGCGCCGCCGATGTGGTCGGGATCGCCATGCGTCAGCGCCACATGATCGAGCCTACGGAACCCGGCGCCACGGACGACCGGGGCGACAACGCGATCGCCGATGTCGAAGGCGGACGCGGCGGAAAGTCCGCCGGCGTCCACGAGCAACGTCGAGCCGCGCGGGAAGACGACGAAGCTCGAGTCGCCCTGGCCGACATCGATGAAGGTGACGTGCAGCAAGCCGTCGCCGCGCGCCGCGACGAGCCTTCGCGGATCGACGAGGATCCAGAGAGCGGCAGCCACCGTGAGCGCAACGCCCGCGCGTCGGATCGCTCGGCTGCGGCGCCACCCCATCCACGACAGCGTCAACGCGCCGTAGTAGACGAACACGACGATCGCCGGCGGCGGCGCCAGGCGGCAGATCAGCGCGGGCGCGAATCGCACGAGGTCGGCCGACCGCACCAGCCCGGCGGCACCCAGATGCGCAATCGCTCCCGCGATCGCAGCGCCCGGCCGGGAGACCATCGCTAGCGGTACGACCGCCATGCCGGCGATCTGCGCGACGCCCATCAGGGGAATCGCCAGAAAGTTGAGGGCCAGGCCCGCGAACGTCACGCGCGAGAACGCCAGCGCCCCGACGGGAAACAACACCGCTTCCGCGGCCGCGGAAGCGGCGAACATCGCCAATAGCAGCCGACCGATCACGACGATCGACGCAGAGACCGGGGAGGCCGCAAGGTCATTCCTAGTCTCTGCGCTCTGAGCGTGCTCTCCGCTCGTCGTGGTGACAGCCGGCACGACGACGAGAATCGCGAGCGTGGCGCCGAACGTGAGCAGGAACGCGGCGTCGGTGACCGCGAGCGGATCGGTCGCCACGAGGATCGCCGCGACGAGCGCCAGCGTGTTGAGCGGCCGGCTCCGGTGATCGACCGCGCGAGCGCCGAAATACGCGACGGCCATCAGCGTGGCGCGATCGACGGACGCGCCGTCGCCGACAAACCGCGCGTACGCGAGCAATGCGGCGATCGACGAGATCATCGCGGTCCGCCCCAGCCAGCCGGCGAGGCGGAACGCGCCGAGCAGGAGCCCCGCCAGGATGGCAATGTTCCCGCCCGAGATCGCGATGACGTGATACGTCCCCGCCTCCTGGAGCCGGCGCTGCACGCCCTCATCGAGGCCGGCCCGATCGCCGATCACGATGGCGGCGACGATCGCGCCCGACTGCGCGCTCCACCGGCCCACGGCGTCCCGGATGGCGCGGCGGGCGAACGCGCGCGCGGCCCCCATCGCTTCGTCGAATGCCGCCGCCCGCGCGAGCACTTCGACGAGGGCGCCGCTCTTCACGGTGCCGACCAGCGCCGTGCCGCGCCGCGCGAGCGCGCGTTCATGATCAGGGACGCCGGGATCGAGGTACCGCGAGGGCCGGCGGAGCTGGACCGGCAGGCGAACACGCCGACCGGTGCGCCACGCGCCGCTGCGCTCGGCGGCGAGCCTGCCAACCACGGTCACGATGATGCCGCCGGAGATCGGCGACCCTAAAAGGGTCGCCCTACGTACGGTCCTATCCCGCCCTTCCCGCCCTTCCCGCCCGTCCGGCCCGTCCCGCCGTGGCTGCCCTACCTGCCCTACCTG
>Ga0099827_10002127_pt1 | contig 10807 bp, 10 predicted proteins | sample CZO8metaG_FD_79339 | JGI IMG/M metagenome (GOLD analysis project Ga0099827, IMG submission 79339) | Vadose zone soil microbial communities from the Eel River Critical Zone Observatory, Northern California, USA - CZOApr15con1.8 metaG | ecosystem: Environmental > Terrestrial > Soil > Vadose zone ...
CAACGGTCTGGCAGCCGGCAGCACGCATGCGATCTCCGCCTCCACCGAAAAACTCCAGCGACGGATCGTGCCGGCGCAGGGCCTCCATGAGCAGCGCGCCGTACATTTCGCCGGAGGCCTCCCCAGCGGAGATGAGAATTCGCACGGAGGACATTGTAAAGGGGGCAACCGTTCCGGGGATGACTTGCCGGCCATTGCCGAGCCTAGTCGTCGGCGCCGGCCGTGACCTGAGAGTTGCTTCCGACCGGAATCTCCTGGTCTTTGTACTGCAGTTGATAGAGCTTGTAGTAAATACCGTGCTGGGCCAGCAATTGCTGGTGGGTGCCCATTTCGCGCACCTGGCCTTTGTGCATGACGATGATCTTATCAGCGCGCTGGATGGTGGAAAGCCGGTGAGCGATGACCACTGACGTGCGGCCCTCGACCATGCGATTGAGCGCATCGCGTACGCGAACCTCGGTTTCGGTGTCCACGCTCGATGTGGCTTCATCCAGAATGAGGATTTTCGGATCGTGAGCCAGCGCACGCGCAAATGAGATTAGTTGCTTCTGGCCGGTGGATAGCGTCGAACCGCGCTCGCGGACCTCTTCTTTGAACCCCTGGGGAAGAGCTCGGATGAAGTCGGCAAGGTTGACATCCTCGGCAGCCTTTTCGATGTCTGCGTGCGTAATCCACTCAGTGCCCAGGCGGATGTTGCCTTCGACCGTCCCCGTAAACAAGAATGGATCCTGCAACACCACGCCAAAGCGGCGACGGAGTTCGGCAAGGTCCATTTCCTTCACATCCACGCCGTCAATTCGGACCGCGCCTTTTTGCACGTCGTAGAAGCGCAGCAGCAGTGAAATGATCGTGGTTTTGCCGGCGCCAGTGTGGCCGACGATGGCCACGGTTTCGCCGGGTTCGATAGTGCAAGAAACGTCGCGGAGAATCCAGTCGGGCTCGGTGTCCTGAACCGCCGAGCGTTGCTCGGTCGGTACGGGTCGGCGAGCAGTCCCCCCCTGGCCATTGCCGGGGTTCTTGCCCGAGTCTCCGCCGCCGACGGGCACAGTGCGGTACGCGAACCAGACGTGATCAAACTCGATCCGCCCCGGCCCGCTTGGCCTCTTGGTAATCGCGGGCGAAGTGATCTCCGCTGGAGTGTCCAGCAACTTGAACACGCGCTCGCTGGCCGCCATCGCCGACTGCAGAATGTTGTACTTCTCACTGAAGTCTTGGATGGGCCGGAAGAAGCGCTGCGCGTACTGAATGAAAGCGGTGAGAACCCCGATGCTCACAACCGTGCGAACAACGTGGAATGAAACGAGGTTCTGTCGCGTGAACTCCGCCGTGACGCTGCTTACAGTCAGGCCATGAATAATGTCATTTCCGCCAAACCAGATCACGCAGGCGATGGCAATCGACGACAGAATTTCCACCACCGGGTAGTAGACGGCGTGCGCCATGATCGCGTCCTTGAAAGCTTCCATATGGACGGCGTTCACGTCGGAAAATTTGTCGAAGGCACGCTCCTCGCGGTTAAACAGCTGCAACACAACCATGCCGCTGACATGCTCCTGCATGTGGGCGTTGATGCGGGCGATGGCGGTACGAATGCGGCGGTAGGAGTCGCGCACCTTGTCGCGAAAAATCTTAGTGGCGATGGCGATCAAGGGTAAAACGGCCAACGTAATTAGCGCCAGCTTCCAGTTCATGCACAGCATGATGGCGGTGATGCCGGCCAGCACAAACACGTCTTCGAAGATGGACACTACGCCGGAGGTGAACATCTCGTTCAACGCATCCACGTCCGACGTGACGCGTGTGACCAGGCGGCCGACGGGGTTCTTATCGTAGAAGCCGATGTGCATATGCTGTAGGTGCCGGAAGATCTGTTTGCGTAGATCGAACATCACCATCTGGCCTGCCCACTGCATGAAATATGTCTGCAAGTAGTCGAGCAGAAAGCTGAACACAATCAGCCCGACGTACATGGCCGCGATTTCCGCAATTCCAACATACGGGTTACTGCTGAGCAAGGAGTCGAAGGGTGTGCGCCTGGGCACCGGCACCAGATACCGGTCAATCTCGATGGCCACGAGATAGGGACCCAAAACGTCGGCTACGGCCTTGAAAAGAATGGAAACCAGCGAAATGCCCACCGGCCACTTGTACGGACGCAAATACTGGAGCAGCCGCTTCATCAGGCGGCTGTCATAGGCTTTACCTAATACTTCCTCTTCTTGGGCCATCGGGTATCAGCTAAAGATACCCTAAATAGATGGAGAATGAAGCCGTCAGGATGGAAAAGCTTTGGGGCGCAAGCAAACCAGGTATGCCGGATGTCCTCGTCCGGCGGGCGAGCGCATGCTCACCCGTTCTTGCTTGCCTGTCTACCTACGCGATCTTCCTCAGCACCAACGCCGAATTCTTCGATCCGAACCCAACGCAATTGCAAATCGCATGTTCGATTTGGGCTCTGCGGCCGATATCGGGAACGTAATCCAGATCGCATTCGGGATCAGGATGTTCGAGATTGATAGTGGGTGGAATCTTGCCGTGCTCCATTGCGATGAGCGTGGCCGCCAGACTGGCAGAGCCGCAGGCTCCCTGGGCGTGTCCGATCTGCGATTTCAACCCGGACATGGCAATTTTTCGCGCCTGCCCACCGAGGGCGAGTTTGAGCGCGCGGGTTTCCACCCGATCATTCATCTCCGTGGAAGTACCGTGCAGATTCACGTACTGGATGTCCTCCGGCTGAAGGCCAGCTTCTTCGAGAGCGAGTGTGATCGCACGGGCTGGCTCTTCCGGCGATTCGCTCATGCGCACCCGGTGAAAAGCTTCGCAGGTGGAACCGTACCCCGCGATCTCAGAGTAAATGTGAGCGCCGCGTGCGCGCGCGTGATCGTAGTCCTCGAGAATAAACATCCACGAGCCCTCGGCCATGACGAAGCCGTCCCGGTCGGCGGAAAACGGTCGCGATGCACTCTCAGGCGCATGATTCCAGGACTGCGTCAATGCGCGTAACAACGAATATCCCTTGATGATTCCCGGCGTGATCGGCGAATCCACTCCTCCAACCAAGAACATAGGCAGCACGCCTGCCTGAATGTGCTGGTAGGCATAACCGATAGCATCAGTGGAAGAAGTGCAGCCAGCCGTCACCACATGGCTGTAGCCGCGAAATCCAAAACGCATGCTGATCTCGCTGGGAATCGTGCCCATCGTGCCGCTGGGAATGCAGAACAGGCTCACCTGCTTGACGTGCCCACTATGCCAGAGGCGGTATTGCTCCTCGGAAAATTCCTGCGCCCCGCCGCCCGTACCCAGGATCACGCCAATCTCACGCTTTTCATCCATGGACATGGCCGCAGGATCGAGGCTGGCGTCTTTGATCGCTTCCGTCGAGGCGGCAACCGCCAGCGGCACGACACGGGAAACATGCTTGCGTTCACGGGCGTCCACCCAGGCGAGTTCGTCAAACTCGGGAATCTCGCCGGCAATGTGTACGGGCAAGGAAGACGGATCGAAACGGGAGATGCGCTTCACCCCCGATTTCCCGGCGAGCACAGCGAGACAAAAGGCCTCTTTGCCGATGCCATTGGGGCTAACCACCCCTAGTCCGGTGATGACGACCCGAGGAACCATGCTTTCTTTAAACAATCTGGATCTGCTTCTTCCCCACAAACTCTAGTTCTACGAACCGGGCTGAGATGTCTTCCCGACTGTCCACGTTACCCGAAGTGGGATAATTAGTCACGATGCCTCTCGGCCTTTACATCTCGGTCCCGTTCTGCCGTAGCAAATGCAGCTACTGCAACTTTGCTTCGGACGTCTTTTCCCGCGCCGTGTTCGAGCGCTACGTCGAACGCGTAGCTTACGACATTAACCACGCCAGCGAAACCGCGGAGCAAATGGGTGGCGGTTTCGAGCCCACGCTGGACTCCATCTTTCTCGGCGGCGGCACCCCTACGATACTGGATATAACCCAGCTGGAGCGGTTATTTGTCACGATTTCGCAAAAGTTTCTGGTCGAGGGCGATGCCGAAGTCACCGTCGAATGCGCCCCCGGCACGTTGACCGCGGCGATGCTCGCCACGCTCCGCCGTTGCGGAGTAAATCGAGTGAGCCTGGGTGTACAGTCGTTTGTGGATGCGGAAGTAGCCTCTGTCGGACGTCTCCACCAGCGTGCGACCGTGCTCGATGATATTGCGCGCCTCCGCGCCGCCGGAATCGCAAACATCAACATTGATCTGATTGCCGGGCTACCCCACCAGACCGCCCAGAGTTGGGAATTCTCCCTCGCCGAGGCGATCGCTTCCGGCGCGCCTCACGTCAGCGTATACATGTTGGAAGTGGACGACAACTCCCGGCTGGGCCGCGAACTGATGGCGGGCGGTTCAAGATATCATGCCCATTTTGTTCCCGACGAAGAGCGGACGGCGGATATGTACGAGTTCGGCTGCGAAAGTCTGAACGCGGTGGGTGTGCGCCAGTACGAGATATCAAATTTCGCGCGGGGCGGACACGAATCCCGTCACAATCTCAAGTACTGGACGCGCCAGCCGTATCTGGGCTTTGGAGTGGATGCGCACTCGATGCTGATTCGCTCCGGACAAACAAGCGAAGCCGTGCGGTTCTCCTCGCCGGACTTGCTCGAAGAGCACATCTCTGGCCAGCCGCTCAAGAAAACGCCCGTTTCGGCGCAGGCCGCGCTGGAGGAGACTTTTTTTCTGGGATTGCGCCTGACCAAAGGCGTGGACCTGAAAATCGCCGCGTCCGAGTTCGGCGATTCGGCGGTCCGCACTTTCTCAGACTCCATTTCACAATGTACGCAATTGGGCCTGCTCGAACACGAGGGCGATGTGATCCGGCTGACCCCACGCGGACGGCTGCTGTCGAACGAAGTATTTGAGAGATTTATTTTCGCCCCGGACAGTGCCAGATGAGCGCCTGGGAAGCAGGTCCCTCGCTCAGATCCTTGACTGCGCTCGGGGTTACCGCAGCAGGAGACGTTGCAAGCAACGTCTCCCCGGCCTTCCCGACCTGCTCCTTTCTGTAGAGACGCACCTTGCGGCATCCTCGCGCCCCTCCTCCGCTTCTGTGCCCGCGGGTCGGTTGGTTTCACTCCTGCGAAACGTAGCCGACCCCATGCAGGAGCGGTTCTCCGCCCAGCGCATACGCTACCTTCCGGCAGTAACTTTTCCTGCCGAAATTGCTGTGTTCTAATCCAAAGTGTTCTGCGGGCGGAAACGGCAGGCGAAACGGAGACGGCATCTTGGATTTCCAACTCAACGAAGAACAACTGCAACTGAAGAAAAGTGTGCGCGAATTTGCCGAGCGCGAAATCGCGCCTAACGTCATGAAGTGGGACGAGGCCGGTGTTTTTCCGCTGGCTACGGTTAAGGAACTGGGCCAGCTCGGTCTGCTGGGGATTGTTTTTCCGCACGAATATGGCGGCGCTGGCATGGGCTACGTTGAGTACGTAACGGCTATCGAAGAACTCTCGCGGGTCGACGGTTCGGTGGGCATTATCGTGGCGGCACACACGTCGCTGTGCTCGAACCATATTTTTCTTGCCGGCAACGAAGCGCAGAAGAAGAAATACCTCACCCCGCTGGCCTCGGGTGAGTATATCGGCGCCTGGGGCTTGACCGAGCCTTCTTCCGGATCAGACGCGGGCAGTGCGCGCATGACCGCGGTTCGCAAGGGAAACAACTGGGTGCTGAATGGCACCAAGACTTTCTGCACCAATGGCCACTATGCCGATGTTCTGGTGGTGATCGCCGTCACCGATCGCGCAGCTCATACCCACGGGCTCTCCGCTTTCCTCGTGGAGAAGGGAACCAAGGGGTTTCGGCCGGGGAAAAAGGAAAACAAGCTGGGTTTGCGGGCCAGCGACACCGCCGAATTGATCTTTGAAGACTGCTTCATTCCTGCCGAGAACCTGTGCGGCAAGGAAGGCGATGGATTCATCGACGCCATGCAGGTGCTGGACGGGGGCCGCATCTCCATCGCGGCTCTGTCGCTAGGCATGGCGGAAGGCGCCTATGAGGCGGCGCTGAAATATTCCAAGCAGCGCAAGCAATTCGGCAAGGCGATCAGTGACTTTCAGGCCATCCAGTGGAAACTGGCCGACATGGCAACCGAGATCGAAGCCGCGAAGCTGTTGACCTTACGCGCCGCTGCGATGAAAGATGCTGGTATGAAGACGACCTTGGAATCATCCATGGCCAAGCTTTACGCCAGCGAGGTGGCGGTGCGATGCGCCAACGAAGGCGTTCAGATTCACGGCGGGTACGGATTTATCAAAGACTATCCCGCGGAAAAGTTTTATCGCGACGTGAAGCTGTGCACCATCGGCGAAGGGACCAGCGAAATCCAGCGCCTGGTAATTGCCCGGCAGCTGCTGAAGGACTGATCTTCTTCGTTTCCCTTCAAATTGTCATTCTGGGGGAAGCGAAGAACCTTTCTATTCTTCGGCGGAGAAGAAATGCATAGGTCTAAAGCCTGCTCAAGATGACAGCCCGATTGTTTTTCTGATCCCTGCCCTCTGCTTTACACTAAAGTGCTTGAAGCACAACTTCCAATCTCTGATTGACCAGCTCCGCGCCGGCGATGCACGGGCACTGGCTCGTGCCATCAGCACGGTCGAGAACCGCGCGACGGGCTGGTCAGAACTGCTCAAGGCGCTGTTTCCCCACAGCGGACAGGCCCGGATCCTTGGACTGACCGGCCCACCGGGTGCAGGCAAGAGCACGCTTGTCGATCAACTTGCCCGCCACTATCGCAAGCAGAATCACACGGTCGGCATCATCGCGGTGGATCCTACCAGCCCGTACACTGGCGGGGCGATTCTGGGCGACCGCATCCGCATGCAGGAGCATTTTTCTGACCCGGGAATTTACATTCGCAGCATGGCAACCCGCGGCTCGCTGGGCGGACTGGCACGCACCACGGTGGATGTTGCCACGGTGCTCGACGCCGCCGGGCGCGACCTGATCATGATTGAAACCGTGGGAGTCGGGCAGGATGAAGTCGACATCGTTCGCCTGGCGGACATCACGGTAGTGATTCTGGTGCCGGGCATGGGGGACGATGTGCAGAGCATCAAGGCCGGCATCATGGAAATCGCCGACATCTTCGTCATCAACAAGAGCGATCGCGAAGGCGCCGAGCGGGTGGAGCGGGAAATTCGCGCCCTACAGTCGCTAGCTGTGCGCAGCGACAAGTGGACTCCTCCGATTGTGAAGACCGTGGCCAGTGAAGGGGCGGGCATCGCGGACCTGGCAGCAGCCATTCGTGATTACGAGGCTTACCTCGAAAAGGAAAATCTGATCTCGCAAAAGAAGGTTCAGAACTGGCAGGAACGCCTCATCGAGATGTTGCGCGATGCGTTGTTGGAAAAGGCGCGTGAGCAATTGGGCAATGGAGCCGTAGCTGGCTATGCGGCTGAAGTGGCCGAGCATAGGCGCGATCCTTACGAGCTGGTGGAAGAGATTGTGGGCAAGCTGGGAAAGGGCTGAAGCATGGTTTCGTGGAGCGCTGCGCGTCCGGACGGCAGCACCAGCGGGACGTAGCGCCTACACTGGGATGGAGATTCTTTAATGTTCAGCATTGACCATGTTGGCGTAGCCGTAAAATCGCTCGCCGCCGCCAAAAGCGTTTACGAAAAGCTCGGGTTGATCGTCTCCCCGGAAGAAGTTGTGGAAACCGAGCAGGTGCGTGTGGTGATGGTGCCGCTGGGCGAGAGCCGGCTGGAGTTGTTGGAGCCAACCTCGGAAAATTCCGTCATCGCGAAATTCATTGCCAAGCGGGGCGAGGGACTGCACCATGTCTCGCTGCGTGTGCCTAACCTAGAGGCGGCGGTCGAGCGCTTGCAGAAAGACGGTGCGCGGCTGGTTACGGATGAAATTAGGGTGGGTGCGGGCGGGCATCGATATGTCTTCGTCCATCCATCCAGCACGGGAGGCGTCCTGCTGGAGTTGGTGGAGGCAGACTAGCCCCGCCGACCAGACGAACCACAACCATGCTTCTTCTGGCCGCGGACACTTCGAGTAGGCACGGCAGCATCGCGCTGGCGCATTGTGGGCCGGAAGCCGCCTGCGCCGTGATCGAAGTGGTCCCTCTTGACGGAGGAACTTTCTCCGCACGATTGGTCCCCCAGGTTGCAGCCCTGCTCGCGAAACACGGCCTCAATAAACGGGACATCGACGGCTTTGCCGTGGTCGCAGGCCCGGGCTCATTTACCGGGCTGCGCATCGGACTCGCAGCGATCAAAGCGTTGGCGGAGGTTTTGGCCAAGCCCATCTCCGCCGTGTCGTTGCTAGAAGCCATCGCAGTCGCGGGGCACTCACAAGGCAAAGTAATCGCGGTTCTGGATGCGGGTCGAGGTCACGTCTATGCCGGCGAATATGAAGTGAAGGGCGGTGGCGCGCATTTGGTGGGCGAACGACTGCTGACCCGTTCAGAATTGACGCAATCGGCCCTGGGCTCGATCATCGTGACGCCTGATCACAGCCTGGCGGACGCGGTCCGGAACGCTACGTTACAGGTGCAGGTGGAAGAGATTGAGCTTCCGCGCAGCGACGCGATCGCGCACCTCGGATGGCAGAAAATCCTGGCCGGAGAGACAGTCTCACCCGCGGGACTGGAAGGAAACTATATCCGGCGGTCCAGCGAGATCTTTGCGAAGGGCTGTTCTTAGCAGACTGCGATCAGTGCGCAGCTAAGGAAACCAGAAACCGGAGCTAGAAACCGTAAACGTGAAACTGTCCATTCGTCCCGCCGACTCGACCGACCTTCTCGCCATGTTGGCGATTGAGAAGCATGCAGCCACCGCGGCACACTGGTCTATCGAGCAGTATGAGGCGCTGTTCCGCGCTTCGGGCCGAATAGCTCTGATCGTTCAGGAGGAAACCCAGCAGGAAAAAGCCCAGGTTCAGGGATTCATCATCGCCAGAGCTATTGGTGTGGAGTGGGAAATCGAAAACATCGCTCTCGCCGGTCCGGCCCGTCGGCGTGGGCTGGGCACGCGCCTGCTGGGGGAGTTTCTGGATCTGGCGAGAGCGCAAGGTGCGGAGGCGGTCTTTCTGGAAGTGCGCGAGTCGAACCGCGCCGCGCGCGCCTTGTACGAAAAGTGGTCGTTCATGCGAAGTGGGCGGCGCCAGAAATACTACAAAGATCCCGAAGAAGACGCGATTCTGTATCGCCATGGTTTTGCCTGAGTTGCACCACTTAGGGTGCATAGTTGTGCATCATGAAAACTCCTTCACTGAGGGAATTTGGCATTGAAGCGGCCCGAGTCGTGTGTTAGCTTAAGGCCGTATAAACGTTCAGGAGGGTCTACTGGATGACTCCAAAGGACCAGCTCTTGGCTAGCCACGAGGAATTCCGCAAGCTAGCTCAGGAGCACACGCAGTACGCGCAACGTCTCGAATCCCTTACCCTAAAACGCTACCTAACAGAAGACGAAAAGCTGGAAGAAGTGCGACTGAAGAAGCTAAAGCTGCGGCTCAAGGATCAGATGCAATCCATAGAGCGGCAGTTCCGCATGGTCGTGCAGCAGGGCCAGGTCGCGTAAGCACAACCTCCAATGATAGGCGGCGGCGGCCGCTAGCGGTTTGTTACGCTCCGAATGGGACGCTGGTAAGCCCCTTTTTTATTATCATTTAACGTCAAAGAGCGACCGGCCCGCCCCGCCTGCACTATAATTCTCACTACTCCCAATGGTTGCTGACGGCTACTATTACGCGCTGGCGCTGGTTGGCGTTGCCGCGCTCATGGGGTGGCTGGCTGGGCCGCTGTGGAGCCTGCCCGCCTGCCTGCTGGCTGTGTTCTTCCTGTGGTTTTTCCGCGATCCGGAGCGGGCTGTTCCAAAGTTCTCCGGGGCGGTGGTCTCTCCCGCTGACGGCAAAGTTACAGATGTGTCCTCCATTCTGAGGGATGGCGTGCGGCACACCCGGATCAGCATTTTTCTCAGCGTGTTCGATGTGCATGTAAATCGCTCGCCGCTCGCCGGAGTGATCCGCGAAGTTCACTATCAAAAGGGAAAGTATCTGAATGCCATGAACCCGGCGTCAGCCGACCTCAACGAGCAGAATGTGGTCACGGTCGAAGGCGATGGGCAGACAGTAATCTTCAAGCAGATTGCGGGACTGCTGGCGCGCCGGATCGTCTTCAATAAGAAGGTAGGAGATCGGGTGGAACGCGGAGAACGGGTGGGCTTGATCAAATTTGGCTCCCGCGTGGATATCCTGCTGGATGCCTCCGCCACTATGCAGATCAAAGTGGGAGACCGGGTGAGGGGCGGCGCCAGCGTGCTGGCATGCTTGGGCGGTGAGCCGACTCTGAGAGCTGCGGTTGGGGTAGAAGCGACCGGTCAAGGAGCACTTTAATGGTTCCCGAAGTGCCCGAAGTCCAAAAACGGCGCAGCGAAGGCCGCCCTCCGCGACGGCTGAGCAAGGGCATGTACATCCTGCCTTCGCTGTTTACCACCGCCAATATTGCCTTCGGATACTACGCGATTCTGCAGATTACACACGGCAGCGCCGCCGATGCTTGGCATTTTGACAATGCCGCAAAAGCCATCGGGTTTGCCGTACTGTTTGATGGTTTGGACGGCCGCATTGCCCGCATGACGGGAACCAGCAGCGATTTCGGTAGGGAACTGGACTCACTGGCTGATGTCATCACGTTCGGCGTGGCCCCGGCGTTGCTCGCCTGGATGTGGGGATTTCGGCAGTTGCCGACGAACTTGGGCGAGCTGTACAACAAGCTGCTCCAGTTCGGTGCAATTGCCAGCTTCTTGTTCCTGATGGCCGGCGCCAGC
>Ga0099827_10002129_pt1 | contig 10806 bp, 9 predicted proteins | sample CZO8metaG_FD_79339 | JGI IMG/M metagenome (GOLD analysis project Ga0099827, IMG submission 79339) | Vadose zone soil microbial communities from the Eel River Critical Zone Observatory, Northern California, USA - CZOApr15con1.8 metaG | ecosystem: Environmental > Terrestrial > Soil > Vadose zone ...
TGGCGACAACGCTTGGAACGCGCCGCGTACGAGAGCGCGCGCGCCGCGCGTCACTCTCGCTTGGTCGAGCCCGAGCAGCGCTTAGTGGCGCGGCAACTGGCCAAAGACTGGGAAGACAAGCTCGCCGCCCAGCGACAACTGCAAGAGCAGTACGACCGTTTTTTGCACACGCAATCTCAAGCGCTGTCACACACGGAACGCGAAGCCATCGAGCAGCTGGCGCAGAATATTCCAGCGCTGTGGCATGCTCCCACCACGACTGTGGCTGATCGCAAAGAGATGATACGGCAAATCATTCAGCGGGTCATTGTGCAGGCTGACGGGGCAAGCGAAGGTCTGCACATCACCATCGAGTGGGTCGGAGGCGGTACAACCGTGGGCATCACGACCCGCCCCATGCAACATACGGAGCACTTGCGCTATTCCCCTCTGCTCTGTGAGCGTATCCGGCAACTGGCAGCAGAAGGCTCCAGTACGGTCACGATCACGGCGTGTCTCGCGCACGAGGGCTTCCGTTCTCCACAACAGGATCGCGCCTTGAACCGACAAACTGTGATTGCATTGATGCGGCACCTTGCTCTGCGCCAACCGAACCGACCGCCACGCCCTCGGCTGGGTCCACATGCGTGGCGGTTATCGGAGTTAGGAGGCGAGTTGGGACGCTCGATCACCACGCTCCATCTGTGGCGCAAGCGTGGTGGGCTTGCGGCCCGGTGGTATGAGCCGGAGAGGTGTTGGGTGGTCTGGGCCGATGAGGCCGAACTGGGGCGCCTCAAAGCGCGTTGTACCCTGTCAGCTGGAGAGATCAATCACACAAAGTGGCTTGAGGCTCACGATTCCGACCCGATGGCCGCATCCCATTGAACCAACACTGCATCATTGAAGAGGAGATCGATCATGTCGCATGATTGCGAAAAAAGTTGTCTGGATGACCGTATTATGGTTGACACATCGAGAGTGCCTGCACATGGCTTATCCAACAACGTTTCAAGGGCGTGGGGATGCGCTGGAGTGAGGACGGCTTCACCCATCTGTTACACCTCAGACTTGCCTGGGTCAACGGCACCTTCGAAGCATTGTTTCAGGTACAGCTCCAGCCCTCCCCCAACACGTAACTACGCCCGGTCGGCGAAGTCGTCGAGTGCAGGAAGGGTGGCTTGCTTGACGTGATAGAGCAAGGCGGGCAACCGCCCCCGTGCCCTCGGAATGGCTTGCAGCGCATACCAGCGCCGCCGTGTCTGGGCCACGCCAACTCTGGCCTACGTCGTGTACCAGCACACGCGCCTGGGGCACACTGAGGGGCGGCATATGTGTTGACACCAAGCCGATCCATACTGATAATCCGTGATGGCGAGACCTGGCTTCCTCCTGCATACATGAGTGGCTGGTTACCTGCATGAGAGCAGCGCGCAAAGCCTGTCTCGCTATGGTTTTATACAAAACCTACCCTCAGGGCGAGGGCGGGGACAAACGAAGAGAAGGGATATCAGCATGCAGAGTATGACGGGCTATGGCCGCAGTGAAGTACGCGACGCACAGCTTGCCCTGACGGTTGAGGCGCGCTCGGTCAATCACCGCTATCTGGATATTGCCCTGCGCTATCCCCGTCTCTATGCGCCGCTGGAAGCGCGCATGAAGCAGCGGGTGAGCGCCCACTTCACACGCGGCCGTATCGACATTACTCTCGCACCCCAGGAGAGTCCTGAGAGCCGCCTGGCCCTGTCCCTTGACTACATACTGGCTCAGCAATATTATGACGCCTTGCAGCACTTACAGGAGTCCCTGCGCCTGCCCGGTGTCATCGATGTGAGCCTGATCGCGAGCCTGCGCGATGTGTTTAAGGTAGAGGAGCCTTCCGAGGACATCGAGAGTGCCTGGGACATCATTGCCCTGGGACTCGATGCGGCCTTACAGGCGCTCAAGAGCATGCGGCAGCAAGAGGGCGAGGCCCTCTGTCGCGATTTCCACCTGCGGCTGCAAGCTATGGCCCAGCAGATACAGGTCATTCGCCAACGCGTACCGCAGGTGGTGGTGGAGTATCAGCAACGTCTGGAGCAGCGGGTCAAGGAGTTATTCGACCAGTTCGAGATCGATCCCAGTCGGCTCGCCCAGGAGGCCATTCTGTTTGCTGAGCGCGCCGATATTACCGAGGAGCTCACACGTCTCGAAGCGCATATGCAGGCGCTCACGCGTCTCCTGTCGTCTTCGGAAGCGGTGGGCCGCAAAATCGAATTTCTGGTGCAGGAAATGCACCGCGAAGTGAATACCATTGGCTCGAAAAGCAACGATACGGCCATCGCCCACAGCGTGGTCGAGCTCAAGAGTGAACTCGAGCGCATCCGCGAGCAGATCCAGAACATCGAGTAACACCTGCGGTGAGTACATCTGCAGTACGGACGGTGCTTGGCTTGGGCGAGTCCAGAGTGGATGATAGCTTCCCGGGGGTATGGAAGAGAGTAGCTCCTGGCGTGACGCGTACGCTCCTTGACGCGGCAGGTGCCCTGCCCATCTTCACACTGTGCCAGACGGTTCTTGGTGAGAGCGATGCGAGAGAGAGAGGGGGGGCGAAGTAGGCGAGAACCTCGGTACCGGTACCGGCCGGTTGACCATGGGTCATCCAGCCCTTCGTCCAGACCTGGGGCGGCACGTGCGCGAGGAGACCGGTGGGAGTCAGGGCCGCCTGGAACTTGCCCCGGAAGAGCGTGGAGAGGGCGTGGACGGGCACCAGCCAAGCGGCCTAACGGGGCGTAAGCCACGTTGAGTCGTCCGGCGCCAGGGCGCCGCCCGGCACAAGAGAATGGAGAGGGGGATGGTACGCCAGCTCGCGGGTCCAGGGGTGGAGGACCCCCATCATACCGAGCTGTCCGCCAAGGTATTGAGGGTCCAGAGCCAGCGCTTTCAAGGCCGCCGCAGAGGTCTGCAAGAGCAGGTTGTCCATACGTGTCTGGTGCGAGCGCGCCACAGGCCGCAGTGCTTCAGGCAGCGGAAAGGTGACCAGAAAAGAGGGGACAGGCAGGAGGAGCGCGCGTGGCGGTGCGAGCCAGCGGGTGGCCTCGCCGTTTGGGCATGGGGGACAAGGCCGATTTTTGCAGGCATGAGCGCTCTCCGCCAGGTCTCCGCCCGCTGGACACTGGGAGACATGGCGGCCCAGGGTCTCGGTGCGGCACTGTGCCATGGCTGCCATGGCCGCCAGGTGGCTTGTGGGCAGACGGTCGGCGACTGTGGCACGAGAGGCTGGGCCATAGCGCCGGAAGAGCGCTGCGCACTCGACCATGGGCGCCCCCCTGCGATGCTCAGCGGTCTGCCAGAAGTGCTGTCAGCGCTGCGCGTGCGCTGGCTGCCGCTGTGACGGTGAGAGGCGGAGAGCGGGCCGTCGTGGTGGGTGCATTGTGCCCCCAATACGCTTGGATGAGGCGCAGGTGCACGCCAGCGTCCAGCAGAGGGGTGGCAGAGCGGTGCCGCAGCGTGTGGCCCGACGCCCGCTGCGTGATCCCACGGGCTGTGAGGGCAGCCCGCAAGGCGTCGTGCACACGGTGGCGCGGCAGAGGCGTGGAGGCCGGCGCCAGGCCGGTCCCGCCCCGGCCTGGCGCCGGCAAGAGCCACACCGGATGGCGGTGGGTTGTCCAGTATGCACGGAGTGACGTGAGGGTCTGCTGGGGCCGGGGCACAGAGCGGTCTTTGGCGCCTGTGCCACCGCGCACGTGGACGACCATCCGCGCACTAGCACTATCGGGAATCTGCAGGGGGGTGCCCTCTTGCAAGCGCAGGCCACAGGCAGAGATGGTGCGCAGGCAGGCGCGAGAGCGCGGCAACCGCACACGCTGGAGGATGGTGTGGACGTCCTCCAGGCTGAGGATGACCGGGGAGCGTGTGATGCTGGGGGGGCCGCACGAAGGTCAGGGGAGTCCAGTCCCGTTGGAGCGTATGTGCGTAGAAGCACGTGCTGCCGCACAGCGCGATGGTGCTGGCGCTGCGTGAGGAGTGCTTGCCGTTCTTGAGGGCGAGGAAGGAGTCGCGCAGTTCGTCCTCCGTGATCCGCGCAGGGGACGTGTGGGAATGTTCCGCCAGGTGGCGCACGGCCCGGACATACATCTCCTGGGTCCGCTCGGACAGGCCGCGGAGCTGGAGATCCTCGATCATGCGTTGACGTAGTGGGGTCATGGCTCTACCTCCTGTACGTGAGGGGTGATAGAGTACGATGTACAGGAGGTAGAGTCCCTTTGTTCTGTATGGCAAACCCTGCAGGACGGGCTTGGACTCAGGGTGGGTAAAGACACTGCGCGCAGCGCTTCGTTCAACATCCGGCTGCAGCTGACGTCTTCCAACCTCCTCTTGTCCCTCGCTGCGGCTTCCAGGCGCAGCTGAGCCGCAGCGTTAGGCCCTCGGTCCCTGCAAACTGAGAGGGTCGGGGCGATCGAAGACCAGCCAGCGGGTTAAGGCAAAGGAGGACACATGACGAAGCTCACGGCAGCCGACCTCGCGCGGTGGATCAACGATTACATTCCCACACGCGGGGATCCCAACCGCATCACGGTACGGAACGTGAATCGACTCGTATCCTTCGTGGAGGTGCAGGTGACGGGAGTCTTGCTGAAGAAACAGCTCGCCATTGCGATCGACCAGGACGGCAATCGCAGCTTCCGCCTCTCTGGTGGCGCCAACGCGACAGACAAGGGCAAGTATACCCGGACGACGGGTGACGGCGACCTGCACTTCTGCCTCGGCACCAAGAACAATGCAGTGCATGTGCCGTGCGAGATCCAGATGGTGACAAACGCAATGCTGAAGCTGATCAACGACAGCCGCGGTCAGCGCATCTCCGTCACCGGATTCTTCCGCTGTTTATTCGAGCACGGCGGCATCAACCAGAACCAGAACACAGACTGCCACATCTTCGAGATCCATCCTGTCCGCGCGTTGACGATCGCTGGTGAAACGCACACCTTCGAAGTCGACTCCCCCGACGACGCAGGAGTCCACGATGGCTGGGAACACGACGGTGTGTCCCTCAGCGAGACCGACAGCCAAGTCAGCATACAACCATCCGGCAAGACGCTGGTATTCAGCGGAATGCCAACCGATACGAAGGGCGGTGATGTCAACTACGTCCGCGTGCAGGGACGCGTCAGCCACGTTCGGCACATGGCATCGGAGGGCGGCATCGTGCGCTTCACCTTTAGCAGCGACGCGGTCGGCCACGACCTCCAGGGGATCTGCCTACCTCACACGACCGCGTCGCGCGAAGTGCAAGACGCCGCGGGAAACCAGGTGACCCTGACCGCTCTGCGCAACATTGACCTCAAGAAGGCTCTCAACGGCGAATACCAGATCAACGTGCTGGCGATCGCGTTCGACACCTGACAGGGGCCCTCACCCCCCGTTAAAGCCTCTCCCGCAGGAAGAGGGAGTGAAGACTGTTGGCGCAGAAAACCTCACACTTATGTTGAGTTGTACTATGAGCAGGCATGGCATTGTGTTTGTGCTGTCGGCCCCGTCTGGGGCAGGGAAAACGTCCATCAGTACACGGGTCGTGGCGGCTATGCCCGACGTGGTACAGGTAGTTACATGTACGACACGGGCACCACGGCCTGGAGAGCGCGATGGACGCGAGTACCATTTCCTGTCTCGGCAGGCTTTTGAGCAGCACATTGCCGCTGCTGACTTCCTGGAATGGGCGCAGATTCATGGCCAGTTCTACGGCACCTTGCGGCAGTCCGTGGAGGCCACTACTGCAGCCGGAAAGGACGTGCTCCTGGTGATTGATGTACAAGGAGCGGCACAGCACCGGGCCGCCGGTCTGGACGCCGTGTTCGTGTTTATACTGCCGCCGTCCTGGGAGGTATTAGCGCAGCGGCTGCAGGCGCGTGGGTCAGAGTCAACGCAGCAGCAGGAGCAGCGTTTGCTGGTTGCTCGCCAGGAAGTGGCGCATTATACTGCGTATGACTACGTGGTGATCAATGACCGGCTGGACGACGCGGTGGAGACATTACAGGCCATCATTCGTGCGGAACGCCATCGCCTCACGCGCGTGGGAACGGCTCCCATTGCCGCCCTCCTCACCGTGCCACCGGCGAAAAGGTGAATGATGTTACAGAATAAGAGCGTGCTATTGGGGGCTGGCGGGGGGCCGCTCACCTGGGTGGCAGTAGACGTGCTACGCGCCTTGCAGCGTGCTGGAGCGCAGGTACAGGTGGTGTTGAGTGCCGAGACGGAAGCGTTCGTGCCGGCGCTGACGTTTCAAACCCTCACGGGCGGAGAGGTCGTCCCTGCCGACGCCATGTATGGCATGCTGGTCGGCGACCATTTCCGTCCCCTGAGCACCGTGGTCGAGCAGGCCGAGGCTATGGCGGTGGTGCCGGCCACGCCAGCGCTGCTTGCCAAGGCGGCGGCCGGCTGTGCCGATGAAGCCCTGGTACGTGCGCTGCTACTGCATCGTGGCCCTGTGGTGTTTGCTTACCCCGGTCAGGCGGCGGTCTATCAGCACGCCCTCGTGCAGCACAATCTGCAGCGTTTACGCGCGGCCGGTATCAGGTTGTGTGACACTGGCGTGCCCGACACGCCTGGGGCCACAGATGAACTGGGATGGTCTCTCGCCGCCCAGACCGTGGTTGAAACTGTCGCGGACTGCATGCAGCAGACCACGTCACTGACCGGGAAGGTGGTGCTCATCACGGCTGGACCGACCCAGGAGCCCATTGACCCGGTACGGCATATCTCGAACCGTTCGTCGGGCAAAACGGGTTTTGCGCTGGCGGAAGCCGCCCGACGGCGTGGCGCCCGCGTCATTCTCGTTACCGGGCCAACGCATCTGGAGGCGCCGTTTGGTGTCAAGTGCATCCGTATCCAAACCGCCCTGGAGATGCGCCAGGCGGTGCTGGACCATTATGCCGAGGCCGATGTGGTCATTAAGACCGCGGCGGTAGCGGACTTCCGCCCGAAGGTTGTGGCCCAGGAGAAAGTGAAGAAGGACGTCGCCGAGCTGAGCATTCCTCTCGAACGCAATCCGGATATCTTAGCGGAGTTGGGCCAGAACAAGGGGCAGCGCGTGCTGGTAGGTTTTGCCGCTGAAACCCAGGACCTCATGGCCAATGCAGCCCAGAAGGTGCGCACCAAGCATCTGGATTTTATCGTCGCCAATGATATCAGTGATCCCAGCATCGGCTTTGCGAGCGACGATAATCGTGTGCATATCCTCGATGCCGCCGGCCAGATTGAGGAACTGCCCACCATGGCCAGGGTGCACCTGGCAGACCACATTCTTGACCGTGTCCAGACCGTGCTCGCACAGCGCGCTGGAGGTAGAGCATGAGTCGTGCCGCACTCACGGAGGCCGTTGCCGCAGTGCAGGGCTACGTGCGGTATTTACAACGCCTCGGGGTCACTGACCTGCCGGTGACGTTTGTCCCGCCTATACGAGCAGGCACTCCAACCCCGCAGACGCTACCGTCAGCCTCTAGGACCTCCCCACAGGTGCCATCGACGACCGCCGCGCCGGTCGTACGTCTGGCGCAGCTGGCCGCCGCGGTGCGTGACTGTCGCAACTGTCGCCTGCACACCGGACGCACGCAGGTGGTGTTCGGTACAGGAGACCCGACAGCCGCTCTGGTGTTCGTTGGGGAAGCGCCAGGGTATGACGAGGACATTCAGGGGGAACCGTTTGTGGGTCAGGCCGGGCAGTTGCTGACTCGTATCATTGCGGCGATTGGTCTCACACGTGAGCAGGTCTACATGCTCAATGTGATCAAGTGCCGCCCACCAAACAACCGCAATCCGCAGCCAGACGAGGTGGCCGCCTGCCGGCCGATTTTGCAGGAGCAGCTGGCGTGCCTGCAGCCACGTGTCATCTGTGCTCTCGGCACCTTTGCCGCGCAGACACTGTTACAAACCGAGGAAAAAATCTCGCGTCTGCGCGGGCGTTTCCACATGCTCGGCGCTATCCAGGTCATGCCGACCTATCATCCGGCATTCCTGTTGCGCAATCCGCAGTACAAACGGGCGGTCTGGGAAGACATGCAGCGCATCCAGGGCGTCCTGGGATTGCGATAGCACCTGGCCCTCGCTCTCGAACCGAGAATCTATGCAACGCCAATTTCGTGACATTGAAGCAGAACTGGACGCGCTTGTTGGCCACAAAAAGCGTCGCTGGCTGCGTTGGGTGCTCCTCAGCGTTGGCCTGTTGTGTGCCCTGGTGGTGGTGGTCGTTGGAGTAGCCGGTTTCATCGTCTACCAGAGACTGACTGCAGACCTGCCCCCAGTCTCAGAACTGGAAAATTACCAGCCCAGCCTGGTGACGAAAGTGTATGACCGATACGGCGAACTGATTGCCGACTTTTTCATCGAAAAACGCATCCTCGTGCCCCTGGCAGATATCCCGCTGCATGTGCGTCAGGCCACCATTGCGGCCGAAGACCGGCGTTTTTACTCGCACGGGGGCGTAGACCTGTGGGGCATCTTACGCGCGGTGCGGGTGAACATGCAGGCGCACGGCACCAAGGAGGGGGCGAGCACGATTACGCAACAGGTGGCACGTACGCTCTTTCTCAATCGTGAGCGGACGCTGGCTCGGAAGGTGCGTGAAGCCATTCTGGCGTGGCGTATTGAACGGCACTATAGCAAAGACCAGATCCTCGAAATTTACCTGAACCAGATTTTCTACGGGCATAACGCGTATGGCATCGAGGCGGCAGCGCAGCTCTATTTTGGCAAGTCTGTCAAGGAACTCACCGTCAGCGAAGCGGCGCTCCTGGCTGGCCTGCCACCGGCGCCCAATAGTTACTCGCCGTTAAAAAACCTGCAGCGCAGCGTGCAACGGCGCAACCACGTCCTGAGCAGCATGGTGGAGGCAGGGTATCTCACTCCAGAGCAGGCGCAGGCGGCGGCACAAGAACCCGTGCCATTGAACCCGCCCCCACTGCGGATGCATAAAGCCTTCTATTTTGTCGAGTACGTCCGCCAGTACCTCGAGGAGCAGTACGGCCCAACGGCGCTCTACCGCGGTGGTTTTGCCGTCGAGACCACGCTGGATATGCGCCTGCAACAGATCGCCGAGCAGACGCTGCACCAGGGCCTGGCAGCGCTCGACAGACGTTACGGGGTGTATGGGGGCCCCATACGCCACCTGGGTCTTACGGGGGATGCAGCGACGGATGCCACCATGATCGAGGCGGTGACCATGCCAGGAGAAGGTGACACAACGGTGCGCGACGGGGAACATCTCCAGGGCGTGGTGCTGGCCGTACGGGGGGAGGCCGGGGCGCTCGTGGCGATCAAACATACGCGTGGGGTGCTGCCTCCCTCAGGGTATGCCTGGGTACGGCATATTGACCCGTCGCTGGATGCCGAGGCGCGTCGGCAACTGTTGCGGCGGGGCGATGTCATTCAGGTGCGCGTCACCAAGGTTGATCCGACCGGCAAAGCCCACACCCTGGCGCTGGAACAGGATCCGCTCGTGCAGGGGGCACTGGTGGCGATGGATGTGGGCAGCGGACATGTGCTGGCGATGGTGGGGGGCTATGATTTTATGCAAAGCCAGTTCAATCGGGCTGTGCAGTCGTTACGCCAGCCGGGCTCAGCCTTCAAGCCTTTGATCTACGCGGCAGCCATGGAAGAAGGCATGACACCGGCCTCGACGGTGCTGGATGCGCCCCTGACGGGCGACATTGCTGGCGCCAAAGGCTGGCGTCCGGAGAACTATGACGGCAAGTATCATGGCCCCACAACGCTGCGTTCGGCCCTCACCCATTCCCGTAATCTGGTCACGGTGCGTCTCCTGGACAAAATCGGCGTGCACACGATCTGCGCCACGGCGAAACGTTTGGGTATTACGAGTCCACTGCGTTGCTATCCTTCGATAGCGTTGGGGGCATCAGGCGTCACCTTGATGGAACTCACTGCGGCCTACGGGACGTTTGCCAATGGCGGGATCTATAACGAACCGATCGTCATTACGAAGATCGTCGATCGCAAAGGCAAAGTGTTGCGCGAGCGTTATCAAGACGCCCGGCAGGCCACCAGCCCGGAAGTGGCGTATCTCATGACCAGCATGATGGAGAGTGTGATCAAACACGGCACGGGGAACGTCGTCCGAGCCCTCGCACGTCCAGCGGCTGGCAAGACGGGTACGACCAACGATTACGACGACGCCTGGTTTATGGGCTATACGCCGGAACTCGTGACCGGCGTCTGGGTGGGCCGGGACGATCACGACCCCCTCGGGGAGGGCGAAACGGGTGGCAAGGTGGCCGCACCGATCTGGCTCGATTTTATGAAAGAGGCCATGAAGGACCGTCCCATTACCAACTTCCCGATCCCACCCGGCGTACGCTTCGTGCGTCTCGATGGGAAAGGCAACACTATCCCAGCCGCGGCGTCCTTTGCCGACGACGCGGTCCTGTTCGAAGTGTTTGTCGATGGCAACCATCCCACCACGAGTGTCTCTTCATCCCCACGCAAGAAGCTGCCGACCCCCCCCACGCCCGCGCCGACAGACCAGCCACCTGACGATTGGCGCCGGGATCTGGACCGTCTCGACCGGCAACAGAGTGCTGATGCGGTGTCCCACTAAGTGCTGCGCCCGGGTGCTGCGCACAGCTAGTTGCCCCGCCACACTGGCGGGGCCAATTGCGGTACGCAGTACCCCGCCAGTGTGGCGGGGTGGGTCACCGCGTGTCTTGCGTGTGGGCAGAGATTTACAACCCGCGGTGTATTTACTACGCATTGTACTAAGCACGTTAGTAGAGCACGCGGATGTTAACGCAGCGACTCGGCATTGAGCTGCACGATCTGGCCGCCTTTGACGGTCAGCAA
>Ga0099827_10002141_pt1 | contig 10780 bp, 8 predicted proteins | sample CZO8metaG_FD_79339 | JGI IMG/M metagenome (GOLD analysis project Ga0099827, IMG submission 79339) | Vadose zone soil microbial communities from the Eel River Critical Zone Observatory, Northern California, USA - CZOApr15con1.8 metaG | ecosystem: Environmental > Terrestrial > Soil > Vadose zone ...
GTGACGTTCGCCGCCTTCGTCGACGCCAGGAACGTCACGACCTGAGCAATCTCCGACGCATCGACGATCCGCCGAATCGCGTTGCTCGCCGCCCGGCGCTCGGTCTCAGCGTCGGTGCGCTCGGTGCGCGTCGCCCCTGGATGCACCAGGTTCACGGTGATCCCGTGGGCTCCCAGTTCGTCCGCGAGCGTCTTGGTGAGGTGCACGATGGCGGCGTTGCGCAGGCCGCTGATGTTGCCGGAGCGGCGACCGGAGAGCCCGCCGATGTTGATGATGCGGCCCCAGCGGCGCTGCCGCATGTGGGGCGCCACCGCCTTGGCGCATCGCATGTAGCCGACCACCTTGGTGTCGATGTCCTCGAGCAGGGTCTTGTCGTCGGCTTCCGCGAGGGGCCCGCGCACCATGCCGCCCGGCGTCGAGGCGTTGTTCACGAGCACGTCGACGCGGCCGAAAGCCCTCACGGTGGCGTCCACCAGGTGGGCCACGGACTCCGAGCTCATCGTGTCGGCGACGATCGGAATGATGCGGCGTCCTGTCTCTTGCGAGAGCGCCTTGGCCGCCTCGTCCAGGGCCTGGCGCTGCCGGGCACAGATCGCCACGTCGACGCCCTCCGACGCCAGCACCTGGGCGATCGCCCGGCCGATGCCCCTGCTTCCCCCGGTGACGATCGCGACCCGGCCTGTCAGTCCCAGATCCATGTGGACTCTCCTCGGTGTCGCCTTCGAGTCATGCGCCTCTGTGAAGACGACCGCCGGGATTGTAGATCAAGCCGGGCAGGCGCGGCACCTATCTCTTGGCGGCAACCCCGGCAGGAGTCGGCTCCCGGAAGCTGAACGCCGGATCCAGCGGCGGAAGCGGCGCGCCGAAGAAGATCCGGCGCTGGACCGTCGGCAGCAGCGGCGAACGCAGGAACAGCGGCAGCACCTTCGGCACGAGCCACCTGACGAGCGGATTGCGGCTCCCCGGGCTGAGCAGCACCCTCTGGGCTCCGAGCTGAAAGCGGTGAAGCGTCCGGACATCGTCCTCTCGCAGGCGCTGGACCGCTTGCAGATCCTCGCGCGCGATCGGGCCATGCCCGAGACGCGGATAGAGCTCTTGAGCGGCCACCGCGGCGGTGGCGATGGCCACGTTGACGCCGATGGCGCCAGCCGGGCTCATGGTGTGGGCGGCGTCGCCGATCAGCAGCAGGCCGTCGCGGGTCCACTCGCGCATCAGCCGAATGATGCCCTCCAGGGGGAAGAACGGCGTGAAGTCGTGGAGGGTCGCGGCGAAGTCCGAGAAGACCGGATCGAAGCGCCGCACGCGCTCGGCCACCGCCGCCACCCCGTCCTGGCGCCAGCGTCTCCATTCGCCGGTGGGCACGATGATCCCGGCCTGAATGTGGTGAGGGTACTTGGGCAGCATGAGACCGCGGATATCGCCCAGCGAGACGTAGAAGGTGCTGGACCAGCCGGGCGGCTGCTCGATCGTGAACCAGATGACGTCGAAGTCGTGGTGCTCGTACTCCGGCTCGAACCTGCCGAGCCGCGCCACCGTCGAATGGCGCCCGTCAGCGCCCACGACGACGTCGGACCGGACTTCGAACGGCTCCTTGCCATGACGGAACCCGCTCACGCCCACCACCTTGCCGTCCTCTTCGATGAGCTTCGTCACCTTGGCGCCCATCCAGCACTGGAACGACGGGAACGGCTTCGCCTTGCGAAGCATCGCATCCAGAAAGATCGGCTGCGGCATCCAGATGGCGTAGGGATACCGGGGGGCGATCCTCTTGAAGCGAAACTCGCCGACCTCTTTGCCGTTCAGCCTGATCTTGCCGACTTCGAGAAGCGAGTGGGGCTGGGCCAGCACGTACTCCAGAAGCCCCAGCTCGTCGAGCAGATGCGCGGTGCTCGGCTGCAGCACCTCCCCACGAAACTCCCGCTCGAAGTCTTCGTGACCTTCCAGCACCAGGACGTCGGCGCCCCGTTTGGCCAGAAGCAGGCCCAGCACCAGCCCGCCCGGCCCGCCGCCCACGATGCACGCGCTCGCGCGAACGCTCGTCATGGCTCTCCCCTAGCGTACTCCGCCTGGCTGGACGCTCTGGTCCGTCATGACCGCTTCACCCTTCCTGCCTCCCCGTACTCGGGGTCTTCGTGGAGGCTGACGAGGGCCTTCCTGGGCACCCGTGACAGCTTGCCGAGGCGAGGAAGCACAGAAGTTTCAAGCATTTCGCCGCCTGTGGGAGCCACAATGTTGGCCCGGCCCTTTGCTGTGCCTGCTCGATTCCACGCAGCGTTGCCTGGAATCCGGGCACCCGGGGACCCAACTTCCCAGCTCCGTGGTCTGCGGGGAAGAGGACCGCTAGGGACCTGATGCGAAAAAAAGCGGCCCGAACGTGCCTTGAATCGCCCGCGGCAGAGTTATACTCAGCCTCTCTCATTCAGACTGGCGCCGGTAGCTCTGATTGATCCCGACCAGGGACACGGCCGGCCCAGACGGAGGTGCTGTGATGGCGTGGAAGCGAGAGGAGCCGCTACGGCCGACGAGTGTCCCGGTTAACCCGGCGCAGGCACCGTCCTACTCACCAGTACTGTCTGGTGGCTTTGATCTGACCCAGGGGGAGCAACAGCCTATGCACGAAGAGCTGGCGAGCATCGGAAAGAGCATCGTCATCAACGGCGAGCTGAGCGGCAGCGAGGACCTCACGGTCGAAGGCCAAGTCGATGGCAAGATCGAGCTACGGGACCACGTGCTGACGGTCGGCGCGAATGGACGCATCAAGGCGCAGGTCTCCGCCAAGGCGATCGTCGTCTTCGGTCAGGTGACGGGAAACCTGACCGCGAGCGAGAAGGTCGACATCAAGGAGAACGGGTCGGTCGACGGCGATATCGTGGCTCCCAGGGTCGCGATCGCCGATGGGTCGCACTTCCGCGGCAGCATCGACATGCAGCGCAAGGAGCAATCGAGCTCGAAGCAACCGAGCTCGGTGGAGCGGACGCTCGGAGCGTTCAGCAAGCCCGAGCCGAAGCCGTCGATGCCCCCGGCGACTTCTGTGACCAACGACCTCATCCGCGTCTGAGCCGGCGTTGAACGTCCGTCAAACCCACGACAGGCTCTCGGGGCTCGTGTCCCGTTTGAGCCGGCCACTCGCTCGACCCGACGATGGGAACGGGCGCGTCGTCGTCGAGCCGCGTCCGGCCGCGGCCGTCGCCGCCGAGCCCGTCTATTCGAGCAAGACGCTCGCGAAGTTCCTGTCCCTCGTCTTCGCGCGGCCGGCCGCCGAGCTGGTGGACCTGGGTCCGGTGATCGGCACGAACATCGCCTTCCTGGGCGAGCGCATCGGCTGCAAGATCCACGTGGAGGACCTCTACGCGGATCTCGATCGCCACGCGCAGGAAGGCGCTCTCGATCGGTTTCCGGAGTTCCTGGGTGGGCGCTTCGCGCTGCGCGACAGGAGCGTCGACGCCGTGCTGTGCTGGGATATCTTCGACTACCTCGCGCCGGCGGCGGCAAGCGTTCTCGCCGGCGAGGTGAAGCGGATGCTGCGGCCGGAGGGCATGCTACTCGGGTTCTTCGGCGCCCGTGCGTCGGACGACACGCATTACACCAAGTACTTCATCGAGGACGAGACGCATCTTCGCCATCGCTTCTACCCCTCCGCGTGCACCCGCCGGTGGGTCCTGCAGAACCGCGACATCAACCATCTCTTTGCCGGCCTCGAGCTCTTCGATTCCCTCCTGCTGAAATCGGGCGTCCGGGAGATTCTCTTCCGGAAGCCCATCATGCGTTGATCGCGTCGGCCGTCAGCTCCGGCCGGCGAGCTTGCGTCCCTGCTCGAGCACGCCGAACGACCGCGGCGTGCTCGGCATGAGGAAGCGGTAGCCGCTCGCGATCAGGCGCTCGATGTTCTTCGCGTCCGGGTGCGGGTGGCCGCACGGGACGTTGTGGTCCTTGCAGATCTTCAGGATGCGGTCGATGGCTTCGGCCACCACGGGGTGCTCGTACTCCCTGGGGTGTCCGAGCTCCTGGCTCAGGTCCCCCTCCCCGATCAGGACCACGCCGATGCCGCGGACCTGCTCGAGGATCCGCGGCAGATTCTCGATCGCCTTCGTGTCCTCGCACTGGATGATCGCCAGGATCTCGCCCTGCGGGGCGAGCGGCCACACGTCGGCCCGCGCGTAATACTCCTGCTGCGTGAGTCCCCAGTACCGCGCCGCCCGCGTCGGGGCGTCGCCGCGAATGCCGGGCGGGTCGTAGAGGGGAGCCCCCGGCAAGCGGGGGTAGCGGCAGGCGCTGACCGCGTTGCGTGCCTCTTCCACGGTGCTGACGTGCGGAAAGATGATGCCGAACACGCCGATGTCGAGCACCTGCTTGGCGATCCACTGATTCATCTCACCGCCGTTCGGCGGAATCCGCACCAGCGGCGCTACCTTCGGCGCCAGCGTCCCGCCCTGCACGAGCTGGCGCCGGTCCAGCATGTACTGGAGCGCGTCGCGTAGCACCGGCGGGCTCATGGGCGCGTGCTCCATCTCGAACGCGACGCCGTCGAAGGGTGAGCTGGCCAGCGCGGTGGCGGTCTCGATGTCCGGCGAGGCGAAGCCGACGAAGGCGGTCTTGCCCTGCTCGAGGGCCTTGATGACGCCGTTCAGGCGAGGGATCTCTGGCATGGCGCTCTCCTATCGCGAAGCCGGTAGCTTGGTCTTCAAGCGGCTGTAGACACGGCGCGCGTTGCCCTCGAAGACCTTGCGCCGGTCCTCGTCGCTGAGCCGCAGCGCCTCGACGTAACGCTTGGTGTCGTCGTAGTAGTTCCCGGTCTCCGGGTCGATGCCCCGGACCGCGCCGACCATCTCCGACGCGAACAGGATCTTGTCGATGGGGATGACCTTGAACAGGAGGTCGATCCCGGGCTGGTGATAGACGCACGTGTCGAAGAAGACGTTGTTCAGCAAGTGGTCCTTCAGGAGCGGCTTCTTCAGATCCTGAGCGATGCCGCGGTAGCGCCCCCAGTGGTACGGGACCGCGCCGCCGCCGTGCGGGATGATGAACTTCAGGCTCGGAAAGTCCTTGAAGAGGTCGGCGGTGATGAGCTGCATGAACGCCGTGGTGTCGCCGTTGATGTAGTGGCCGCCCGTCGTGTGGAAGTTCGGGTTACAGGACATGCTGACGTGGATCATCGCCGGCACGTCGAGCTCTACCAGCTTCTCGTAGAACGGGTACCACCACTTGTCGGTCAGCGGCGGATCCTTCCAGTAGCCGCCCGATGGATCCGGGTTCAGATTGCAGCCGATGAAGCCGTACTCCTTGACGCAGCGTTCGAGCTCCGCGATGCAATTGGTCGGCGGCACGCCCGGCGTTTGCGGCAGCTGGCAGACGCCGACGAAGTTCTGGGGATAGAGCGAGCAGACGCGATGGATCAGGTCGTTGCAGACCAGAGACCAGTGCAGACTGGTCGTCGCGTTACCGATGTGATGACCCATGCCGGCCGCCCGCGGCGAAAAGATCGTGACGTCCGTGCCGCGCTCCCGCTGAAGCTTGAGCTGCGCCTTGTCGATCGACTCGCGGATCTGATCATCGCTGATGCTCAGCGTCCCCTTCACCGCGACGTGTGAGGGGTCCTTCAGGTCGGCGATCTGCTTCTGCCGGTAGGCTTCGAGCTCCTTCGGCGCGGTCGTGTAGTGGCCGTGGCAATCGATGATCATGATGCCCTCCGTCGATCGTTCAGATTCAGGCGATGAGGATCTTGGTCCACTACTCCAGGTCCAGCGTGTTGCGGGCGAACATCTCCTCCGGGTCGACCTTGCGCGGCAGGATCTTCTGGTCCAGGGCGAACTGGATCACGGCCTCCAGCGCCTTGCGATTGCGGGCCACGCCGTTGGGGAGCGGGTCGTCTCCCACGATGCTGCGGCGCTGCGCCAGAACCTGGGCGTCGCCCGACAGCTGGGCGGCCGAGCCGAGCTGCTTCAGAAAGATCGCCTTCGCCTCCCTGAAGGCGGCGAACAGCCGCGGCGCCAGCGTCGCGTCGGCCTGCAGCAGCGAGTCCTTCACGACGACCGTGTGGTTGATGGGATAGATTCCGGTCTTCCGATACCACGCCGCCTCGGCCTCGCGGGGGTTGGGGATCAGCGGCTTGACGTCGGGAGAGTCGATCTGACCAGCACCGATGGCCGCCGCGAGCTCGCCCTTGACGAGCATCTCACCAAGATTCGCGCCCGGCCGCTCCAGCACGTTCGCCGGTTTCTGGTACTCCTGAACGTGCTCCTCATCGACCACGACCCAGGTCACCTTGTCGAGGTCCACGCCGTACTCCGTCGCGAGGATGCCGCGCGCCCAGACACCGGTCGTCACGGTGTAGGCGCGCACTCCGACTTTCTTGCCCTCCAGGTCTTTGGGCGACTTCACCCCGGATTTCACGTTGTAGACGATCGGTGCGTGGTGGAACTGGCGCATGACGAACACCGGAAGGGCCGTGAACGCCTTGCCGTGGGCCTTGGCGGTCAGATAGGTCGTGATGGCCATCTCGGAAACATCGAACTCGAGCGCGCGGACCATCCGCCGAAATGCGCCGACGATGGGGCTCACCTCGACGTGCTCGAGGCGAATACCCGGGGCGGTCACGGTGCCGTCCTTCAGGCCCTTCGTGTGCGCATAGGTCGCGAGCGCCGTCTTGAGGACTGTCGTTCCCGTCGCCGCCGTCATGGTGCGACGATCTTCTCTGGCGTGGGCCCGGCGAAGGCCTCGCGCAGCCCCTTCGTCGCCTCGAGCCAGTCGCAGTCACGCGGCAAGATCACGCCGCCGGAGCGATGACGATAGACCGCGGGATTGTCGACGCCTGGCGGTGTCACGGCGTTATCGCGGAGAGCCCGGGCGGCGTTGATCACCCGTCGACGTGTCCGGATGACCATGGCGTCGGAGGTCCCGAGGTGCTCCTGCGTGCGGTCGTAGATCGGCCCCATGCTCTCCGTGACGGCCTGATCTTGTTGATGGATGCCGGCGATGCCGGTGAAGCTCTGGGTGCGCTGGGCCTCACGGTCGATTAGGTAGTCGTTGTCCTTGTTCTGGACGAGGCGGAACTTGCCCAGCCAGTCCGGTGAGTCCGGCAGGAACTCGAAGCCGCCGGGCCGGGCGCCGGCCGCCGCGACCGCTCGGCCGCCGGCGTTGAGCCCGGCCGCGCCGCCCGCAGCCCCCGAGCCCAGGCGCGAGCGGGGCGCGGTAATACTCCAGAACATGATGTGCTCGTCGTCGACGGGCACCCAGGCGCGGACGAGGACCTGCATCCCGAGGATGCCCGTCGGGATCATCGTGAAGAACGGGAACAGGAAGTGGGCGATGCGCCAGTAGTAGGTGTCCGCCTCGGCCGGGCGGTAGGCGCCGTAGGAGGTGCCGAACTCGGTGTCGACAACCTCGTACTTCGGGGCGCGGTCAGCCACGTTGTAGTAGTCGAACGTCCCCGGGGTCGTCTGCTCGGGCTTGATGGCGCCCAGGTGGAGGAACCCGAGATGGCTCGTGTCGATGTCGCCCTCGAGCCCCTGAAACCAGTTGCACTCGCGTAAGACCTTCTGCACGGCGTACTCGCCCCGGGGCAGCATGTTCGGCTCGATGTCCGGCAACGGCGGCGGCGTCTGGCGCGGCCCCATGTAGGTCCAGATGATGTCGTTGCGCTCGACGCATGGGTACGCGGTCGCGTGGATCTTCGACTTGAAGTTGCTCTCCTCCGGCTCGCTGGGCATGTCGACGCAGTGGCCTTCGCAGCTGTACTTCCAGCCGTGGTAAACGCAGCGCAAGCCTTCTTCCTCGTTACGACCGAAGAAGAGCGAGGCGCCGCGGTGCGGACAATGGTTCTGGATGAGGCCGATCTTGCCGGACGTGACGCGGAAGGCGATCAGGTTCTCGCCCATGAGCCGGACGCGGACGGGCGCACCGTCCCGCTCCGGCAGCTCGCTCGACATGAGGGCGGGTACCCAGTACTGGCGCAGCATGGCGCCGACCGGCGTGCCGGAGCCGACGCGACAGAGCAGCTCGTTGTCTTCCCTGGAAAGCATCGTGCCCTCCTTTTAGCTCCGCCTATGTTACGCCACCGTCGTCGTACGCACGTTGCCCTGGACGAGACGGCGTACCAGCACGACCACCGCGAGGACGACGCCCGTCATCATCAGCGCCGCGACCGCCGCCTCTTCCAGGCGCCCGTTGGACCATTGGCTCAGGAAGAGCGTCGGCAACACCGTCGACTTGGCGCCGTACAGGAACGCGACCGTCGCCAGGTCGCTGAACGAGACCGTGAACTGGATCACCCATCCGGCCAAAAAGCCGTTCTTCACGAGGGGCAGCCAGATCCGCCGGAAGGTCGAGGTCCACGAGGCCTTGTGGATGCGAGCCGCCTCCTCGAGCTCGCGGCTGATCTGGATCATGCTCGAGCCCATGATCTGGGTCCCGAAGGGGAAGCCGCGCACGATGTGGGCCAGGATCATGACCGTGAGCGTGCCATAGAGGATGGCGAGAGGCGAAAGCAGCACGGCCCAGAGGATCCCGAGGCCGAGAATGAGGGACGGCACCGCCCAGGGCACCCAGGCCGCCAGATCCAGGAGCCGCCTTCCCCTGTACCGGCTCCTGGTCACCACGTACGACACCAGCGAGTAGAGGATCATCCCGAGCGTCGTGGCGACGATGCTCATCACCAGGCTGTTGGTCAGCGCCAGCCGGTTGACCCGCAACATGAGCATCCGGCGCCAGTTGTCGAGCGTGTAGCTCGCCGGGTCGAAGATGTTCAGCCCGATGAAGCGAATGAAGCTGACTTGAATCAGCATCAACGCCGGCAACACGACCGTGATGACGAAGAAGAGCACCACGAAGCCGAAGGCGACCCAGCGGAGCTTGCCGAGCGCCATCGGGCGCGCCGAGTAGCCGCGGCCGGTGACGGTCGTGTAGTCCCGCTTGCCCAGAAACCGCCAGTTCACGAGCACGAGGCCGAAGGTGATCACCAGGAGCATGACCGCCATCGTCATGCCCGTTCGGAAGTCCGGCGGGAAGATCTGCACCATGCGCTCGTAGATCTTGTTCGTGAGCACGTAGATGCCCGAGCTGGTGCCCAGGAACACTTCGGTCTCGAACGAGGAGAGCAGGCGGGTGAGCGAGAGGATGAACGCGGCGAGGATCGCCGGCCGCAGGAGGGGCACCAGGATCCGCGTGATCGTCCGCCTCGGCGAGGCTCCACACATCCGCGCCGACTCTTCGAGCGCCGCGTCCATGTTGCGGAACGCGGGGACCAGGAAGATGGTCAGGAGCGTGGCCCACCCGGTGACGCTCACGAAGATCAGACCGCCGTACGAGAAGATGTCCAGCGGCCCCGTGTCCCCCTCGAAGAACGGCAGCTGGCGCAGGAGCTGATTCAGATACCCCTTCTGGGGGCTCAGCAGCAGGGCCCAGCCGAGCACCTTGCCCAGGAGCGGGAAGAAGAACGAGAGAATCAGCAGGAACTCGAGCCGGTCGCGGAAGGGGCAGTCCGTGCGCGCGATGATCCACGCCAGCACCACCGCGAGGGCCAGCGCGAGAACCGCTCGCACCGTGGAGAGCCAGACCGTGGTCCAGAGGATCCGCCAGACGTCCGGCTGCGCCATCACGGCGAACGAGGCCCGGATCGACTCTACGGAGATGGCCCCGGCGCGCCCGGGAGGGGCGTCTCTGAATCCGGCCAGCAACGCGGTCACGACCGGGGTCACCGTGAGCACGGCGACCGTGATCAGCAGCAGCGTCGGCAGCCAAGCCCACGCCGCCACTCGTGGCCACCCGAAGCGCCGGTCTCTACCTATCGCTGTGACGATCGACACGCTAGTGCCCCGTCCGCGAAGTTCTGCTAACGATCACGCTCCACCGGAGGCGACGGGCGGGTGCGGTAGGGGGCGACGGGATCCGTTCCCGCCTCGCCCGATGCGGACGCAATGCGCCCGGATGGAGCCCAGCCGCAACCGAGCAGCGAGCGCGTGCCGCGTGGTCCCGTCGCCCCCTACCGCACCCGCCCGTCGCCTCCGCCTGCAGCGAAGCCTTAACATGAGGTCTGGGACGGAGTACTAGTAATCGAACAGTTTGGAGGCGATGACCCACTTGAGAACCTCGGTGATCTGGCGCTCGGCCTTGTCGTCGCCGGCGAACTGGAGCTTGAACTTCGCGGGGTCGTCGAGTGGGCGCGGCGCCACGTCGGCGCGGGCCGGCGTGTTGCCGAGCGCCTGCACGCGCCACTCCGCGTACTCGCGGCTCAGCATGAAGTCCACGAAGACCTTGGCGGCGTTCGGGTGCGGCGCGCTCTTGACGACGGCGAACAGCGGCGACTGCGTGCTCACGCAGCCAGGCTCGAGACAGAGCTTCGTGATCGGCACGGTGCCGAGGCTGTACTCCACGCGCCAGGGGCCCCCGAGCATGGCGTGGAGCTCGCCGCGCGCCACTTCGCCGGACTCGTTGAATCCGAGCAGCTTGGGCTTGAGCCCGGCGAACTCGCGGACGAAGCCTTCGCCGTAGTCCTTCGCGTTCACTTCCTTCAGCCCATAAACGTGGTAGACGCCGATGTTGGCGATGCGCGGATCGGTGAACGCCACGCGCTTGCGCTTGATGAGGTCGGCCCAGTAGGGGTCGCGCACGAGATCCCAGTAGCTCTTCGGGAATTTCTCTGCCGGGACCAGCTTGGTATTGATGTTCAACCCGCTGACGCTCGCGAAAACGCCAGCGAGATGCGTCTCCTTGTTCATGACGGGCCAGCGCCACTTCACGCTGGGGTCGAGCGCCGTCGGAGGAATGAACTCCTCGCCCAGACCAC
>Ga0099827_10002143_pt1 | contig 10775 bp, 10 predicted proteins | sample CZO8metaG_FD_79339 | JGI IMG/M metagenome (GOLD analysis project Ga0099827, IMG submission 79339) | Vadose zone soil microbial communities from the Eel River Critical Zone Observatory, Northern California, USA - CZOApr15con1.8 metaG | ecosystem: Environmental > Terrestrial > Soil > Vadose zone ...
CCGCGTCGACCGTCGGGTCGAGCAGCTGGCTGTCACGGCCCGGCGTCTGGTTGCCACCGTACAGCGTCGCTCGACGGCTCCAGCCACCGCAGCCGGCGATGTCGCCGTCCGACTCGACGACGAAACAGGTCCCGTCGTCGATCAGCTGGCTGTCGATGCCCATGATCGCCCGGCTGGACGCGATCTGGGCGTCCTCGAGGAAGGCGCGCTGCAGCTCGGCGATCGCCGCGTCCATCAGCACCGTCAGCACTGGGACATCCCCGGAAACCGCCAGCCGACCCGTGAACTGCGCCACGCCAACTCCTCTTCGAGATGATCCGCGCGGTGATCGTCGCGGGTCGCGGCGCTCTGCGCAACTCTGGGGACGCTTGAGCAGCCGCGAGCGAGCCGGAGCTTCCCGGGAGTAGGACCGGTCTTTCGCAAATCATCTGCCCGCTCCAACGGAAGGCAGAACGAATTCGACGGGCCATCCGGCTCGCGATTCGAGCGGAGTCACCGTCGCGGTTCCAACAGAAGGCGACGACCAGTTAGGCCCGACGTTGAGGTTAAGAACGTGATCTGTAGGCCGAAGCCGCGCACCGCAGGTCAAACCGGGCGCGGCCGCCCGGGGCGGACGCAATCGATGCCGCGGCCGCCCCAGGCCACCGCTTAGGCCATTGCCTCCACCCGCTCGTGCTCCTCGATGATTTCGCGGCTCGCGCTGAGCAGCGTCTCCTTCAGCGCTGTCAGCTCACGCACTTGGACGCCCATCGACTTGACGACCGCGGTCACGAGCTGGAATTCCGCCGGGGTCGTGTACCCCGGGAAATGGATGATCTTCAGCAGCTCGAGGTAGTCATCGTCAACGGCGAGCACGCGCACAGCCTCGTGCAGCGCCTTGATGTTGCCCTCTAGCTGGGGGATGTCGTGTTTCCCACCCACTGTGACTCCTTCGCTTGAAGTTGTTCCCTGAGGCGCGGCCTGCCGGCCGACCGCCTCGCGAATGGGCTTGCGACAGCAAGTCGCAGCCTCTTGATCGTGTCGGCTGGGCTCCCCCTCCCTGCCGCAGCATCGGACGATCCGCTCTAGCTACGAAGGTCGCTAGGGCGCCAGAAGGCGATTATCCCACGACTCAGAAGAGCAGTCAACGAGCGGTCGCCCTCTTCCTGATGCGCGACGACCCACGCTCTATCGGTGATCGCATCCGGGAGCGGCGGGGAGAGCTCGGCCTCTCGCAGCGGGACCTCAGCCGGCCGGGCATCTCCTATGCGTGCATCAGCCGCATCGAATCCGGTCAGCGGCGGCCGTCGCTGACGGCGCTTCGGACACTGGCGCCGAAGCTCGAGACAACGGCGCGCTGGCTCGAGACCGGCGCGCCCGACCCCGCTGCCGAGCTTGCCGTGCTCGTTCTCGAGTACGGGCGCCGGCCGCTTCCTCGTCGAGCGACGCAACTGGCACGCAGAGTGCTCGGAGGAAATGCGCGCGAGTAGCTCTTAAAGCGTCTAACAAATTGAGCGGTTGAGTTGTTTGAGGCAGATGAGGCTGCAGGCGAGCGCGAGGAGGGCTTGGTGGATGTCGGCGCGGCGTTCGTACCGGATGCGGAGGCGCCGGTATTGGTGGAGCCAGGAGAGGGTTCGTTCGACGACCCAGCGTTGCCTGCCGAGTCCGGATCCGTGCTGGGTTCTGCGTTTGGCGATGATCGGTCTGATCCCGCGGGCGCGTAGCGCCTGTCGGTGTCGTTGGGAGTCATAACCGCGGTCAGCGAGGAGCGTGTCGGGTCGGCGGCGTGGTCGTCCGCGCATGCCACGCAGAGGCGGGAGCGCCTCGACGAGCGGGAGCAGCTGGGTGATGTCGGGCCGGTTGGCGCCGGTGAGCAGGCAGGCGAGCGGGACGCCGTTCGCGTCGGTGATCAGGTGATGTTTGCAGCCGGCCTTGCTCCTGTCGACGGGGCTCGGCCCGGTCTTGTCGCCCCCAAGAGCGCGCGTAGCGAGGCGGAGTCGCAGACCGTACGAGAGAGGTCGAGCCGGCCGGCCTGCCGGAGCCGCGCGAGCAGCAGTTCGTGCAGCTGCTGCCAGACGCCAGCTTGCTGCCAGTCGCGCAGGCGCCGCCAGCAGGTCATGCCGGAGCCGAAGCCGAGCTCCTGCGGCAGCCGTTGCCAGGCGATCCCGGTGGTGAGCACGAACAGGATCCCGTTCAGCACTTGGCGGTCGTCGAGTCGCCTGCGGCCGGGATGGCGGTAGCGCCGCGGGCATCGTGGGAGCAGTGGCGCGATCAGCTCCCACAGCTCGTCGTCAACCAGGCTTGGCGACATCACAGACCTCCCATCCCCTGTTTCTGTGCATCTTTCCGGACTAGGCTCCTGACGTGACGACCTGCTCGAACTGCGGCACCGAAAACAGCGCTGGCCGCAAGTTCTGCGGAGGATGCGGTGCTGGTCTGGCGCGGGTGTGCGCCGCGTGTGGAAGTGCAAACGAACCGAGTGTGCTCTTCTGCGGCGAGTGTGGCGCGCTGCTCGAGGGTGCGCCGCCGACGGCGCCTGCCGCGGTGGTGCCGCAGTCGCGTGAGATGCCGGTGGCGGAGCGGCGGGTGGTGTCGGTGTTGTTTCTGGATCTGGTCGGGTTCACGGCGGCGTCGGAGGGGCGGGATGCGGAGGACACGCGCGAGTTGTTGTCGCGCTATTTCGAGTTGGCGCGGACGCTGGTCGCCCGGTATGGCGGCACGGTGGAGAAGTTCATCGGTGATGCGGTGATGGCGGTCTGGGGGACGCCGGTGGCGACAGAGAGCGACGGCGAGCGGGCGGTGCGAGCAGCGCTGGATTTGGTCGCCTCGATCCCGGAATTGGATCCGCTGCTGCAGGCGCGAGCCGGGGTGTTGACCGGCGAGGCGGCGGTGACGATCGGCGCCGAGGGTGAAGGGATGGTCGCGGGCGACCTTGTCAATACGGCCTCGCGGATTCAATCGGCAGCCGAGCCGGGGATGGTGCTGGTCGGTGAGGCGACGCGGCGGGCGAGCGAGCAGGCGATTGTCTACGAGAGCGCCGGCGAGCAGGAGCTGAAGGGCAAGGCGGAGCCGGTGGCGCTGTGGCGGGCGCTGCGGGTCGTCTCGGGTCGGGGTGGCGCGCTCAAGTCGGCCGGCTTGGAGCCGCCCTTTGTCGGCCGTGATCGGGAGTTGAAGCTGATCAAGGACCTCTTCCACGGTTGCGCGGCCGAGCGGCGGGCGCACCTGGTCTCGGTGACGGGGATCGCGGGGATCGGCAAGTCGCGCTTGGCGTGGGAGTTCTACAAGTACTTCGACGGGATCGTCGACCAAGTCTGGTGGCACCGCGGCCGCTGCCTTGCCTACGGCGAGGGCGTCGCCTACTGGGCGTTGGCGGACATGGTGCGGATGCGCTGCCGGATCGGCGAGGACGAAGAGTCCGGTTCGGCGCGGGAGAAACTCGCGGCGACGCTGGCCGAGCATCTGCCCGATGCGGAGGAGCGGGCGTTCGTGCAGCCGAGGTTTGCGCAGCTGCTCGGGTTGGAGGAGGGTGGCGCGGGCGACCGGCAGGACCTGTTTGCGGCCTGGCGGCTGTTCTTCGAGCGGCTGAGCGATTCGAGCCCGGTCGTGTTGGCGTTCGAGGATCTGCAGTGGGCAGACAGCTCCCTGTTGGATTTCGTCGAGTACCTGCTCGAGTGGTCGCGCGACCACCCGCTCTATGTGATCACGCTGGCGCGGCCGGAGCTGCAGGAGCGGCGGCCCGCCTGGGGCGCGGGGCAGCGCAACTTCAGCTCCCTGTATCTGGAGCCGCTGGCGCGGCCGGCGATGGAGGAGCTGCTTGAGGGCCTGGTGCCGGGTCTTCCCGATGCGTTGCGCGGTCAGCTTCTGGCGCGGGCGCAGGGGGTGCCGCTGTATGCGGTCGAGACGGTGCGGATGCTCTTGGACCGTGGCCTGCTCGCCCAGGAGGGCCCGGTCTACCGGCCGACCGGCGCGATCGAGGCGCTGGAGGTGCCGGAGACGTTGCAGGCGCTGATCGCCGCCCGCTTGGACGGGCTCGGCGTGGAGGAGCGGCGGTTGCTGCAGGACGGGGCGGTGCTCGGCAAGACGTTCACGCGGGCCGCGCTGGCCGCGCTCTCGGCGGTGAGCGAGTCGGAGCTGGAGCCGCTGCTGGCAGGGTTGGTGCGCAAAGAAGTGCTGGGCGTGCAGTCGGATCCGCGCTCCCCGGAGCGCGGACAGTACGGCTTCCTGCAGGACCTCGTCCGCCACGTCGCCTACCAGACCCTCTCCAAGCGCGAACGCAAGACACGGCATCTGGCCGCCGCGGCCCACCTGCAGACGGTGTTCGCCGACGAGGACGAGGTGGCCGAGATCCTCGCCTCCCACTATCTGGCCGCGGTCGAGGCCGCCCCGCAGGCAGACGACGCCGAGGCGATCCGGGCGCAGGCGGGCGGGATGCTCGCCCGCGCCGGCGAGCGCGCCGGCTCGCTCGGCGCCCCCGACGAGGGCCAGCGCTACTACGAACAGGCCGCCGCCATCGCCGACCAGCCGCTGGCCGAGGCGACGCTGCTCGAGCAGGCCGGCCGACTTGCCGCCCGGGCGAACCGGCCGGTCGAGGCGCGCGAACGGCTCGAACGCGCCATCACCCTCTACAGCGAAGCCGGCGAGAAGCGGGCCGCCGCCGGTGTCAGCGCCGCGCTCGCCGACGCCGATCTCGTCGAGGGGCGGCTGGAGGAGGCGGCAGCGAGGCTCGAGCAGGCGGTTACCCAGCTCGAACTAGGCCAGCCCAGCCGGGAGCTGGCGGCGGCGCTCGCCGAACTCGGCCGCATGCGCGTCCTCGCCGGCCACGGCGACGAGGCCGCCGCACCGCTCGAGCAGGCGCTCGCCCTCGCTGAGCGGCTGCAACTGCCCGAGGTGTTCGTGCAAGCCCTCACCAGCAAGGCAGTCGTACTTATCTACCAGGGGCGGCTGCTGGAGGCCCGCATGCAGCTGCAGGGCGCACTCGACCTGGCGCACGCCGAGCAGCTGCACGCGAGCGAGCTCCGCGCCGGCAACAACCTCGCCGTCGTCCTCGAGAGCTCCGACCGCTACGCCGACGCGCTCGAACTCTACGAGCGTCTGATCGCGCTCGCCCGCCGCCGCGGCGACCGCCGCTGGGAATCCCAGCTGCGCACCGCCAGCCTGTTCGGGCTGTTCCTGGTCGGCCGCTGGGACGAGGCGCTCACGATCGCAGCCGACGAGGAGCCGTCAGTGGTGAGCGAGGTTGCGAGAGCGGCGCTGTTGGCCGCGGCGCACATCCATTGCGAACGCGGCGACCTCGAACCGGCACACGCCTTGCTCGCGGCCGCGAACACCCTGCGCGACAGCGACAACCCGCAAAACAGGGCTGGCTACGCAGGTGTCGAGGCGCGCCTGCTGCGCGCCCACGGGCAGCCGGCCGAGTCGCTCGCCGCCGCCGAACGAGCACTCGCAACCCTCGGCGAGTTGGCGATCACTGATCCGTACGTCAAGACCGCCTGGGTCGAAGCCTGCGAGGCCGCCCTCGCCCTCCCGGACCTCGACAAAGCCGACCAGGTGCTCGCGATCCCCGAGACACTCGACCCCGGCCAGCTCACCCCGCTCCTGCACGCACACAGCCTCCGGCTGCGCGCGCGCCTCGACGCCGCCCGCGACAACCACCAACAGGTCGACGAACACTTCCGCGCAGCCACCGCCCCCTACCGCGAGTTCGACCTCACCTTCCACCAGGCCGTTAGCCAACTCGAACACGCCGACTGGCTCACCGGCCAAGACCGCGCCGAAGAAGCCGAGCCGCTACTCACCGAAGCACGCCACATCTTCGAGCAGCTCCAGGCAACACCCTGGCGCGAACGCACGGCACGCGCGCTACCGGCTCAGCGCGAGGCCGAGGCTGCGATCTCCTAACACGCCGTGCGGCCAAGAGCCGGCAGTTCATTCTGTTACACGGTCTAAGTGTCGTGGCTGCTCTTGATGCTTGCGGGGCAGCGCCAGAGCTCGCGTTTTCCGACGACGCTCACCGACTTACAGCCTTGCCTGCTCAGGTCGGGCGCGCCCTCGAGCCGGCCGGGCTCGCAGGCTTCCCAGACGCCGTCTGCGCCTCGCGGCCCGGCGACGGCATGACAGCTGCCGGTCAGGCCGAGGTTGCGCGACGCGCGGCCGTCCTTGATGACGAGCATCAAGGCGAAGATCAGAACCGCTCCTACAAGCACGCCTCGCACGCGGTAGATATCGGCATTTGAGGCATCTGCCTCAAGCCCTCTAGGAAGAGCGCAGGCCGCCCCGTTCGTTGTGCGCCTTGAAGAAGTTCTCGGAACCCGCGGTCGCCATCGCGGCACTGGCCGAGATCTCGAGCGCCAATGTCGCGGCAGCCACGATCTGCGCGAACCGGTACACCTTGCCGGCGCCGGCGCAGTCCATCAACTCGAGCCACGTTTGTGCGTAGGGGAAGATCGTGCCGCCGCCGACGGTGCCAACCTCGAGCCCCGGCAGGCGCAGCCCACACTGGATCCCGCCTTCGACACGGCGGGCCGTGCCATGGGCCATCGAGCTTGTCCCGACCATGCCGAGGTCCTGGCCGGTCGCCGCGAAGATCGCGGCGATCGCCGACGCCGGGGTGAATGCGACCGATTGCATGCCCGACGCGACGGCTCCGTGCGTCCCGGCGAACGAGAGCTCGAGCAGGTCGTCGACCGTGGTGCGAAGGACTCGGCGCACTGCCTCCTCGCTCAGCGTCGCTTCGACGAGGACGGTCTTCCCGTGCCCGCCGCGTTCGAAATAGCGATGAGACGGCTTCTTGTCTCCGCCCATGTTCGCCTCGAGGATGGCGCGCGCCGGCTTCACCGGAGCGTGCTCCATCACGTAGCCCATGTTCAGTGCATACGCGTTGCGGGTCATCATGTTCGCCCCGCACGCATCGCCCGTTGTGAAAGCCCACATGACGTGACACATCGGACCGATGACGTGCGTCTCGACCTCGCGCAAGCGCGCGAACGTGGAGATCCAGTCCTCGTTGCGCTCCGCCAACCAGCGGCGCATCTCGGCAACGTGCGCGTCGAGGAAGCGCGCGAGCTGCACGGCCTCCTCCGTCGACTTGCAGACGAAGCAGGATGCTCTGGTCATGCGGTCCGCGAGCACGTACGTTCTGAAGCCGCCAGACTCGGCCGCAGCCCTTGCGCCGCGATAAAGCGAGGCCGACAGGCCGCCCTCGGTGTGAGCGAGCGGAACGAACACCTGATCCTGCTTGCGACTCGTTTCCGAGATCCGGCCGAACGGCTCTTCGAGCTCGTATTCGCCGAGCTCGATCTCGAGCGGGCCCACGACGGATACCGGGATGACCGCCGCACCGGTCAGCATCTCCTGGGCGTTCACGAACGGCGAAAGGTCGATTCGCGTCACGCCGTCGCTCAGTCCAAGCGCCTTCTGGCGCGCCTCGATCGATTCCCGATCGTTCTTGCGTGGCCAGCGCCTCAGCTCCATAGCGGAAAGCTTACGGCTAGCGAGTGGACGTTTCTGAGGTCTCCTCTCAAAGGACGGGGGTTTAAGCGGCCGCGCGGGCAAAGCCCGCACGGCCGCTATGCGGCGCCGCTACGGCGGCGCCTGGGGGGATAATGCTCCTGCAATGGCAACCGGCCAGCTCATCGAGATGAAAGACGAAGGCCGCGAGGCCTTCGCCGACGTTCTCCGTTTCTACGAGCTTGCGAAGCGCCGCGAGTGGCAGGTGCGCGATCTCCCTTGGGCTGAGCTGCCGCCGATCCCGGAGGCGAAAGGCTCGCCACATAGTCAGGCTCGACGCCGAGACATGTGGCGCTCGGTCCTCACGCAGCAACTCCAGGCGGACATGCTTGCTTGCGACATGGCGTCGCAGCTCCTCAACATGGCGCCCGACGTGGAAGCGAAGCTCTACTACTCGACCATGGTGCAGGACGAGTCGCGTCACACCGAGGCCTGGCTCAAGCTCGTGACCGAGGCCGGCGGAACCGCCGAGCGCGATCCGCATCTCGACAAGCTCGCCAAGACGACGCTCGAGGCCGACACGCTCGAGGAGAAGGTCTTCCTGATGCAGGTGTTCTACGAGCGGCTGATCATCTCGAGGTTCCGGCTCATCGCCCGCTCGTCACGCGGCACGGTGCTCGAGGATCTTTGCGGCCGGCTCGCCACTGACGACGGCATCCACCACGGCGCCGGCATGGCCTACGAGCGGGTGCTTCTGCAGAACCTCTCCAAGAAGATGAACCAGAAGCTCGTCGACGCAGCCAACCGGTTGTTGCCGGTCTTTGCAGCACACGCATTGTGGCGGCCACGCGAGCGCGCCTGGATCGGGCGCGCAATGGAGTCACGCGATGTCGAGCGCCTACGAGAAGATCTCGAGCTCGGCGTTCGCCTCGCGGAGTCGCTCGGCCTGGACGTCAGCGGCGTCGAGCTCACGATCCCTTAAATCGGCGACCTTGTAGACTCGCGCCGTGCTCGAGGCGCGGCTCGACGACTCCGGCTCAGGCCTCGCACCCGCCGGCGATGGCTGGTTCGTCGTGAACGTGCGGGACGCCCAGTGGTTGACGTCGGAGAACGGCGAAAAGAGGCCGTCCGGCTCGGAGTGCTCCTTCGAGAGCCGGGATTTCGAGTTCCCGCAGCTCGGCATCAGACTCCACGTCCTGGAGCCGGGGGAGCCGAACGGCCTCTACCACGAGTCGGAGCAGGAGGCGTTCCTCGTTCTGTCCGGAGAGTGCACGCTTCTCGTCGAGGGTGAGGAGCGGCTCCTCCGGCCGTGGGACTTCGTCCACAGTCCCGCCGGCACCGAGCACATCTTCGTGGGCGCAGGCGACGGGCCGTGCGTGATCCTGATGGCCGGTGCGCGGTCGGGGGACTGGCGGGTGCTCTACCCGGTGTCGGAGCTCGCGGCGCGTTACGGCGCGAGCGCGGAGGAGGAGACGACCGACCCGGACCAGGCGTACACGGGGTTCGAGCCGTCACGACGGGCGCGGCCCTCGTACTGGGACCGCCTCCCTTGGCCCTAGCCGGGCATTTCGTCGGGCACTCTTAGTGGCCGCGACGCTGATGGACGGCGCCGCGCTTGCGGCGCGGATGCGTGAGGAGGTAAAGCAAGAGGTCGCAGAGCTCGGACACGTGGGTCTCGCGACAGTGCTCGTCGGCGACGACCCCGCGTCCGATGTCTACATCCGTCTCAAGCACAAGGCTGCTGACCAGGCAGGCATCCAAGCGATCGACCACAGGCTGCCCGCAACGACTGCCGAGGACGAGGTCGTCGCCCTCGTCGCGGAGCTCAACGAGGACGACGCTATCGACGGGATTCTCGTGCAGACGCCCTTGCCCGACCAGATCGAGGAGGCGCGCGTGATGCGGGCCATCGACCCGATGAAGGACGTGGACGGGCTCCATCCCTTCAATGCCGGTCAGCTCTATCTCGGCCGCGAGACCCTCGTGCCGGCGACCCCGCTCGGGGTGATGCACCTGCTGAACGAGTACAAGATTCCGCTCGCCGGCATTCGGGCTGTCGTTGTCGGGCGCAGTTCTCTCGTCGGGAAGCCAATGGCGATGCTGCTCCTGCAAGCGAATGCCACGGTCACGATCTGTCACTCGCGCACCGACGATCTCGCACACCACACGTTGGAGGCCGATCTTCTCGTTGCCGCCGTGGGTCTTCCGGGCGTGATCACTGCGAACATGGTCAAGCAGGGAGCGACGGTGATCGACGTGGGTATCACCCGCACCGATTCCGGCCTTGTGGGTGACGTCGAGCCGGACGTGGCCGACGTCGCCGCGTACCTGACGCCGGTCCCGGGCGGCGTGGGGCCGATGACGATTGCGGCCCTGCTCGGGAATGCAGTTCGGGCCGCTCGCTACCGGCGCGGGAAGCTTGCGTTCCCCCGCATCTGAGTTACACTCCGCCCGCTGTATCAGTAGTGGCGGCTCGGTGCCCGGGCCGTCGCATGTTTTGAAGGAGGAAGTCGCTTGGCTCAGGGCACCGTGAAGTGGTTTTCGAACGAGAAGGGCTACGGATTCATCGAGCGTGAGGGTGGCGAGGACGTCTTCGTTCATTTCTCCGCCATCACGCAGGAGGGGTACAAGTCGCTGACCGAGGGTCAGCGAGTTGAGTTCGAGGTTGTGCAGGGCCCCAAGGGCGCTCAGGCCGCGAACGTCCAGCCTGTCTAGCTTTCCTTTCGGAACCAAATACCAGGGCCCCCGAAAGGGGGCCCTTTGTTTTGCGGGGGTGTGGTTCGAAAAGTTCTTGGTGACCCAGACCGGGATTGAGACGGCCGATCGGGCAAAGCCCGACCGGCCTCTATGCGGCGCCGCCGAGTCGGCGCCTTAGTTTTTGGGAGGATTCGAGTCGATGGCAATCACGAGAGAGGACGTCCTGCACGTGGCGGCGCTCGCGCAGCTCGAGCTGAGCGAGGATGAGATCGGCCGCCTGACCGAGCAGCTGAACGACATCCTGGCTGCGGTCGGGAAGGTGTCGGAGCTCGACCTGTCGGACGTGCCGCCCACCTCGCATCCGCTGTCGGTCGTGAACGTCTTTCGACCGGACGTAGCACGGCCCTCGCTGCTGCTCGACGATGCGTTCGCCAACGCGCCGGAGCGCGACGGCGACCTCTTCCGCGTTCCGCCGACCGGCGTTGCCGAGGAGTCCTCAGCGTGATCGTCGCTCGCCTTCGGCTCGCTCCCGTGAGGGAAACCATGTTTCCCTCACGAGCTCCCTTCTTTAGGTTTCGCCTCAGCCCCCGCGCCGCTGAGATCGCCGCGTGGGCTGAGGAGAACAAGAGGGGAAACCTCCCGGTTTCCCCTTA
>Ga0099827_10002147_pt1 | contig 10773 bp, 10 predicted proteins | sample CZO8metaG_FD_79339 | JGI IMG/M metagenome (GOLD analysis project Ga0099827, IMG submission 79339) | Vadose zone soil microbial communities from the Eel River Critical Zone Observatory, Northern California, USA - CZOApr15con1.8 metaG | ecosystem: Environmental > Terrestrial > Soil > Vadose zone ...
ATCATGAACTCCAGCACCTCTTGCGGCGCCTTGTTGGAATTCCATACCGGAGCAAACGATTGCCGGTGCAGGGGCGAGGGGCCGTGCTCGCGCAGGCTGCGAATGTGGACCGGCGTGCTGTAGCCCTTGTTAGAGGCCAACCCATAGAGCGGGTAAACCTCGTGCAGCTCGCGCATCATGCGGTCGCGCTCCACCTTGGCGATAATGGAAGCTGCCGCAATCGAGACCGACAGCGCATCGCCATGGATAATCTTGGTCTGCGAACAGTTGTAGTCGATCTGCATGGCGTCAATCAGCAGGTGGTCGGGCTTGAGGGAAAGCTGTTCGACCGCCTTCAGCATGGCCAGGCGGGACGCCTGATAGATATTGATGGCGTCAATGGTCTCGGAATCCACGGCGGCAATGGCAAAGCATAGAGCCCGTTCCCGAATACGAGCCGCCAGCACCTCGCGACGCTCGGCGATCAGAAGTTTGGAGTCGCGCAGCCCGCGAATGCGGTCTTGGGGATTCAGTACCACCGCCGCGGCCACCACCGGGCCAAACAGCGAGCCCCGGCCCACTTCATCCACCCCCGCCACCAGACTGGCTCCTGCCAGCCACGCCTGTTTTTCAAAGCGCTGCGTGCAGCGCAGCTTTTTCAGCAGCCGCATCTTCAGCGCGGAAGGCGAAATTCCCTGTTCTTTTCCGGTTTTGCCTGCTTTTATTCCGGGATTCATGTCCGTTCTGGAAAGTTTCAACCCATTTCGCCAATCTGGCAACTGAAATTTTGCCTGTGGAGCGGCGCCTTGGCGCCTGAACCATAAAATGTGCATATCCCAAGGTGCAAGGTTACTCTCGTACTTCCGTAACGTTGTGCCCTGTCCCTCGGGAGCAGAGACTGTATGTACTCTTTTGAGGCAAGGTGGTACACCGTGGTTCCCCCACCCGGAACGATAGATACGGCGCGTTCTCTGGCAGCCCGCTCTTTTGCCCGCAGCCTGAACATCTTGTTGAAATATGCCCGCCTGTACGGATGCGACCACACCCGGACCATGGAACAGTTTAACGTCGCCTGGAAGGAGCTGTGCGCCGCCGAGCCGCCGGAAAAAACCGGGGTGCTGCTGGGGGTTTCCGGAACGCAGTTGCTGCTGGACGGAATCCCGCTGGAAGGCGCCGCCGCCGAGCGCAGCTTCGCCCAGATGCTCAATTCGGCGGGTCTGGCCAGCATTCATTTTTCCGCGGCCACCACCGAAGACGACTTCTCGCGCTTTGTGCGGGCTTTCATGAACTCCGGCAACAAATCCTCGGTCTTGGCCGAGGAGCTGAAGAAATCTTTCGGCGAGACGTCCGCGATCCGCATCAACATGGTCCGCTTCGTGGCCCAGTCGGGCGACGAGAGCGAGGTCTCAAGCCTGGCCTCGCAGATTGCCATGAGCTCGCTGAGCGACCATGCCCGTGAAATTCGCTCCTGGCTCAGCAACCCGCAAAAACTTCTGCAGATGATTGCTGCCGCCGAAGGCGCCAGCAGTGCAGTGTTCACCAGCAGCAGCGGAGTGTTCACGCCCTCAAGTGGAGTATTTTCGAGTGGGAACACGGACGATGATTCTGCGACCATCTATGAAACCCCGGGCGAAACCGACATTATTAACGTAATCCAGATGCTAACCCGCTTTGGCCATGGCGGCGGCACTGACAACCAGTCGCCGGCAGATGCTCCGGCTGATTTTCAGCGGCAGGTGTCTGAACTCAGCCACGCCGGCCAGCAGGCCCTGCAACAGGCCCTGCTGCACATCGCCGAGCACCAGGGCGCGCAGCCCGATACGCCGTTGCTGGTCCAGTTGGCCGAAGATCTGGCCATCAAGTTTGCTCTGGACCGCTACCAGCGCGGTGAGGTCCGGGTCAACGCGGTGCGCGAGATGATGGAACGCATGAGCCGCGAGATGGAATCTCTGCGCAGCGTCCTGAACGCCCACGAAGAGAAGATGGCGCGTGCCGGAATGATGGTAGAAAGCCGCGCCGACATTCTTGACCGCCAATTCTGGGCGACCATGCCCGAGCAGGGCAAGCGCAGCGTTCTGCTCTCTTCCGATGCCTGGTGCATTCCCCCGCGCAACGTTGCGCAATTCGTTAGCGAGCTTCTGGAACGGGAGGCAGTAAACCTTCCCGGAAAGATCCTGGTAAACTACGCCCGCTGCGTGCAGAGCAACGAAAGGGAAGGACGCATGAAAGCCGCTCTCGGGCTGAGCCATTTGGCCGAGATATACGGCCGCTCTCCTGGACTTTTGCAGGACGCTCTACAAATCGTCGGAGAACAACTGTGCCTGGAGCACGATGCCGACCTGCAGAAGACGCTGACTGCCACATTTGTGCGGCTCAGCCAGGAGGCGACCAGCAATCGCCAGTATGTTGCCATGCAGCAGGCCATCGTATCGGTGGAGGAGTTGAGAGCAAAGTTCCCCGCCGTTGCCGAGCGCATACGACCGCGCATTGGCGTGCTGGAGAAACTGGAGGATTTTGTGAGCGAAGCCACGCGGGCCCCCCAGCTCTCCGCCGACCTGCTGGAGATGCTGCGCTGTATCCCGCAGACAGCGACCGAAAAACTGCTGCACCAGTTTGATCACAGTGTGCGCCGCGATCAATGCGAGCGCATCCTCTTTCTCATTAAGCAAATCGGGCCTACGGCCCTCCAGCACATGAAAGAGAAGCTGAAGGGAGAATCTCCCGCTGATGCTGTTCTGACCGTAGGCATCCTGAGCCGGCTCGATACCGCCAGCCTTGAAGACGTGCTGCCCAGGCGCATCACGAGCTGGAGCCGCTTCTATCAGGATATGGCCATACGCCTGATCGCCGCTGCCGGTGCTCCTCAGCGTGGGCGTTTGCTGCTGAAGATCATGGATGACGTTGACCCCGTGCTTCTACCCATGCTCCTCGACGAGTTGGGCATGAGCGGCTACCGCGAGGCCGGCCCACGGCTGATGAGAATCGCATTCGCCGTCGACGAAAGCTGTTCCGACTATCTGCGTATTAAGGCCATGGAGGCGCTGGGGCGTTTGCGCGAGGGCAAAGCGGCGAACCAATTGTGCACCATGATCGAATCGCGCCGGCTGATGCAGTGGGAGTATCCCCTTGAGCTTCGCATTGCCGCCGCACAGGCTTTGCTGATGATTGATCCCCTGGAAGGACGCGCCTTTGCCATCTCCAAGGGTCTGACCGAGAGCGACCTTTCCTTCGGGCCGTTGGATGCAGCGAGTGGCTGCCCATGGTCGCGCCAGCGGCGCTATCCGCGGGTTATGCCCACAACCCGAGTTTCCGGGACTCTGAGCACCGCCAAGAGTCAGTCTAAGTTAAAAGTTGACCGGCTTAGCCTGGGGGGTGGATTCGGCACAACCAGCGCGCGCTTTGGCAGCGGCACCGCGGCCAATCTGGAGTTGCAGGTCGGCGTGCGCAAGGTGCGGGCGGCGGTGCTGATGCGCGAAGAAGAGCCCCGGCAGATGAGTTTTGAGATTGTAGGAATTGATCTGAAAGAACGCGGCAAATTGCGCCGGCTGCTGAATGGCGGCCCCCAATCTACGGCGCAAAGTCTCATGAAGCACGTCAGCAACCTGGGCCAGATGCGCGTCGCCTTCCTCTCAGATAAGTAACTCGAAATGAGAACAAATAGCCGGAGAGCTTAATTGCTCGTGGGACTGTGCCACACAATTCTGCACGGCTTGAACGACTTAACCCCAGAAACAGCTATGAATTCTCTTCTTGCTTAGGGCTTGCAGTTTGCGGCTGGGAGCTGCCTCTATCCCGCTCGATCTCCGTCAGCCGGGCGGCCTTGCCTTTCAAGCCGCGCAGGTAATACAGCTTGGCGCGGCGGACGCGGGTGGAACGCAGGACTTCGATCTTATCAATCACCTTGGAGTTGGCGGGAAAAATGCGCTCCACTCCCTGGCCGAAGCTGACCTTGCGCACAGTAAAGCTGGGCTGGGGCCCGGCGCTCTTGGCAATTACGGTGCCTTCGAAGGCTTGCAGGCGCTCTTTATCGCCCTCCTTGATCCTTACGTGCACGCGGATGGTGTCGCCAGGGGCGAATTGGGGGATGTCGCTGCGCTGCAGCTTGGCATTCAATTTATCGAGTAATGTTGCTGTTGACATAATTAAACCCTTCCAAGATTGTTAGCTTGCGGCCTCACGCCGCAATTTTTGTAAAAATTTTTCGTCTTCCGCACTCAACTCCGCCCGCTCCAGCAGCTCCGGACGGTGATGGAACGTCTTCTCCAGCGCTCGCTGCCGCCGCCAGCGGCGGATCTCATCGTGGTTGCCTGAGACCAGCTCTTGGGGCACCTTCAGGCCGCGAAAATCCGCGGGCCGGGTGTACTGTGGATAATCCAGCAGCCCACCAGAGCCGCAGGTAGAATCCGGCGCAGCGGGCGCGCCATTGTTTTTTCCCGGCGAGGCCTGCGCCTGGTCCACACCCGCGCCGGTAAACGACTCTTGCCGGGCCGAATTCTCATTACCCAACGCGCCTGGGAGCAATCGGCTCACCGCATCTACAATCAGCGCCGCCGGTAGCTCGCCGCCGCTCAGCACGTAGTCGCCCACCGAAATTTCGCGATCGGCGAGATGCTCGCTTACCCGTTCATCCACGCCCTCGTACCGGCCGCAGATCAATACCAATCGATCAAGTCCCGCCAACTGCCCTGCCACATCTTGCGTAAACAGGACCCCGCGCGGGGAAAGCAGTATGACGGATTCGGTCGCGCGTCCCGTGATCCGCACCTCCCTGGGACTCACCGCCAGCGATTCGGCGCATTCAAAAATCGGCTCCGGCTTAAGCAGCATACCCTCACCGCCGCCGAAAGGCCGGTCATCCACCGTGCGGTGCCGGTCGTGAGCGAACGCCCGCAAGTCATGCACCCTGACGTCAATAATTCCGGCTTCTCGCGCCCGCCGCACAATGCCATGCTGCAAGGGCCCGCGAAAAAAGTCCGGGAAAATCGTGATGATCTCGAACTTCATCGTGACCTGTCAGCGTCTTGGCTAGTGCTCCTATTCGCCCTGGGCCTGCCGTTGTTTTTCCTCTGCCGTCAACGGCGCATCAAGCTGCAACATGCCCTCAGGCAAAACCATTTCAATGCGCTTGGCTGCTACATCGACCCTTTTGAGGTACTCGGCCGCATAGGGAACAAGGACTTCTCGCTTCCCCTGCTCGATCACCAGCAACGGCGCCTCGCCCGCTCCGAACTGCACCTCGCGCACCGTGCCAATCTCGGTGGCTGTCGGAGTCAGGCTCACCACCAGGCAGCCAGCCAGATCGCTCACGTATTCCGCGCCGGCTTCGAGCTTCCGTCGTTCACCGCTCGGTACCTGCACCTGATCGTTGGCCAGCGTCTCGGCTTCATCGATGGAATCGATGCCGCGAAACTTGAGGATCACGTAGCCTTTGTGCAGCCAGTGCTCTTCCAGTTCGAACTCTCGCCTCTCCCCATTCTCGCCCAGCAGAAAGAAGCGCCGCTGTTCGGCAAAGCGCTCAGGAAAATCGGTGTGAAGTTCGGCGGCAACTTCGCCGTGCCGTCCCTGGGGTTTGAGGACGCGCGCAATCGTGACAAACTCTTCGCTGATACGCGCTACTCCAGAATTTCCAGCGTGAACCGTTTTTGCAGCTTCATGCCCGCCGCGCCCAGAATAGTACGCATGGAGCGCGCCGTGCGCCCTTGCTTGCCGATCACTTTGCCCAGGTCGCTGGGAGCCACACGCAGCTCTAGCACCGCATTGTCTCCTTCTTTCTCGACAACGTTGACGGCAACTTGATCTGGCTCATCCACGAGCGCCTTGGCCATCTGTTCCACCAGCGCTCTCATGTCTCCACCCGGTTCGCCTGTCATATGTGACGGCACTCCTGATTTCTTCTGGAGCCGAGGGAACTCCACAAAGTCGTACGAACCAGCACGAACCTAGGCCGCAGGCACAGGGGCGGGTTGCGCCGCCTGCTTGGAAACGAGCTTGCTCACGGTCTCCGACATCCTGGCGCCTTTGGAAACCCAATGCTCAATGCGGTCCTGCTTGAGATGAATGGTGGCCGGGGTGGTTCGCGGGTTGTAGGTGCCCACAACTTCCACCGACCGTCCGTTGCGCGCGCGTTCTTTTTCAATCACGACCACGCGATAATAAGGTTTTTTGCGCGCACCAATGCGCGCTAGACGAATCATTAACACTGAAACTTTGCCCTTTCTTATGACTAGGAAAACTACCCGGCGGCCTCTAATGCGCCTCCCCGGCTCATCCCTTGGCTACGAGCGAGACTAACCGTGGGGTCATCTGGCTATAGACAAACTAGTATTATCACGTATACCAAGCAGGTTTGGCAATATCGCCGCAGGTTGGTAGGATGTGGTTTCCGCACTCCGGAACGAAACAGGTGACAATGACCATTATCCAGCGCGTTCTAGTCCTCTATGTGGCTTCTTTTGCCCTTCCGCTTTGGGCCCAGGAAAAGACCGTACCTTCCCCCGCTGCACTCAGCCAGGAGGCTGCTGCACCGGCCGAGGTCCTGGATAGCCAGCAGTTTCTGCTGAATAACATCCATTCTCGGGGACCTGCAAAAGACTACTCCGCCGCTGTCGAAAAGCTGCTATCGCAGATGACAGTGAAAGAAAAAGTCGGACAGATGACGCAGCTTGATATCTCGATGGTCTGCGACGGCAAAGACCAGGAGTTGAAAATCAACCCCGAAAAACTGAAGAAAGTTGTCGGCGAATACGGGGTAGGCTCGATTCTCAATGTTTTCGAAGAGGCGCTCCCGCTCGAAAAATGGCACGAAATTCTCGGTGCGATCCAGGCTGAAGCCGCCCGCTCGCGGCTGAAGATTCCCGTCCTGTATGGCATTGATACCATTCACGGCGCAAACTACATTCGCGGCGCGACCCTCTTTCCCCAGCCCATCGGAATGGCGGCCACGTGGAATCCTGACCTTATGCTTCGCAGCGAGCAGATTGCCGCCGCCGAAACCCGGGCCAGCGGCATTCCCTGGACATTTTCCCCTGTTCTAGACGTCGGCCGGCAGCCCCTGTGGCCGCGCTTTTATGAGACCTTCGGCGAAGATGTCTACCTGGCCAAGACTATGGGTGTGGCCGCGGTGCGCGGATACGAGGGCAGCGACCCTGCCTCGCCCTCGCACGTCGCCGCCTGTCTCAAGCACTACGTCGGCTACAGCTTTCCCGCCAGCGGACACGACCGCACCCCAGCTCTGATTCCCGAAACCACTTTGCGCGAATATTTTCTCCCCACCTTTGCCGAAGCCGTGAAGGCGGGGGCGCATTCGGTGATGGTGAACTCCGGTGAGGTCAATGGGGTTCCCGGTCATGCCAATCACTATCTGCTGACCGACGTTCTGCGGAAAGAACTGGGATTTCAAGGTGTCGTTGTTTCAGATTGGGAAGACATCAAACGGCTGGCCCAGCCCCATCACGTTGCCGCCACCGAAAAGGAGGCAACCAGGATCGCCATCATGGCCGGCATTGACATGAGCATGGTGCCGCGCGACTACAGCTTCAGTGATCTTCTGCTGCAATTGGTGAACCAGGGCGCCGTGCCCATGAGCCGCATCGACGAGGCCGTTCGCCGCATTCTCACCATGAAAATGGAGCTTGGGCTCTTTCGCGATCCTCTGCTCGGGGTGAAATCCGGCATGCAGCTCGGTTCGGCTGAGGCACACAGAACAGCGCTGCAGGCGGCACACGAATCCATTGTTCTGCTCAGGAATTCAAACCACATTCTTCCGCTTGCATCTGCAGGCAAGATCCTGGTGACCGGCCCAACCGCCGACTCGCTCATTCCCTTAAACAACGGATGGAGCTATACATGGCAAGGAGACAAAGGCGATCTTTATCCCAAAGACAAACCGACGGTCCTCGAGGCAATTAAGGCGAAGGCAGGAAACGCAAACGTCGTCTACGTTCCCGGGACCACATTCGACAAAGAACTGGACATCGCTTCTGCCGTAGATGCCGCCAAAGGGGCCGACGTGATTGTTCTTTGCCTGGGAGAGATGTCTTACGCCGAGAGCCCAGGCAACGTTGATGACCTTAATTTGCCAGAGCCGCAGTTGCAGCTCGCCGAGAAGATGGCAGCCACCGGCAAGCCGATGGTGCTGCTCCTGATCGAGGGACGCCCCCGCATCATTCACAGGATCTCTGCTCTGCCCAAGGCAATTGTGCTCGCCCCCAATCCCGGCAATGAAGGCGGGCAGGCGATCGTTGATATCCTGTTCGGCGACTACAATCCCGATGGAAAGCTTCCCTTCACCTACTCCAGTCGCCCTCATTCCCTGCTCACCTACGACCACAAGACGTCGGAAGACCCGGAGGGCGGCCACGGAGCAACCGCATTTCAACCCGAGTTTGAATTTGGGACCGGGCTGAGTTACACCACATTCCAGTATTCCGGCCTGCGCCTCAGCGCAAAACAAATCACCGAGCACCAACCCTTGACCGTATCGGTCACCGTCAAAAACATCGGAGACCGTGCAGGAAAAGAAGTCGCCCAGCTTTATTTGACCCAAAGGTCCGCCACTATCACCCCGCCGGTGAAGCGGCTGAAGCGTTTCGCCAAAATCTTGCTTGCGCCCGGTGAAAGCAAAGAGCTCAAGTTCACACTCGACCGCAACGACCTCACATTCATCGGTCCTGCGAACAAGCCGCTTCTGGAGCCGGGTGCGTTTGAGCTGTCGGTCGGAGATTTACATCAAGTGTTTACGCTGATCTCGGAACCTGCGGCCGTCTCCGCTCAACGCTAATAAACTTAGCCAGGGCGTGAATGCGCTGTATAATCCTGCTGATACGGGCCCTTTGGAGTTGTCGCCATGCCCAGCCGCCTGCCACAGCGGATCGAGTTCACCGTCCACACCTCTGCTAATCCCCAGCTCTGCTGGGAGGTCTTCACCGATTGCGAGCACTGGAGTTCTTTCCTTCCCGGTGTCTACAAAAAGATCGAATGGACAAAAGGAGAACCCTGGGCCCTGGGCAGCCGGGTCCAGATGGAAATGCTGCAGCCGGCGGAATTCAACACTGAATGCGTAATCATCGGTTCCTCACCACCGAACAAAATCGGCTGGATTCATCACGAAATGCAGAACATGGTCGAGCAATGGGTTTCTTTCCTGCCCGATGGAGAGCGTGGCTCTAACATTTCCATCTGGCTCGAGATCAACGGGCGCACCCTCCAGATCCAGGGCCGTGATGTAGTCGAAGTTGTGCGCGAGTTCAAGCAGGAGTGGTACCGCCGCCTGGCCCAACGCTGCGATGAGATTACCCTCGAGCGCAAGGACCGCCGCCGCGCCTAGCACTGGCACTCTCACGCCGCCTGTGGGTCCTCATCTGCCGCATCAGGAATCGAAGGATCGGGAATCGAAGAGAGTGGGTCGCTGGCCGGGAAAGTATCGGCCAGGGTCTTGTCTAATGCACGCTCATGGGCTTCCTTGCTATCAGGCTGCAATTGCTCTGTCATAGACTCTGGCTTTTCCTGCCCAGCCTTCAATGAAGGCTGCTTTGCAGATAACTCTGTGGGCATAGTGCACCTCAACATCAATTACTCAATTTTACAATTACCCGATTTTTCAATTTCGTTTTTTCAATTTTTAGATGCCGCCGGACAGATGCCGGACGGAACATTTTTGTCGCGGCAATGCTAGCATGAACCATGCCTTTGCAGGCGCAGTTGGATGAAATCAGAAGCCGCACCCGCGAGCTGCTGCGGCCTGAACACCTGGCCGTCACCGATCGCGCCATCGCTGAGCTGCAGGCATCAGGCCTGACGAAAGAAATACTGCCGGTGGGCGCGCCTGCTCCCGATTTCGAACTACTCGATTCCAACGGTAAGCTCGTACGCTCTTCCGGGTTACGCGCCGGTGGACCGCTGGTTATCACCTTCTACCGCGGACGCTGGTGCCCTTATTGTGTCGCCCAGCTTGAAGCTCTGCAGCAACTCTGGCCCGAGCTGCAGGCAAAGGGAGCATCGCTGCTCGCTCTGTCACCGCAGACGCAGCGGCATTCCGCCATTACCGCCGAGCAACATCATCTGAAATTTCCTTTGCTCTGTGACACCGGCAATCATGTGGCCCGTCAGTTCAAGTTGGTTTACACCGTGCCCGATTATCTCAAGCAGCAATATCAGCGAACGTTCGTGAATCTGCCGCTCTGCAATGGGGACCAAAGCTGGGAGCTGCCCCTGGCTGCTACATACATTGTCGGCCGTGATGGAACCATCTTGTTCGCCGAGGCCGGCGCCGACTACACCCGCCGCACCGAACCACAGCGGGTTCTCAAAACGATGGAAAGCTAATTTTTTCTGCCGATCAGCAGGCTATAGCGCAGATCGCCCGCCCGGTAGGCGTCAAGTATCACATCGATGCCGCGCACGAACTCCCGCTTATCGGCGGAGACAAAAAGTTTGATGGGCGCCGCCAGGCGCGTCCGCCAGCGGCATATCTCCCAGGTCCTGCTGACCTGGCATGAAAGATCTTGTTCGGCTGCGATCGAGAGTCCGGCATCCTGCATTTGCCGCCTGTACTCATCCGCGGTCTGCAGCTCGGGACAGAGAAATATCCGGGCCACTTCAGCCACCCGTGGGCTGCGCATGTTCCCCGTCCATGCCGCCAGCAGCAACGCGCCTTGAGGAGCGAGGGCCGGCGCCGCGTTGCGGAAATAGCGTGCCTTCGCCGCAAAATGTTCCGAAGACTCCATGGTCCAGACTGCGTCATAGCGGCCGGCTGGGAATTCATAATGCTCGGCATCTGCTACCAAGAATTCCACG
>Ga0099827_10002149_pt1 | contig 10766 bp, 13 predicted proteins | sample CZO8metaG_FD_79339 | JGI IMG/M metagenome (GOLD analysis project Ga0099827, IMG submission 79339) | Vadose zone soil microbial communities from the Eel River Critical Zone Observatory, Northern California, USA - CZOApr15con1.8 metaG | ecosystem: Environmental > Terrestrial > Soil > Vadose zone ...
GCGCGAGCAGTCGCGGGATGAATTCGACGGGATCGACCGGGAACTCGACCGCGGCGAGGAATACACCCTCCTTGGACCCGAAATAGTGGGGGACCAGGGCCGGGTCGACGCCCGCACCCGCGGCGATGCCGCGAATCGTGGTGCCGTCGTAGCCCTCCTGGCCGAAACGAGAACGGGCGGCGGCCAGGATCTTCTCCCGCGTGCCGCCCGTCCCCGGCCGGCGGCCGGTTCTTGGCATCCGAGGAGGTTAGCGAGCCACCGCGGGCATCGCGGCCGGCGTGCGGACGCGATTCCGAAGACCCTCTGCAAGCAGCATGAGCACGACGCCGACGACGAGCCAGCCCGTCAGCACAAGCACCGGTGCTGCCACGCCCTGGCCGTCGAAGTAGAGCGCTCCGCGGAACGCGCTGAAGAGCTGTCCCGCCGGCATCCACGGCGAAAGCGCTCGGTAGGCGTCGGGTAGGAACTCTTGGCCGGCGGGGCCGCCGGACGAGATGAGGTTGAGCAACACCACGATCAGGCCTGCGAGGCCAAGGCCGGGCGGACCAAGCAGTCGCGAGAAGCCCGCTGTCACCGTCCCGGTGGCCAGGGCCGTGAGCGCGACCAGTCCGGCCATCGCCGTCGCGCCGGATATGTCGTAGCCGCCCACGATCCAGGCGGCCATTCCCACGCCGGCGAGGCCCGCCACCACCGCCCAGCCGCCCTCCACGCCGAGCCATGTCGAGAGTCGTGCCGCGCGGCCGCGCACGAGCAGGATCGCGTGCACGACGAAGGTCGACACGATCGTGGCGAGCACGAGGAAGAAGAGGACGAGACCGTGCGGGTCGCCGGACGCCAACGGATGGGTAACCTCCACCGCGAGCTGCGTGCCCTTAGCGGCAAACGCCTGCGAGAAGATGGCCGTCGTCAAGCCTGTGATCGCGTCGCCCGCGGCCCCCGCGACGATGAGCTTCGGCTGCGCGCCCAGCACCAGCACCGCGTCGACGTCCCTCGCGTCGAGAGCGGACCTGGCCTGTTCCTCGGAGTCATAGGTCGTGAACTTGAACGTGCCGGCAGCTTTGGAGTTGAAAGCGCCGGTGATCTGCGCCGCCGCCTGGGCCGGTCCGGCCACCCCGACAGGGATGTCATGCGGTCGCGGATCGCGGATCGCCGTTCCGATCAGCCCGAGCAACGTGACCAGGACCACGAGCCCGGCGGCGATCGGTGCCGCCACCGGTTCGATTGCCTGTCTTCCGTCTGTCATCTGAGGCCCGCCACCACCAAGCGAGAATTCATCGCGCGGTGAATTCTACACTTGTTGAATTGTTGAGTCAAGATGAAATCACCAGCCGCAGGGTGCGATTCCCTTAGAAATAGCCCTGTGAAGCGCGTTCACTATGCCTGGATCGTCGCGGCCGTCACGTTCATCGCGCTGATGGGCGCGGCCGGTTTTCGCGCGGCTCCGAGCGTGCTCATCGTTCCGCTCCAGAACGAGTTCGGCTGGAACCGCGCAGTAATTTCCGTCGCGGTTTCGATCAACCTGGTCCTGTTCGGTCTCACGGGGCCGTTTGCCGCCGCGCTCATGGATCGCTTCGGCTTGCGCGCCGTGACCGTGGGCGCGTTGATCACGGTCGCCACCGGCGCGCTGCTGACGACGGTCATGAATGCGCCGTGGCAGCTCTACCTTCTGTGGGGCGTCGTGGTCGGACTCGGCACCGGATGCATGGCGTCGGTGCTGGCCGCGACCGTGGCCGGCCGCTGGTTCGTGCATCGCCGGGGCCTCGTCCTCGGCGCGCTGACCGCGGCGGGCGCGACCGGCCAGCTGATCTTCCTTCCGGGACTCGGCTGGCTTGCGCAATACCAGGGCTGGCGCTGGTCCGCGATCGCCGTCGGCACCGCGGCGCTTGCCGTCGTTCCGATCGTCGCCTTGCTGCTTCGCAATCGTCCCAGCGACCTGGGGATCCGCGCGTACGGCGCGACGGAGGCAGACAGCGCGCCGCTCACCACTGGAAGTCCGATCCGCAACGCCTTCGCCGGATTGCGCCTCGGAGTTCGCTCCCGCGACTTCTGGCTCCTCGGGGGCAGCTTTTTCATCTGCGGCGCATCGACCAACGGGCTCATCGGCACACATCTGATCCCAGCGTCGATCGACCACGGCATGGCAGAGGTCACCGCCGCCAGCCTGCTGGCTGTGATCGGCGTCTTCGACGTCATCGGCACGCTCGCGTCGGGTTACCTGACCGATCGCTTCGACAGCCGCTGGCTGCTCTTCTCCTACTACGGCCTGCGCGGCCTTTCGCTGCTGCTTCTTCCTTATGTATTCGGCAGCCCGCAGTTCGGCCTGATCCTGTTCATCGTCTTTTACGGCCTGGACTGGGTCGCCACTGTGCCGCCGACAGTCCAGCTCGCGCGCCGCGCCTTCGGGCAGCAGAACTTCGCCATCGTCTATGGGTGGATCTTCGCGGCCCACCAGGTCGGCGCGGCTTCGATCGCGTTTGCGGCGGGCGCGGTCCGGACATTCTTCGGCGACTACCAGCTCGCTTTCATGTTCTCGGGCTTGCTGTGCCTGGTCGCGGCCGGGCTCGCGCTGCGCATCGCGCGAGACAAGCCGCAGTCTGTCCAGGTCGTCGAACCTGGCGTTGGTGCGGAGGCTCCGGCCTACTCCTGAGGCTGGCTCGCCGGCTTGCGGTCGTCTCGATTGCGATTGCCCTTGCGCTGATGCCTCATGTCGCGTCTGCCCACGCCCAGCTTCTGCAGTCGGACCCCGCCGCTGACTCTTCGCTCGATTCCGCCCCCACCTCGATCACGCTCATCTTTAGCGAGGCCGTCACGCCGGCCGGCGCCGGCATCAGAGTCTTCGACCCGTCCGGCCGCCAGGTGGCCGGGGCCGTCAGCACGCGCGGATCGGTCCTGACAGCGCCGATCGTTTCGGGCGGGACTGGAACGTACGTCGTGAGCTGGCAGGTGCTGGCTGCCGACACGCATCCCTCTCGCGGCGCGTTTCGGTTCGTCGTCGGGCGACCGAGCAGCAATCCATACGCTTCGTTGCTCGATGTTCCGGAGGCCGGTACGGCGACGCCGGTCGGGCTTGCACTGCAGGCGATTGCCCGGTGGGTGCACTTCGCGGGATTCGCGCTCGTCTTCGGCGTCGTGGCTTACAAGGCGCGGATGCGGCAGGTGTCGCAGCCCGATCGCCTCGTCGGCGCCGGCGTGATCTTGCTGATCGCGGCGGAGCCACTGGCCTTGCTGGGCCAGCTCGCGAGCCTGTCGTTCGACGGCGACACGGCGCTGGCCGTGCTCGCCTCGAGCTTCGGTCGGATCGCGGGCCTGCGCCTGGGCGGGGCGCTTCTCGTCTGGAGCCTGCTGGGCACATCGCGTTCCTGGCCCGTGGTGGCGATTGGCGGAGTGGTCGCCGTTCTCGACGGTGCCGCGGCGCACGCGATCCCTGGACTGCCTGGCGTCGGTCAGCTGCTCGTCGCGGTCCATGTCGCGGCGATGGGGCTGTGGGTAGGTGGCGTTGCCGCCTTTCTCCGCGCGCCCTCCAGCCCCTTCGGTCGTTACGCGGCGATCACGCTTTCGGTCGCGGTCGCCGGCGGTTTGGTGCTCGGACTGGCCCACACCCAGCTCGGCGGTGCGCTGTTCTCGAGCGCCTATGGTCGCGTCATGCTGGTCAAGGTCGTGGTCGTCGGCGGGGCGTTGACCGCTGCCGCGATCCGGCGCCACCGTCCGGAGTTGGCTCTGGCGATGGTCGCCGTTGCGTGCGCGACGGTGCTCGCCGCGCTGCCGCCGCCTATCTGAGGATGGTCAGCTCCATCTTCGCCAGGAGATCAGGGTCTGCCAGCAGGTGGATGGCCACGATCTTGCCGTTCGCGATCGCGAAGCCGAAAACGACCCGCGGATTCCCTCCCTGAGACCAGACCAGCCCCGGTTCTCCGTCGATCAGCGCCGGCTGAGCGGCCCGAGCGCGGCCGGCGAACGTCTCGGCGACCGCGTTCGACCCGCGCACTTCTGTCGTTGCCCCGACCTGGACTGCGGCGTGGTCGGCGCGGAGAACGACGTTCGGGTCGAGCAGCGCCAGCAGTGCTTCGAAGTCGCCGCGTCGCGATGCCGCAAGAAACGCTTCCACCACTTCGCGGCGACGGTTTCGATCCGTTTCGTCGATCGAGCCTGCTTGACGCACCCGGCGCCGCCCGCGGCTGGCCAGCTGCCTTGCGGCGGCGGGGGAGCGGCCGACGATCGGCGCGATCTGGTCGAACGGCAGGTCGAACATATCGTGCAGGACGAACGCGACTCTTTCCGCAGGCGCCAGTGTCTCGAGCACGACGAGCAGCGCCAGTCCCACCGAGTCGGCGAGCAGAGCCTCGTGTTCCGGGTCGTTCCCCGCTTCGTGCTGCCAAGTCAGCGGGTCCTCGCGCCTGGACTTGCGTGAGCGAAGCATGTCCAGGCACACGCGCGCGACGACGGTCGTCAACCAGCCGGCGAGATTCTCGACGTCGGTGGTGTCGGCGCGGCTCAGCCGGATCCAGGCTTCCTGGACCGCGTCGTCGGCCTCGCTGACCGAGCCGAGCATTCGGTACGCCACCACCCGTAGGCGCCTGCGGTGCGTCTCGAATCGCTCCGCCAGCCATTGCCGTTCATCCACCGGCCACGTTCTCTCTATCGATGACGATGCAAACCCACTCGATGTGACCGGGGCTCAACAGCATCAACAAGTGCGCACCGCGTAACCGCACGCTGTCGCGTCCCGTTGCCCAGAAATGAGGCCTCGGCCATGCGGGTGAGGATGATCCTGCCGGCCCTCACCGAGGCCACCAGCCCCTTCTTCCGGCCGATCAAGTATTCGCTGTTTCCTCCCCTCGGCCTGGCGACGCTTGCCGCCTACCTTGACGACACAGACGAGGTCGTCTTGTCGGATGAGCATGTCGAGAGACTGGTGCTCGACGACGAACCGGACCTGGTTGTGATCCAGGTCTACATCACGTCGGCCAGACGCGCATATGAGATCGCGGACCTCTACCGATCGCGTGGCAGCCATGTCGCGCTGGGTGGCTTGCACGTGACGTCGCTGCCCGAGGAGGCTGCGCAACACGGCGATACGATATTTCTTGGTCCGGGCGAAGACACCTGGCCTCAATTCCTGGCTGACTTCAGGGCCGGCCGGCCCGGCCGCAAGTACGCCTCTCAGACCCGCACGCTTTTCGGCGTCCCGCCGATCCGCCGCGACCTGATCAAGCGGCGGCTGTACCTCGTGCCCAACTCGATCGTCGTCTCACGCGGCTGTCCGCACGTCTGCGACTTCTGCTACAAGGTCGCCTTCTTCAAGGGCGGCAAGCAGTTCTACACGCAGACCGTTGACGCCGCGCTGGCCGAGATCGACCGCCTTCCTGGAAGGCACCTGTATTTTCTCGACGACCATCTCTTCGGCAGCCCGCCGTTCGCGGAGGCGCTGTTCGACGGCATGCGCGGCATGAACCGGGTGTGGCAAGCGGCCGGGACGGTGAAAGCGGTCCTCGAACAGCCGCGGGTGCTCGAGAAGGCGGTGGCCTCGGGATTGCGCAGCCTCTTCGTCGGCTTCGAGACGGTCAACAGCGACAACCTGCAGGAGCAGCGCAAGTACCAGAACATCGGGCGCGACTACGCGGCCGCTGTCCGGCGGTTGCACGAGCTCGGCGTGATGGTGAACGGCAGTTTCGTCTTCGGCATGGACCATGACGGCCCTGACGTCTTTGCGCGGACGGTCGAGTGGGCGATCGCGCAGGGAATCGAGACGGCGACGTTCCACATCCTCACCCCGTACCCGGACACGGCTCTTCACGGGCGCATGGAGTCGGAAGACCGACTGCTTCACCGCGACTGGGATCTCTACGACACCCGGCATGTCGTCTTCAAGCCGGCCAGGCTGCTGCCCCGCGAGCTGGAGGACGGTTACTGGCGGGCGTATCGGGACTTCTACCGATGGGGTTCCATCTTCCGCGGCGCGGCCGCCAAGCACGATTGGCGGGGCCGCATACGCCACGTCGCCTACGCGGGCGGTTGGAAGAAGTTCGAGCCGCTATGGGACCTGCTGATTCGGAGCAAGCATGTGCTCCACGCCTTGCCGGTGCTCGAGGCGATTCTCAGCGCGTCAGGCGAAGCGCCGCACGAACATGAACATCGCGGGGACCCACGGCTCGCAAGCGACTTCGCGGCGTCGCGGTCGCCGGCGCAAGAAGCCCCACACGGCTAGCTCTCCCGCGCGGGTTGGGTTGGCTCTGTCTTCCATCAACAGCTCTTGCGATACCCGCTCGTCTTCATCGATCGGCGAGAAGATCGAGTACATGCTTCGCCGCTCGAGGCTCCGGAGATCCCGTTCTTCCAGGTGGCCCATGGCTCCCCCATATTATTGGGCTCCTCATGGCGGACCGGCTCGACGTGGCGGTGCTGGGGCCCGGAGGCGTGGGCGGGTTCCTCGCGGCGGTCTTGACCCGCGAGGGCAGCTCGGTCGTGGTGCTGGCAAGCGACGACACCTCCCGTGCGATGGCGCAGAGCGGACTCCGGCTCGAGAGCGGACGGTTCGGCGACTTCGATGTCTTAATGCGAACGGCAGCGCGTCTGTCGGAGGCGGTTGATGCGTGCCTGGTCACGGTCAAGGCCACACACCTGAGAGATGCGCTGCACCGTATGCCCGCAAATTCAATTGGACACGGCCTGGTGATCCCGTTCCTCAACGGACTCGAGCATGTTGAGTTCTTGCGATCGGTGTATCCGCCCGCCAATGTGGTGGCGGCGACCAGCCGGATCGAGGCCGTCAAGGTCAAAACCGGCTTGATCCGTCAGACGAGCCCCTTCGCCTCCATCGAGATGGCCGCGTCCGCGGAGAACCGTGATCGCGTCGAATCGGTCGCGGCGCATCTCAGCGCCACCGGTCTCGACGTCCGAATTCGCGAGGACGAGCTGGCGATGCTGTGGGACAAATTCGCATTGCTCGCGCCGATGGCGCTGCTGACCACGCACGAGCGCGCCAATGTGGGAGGGGTACGGGCCCGACGGCGGGAGGACGCGGTCGCGTTGATCGCGGAGGTCGCCGCCGTCGCAGCTGCGGACGGGGTTCACATCGACCCGGCAGGAATGCTCCGTCTCATGGATTCCGTGCCCGAATCCATGGAAACATCGATGCAGCGGGACCAGGCGGCCGGCCGGCCGATCGAGCTCGACGCTCTGGGAGGCGCCCTCCTCAGGCGGGCCCAGAAGGCGGGGATCGCCGTGCCTGTGACGAAGCGATTGGTCGACGATCTGCAGTCCCGAAGTGGGCTCGTGATTTCGACCCGGCCTTGACACGTAAGGAGTCGCTTACGGTAAGCTAAGGCTTACCAATGCATGTCGCTACTCCGGACGACATCTTCACCGCCATCGCCCATCCGGTCCGACGCTCGCTGCTCGACACCCTGGCCGCGGGAGCGCAACCGGTGAACAAGCTCGCCAGGCGCTACCACATGTCGCGGCCGGCGATATCCCAGCACCTGCGCGTCCTTCTCGATGCGGGTCTCGTCGAAGGCCACCGCGAGGGGCGAATGAACAGTTACGTGCTTCGCCCGGATGGGCTGGTTCAGGTCCACGACTGGCTGGACAAGTACGAAAAGCTTTGGCAACAGCGACTGGGGCGGTTGGGTCGCTACCTCGACCGCGCCGCGACACGACCAAAAAGGAGGAAATAAATGGTCCAAGCATCGACTGACGCGATCGTTCAGGAAGTCGAGTATCCGCATCCCATCGACATCGTTTGGGAGGCGCTCACCGATCGGGACGCGATCGCAGAGTGGGCGTTCGTCGAGGGCGCCGTGGTGGAAGGTTTCAGGCCGGAGGTCGGCGCCCGCTACAGCTTTGTCGATCCGGACGCCGAGGGCTGGAGCGGCAGGGTCGAGGGTGAGATCCTCGAGGTGGAGCCACCGCACCGACTTTCGTATACGTGGGTGGGCGATGGCGGCAGCACCGTCGTGAGCTTCATCCTCGCCAGCACTGCGCACGGAACGAGGCTCCGGCTCGAGCAAACAGGTTTTGATCGTTATGGCGAGAACGGGCAGCGCGCTCGCGAGTCGATGGACGAAGGCTGGGGACGGCACATCCTGCGCGGCAGCTTCCAGCGCGTCCTGGACAGGCTCGCCTCTAAGGACCAGCACCGTTGACGAGGAAGATCGTCGTGTTCATGAGCCTGACGCTCGATGGCGTGATGCAGGCGCCTGGACGGCCGGACGAGGATAGTCGCGGCGGATTCCAGCATGGTGGCTGGGCCGTTCCATATTCCGACTCGAGCATGGCGGCCGCGGCCGGGGAATCGATGGCCACCGCGGGCGGCATCATCCTTGGCCGGCGTACCTACGAAGACTTCTACTCCGTGTGGCCGAAGCGCACCGACAACCCCTATACAGAGGTGTTGAACAACGCCCAAAAGTACGTCGTGTCCCGAACGCTGAAGGAGCCCCTGCCGTGGATCAACTCGACTCTGCTCAAAGGAGCCGGAGCTCAGGCCGTGGCCGGGCTCAAAGAGCAGCCGGGCAAGGACCTCGTCATCCTCGGGAGCGGCGAGCTCGTCCGTTCGCTGATGCGCGGCCACGTCGTGGATCAGTACATCCTGCTGGTCCACCCGCTGCTGCTCGGATCCGGTCAGCGCCTGTTTCCTGACGACGGTTCGCCGCAAGCCCTGCGCCTGGTCGACAGCAAGACGACGACCACCGGAGTCTTGATCGCGACATACGTGCCGGCTTGAGCTAGGGCTGCGGGACCACCGCGATCGCGTCGATCGCAATCAGGAAGTCGGCCGGCCAGAAGCCCGCGACGTACAGGACGTTGTTCAGCGGCGGCTTGTTTCTGTTGCCCCACCACCGCATTCCCACTTCGAAGGCAGGGCGCATGTCCTGGCCTTGAGCGACGTAAATGTTCCAGCTGATCAGATGCTCATTGCCGGCACCGGCGGCCTGGAGGCAGATGTCGATGTTCCTGAAGATCTGCTCGGTCTGGGCTCCGATGTCGCCCTTGCCGACGATGTTGCGGTTGCCGTCCACGGAGTTCTGCGCGCCGATGTAAACGGTCTTGACAGGTCCGGTAACGGTCACCATCTGAGTGAAGGCCGGATTGACGTTCATACCCTCGGGGTTCATGTGCTCGACCTGTCCTGCCATGGCTCCTCCTTATGGATGTCACTGTTATCCTCCCGGATCATGGCCGGGGCAATCGGCAGAGTGGAAGCGATTTACGTGGCGGCGGTCCACGGCGAGCCGCCACATTCAGTCGAGTCGGCCGTGGGCCATGCCGGAAAAGGCCTCGAGGGCGACCGCAACTTCGGCGAGGACGACCCCGACTCCTGCAACATCACCCTGATCGAAGCCGAACGGTTGGAGAGCCAGGCGGCCGAACACGGCCTCGACCTCGACCCGGGCCTGGCTCGACGCCAGGTGTTGGTGCGTGGCGTCGACCTTGGCGATTTCGTCGGCCGGCGCTTTCAGGTTGGCGAGCTCGAGTGCGAAGGCGAAGAGCGATGCGAGCCGTGCAACCACCTGGCGACGCTCGTCGGTACGCAGGTCGTGCTCAAGGGTTTGCTGCACTCGGGACTGCGAGGCAGGATCCTGAGAGGCGGCACAATCCGGATTGGCGACGAGGTCCAGCTGAGCGCCGAGCACTCAACGCGTGGTTCAGACGGCCTTTCTGACTCGACTTCTCTGGGCTGACGAGCGTCTGGCGCCCAGCCGGCCCGAATGGCCGTCGGCGCCGATCTGATCAGGACTCGCCGTCAGGAGCTGAGCCTCGAGGTCGGCGATCCGGGCCCGGACGGTCTCTCGCGCCGCTTCCACCAGCTGACCGACGTCAACGCCGTTGACCTCCGCCGAAGCCAGAAGTGCAGCCGCCGGCACGACTGTCGTCGCCCTTTCCCAGGCTGACAACGTCTGGCGCGCAATGCCATTGAGGTGGAGGCTCGTCGCGAGCTGCTTGGCGTACACCTCCTGCTTGAGCGGTTTGCCGCCGCCCGCGTCCAGCCTGCCCTGCCTGAGCAGGCTGCCAGCAAGCTGGTTGTGAGCGGTCGCCGCCAACTCCTCGCGAAGATGCTTTCTTGGCATCTGCTCTCAATTAGAGCACAGCCATTTGCTGTGGCACGGACTTGAAGTATGGAAATGATCGCGTCGCGGTCGACGCCCATCTTTGGAGCAAGGCGGCCGTCCTCCAGGCTGGACGGAAGACTACGGTGCCATTAAGCGGCTGCTCGGCGGCCGCATTCGCACCGGGGGTGAGGTTGGTGTTCAGGTTTGCAAAGGCACGTCTTCGAGCGCTTCTGGTTCTAGGCGCGCTGCTGGGAACCGTGGTGGTCATTCCGCTGCACGCGTCGGCGAGCACGCCCGGAACGATCACGGTCACCAATACATCCAGCCCTTTCAGCTGGACCAGCGACCCGTTCCCAGGCGGGTTGAACGTGACCAACAGCCAGGGCGACAACTGCTTCGACGCCACCGGACATCCCAACCCGCGCACGCCGTCGGGACCGGCAGCCTGCGAGGTGTTCACGTTGCAGGTGACAGTCCCCACGGGCTTCTGGACGACCAACTCCGGCGGAGCCAAGCTCGACTTCGTGGTCGGGAACAACGACTTCGACTACTACGTCTACGCGAAGAACCTCGATGGCACCGTGGGCGCGTTCGTCACCAGCTCCGCGACGGGCTCGATCGGTGATGACGAGCACGTTCTGATCGACAAGGCCGACGGCGCCTACTACGTGGCAGCCGCGGCATTCACCACAGTGTCCACTTACGACGGTCACGCCA
>Ga0099827_10002150_pt1 | contig 10766 bp, 11 predicted proteins | sample CZO8metaG_FD_79339 | JGI IMG/M metagenome (GOLD analysis project Ga0099827, IMG submission 79339) | Vadose zone soil microbial communities from the Eel River Critical Zone Observatory, Northern California, USA - CZOApr15con1.8 metaG | ecosystem: Environmental > Terrestrial > Soil > Vadose zone ...
GTCACATAACCCATGGCGCGAAGCGGACAGGAGAGCGGCGTACGGGAAATCCGTCTGCGCCGTTCGATGAGGCGGGGGCTGGAGACGGACCCATGCGGGCACCGCGCCAGTCCTCGACCCTACAAGTGACCCTTCTCATCGACGTCGAGGAGTTCGTCGCGGCCCACCGCCCGCACGGCACGCTGACCGGGAACGCGACCGAGCCCGCGTGCAACGGTTACCTGCTCACCGTGGCGTGCCCCGTGTGGGGTGGTGTTCGAGCGGTGGGTGACGCCCGAAGCAGCCGACGCTGACCTTTTCCACCTTGAATCGCTGAACTAAGCCCTCACGCCTGCCGACGTAGCGACTGTTCTTCTCCAGGGCACGCCTTCCATCGTTTCTTGGACCCGGAGGAGGTTGGCCCTAGGCTGCTAAAGCGCCGGTGAGAGCGCTCCTTCGATTGGACCACCGCCCCGACTCTAGCGACCGATATCTCGCCCCTGGAAAGGCATCGGCAACCATCTCCTTCTTCTTCGTGTTCCACGGGTTTCTCTGTCAGTGAACTTCGGAGGTCGTTCTCTACAGTTCTGGGGCCAATCCTGCCCAACTTCCTTCGACTCGTCCAGTTCCTCTGCAGCAGCCTCACAGTTTGCCCTCGGAAAGTATCGAACCAGCCGTGTATGAATTACGCGCGAAGCGTCCGCCGGCTGACACGCTTGATCAACCCCCCTCGCGAAGTAGGCGTCTTTTCAAGGCGGCTGCGCGTGGCCCGCCTGGCATTTTCCTTGCGTGGCACCGCGGATTTCCGTGGACGACCTATGAACCCAGCCGCGTGGGCGCGTCTCCGCCTGCTGGTGCGAGCGCTCGGCTACTTCCGGCCTGACGCCGGGCGAATCGGCCTTTCGGTGGGCCTCCTCCTGGCCGGCATCGCGATAAACCTGCTCAAGCCCTGGCCACTGGCCATCCTCGTCGATAGCGTTCTCGGCAACAAGCCGTTCCCCACCTGGCTGCCGAGCCAATTGACGGATTGGGCGCAACCCGCCCAGCTGACCGCGATCGTCGCGGCGTCGCTGGCGCTCCATTTGACCCACTCCGCCGTTTGCGCCGGACACGTGTACGTCACGATCGGCGTGGGACTGCGCGGCTTGCGGCGGGTCCGCGACGAGGTCTTCGGCTGGCTCCAACGCCTCTCGCTGCGCTATCACCAAGGCACCGAGGCCGGAGACGTCATCTTCCGGGCCGGGACCGACACCTGCGCCTTTCAGACCCTGTTCCAGCAGGGATTACTGATCGTCGTCAGCGCCACCGGCACCCTCCTGTTCATGGCGGTCATGATGGCCCGGCTGAATCTGTATCTCACTGCAGTCGCTCTGGTCGCGGTGCCGGTCCTCCTCGTGTCGTTCAAAGTCTTCGGCGGGCCGATGCGGTCGCGGGCGATGACCGCCCAGCGAGCGGAGAGCAAAGTCTACTCGCTCATCCATCAGGGGATCACCGCCTTGCCACTGATCCAGAGCCACGCGCGTGAGTACCATGAGCAGCGGCGCTTCACCGCTCACACCGAGCAGGCGCGGCAGCACAAGATGTCGCAGCAGGGTCTGGAAGTCTTCTACTGGTGCTCGATCTCGGTGGTTCTGGCCGCATGCACGCTCGGCGTCACCTGGGGAGGCGCGCAGCAGGTGCTGACCGCACAGCTGACCCTTGGGGAGCTGCTGGTCTTCCTCGCGTACGTCGCCCAGCTCTTCGAGCCGCTCCATCAGCTCTCGCAGGTTGGCGCGACCTTGTCGAGCGCGAGCGCCAGCACACGCCGGGTGTTCGAGATTCTCGACACGCCCGAGGAAGTGAAGGACCGTCCGGAGGCGCGCCCGATCCACCGGGGACGGGACGCCGACGGATCGGCAGGGTTGCCCACGTCCGCCGACGACATGTTCGCCCCCGCCGGTGCTCCCGCGGTGCTGCCGGGTCGGCCGCTCCAGATTTCCGGCAACGTCGCCTACGACGATGTCTCCTTCGATTATCACCCGTCGCGGCCGGCGCTCCGCCACGTCAGCTTCAAGCTCCTGGCTGGGACGTCGGCCGCCATCATCGGGCCGAGCGGCGCCGGCAAGACGACGCTATTGAACCTGCTACCGCGGTTCTTCGACCCGGCGAGTGGCGCGGTGCTGCTGGAAGGCGTGGACCTGTGCGACCTCCGTCTCGAAGACCTCAGAGCCCAGATCGGCCTCGTCCTGCAGAAGCCGATCATCCTTCCTTCCACCGTGGCCGAGAACATCGCGTACGGGAAGCCTCACGCGAACATGGCGGAGATCGAGGCCGCCGCGCACTACGCCAATGCCAGCGCGTTCATCGAGAAGCTACCCCAGCAATACCAAACGGTCGTCGGCGACGGCGGCGCCCATCTGAGTGTGGGCGAGAAGCAGCGGATCAACCTGGCCCGCGCATTCCTGAAGGACGCACCGATCATGTTGATGGACGAGCCGACGAGCGCACTCGACGTCGAGAGCGAGGCGCAGGTCGTGGCCAGCCTGTTCGCGCTGATGCGTGGGCGCACGACGTTGATGGTCGCCCACCGGCTCACCACCATCCGGCGCGTCGACAAGATCCTGGTCGTGGAGAACGGGCGCCTGACCGAGATAGGCACCCCCGACGATCTCCTCGCCGAGCAGGGCTACTACGCCCGGGTCGTCAGCGGCCAGCTCGATCTCTGATCGTCGCGTCCCCGGCCGCCTCTCACCGCGTGCCCCGCGCGCGACCGCTTGGGCCTCGAGGAACGTGAACATCGTGGGCGTCGCGAAGCCCCCATCGAGGCGCACGCGGAGCGTAGCCAGGGGAAAGGCCGCGCGCAGCTGCCGAATCAGGCGCCGCAAGAGCCCACCGGCCCCGCGGCTGGCCGGCGCGTTGCCGGGCCGCAGCACGGCGGCGACGGCATACCGCTCCGCCTCGTCGCCGAAGGTCACCGTGGCCACGACCGGCAGATAGCACCAGGTGTCGTAGTGGCTATTGAAGAAGGTGAGCTCCTGCTGGCCGCGGGTCGGGTCGTCGGTCGGATCGAGGTCGATCGTGACGCGCGGGGCCCGGCCCTTGAGCCGTCGGCGATGGTGCTCGACGACCGTGTCGGCCAGCCCGTGCCCCATCGCGAGCAACTCGCGCCACCCCACGGCATTCTCGAACCGCGAGAGCGTGGGCTGCGAGGCCCTTGGCTCCCGCCGTACATCGCAGCGCAGGCCCCCGAGCGCTCCGGTGAGACCCGGGGAAAGTGCCCTGAGAAGGCCAGGTCCCGCTCAGGTCACGCCTTGGTCGCGTCCTGGTCGTGCACAGGTTCATGCGGGCTATCGATGACCACGTCCACGGCTGAGTACCTTCACCTCCTGCAGCAACCGGAAAGTGGAGGCGACCTCGGCGCGGTGCACTCGCGGGACGATAAGGCCTGACCCGGCGAGAATCTCGTGTTGGATGTCGATGAACATGCAGTGTCGTCCTGCTCGACGAGCAGCTGACCGCTCGCCTGCGGCTCGCAGAACGGGCACGACAAAGCTACGTCTCCTTGTGCGTATAAACGGCAGAGTGTTGAGCCGCCGGAGCGTTCCCTGCGAGCTGAACAACGGACGGCTCCAACACGGTGTTAGCCAGCCCCGGTGGTTTGTCCCTCGATTGTTTGCACGGTCCGATCATCTAGTGAGTGCAGTCCATCAAGGTGACTGATGTCATTCCAAGTGTGAAGGCTCCATCTATCACCTTCGTACTCGAAAGCGTTGTAACTAGCGTTGTGCCTCTTGAAACGCCATCCATTCCCTGGCTGAATGCCGAGTACAAACTCAAAGAAGCCCATCAGAAAACCGCCGTGCGTAACGACAACAACGATTTGGTTGGAATGACGTTCCGCGATACTGCTTAAGACTCGAACACTTCTTTCCAACCTTTGTCGCGCACTCTCGCCGCCTGGAATCTCATAGTCGGGGCCACTCCGTTCAAATTCAGCGCGTTCCTTAGGGAACCTCTCGCGCATCTCTGCCAGTGTGAGGCCTTGGAAGATGCCCATATGCCTTTCTCGAAGCCCGGCGTCCATCTGCACCTGCTTCTGACATTTGGAGGCAATGATCTCTGCTGTTTGAATGGCACGGCCGAGATCGCTGCTGTAAAGGGCATGGAATGCCGCTTGGTTCAGACGCCCAGCAACAAGGCGTGCCTGCTGAATACCGCGCTCCGTCAGCACACTATCCAGTTGGCCCGCTTCTCGACCTTGCACGTTCCACTCGGTTTCGCCATGTCGAATTGCGATCAATTTCATCTCATAGCCATCCTACCGTCACGGGGTGTAGCGGTACACATTGCTATCGCGTCGGACAAATCCCAGCCGCTGATAGAGTCGGTTGGCCGTCTCCCGCGAGGGCCTAGACGTGAGCTCAACCGTCCGAGCGCCCAATCCAACCGCACGCCGGACTGCCTCCTGGCTCAGCGCTTCGCCCACACCCCGCCCTCTCATCGCCTCGTCCACTACCACGTCCTCAATCCAGGCCCGCACGCCCGTTGGGATCCTGAAAACGACAAGCGTGAGCATGCCAACGATCCGGCCATTGTCTCGGCAGTCCCGCGCAATCAGCACCGTGCTGGCCTGGGCCTCGACGATCTCGCGGATGAGGTCCGGAGTTGGCACGGCGGCACTCCTCGACAGCTGCGGCATCAAACGGTTGAATGCAGCAACCAGCTCGTCATCAGCTCTGGCCGCTGCGGTGATCTCGATCCCGTCGGCTGAGGTGGATACCATCGCTGTCTGGCTAACGGGCCGTATCAGCTGCGGCGCGGAGCGCCGCCAGCTGCATGCGGAGGTTAGACGACGGTCGCATCTGCAACGCCTGCCTCATTGCCAGCCCCGAGGACACACGCGCGCCAGCGCAGGCCCCCGAACACTCCCAGCTCAGTCAGCGTCCGAAACTCTCGATCCGAGCGGGCCGCCCCGGTCGGCTGGGCTCCGGCGGGCCGTTCGGATGGCAGGGGAAGTGACGGATAGGGCATTGGGCATCCCCTATGTGAAAGGCACAGTGCGCCTTCCGGCAATACTTTTCACCGTCTCCGCTGTGCCGTCCGGCGGTAAGCCCCCGGGAACGCAGCGAGGGGGTCCGGCCGGCATCGCTGGCACGGATCTTCCTTATCACGGTGGGCGTCACGGGGAATTACTCAGAGGACGACGACAAGGATAGGGCGCGCTGCCGCGTTCGCGACGCGATCCGAGCCGGCATACTCATCCGGCCTACGCGCTGCGACCGCGGTGGCCGCCCAGAAGAACAGTCGACGGGTTCGGGCCGGCATCCGCAGGGCGTAGCTTTCGCGGCGTGTCGCCGTGTAATGGCGGACCACTTCTAGACGGTTACGCTGCAACCTTCTGGGGTCTAACCCTGCTGATCCCCGTGGTCGGGCTCGGAAGGCTGCTGGCGTGATGATCGCCCGGCTTCGTAAAGAAGGAGCTCGAGGGGCTTGGGGACGTGACGACTCGGATCCGCTTGCGCATCGCGGTCTGCCCGACATGCGGCTCGTCGGCCGCGGCGCGCGCGCCCCGGCAGCCGCAGTGCTGCCGCTACTGCCAGCCAGCGCCGAGGTCACGCTGGAAGTCTTGGCTTGTGGCGGGCGTAGTCGCCGGCATCGCGGCCGTCGTACTGGCGCGATGAGTTCTCACGCGTCGAGGGTCGTCGCGCCCCGCGCCTTGCCGGCCCCCGTGTGAGCGTCTTCGTGCTCGGGCAGCACGGGCCGCCGCCAGCCGGTCGTGTTCTCCTTGTCGGTCCGCATGGGCCACAGGATCGACGTCTGCAACTTGGGAGGTCTGCGTGTTTCACGCGCGTGATGCTGCTCGGTGGACCTCGTACATCACCATCAACGTCTGGAACACGACGAGACGAGCGTCCTCGAGATCGACAGGCCTGCCTTCTTTCTGGCCGCTATGCTCTTGGCGCTGTACGAGGCTGGTGAGCTTCCTCCAGTAGTCGATTAGGGCGTCAAGGAACTCGGCTACCGTGTCGCCGGTTCTGGCCCGAAGGACGGCGGTCACGAGATTGATGGTCTTGGTCGGGTCGGGGTCGATTTCCGTAACGCGGTGTCGCTTTGCTAGCTCAGCCGCAAACGCTTGGATTGCCTCGCGGCACTGGTGGCCGATTTCAGACAAACGAGGGTCCGCCGCGTCGAGTTGCCGGTAAAGGGATTCGGTCCTTCGCCAAGCCGCGAACGCTCGCGGATAGAAGTCCATCGCCGATGATGATAGAAACTGCCGCACTTCGGTCTCGACGCGAGCAATTGGCGTGCTTCCCTCGGTCTTGACACTGCGGTAGAACTCCTGGGCCTCGGGTGTGGGGATTAAGAACCGTATGCCTCGACCCCGCTCTGTAACGAGTAGGAATCCCTCCCGCTCCAACATTCGGAGATCATTAGGCGGGATGCTCATCTCCTCCGTGAAGCCCGGATGGCGCACCAATACGTGCCCCATCGCGTTCATGACCTCGATCACGGCAAAAGGCTCACGGCGTAGACGATAGGCCTCGACGAGGGCTAGAAGTAGCTCCGCCTGGTCCTTTTCGATTCGTGATGGCTGACGCATCCGGCCAGTCGTTAGTCTACACCGCGAAGACAACGGATTGTGGTCGACACGGAGCTTCGCGCCACCGAAACGGCCGCTCGGATGCTCGGGATAGGCGCGCCGGGTCGCCTGCTGCCAGACCTCGAGCTCTTCGTCGGTAAGCGGTAGAGGACTAGGCAGACGATGCCGAGCGCGCTTGTCAATGCGAGAACGGCGGCCGCGACTGAGCAGTTCTCAGCGAGGGTTGACGCCAGAGGACGTTCAGAAACGGCGATCGGATCATTGACGACCCGGCGAACCCCTTCATCATCTACGAGCCCTCGCACTTGACAGGCTCCCCGGCGACTGAGCACGACCCGGTCGGCGTACGGTCGGCGTTGCGGAAGCTCGGAGTCCAGCGGATCATCATCAAGCCGGTAGCGGATGGATGGACCTTCGAGGGCGTCGCGGACCTGGGCAGGCTGGTAAACAACAAGGGGAAGACTGCCCCCCCAAGCCCCCCACGGCGGCGCTGCTCGAGGTCGACGACCTGCACGTGAGCTACGGCCGGATCCGGGCCGTCCAGGGCGTGAGCCTGATGGTACCGGACGCCGCCGTCGTCGCGCTGATCGGCGCGAACGGCGCGGGCAAGTCGACACTCCTCCGCGCGATCTCGGGTATCGTCCGCCCGCACCGCGGCGCCGTGCGCTATCTCGGCGAGGACCTCGTGGGCCTGCCGGTCCACCGGATCGTCCGCCGGCGCGTGATCCACGTGCCCGAGGGACGCGGCATGCTGGCCCGTATGACCGTGCTCGAGAACCTGCGGCTCGGCGGCTTCGCGCTGAAGGGAGCCGCACACGGGAAGTCCGATCTCGAGCGAGTGTTCGCGCTCTTTCCGGTGCTGCGCGAGCGCCGCGGTCAGCTGGCCGGGAGCCTCAGCGGCGGCGAGCAGCAGATCCTCGCCATCGCCCGGGCGATGATGGCGCGCCCGCGGCTCCTGATGCTCGACGAGCCCTCGCTCGGCCTGGCGCCGCTCCTCGTGCGCGAGATCTTCCGGATCATCCCGCGGCTCACCGCCGAGGGAACGGCCGTGCTGCTCGTGGAGCAGAACGCGCGGATGGCGCTCCAGTGCGCGGCCCACGCCTACGTGCTCCAGACCGGGCGCGTCGTCCTCTCCGGGCGCGCGGCCGATCTCCTCGTCGCGCCCGAGGTTCAGCGTGCGTACCTCGGGGCCGGCTGAGGCAGTCGGGTCGAGACGCCACCATGCCGGACATGGTGTTTCTCGCGTTTCTCGTCGTGGACGGAGCGCTGGCCGGCGCCATCTACGCCCTCGTCGCCCTGGCCTTCGTGGTCGTGTACAAGGCCTCCCGGATGATCAACTTCGCCATGGGCGAATGGATCATGCTGGGGTCGCGGATGGTCGCCGCCGGGATGCACGCGTTCGGGCTCGGGCTCGGTGGAGCGCTCGGCTTCGGATGCGTCGGGATGGTGGCGGTGGCGATGGCCTTCAACCGGGTCGTCCTGCGCCGACTGTTCAGCCGATCGCTGCTCTCGCTGATCATGGTCACGATCGGCCTCGGGATTTTCATGCGTGGCTCGGCGGCCCTGGTGTTCGCGGGCATCCCGGGCGGAATCGCGCGGCCCCTTCCCCTGGACCCTGTCGTCATCCAGGGCGTGCCGGTCTCACCGGACAAGCTCGTCGCCGCCGCCATCGCCGGCGCATGCATTGCCGCCCTGAGCTGGTTCTTCCACGGCAGCCGCACGGGGCTGGCGCTGCGGGCCATCGCCAGCGACCAGCAAGTCGCCATGGCGGTCGGGATAGACCTGCAGCGTCACTTCGCGATCACGTGGGCCCTGGTCGGCGTCCTCTCGGTTCTGTCGGGTACCCTGTGGAGCTTCGCGTCGGGCGGCGGATTCGGGCTCGAGCTTCTCGGTCTCAAAGTATTCCCGATCGTGATCGTGGGTGGCCTCGACAGCCTTCCGGGCACCATCGTCGGCGCGTTCGCCGTCGGGATCCTGGAATCACTGACGGCGGGATACATCGACCCGCTCGTCGGGGGCGGGTTCAGTCACGTCGCGTCCTATGTGGTGCTGATCGCCACGCTCTGCGTGCGCCCGTACGGGCTCTTCGGCCGGCCGGACATCGAACGGGTCTGAGGCACAATGAAGACGAAGCGTTCTATCGGCTACCTGGCGCGGAGTGCGCCGGCCAGTGCGTCGCGACCTCCACGTACGAACGATCCAGCTCCGACGCCGCCGCACACCCGAGCAGCTTCATCGTGCGCACCAGGTCCGTGCGCAGGATGCCGATCGCGCGCATGACGCCCGCTTCGCCGCCCGCGCCAAGACCGTACGCGTACGCGCGGCCGACGAGCACCGCGCGCGCGCCAAGGCAGAGCGCCTTCGCGATGTCGCCGCCGCGGCGGATTCCGCCGTCGAACAGCACCTCGATCTGCCCGTTGACGACCGCGACCACCTCCGGCAGCACGCGCAGCGTCGGCGCGACGCCATCGAGCTGACGCCCGCCGTGGTTCGACACCACGATGGCGCTCGCGCCCGCATCGACCGCTCGCCGTGCATCGTCGGCCGTGTGCACGCCCTTGATGACGATCGGGCCGCTCCACGCGTCGCGGATCCAGCGCAGATCGTTCCAGCAGACCACCGACGACTCGAGCGCGGCACCCACGTCCGCGTAGCCCATCGGCCCGTCGGGCAACATGATGTTCGGGAAGTTCATGAGGCCGCCGTCGGCGAGGAAATCCTTCAGCCAGCGGGGGCGCGCCAGGAACTGCCCCACGAACGGCGCCATCGCCCAGGGATCTCGGGTGAGGATCTCCCTCGTGCCGTTGCGCAGGTCGCGCTCGCGCAGCCCGGCGACTGGCGTGTCGATCGTGACGACCAGGGCGGAATAGCCCGCCGCCTGCGCACGGGCGATGGTCGCCATGGCGACGTCGCGGCCGCCGCACAGATACACCTGATACCAGCACGGGCCGCTCGACGCCGCCTTCACTTCCTCGAGCCGCGTTCCCGACAGCGTCGAGAGGATGTACGCCGTGCCCGCCGCGCCGGCCGCCTTCGAGGCCACGGCTTCGCCGCGTGGCCAGAACATCCGGGTGCTCCCCACCGGCGCCAGCAGGAACGGCAGCGCGAGGTGGTGGCCAATGACGCTCGTCCGCAGGTCGACCTTGTCGAGGGCCACGGCGGAGCGGGGACGAAACATGACGTCGTCGAACACGCGGCAGTTCTCGCGCAGCGTCACTTCCCCGTCGGCGCCGCCGTCGATATAGTCGAACACCACGCGAGGCAGCCGTCGGCGCGCCAGCTCGCGGAGATCGGCGATATTGACGACGCGCGAGGAGATGACGGCGCTTGCCATGCCGGCGAGATTCTATCGCACCGACCCGGACCTGGCGGCGGGCAGTCCGAGTACCTGGTTGAGGAGCTCCGCGCCTTCTTCCGCCCTCTCCGTGACTACGGCACCAGGACCCGGTAGCCGCGCGCGTCGCTCTTCACGCCGTCCTTGTAGTTGACGATGCGCCTGGGCGAGGCGTGCGTGCCGAGGAGACGGAGCACCTCGTCCCCCACGACCCTGAAGCTGTGCGGAAGCTCTGGCGGGATGGCGATGGTGTCGCCCTTTCGGAGCGTGACCTTCCGGCCCTCGTGGCCGTCGACCCAGGCTTCGGCCACGCCGTCCAGGATGTGCAGGACCTCCATATAGGGATGCGAGTGCACGGGCGCCACGTAGCCGGGCTGCGAAGTCTGGATCCCCGTCCGGATCGGCGTGGTCCCCTCGTCGTCTCCGAGGATCAGCTGATAGACCGCGTCGGGCCCGAACTTCACGATCTCGGTCTCGTCGAGGCGAACGACCTTCAGCTCGTCCATTTTTCCCTCCCGGCGGCAGACTCCGCGGTGGGGGGATGCCGACAGGGCGCTGTAGGGGTCGACGGACCACGCGGCACGCGATCGCTGCCCCGCGGCGGCTCCATCCGGGTGCGCGGCTGCCGCCGTCGCGTTGCTGGAACAGGTCCTTTCGACCCCTACAGCGCCCTGTCGGCATCCCCCCACCGCGGAGTCTGGCGCAGGTGGGGAGGCAAGTGCAAGTTGTGACATCATGGGGCCGATATGGTGACCGCCGAGATCGTCAAAGCGAAGGCGCGGGAGCTCGGCGCCGACGGCGTCGGGATCGCGGATGCCGCCGTGCTCAACGCGTATCCCCCGGACCCGGCGCACCCGCAGATCCCGGCGCGCA
>Ga0099827_10002151_pt1 | contig 10765 bp, 3 predicted proteins | sample CZO8metaG_FD_79339 | JGI IMG/M metagenome (GOLD analysis project Ga0099827, IMG submission 79339) | Vadose zone soil microbial communities from the Eel River Critical Zone Observatory, Northern California, USA - CZOApr15con1.8 metaG | ecosystem: Environmental > Terrestrial > Soil > Vadose zone ...
CGCCATGGATCTCCTCATCGTCCTGGTGGAGCACGCAAACAAGGTCGTCGGCAGGAGAACCCTGATCGAGCGCGTTTGGCCAAAGAGAGGAGCCGAACAAGTCAGCCTGCGCGTCCACATCTCAGCGCTACGGAAAGCTCTCGATCAGAGTGACCCTGGCAGGCGATATATCGCGAACGTGCCCGGGCGGGGGTACAGCTTCGTCGTACCGGTAACGTCACTTTCCTCGCCAGCGTCGGGGGATCTCGAACCATCCTCGAGGTCTCGGCTGCCGGCGCGCTTGATGCGGATGCTCGGACGAAGCGACGCCCTGGCCACGATCCAGATGAAGCTGGTCGAGCAGAAGTTTGTGACGATTGTCGGGCCTGGCGGCATCGGCAAGACCACGATAGCGGTCGCAGTGGCCCATGAGATGAGCGCCATTTTCAACGGCCAGATCCGTTTCGTCGATCTGAGTGCTCTCGGCGGCGCTTCGCTCATCGCTCCAGCCATGGCCGCAGCACTCGGTGTGTCGGTACAAACAAATAATGTCGTACCAGCCTTGATCGATCGTTTGCAGGAAAGGCCAACGCTAATCATTCTCGACTGTTGCGAACACCTTATCGATGGAGTGTCTGCCGTCGCAGAAGAACTGATCCGCCGTGTCCCGACATTGCATTTGCTCGCGACCAGCCGGGAGGCGATGCGTGTTGAAGGTGAACATGTCTATGAACTCTGCACGCTTGCATGTCCTCCGGAAGATAGCAGCTTGTCGACACACGACGCCCTGCAATATCCCGCTGTTCAACTGCTGGTCGATCGCGTGCGGACCGTGCGAGGTGACTTCGAGCTGGTCGATGCGGATGCGCCGATTGCCGCGGAAATCTGCCGGCGGCTTGATGGAATTCCATTGGCAATCGAACTCGCAGCCGGCAGGGTTGACATATTTGGCCTTAGCAAGACCGCAAGCTTACTCGACGACCGACTAAACCTTTCATGGGTAGGGCGTAGGACGGCCCCGCCGAAGCACCAGACCTTGAACGCCGCGCTGGAATGGAGCTATGACCTGCTTGGTGAGGCAGAGAAGCGCGTACTGAGCCGGCTCAGTGTTTTTGCCGGCGGATTTACGTTCGAAGCAGCGGTCGCCGTTGTCGCTGACGAGACGATTGATGAAGCAAATGTCTCGGATTGCGTTTGGGAGCTACGTTCGAAATCGATGATTGCCGCTCACGGACATGGGGCGAGGCTGCGTTTACTCGACACCACTCATGCCTTTGCTTCACAACGACTTGCCGAAAGCGCTGAGGAGGGCAGTTGGCGGCGGCGTCACGCACTCTACTTCAGCGACTTGTTCAAACAAGGCGCTTTAATGGATATGCCTGAAAGGCTCAGGGCGCTTGGGGGCGAGGTCGACAATCTCAGAGCCGCTCTGAACTGGGCTTTCTCGGTCGAGGGTGATGCGAAAATTGCCGTTGAACTTGCCGCCGCCTCGGCAAGCACCTGGATGGCAATGGCCCTGCTTACCGAATGCCGGCAGTGGATGACAAAAGCCATAAGTCGCATCGACGATGCGAGTGCCGGCTCACGGCAAGAAATGATCATTCAGTCCGCACTCGCCAGCTGCATGATGTTCACGGACGGTATGACCGAAGAGTCGTACACGAGCTGGGCGAAAGCGCGCCTTCTTGCCGAGTGCCTCAACGACACCGAATGCCAGCTCGATTCTCTGCTTGTTCTCTGGGCTCACCGGATACGGCTTCCCAGCTATGCCGAGGCGACAGAATTGGCGGATCGGTGCGGCGATGTCGCTGACGGGAGCGGCGATCGTGGCGCGATCGCAACGGCCAATTACATGCGCGGCGTAACATATCACCACATTGGGCGAATATTGCAGGCCGAAGCTCATTTCGAATTGTCCCTGCATCGCGATGATGAAGCGTCCCGACAATCTCTTATCAAGCGGTTTGGCTACGATCGGAAAGTGGACGCCCTGGCTGTATTGGCCAACCTGGCCTGGCTCCGGGGCTGTCCTGATCAGGCGCGGCGCCTCAACCAGATGTCGATCGCCGAGGCACGCCAACTCGATCACGCGGTACCGCTCTGCGTGGCGCTCGCCTGGGCAAGCTTCAATACGTACCTGACAAGTCCGGACGATCCCGAGACTGAAGCGCTTGCCAACGAGCTTGTCGACCACGCCGCAAAATACGCCGTGGAAAGCTATCACGGCTTCGGCCTCAGCGTGCAGGCTCTCTGCAGAGTCAGGCGGGGCGAGGGCGATACAGCTTCGGCGACACTCTACCGGGGTCTGGGGAAGCTGTCAGCCGCGCGCTATGGGGTCTTCAATTGGATCCTGCAAGCAGAGTTTGCAAGATGCACAGCCGTCGCCGGTCGACCCCGGCAAGGACTCGCTGTCTTCGAACGAGCGAAGATCGATCTTGATGAGATCCAATGGTACGCTCCGGAACTGCGTCGTATCAGGGGCGAACTGGCCCTTGGCAACGACGAGGGACTTGGGGTTGGCAGGCAGTATTTTCTGTCTGCGCTCGAACTGTCGGCCAGACAAGCGAGCTTGTCGTGGGAGCTCAGGGCTGCGACCAGCCTTGCTATTGCCGAAAAGTCGGTCGGGCGAAAGGAGGCCGCGTGGCGGAGCTTGCAAGCCACCCATGCGAAATTTCGAGAAGGCCTTGATACCCTCGATTTACGGTTGGCCAAGCAGGTATTGACCGTTTCATATTTGCACGATGGCGCAGCCAATTCGACGCACTGAAGCTTGTTGCCGGAGGAGGTTTCGGCTAACCCTTGATGGGCCGGGGGTGTATTTGCACAAGACTGACGACGAACAGGGCAAAGATCGAATCGTCGAAGATCTTGGCGGAAAAACTTATGTCGGTTCAACAAATTGGCTTGCCGAGTGCAATCGGGCTTCGGTTTGGCCCATTCGAGCTCAATGTCGCCGAGCGCTCTCTCAAAAAGGTGGACCAGGTCATTCCACTTGGTGGCAGGGCTTACGACATCCTGATTGCGCTGCTTGAAAACGCCGGTGAGGTTGTCGCGAAGTCCGAACTGATCGCGAAGGCATGGCCTGACGTAACGGTCGAGGAAGGCAGTCTGCGCGTCCATCTATCGGCGCTGCGCAAGGCACTGGGCGACGGCCAGTTCGGTAACAAGTACATCGCGAATGTACAGGGCCAGGGTTATAGCTTCATCGCGCCGGTCACGCGCCTACCCGTGGACCGGGACAGGAGTAATGCATCTGCGGGAATGTCCAACCTGCCGCCCGCACTGGGCCGCATGGTTGGTCGCAACAATGTTGTCCATGAGATTCAGGGTTTTCTCCAGACGGGACAACGCCTGATTACAATTCTGGGTGCTGGCGGTATCGGCAAGACGACGGTTGCTCTGTCAATTGGACACGGGGCGTTGGCCGACTTCACTGGCGCGGCATTCTTTGTCGATCTTTCAACCGTAAATGACCAGGAGCATCTCATCGGCGCGATCGCTTCCGCGATCGGGCTCGGCCCGCAGTTAGTCGATCCAAAGGAGGCGTTGCTTAATTTTCTGCGCCCTCGCAGGGGGCTTATCATTCTCGATAGTTGTGAGCACCTGATCGAGAAAACCGCGGAGATCGCCGACAGTATTTTTAAAAATACCCCCGACATCTACATACTTGCGACCAGCAGGGAGGCATTGCACGTCCCTGGTGAACGCGTACTTCGTCTTTGTCCACTGGATTGCCCGCCAGAGCAGCCGGGGCTGACTGCGTCAGAGGTGCTTGCTTATCCGGCCGCACGGTTGTTCGTGGAGCGCGTCAGCGCGCGGGGCAACAATTTCTCACTCAGCGACGATGAAGCCCCTCTTGTGGCGGAGATCTGCCGCAGGCTCGACGGCATAGCGCTTGCAATCGAGCTTGCGGCCGGAAGAGTCGCGATTTTCGGCGTAAGGGATACGCTGACGAGATTGGGGTCGCGCCTCGATCTCCTGAAGTTCGGCCGACGAACCGCAAATCCACGGCATCAAACGCTCATCGCAACGCTGGACTGGAGCCACGACCATCTTTCGGAGTTCGAACGAGTCCTCTTGCGACGTGTCGCAATTTTCGTGGGACACTTCACGCGGGAGGCAGCAGTCGAAGTGGCGGAGGAGGTGGGGATAGACGGGTCCGAGATCACGGATGCGTTAGGAAATCTCGTCAATAAATCTCTGATCGGGGTTTGGACCAGCTCGCGGGGACCGTGCTACCGGTTGCTTGATACGACGCGCGCCTACGCTTTGGAGAAGTTGGCCACCAGTGGCGAGCAAGATTCTGTTGCCGAGCGGCACGCGAGCTTCTCGATTCAAATGCTGGAAAGCAACCCGGTCAATCTCTTCGATCTGGAGTTCACGGAAGCAGCAGCCAACGTTGTGCGAGATTACCTTGGGAATATCCGTGCCGCGCTTGAATGGAGCTTTGGTCCCGATGGAAGCGACGCCATAGCCATACGATTGGCGGCCGCAGCTTCGCAGCTGCTTCTGGCCATGTCGCTTCTTTTGGAATGCCGAACATGGATGGAGAAGGCGATTGATCGGATGACGCCGGACTGCGATCCTCGGCATCAGATGAAGATTCACGCAGCGCTCGCTTTGTCGCTCATGTACACCGAAGGGAATAGTGAGAGGGTTCGCGAGGTGTTCCATACGGCGCTGAACTTTGCGCAGCGACACGAAGATACCCGTCTGCACTTGTCTCTACTTAGCGGAATGTCGATGTATCTTCATGGCATTGTCGACGCGGCAGGAACGTATGAACTCGCGCTTCGTAGCGTGGCCGCCGCAGGGAAAACCGGAAGTCCAGACGATGCGGCCATCGCTGATTCCATGCTGGGGGCAGCATACTGTCTGCGTTCTGACCAACTGCGGGCGCAAGAACATCTGAAACGATCATTGCATGGCTTGCCTCACCTCCGACGGTTCCGCGCGAGCCAATATCTGTTCGATTTTCGGAGTTCTTCGCTTAGTGCTCTTACCCATTCGCTTTTTTTCTCTGGCAATCTCGACCAAGCCGCCCACTATGCCAAAATAAACATTGAGGAGGCCGCAAGGTCAGGGCATCCAATCGGACTGTGTCGCGCGCTCACCAACCCGATGCGACTCTATTTTTGGATCGACGATTTGGAGCAGGTCGAACGCAGTCTTTCAAAGCTCGAGCATACCGCGGAGATGCATTCGTTGGCGCCAGCTCGCGCGGTCGCTTTGGGGCTTAGAGGCCGCTACTTGATCCGCGTCGGCCGAATGGCAGATGGCATACAACATCTGCATGAGAGTTTGGAGAAACTTGCAATTCACCGGCACGAAGTACTGACGAGCGATTTTGTCTCTGAAATAACGGTTGGCCTGGCGAAGCAAAACGCGCGCTCGGAAGCGTTGGCACTTATCGATCGATCGATCGCCGCCGTTGTCAAGGCCAATAAGCCTCTTCACCTCCCCGCGTTCTTCCTGGCGAAAGGCTCGGCGTTCGCGTCCGGGGAAGTGCCCGAGGGTCTCTTGGCAGAAGAGTTTTTCGCGAAGGCGATGATGCAGGCGCGGCAAGAATCAGCGCTACCTTTCGAATTGCGTGCTGGATTGGAACTCGCGCGTATCTGGATCGGGCGCGGCGAAGTGCAGAGGGCTCATGATCTGATCAGTCCCGTCTACAGTCGGTTCTCCGAAGGTCTCACGACACCCGATCTCATTTTGGCGAGGCGAATCCTCGATCAGACGAGCGTTCGGGCGCGGCAAGCCGGGCGGAGGGTGGCGAAATCCTGAAAAACAAGCCGTTTAGCTTCACTGCGTGGTGACAAGGCCCAGGGTCTGCGCGCGTGATACTGCTTGCGCGCGCCTCTCCACCCCCAGCTTGGTAAAAACGCTCTTGAGGTGCGACTTCACGGTCTCAGGACCAATATAAAGGTTCCGGGCGATTTCCTTGTTGGACAATCCTTCCGCGATCAGCGTGAGAATGTCAGTCTCGCGAGGACTCAATGCGCTGAGAATCCGTGCACCGGAGGTTGGCGCCAAACGACCTTGTCCTGCTCGCTGCAGACCTGCCACGAGCCGGTCGACATAGGGGATCAGATCCGTTTTGACGTTCCCGCCCTCCTGGGTCGTCCGGAGAAGCTCGGAAATGATTGGCCCCTCGTCCAAAACGGTCTGATAAAGACCGGCTGCAGCACACGCGGCAAGCACGCGGCGAAAACGGCTCACAGCCTCCGCGACTTTGCCCAAACTGAGCTGAACTGCCGACAGACGGATCGCAATGCAGATCAGGAATTGACGATGCTGCATTGCTTCGGCTTCGCGCTGTAGCTGTTGCAGGACTGAAATCGCTTCGTCGGGACGATCTTGCTGGCCCAGCAAATGAGCGCGCGCCAACTTATGGTACCACTCAATTTCCGACCAGGCGCAAGGCCTTGGCGCCGGGTACTTCCGCGCAAGGCGCTCCAGGCGATCGACGCATGCGGCGCCTTCATCCAGTCGGCCATCGTTCAGGTAGAGTCGCGCCTGCTCCGCTATCGCGCCAGCCGAGAGCCTTCCCCAGTCTCGCGCGACGCCCAGATTTTCAGCTCGCTCCAGCAGAGTGCGGGCTCGCTCGAAGTTCATCCGGGCAGTAGCGACCCTGGCGATCACGAAATAGGCGCTCCACACGCAGTCGAGCATTGTCCCAGAGCTGATCAGAGATGCGCGGTCGATGACCCAAGCCTCCGCCTCATCGAGCTGACCTTGTTCGTATTTAATTCGCGCAATCAGACTGGCCGGCAAAGCCGCCGCAATCGAATTCGGCCCGACGTCCTGCTCGGCGATCCGGAAGCCCTCGCGGTAGTGCCCATCTGCCGCCGCGAGACGTATCTGGCGTTCCTCCGCAAGCCCTTTAAGGCAGTGCCGATAGACCGATGCAAATACGTTTCTGCGATCCTCCTCGACTGAATACGGGATCCATGGCGTCGCATGGAATTGCTTGAGGTTGCCCGCCTTCATGTAGCCCAAGCGAACGACATTTGAGGCAACGTTCGCAGTCCACGGATCAGAAGAATCCCTTACGCACGCCTGTGCCAGAGGCAGCGCTCTTTCGCTATCATCCTTCAGCACGATAGCAACAGAGCGGATCGTCCGGCATTCGCACAGCAAGCTGCTATCCGGCAGGTGCGTTGCAGCGATATCGCCCTCTATGTCAGTTGCGAGCTTCAGGGCCTCATCAAAACGTAGCGCGAGTGCCAGACCCCAGGCGATCGCCAATCGGACCTCGCTCTGACCTCGCATGAGTTCGTCGGGAAACTGGCGCTGCCATTCGAGCAAGGTGAAGAGATCACCTCGCTTTATTAAAGCCATGGCGCAATTCTTGATCCAGCCGATCGCACGATCAGAAGCGCCAGCCGCAATCGCGTGTTGGACTGCCTCAGTCCATAATTCGTGTGAGGCATACCAAAGAGCGGCACGTCCGTGCAGCTCGGGAACTTCAATGCCGCGGTCCGCCTCCAGTCTCTGTCTCAAATATTCGGCGAGCAGCGCGTGGTAACGAAACCACACGCCATCATTGCCGAGCGGCGTAAGCAGCATTTGGCGTTGGGCAAGCGATGCCAGAATTGTGCGGCTCGAGCTCGAACCGGTTACGGCTTCGCATAAAGGACCGGAGAGCCGGTCAAGAATGGCCGTTCGCAGCATGAAGTCGACCACTTCGACCGGAAGCCCATCCAGCATCTCCGCCAAATAGGCGGCAATTGGACGCTGCGAACCCGCGAGATTGTGTACATACTCTTTCAGGCCGGATCCGGACTGCGAGCCCATGGATGAGATAATTCGAAGGGCGGCGGGCCACCCTTCAGTCTTGCGTTGCAACAGTTGGACGTCGGCGAGTTCTAAGGCGCCAGGCTTGGTGCTGTCCAGAAACGCTTGTGTCTCCTGCATATCGAATCGCAGGGCTACGGAATCAATCTCGATCAGCTGGTTCTGGGCTCGCAAGGTCGCGATCGGCAGGGGAGGTTCGGTACGCGTCGTAAGCACCACATGACAGTGGGAAGGGGCGTGCTTCAGAAAATATGCGACCGTCTGATGGATGCGAGAAGCGCTGAGCCAGTGATAGTCCTCGAGAAACAGATATACATCATCTTCTATCTCTGCCAGGTCGTTGATCAGGCTCGACAGGATCGCTGTCGGGTCGATCAGGTTGTTCTCGAGGATCAGCCCAATCGCCCCGGCGCCAACGTCCGGACAGGCATGGTGCAGGGCCTGAGACACGTAAAATAGAAACCGCGTGGCCTCGTCGTCGTCTGAATCGATTGTCAGCCACCCGACATAGTTGCCGCTTTGCTCGAGCTTCTCGGCCCAAGTGGCCGCAAGTGAGCTCTTGCCGAAGCCCGCTGGCGCCTTGATGATGCCAAGTCGCTTAGCCGGAAGTTCGGACAAGATGGCGAGGAGCCGAGGACGTGCGACCAGCCCTCGGAATCGTGCCGGCACGGTCTTGGTCGCCAGGAATGGCAGCTGTCCTCCGCCGGGCAAGGTGCCCGTTCCATCTGTAAGATGGCTGGAGCGCGGCTGGATCAAGGGCTCCCCCTATCCACGTCGGTCCTCCCCCCATCCGGGGGATACGAACAATGGCGAAAGTGTACGATCTTTGTTAGCGAGAGGGAAGCGCTAGCCATCGTCGGTTATAAGCATCCCGCATGCCGTTTGCCGCGTGCTGATCCCTTTGAGCAAGGCTGCGCGCAGAGTGCCGCAAGCAAACGTCGATCAGGGACGCGCTTGGGTTTTGCACTGATGATTGAGCAACCCCGGAAAGGCGCACCAAGTCCGTGTTGAGAGCCGTGGCTGACGGTGTCGATAGAAATCTGCAGTTTGGCCCCTTTGAGCTTTCGGGCAGGGAGAGGGCGCTTCGACGCGACGGCGTAGTGCTGCCCCTTGGCAGCAGGGCCCTCGACATCCTGATCTACCTTGCCGATCGTCCGGGTGAGGTGATCGCAAAGCAGGAACTGATCGACCACGTCTGGTCGGACGTAACCGTCGAGGAGGGGAGCCTCCGAGTCCACGTCGCCGCGATCCGCAAAGCGCTTGGTGACGGTCAATTCGGCAACCGATACATCGCAAACGTCAAAGGACGGGGCTATTCGTTCGTCGGCACGGTCATCCCTCTCGCCGGTAGTACGGAGAGCAGGAACGATAAGCTCCGGCACCAAGGCAGGCTCCCCGTGCGGCCGGTCACGATGATTGGGCGCGAAACGGTCGTCAGCGAGGTTAGCGACAAGCTGCGAAATGAGCGGTTCGTGACACTGCTCGGCCCCGGCGGCATTGGCAAGACGACCATCGCCTTGGCTGTTGGCCGCGCCGCTACCGAAGAGTTTGGCGGGGAAGTCTACTTTGTTGACCTGGAATGTCTCACCGATCCGCGTCATGTCGCGGGGGCTGTCGCGACATCCCTGGGAGTTGCACTCAAATCGAAAGATCCCTGCCTGGAGCTGGTTAGCCTCGTTCGTTCGCGAAAGCTTCTTATCATTCTCGATAACTGTGAGCATGTGATCGAGGCGGTCGCGTTGCTTGCCGAGCAACTCTACCGGGAAACAGAGCAGGTCTATCTTCTAACCACGAGTCGCGAATTGCTGAAAGTAGAGGGCGAGCATTGTTGCCGGGTTCTTCCCCTTGATTATCCACCAGACGGTTCAGAGCAGACGGCAAATGCCGTGCTTCGATATCCGGCAGCGCGGTTGCTCCTACAACGCGCGGCGGCGAGAGCGGGAAACGTCGTTCTCAGCGACGCGGAGGCGTCGTTTGTCTCGGAAATATGCCGAAAGCTAGATGGCATACCCTTGGCAATCGAGTTAGCGGCGGATCAGGTGGCCGCACTCGGCCTCAAGAACACGGTTGCCCGCCTGGTGTCTCGGCTGGAGTTGCTGAGACTAAGCCATCGGACGTCCGTTCCCAGGCACCGGACCCTTAAGGCGACATTCGATTGGAGCTACAATCTGCTGTCCGACGGAGAGAGGATTGTCCTTCGACGCATCGCTCCGTTCGTCGGCCATTTCACCCTAGAGGGCGCGCGGCATGTCGTCGGCGAACTCGGCGCAGACCCCGGAGAAATTTCTGACGCGATCGCCGGCCTGGTTGAGAAGTCATTGATAGCAACCCGGATCGATAAAGCGTCGGCGCGGTATCGGTTACTGGAGACAACACGAGCATATGCACTCGACAAATTGGAGGAGCATGCCGAAGTCGACGTGGTCTTCCGCCGGCATGCGGAATACGAGCGGAAGCGGCGAACGTCGCCTCTCCACAACCAAGACGATTGTCGATCCGATTGTCGCGTCAAGGCGAGCTAATTGGCTGCTGTGCGTGAGGACCGGAAATTGTCATTCATCATGAAATGTGGCAGATTAGCTGTTAATGTCCGGCGTGACCGACCGGGTCGACTATTGTCATAAGGCCTTTCTCAACCCGAGTTGGTGAGCCGCTCGACGGTGGAGCGCGGCAGTTGAATCCATCTACTCTGCTCGCAGATGGGAGTGCCAACTTCCAGGTCTTGTTGGAGGATGGCGAACGCGTCTTCTGCAGGGTCGGTAGCTACGCCAACGCTGACAGCTCCGTGCTGGCCGTGTTGCCTGCCGCAGAGCATCCCACACCTGTCGCCCTCGAACGCCTCGCTCACGAGCACGCATTTAAGGATGAGCTGGATCGGGCATGGGCGGCGCGTCCGCTTGAGTTCATCCAAGAACGCGGCCGGACCATGCTGGTGCTGGAGGATCTTGGCGGCGAGCCGCTCGAGCGGTTGCTCGGCGCGCCCTTGGAGACG
>Ga0099827_10002153_pt1 | contig 10764 bp, 7 predicted proteins | sample CZO8metaG_FD_79339 | JGI IMG/M metagenome (GOLD analysis project Ga0099827, IMG submission 79339) | Vadose zone soil microbial communities from the Eel River Critical Zone Observatory, Northern California, USA - CZOApr15con1.8 metaG | ecosystem: Environmental > Terrestrial > Soil > Vadose zone ...
CGCGAGGTCGAGCTCACCGGCCAGTTGGGCGGCACGTTCGCTCGCCACCTTGAGATCGAATTCGGCGAGCTTCCGCTGATCGAGCGCGGCGTGCACGTTCTTGTCGCCCTCCAGTCTCGCCGAGCGGAGGGCTGCCTCGGCAACCCGAGCACGCTCGGGGACGAGCGAGGCATCGCGCTCGGCGGTCTGCACCGCGAGGTCACCTTCCGCTCTGGCCTTGCGCCGAGCCGCCCGAGCAACTTCCAACTTGGCATTTGCCACCTCGCGCTGGGTCTCGGTCTGACGCGGGTCGAGCACGATCAACGCGCGCTCGGCAATCTGTGCCGCTACGTCGGCTTCGGCGGCACGTTGGGCGTGCTCGGCGCGCGCCCGCTCGGCATCGACCGTAAGGGGGTCCCCGGTCTGGGCATCGGAGAGGCGCCGGCGGTCGTCAGAGCGCACCACATTCTCAAGCGTCGCCTGGCGGATGGCCTGCTCGCCGACTGCTCGCGCCGCTGCGGCGGCTTGTTGCGCCGTTGCAAGTGCCGTTTCGGCTGCCAGCCGGTTACGCATCGCGTCAGCCCGATCACGCTCCAACGCACGAACGGCAGCGATCTGTTCGCGCGTCGGGCCGAACGGTTCCCATCCTTTCGCCCGATACCATCGACCCACCGCGTCTGCTGTCTTCTCATCGTAGACGCCATCGACCGATCCTGGATCGAAACCGAGACGGGCGAGCGCTTCTTCCAACTGCCGCACGTCTTCGCCGCTGGTCCCCGGGGATATGTCGCGATAGGTGGGCCTCCGCCCCTGCAGCATGAAGACTGGCCGGCCGGAGGCGGTCAGCACCACTTCACCTTCCTCGAACTGGGTATTGGGCGGCGGCAATGTGGCGATCAGTCCGGCACTACCCTTCAGCACCGAGGGCGCGAGGGAAACCGACTGAGGCAGCCCGAAGCGCACCGTGCCGCGGGTGACAACGTCGGAGCTCAGGACGCGCTGTTCGATGGGCACCAGTATCGGGGACGGCGATGGTGGCGCGGCCCGCGCAGCAACCTCGGCCGGCGATTGGATTTTCTGGCCGACAAACCAAGCCCCCAGCGCGAGCCCACCGACCCCGATCAGAACCCCCCAGAGGATGTTGATGCGGTTTACGGCCATGATCCGTCAGTTCGAGAGCAGATTCCGGTCAAGTTGCAGCGTAGTTTTCATGTTGCCGTACCCGGGGCATAATATTTCGATTGCAGCGCGCCCCGACGCGTCCTCCTTGCCCCACTCCTCGATTACCAGCACGTGCTCAAAGTTGCCCGCAGAAACGGTCACCTTCTCGCCCATCTTACGGACCTGTCCGCGATCGGTCCAGTAGAACGGCACCGGAGCGAGCCCCGCGAGCAGCTCGGTGTACCCTCCTGCGGGTTGGGCTCCATCATGATACCCGCCTTGGCGCCCTCCAGAGCCCGACCATCCAGGCGCGCCGCCGACCCTGGATCAAGGCTGCAGCGGCGCTCGATCCCTGCGCGCCGATGGCTGGTAACAACCTGTCCGGTGCCGAACATTCACTCATGTTTTCACCAGGAGGGATGCCACCATGGCAATAACACCGATGCCCTACCGGCCGATGACGCCACTGTCCAGACGATCCCTGATGACGCTGACGGCGTTCGGTCTGACGGGACTGGTCAGCGGGCGCGCGGCGCTGGCGCAATTCGCCAAACCGGCCATGGTCAAAGATGACTACGCCGTCGAAAAACTCGACGGCGTGAAATTTTCTCGATCGGCCGAGATCACAAACAAGTGGCTTCCGATGAGGCCGCGCACACGATACACGTACGAGGGGACCACGGTTGAAGACGACGGCAAGGTCGTTCCTCACAAGATCGTCTTACACTTTACCGACCTGGTGAAGGTGATCGGGGGGATTCCCAATCTCGTGTCCTATGATCATGACTATAAAGACAAAGAACTCGTGGAAATCGAATTGGCCTTCTACGCGCAGGACGATGATGGCAATGTCTGGCGTTTTGGTGAATATCCGGAGGAATATGAGGACGGCAAGTTCGTCAAGGCACCGGCGTGGATCCATGGCTATGAGGGCGCCCACGCCGGTATCATGATGAAAGCCAGTCCCAAACTTGATACGCCCAGTTATTCTCAAGGGTATGGGCCGGCGGTCGATTGGACGGACCGGGCAACAACATACCAGATGGGCCTGGATGTAAAGGTGCCGTATGGTGAATATAAGGACGTCATGGTGGTCCGCGAAACAGCCAGATCGGAGGTCGACGCGTACCAACTCAAATACTATGCCGCCGGCATTGGCAATATTAAAGTCGGCTGGATGGGTTCGGGCGAAAAATCCAAGGAAAACTTGGAACTTGTCAGCGTGGATCAACTGAACCCCAAGGAAATGGCGGACGTGCGCGTCAAGGCGCTGGCGCTGGAGAAAAGCGCCTACAAGCGTAGTAAGAAGGTCTACGCTCCGACCAGCCCGTCGAAGGTCATGACCGCGGCCCGGACGTAACCGCGGGCGCGCGGTGCGCTGGTCTGGCGCAGGGCTCCAGAACGACTGCACCACCATGCCCGCGCTTCCCACCTATCGTAGTTGCGGGGATGCTCGCGGACCGACAACAACTGCCTACTGGACCTTACGCGAGAACAGCTCCTGCTGGATGCGTTCCTCTACCGGGCCCAGCACTTCCTCCTGAAGCTTGAAAGCCTTCGGGGCCACGACGCGTTCGTAGTCTTGAAGCTTGCGCAAAGCGGCTTGTTGCTCGGGTGACATCTTCGAGACCAGGAGCTTGCCACCATCCGTCAATGCGTTCAGCCGATTGCGCAGGTCAGGTTCGACTTCGTCCGGGTGGCTGTAATCGAAGCCTGCCTTCTTCATCTCTCGCTGCCAGTCGCCGAGCGCCGCTTTCATCCGCGGGTCCTTGTTGATCAAGGCGTCCTGGGGATTGTAGTGCGACGCCTTGAGCTGGTCCGGCTTGAACACTTGCTCTAGCGCTTTGCGCGTACAGCCGCCGGTCTGCGACAGGTTTTCGGTTTCCAGCGCGACCGCCAGCGTGGCGTTGATGTTCTCACCGAGCAGAGCGCGATTGTAGGCGGCCTGGTCAGCGGGCGAGAGCTTTTTGAATAGCTGCACGTTGCGCTCGCCCAGGCCCACCTTCGCCGGGCTGTAGCCGGTGGCAAGCTGCGGCGGCAGGCCGGTGTACAGTGTCGCGACACCGAAACCATAACGACTGACAAATTCCTCTTCACTCAGGCCCGGCAACTTCTTGTCCGCCGTCATGCCGGCGCGGATTGTGTTATGGTCTACGGCTACGTACTCGAAACCCTGTTCGCGCATGCAATGTGCAATGAGTTCCTCACTCCTTTCGATCGCCTGCACCAGTTCGCGTGGCGACAGCCCGAATTCCTGGGTGCCGAGTCCAGGGGGCGCCTGGGCATCGGCGGGGCCGGCTGCAAAAAGCAGGGCGAGCAACGCCGCTCCGAGGGTCTTCTTCATATCCACTTTCCGCTGCCCACGGACGATTGCGACGCATACATCTCCGTCCTCCATCAGTCGGTTCCGATGATCTCCCCGGTCTCCATGTCGACGAACACGTCCGTCTCATCGTCTTTGGCGGTTATGATCTCGACGACATAGACCCAGCGGCCAAGCTTGCGCTCGATCTCGACCTTGTTCTGCTTGCCGGGAATCAGCTTGAGCGCCGTGGCAATGGCTGCTTCGCGCGTGATCTTGGCCGGCGGCGGACGGTCATTGTCAGCCGCCGCAACAACCGGATTTACCAACAACAGGATCGCAAGCAGTCCGATGCTCACCAGTTCTCGCATCGCGGGCCGGCCCGGTTGTCGAAGAGTTGTCGTCATTGATTGGTCTCACTCCGTTGCCTGTCGCATGCCGGCTTTCCTCTGGTTCGCCGGCCAACGCCCAGGCATGACGGGCTAGTCGTGGCCGGCTATCGATCAGGGCACCATGCCGATCATTACGCGTTTCGTCATCGTTGCTGCGCTTTTTGTGTCGGTTCGGTCACGAAGCCGGCCTCCACAATGGTCCGATTGCCGTCAGCGGACATCGTCCCGATCGCGAACCGGTACGACTTCCCGGGCTGAAGAAACCCATTTGGGACCGCGAACTCGCGTGCGGTCCCAGGCAGGTGTGCCTTGATCTCGAATGACGAACCCGGCTGCTCCACGACCAACAGGCAGGCGGCAAGTCCGTCCGGTGCCCTCCAGCGGAGCGTCAACCCGGTCGCTGCAACGTCCTTCTGATCAGGCCGCGGATGTTCAAACTCGGCCGGCGCCGGGAAGTTATGCGTCAACGCTGCCTTGGCATGCAGCACTGCCCCACCGGTGGTCCGGCCCTCGAAGCGGTAGGTGCCGGCGGGAAAGTCGGCCCGCAGCAGTCGATCATTGGTCGGCTCCGGCGACTCCAGCGTCAGGTGTCGCATGCCGAGCTTCGAGGCCGGGGTTTTAAAATCGATGACGGTTCGGCCATCCGGCGCCACCACTTTCAGGGCTGACAGCCCGGCTTCCGCCCCAATCACCTCGAAACTCACTTCGAAGTCATGATCCTGCATGTTCCGTTCGAGGTGCACCGCGGCCCGCTCGAAATCGCCGGCCGCAGCGTGCGCACCCGCCAAAGAGAGCGTAAGCACGAACAACATTGACGCGACCGTCCGCGGGATCATGTTTGACAGGCGGCTCATTTCAGATCGTCCCCAAAGCCGGCCCCGACCCGGCCATCGGCTCGCGACCGATAGCACCAAAGCGAAGGTAGAGCGCTGGCAGGATGAATAGATTGAGCAGTGTCGAGGTCGCAAGCCCACCAAGAATGACCACTGCCATCGGGTATTCGATCTCATGCCCCGGCAGATTGCCGAAGATCACCAGCGGCAACACCGCAAGCCCCGCCGCACCTGTGGTCATGAGGATTGGGCGCAGCCGCTCGCCGGCGCCGCGCAGCACCAGCCTCATGCCAAAGACTTCTCCCTCGTAGCGCTCGATGTACTGGAAGTGATTGATCATCATGATGCCATTGCGTGCGGCGATGCCGAGGACGGTCAGAAAGCCAACCAGCGAACCCAGCGAGACCACCCCGCCAGCGAGCCACGCGGCGAGCACACCCCCTACCAGCGCCGACGGAAGAGTGAGCAGACTGAGCAGTGCCAATCGCCAGCTGCCGAACGACGCCTGTAGCAGCAGCAGGATGCCGGCTACTGCCAGGAGCGCGAACATCGTCAAGCGCTCACGTGCCGCGTTAAGCTCCACATATTCGCCTTGCAGCACGGCATAATAGCCGAGCGGAAATGCGACCTTCGCGAGGCGGGCCTGCACGTCCGTGGCAACGGCCGCTAGATCACGCCCTCTCACGTTCGCCTGGACATCGATCCGCCTCGAGCTAGCCTCGCGCTTGATGATGTTTGGCGTCGGCAACACGCTGACATCGGCCACCTCGGCGAGCCTCACTCGCTTCCCGCTCGGCGTATCGAGAAGCATGTTCCCGACGGAGTCCACGCTGTGACGCGCCGCAGGCGTCGTCCATACGTGCACGTCGTAAGTGCGGCCGCCGATGAAGATGTCGCCCACCTCAGTACCGGCCATCAGCGAGGCAGAGGCGCGCCGCGCATCTCCTGGCTTCAGGCCATAAGGCTGTGCCGCATCCAGCTTCACCGCCACCTGGATATGCGGCACGTCGACCATCAGTTCTTTGTGAAGATCAACGAGCCCCGGCGTGTCGGCAAGCGCCTTGCGTACGTCCTCTGCCTTCTCGCGCAACACATCGAGATCCGGCCCGAAGATCCGCACGATGATCGCCTCGCTGGAACCGGTCAGCACCTCGCGAATGCGCTCCTTGAGATAGGTCTGCACGTCCCGGTACATGCCCGGATAGCCTTCCACCATTTCCTCAATCGCGCCTACGGTCTTGTCGTAGGGAACGTCAGGGCTGACGCTGATCCAGTTTTCCCCGAAATTGACGCCAACGACCTCGTCGGCGGCAAACGCTTGACCGATATGGGCGCCGAAGTTGCGCACGCCCGGAATTGCCCGCAATTCCCTGCTCGCACGTGTGGTGATGCGCAGCATTTCGGGATGCGAGGTGCTGGGGTGGGTGACCCAGTGCATCAGGAAATCGCGCTCCTTGAACGAAGGCAGCAGGGAGTGGCCGAGGAGCGGCCAAGCCACAACCCCGGCGAGCGAGACCACCGCGACAGTCACATAGGCCGGACGCGGTGTGCGCGTCGCGCGCTCCAGCAGCCGCTCATAGTGGCGACGCAGCCATAGGACGAGTGGCGACTCGCGGCCGCTCAGTTTGGCATCGCGCAACAGGACCAGGCAGAATGCCGGCGTCACCGTCATCGCCACGATAAGCGACGCGATGATCGCCAGCACGTAGGCGGTGATCAGCGGCTTGAAAAAGGACCCGGCGAGCCCCTGCATGAACAGGACCGGCACGACCGCCACCACCACGATCAGCGTGGCGTAGACGATCGGACCCCGCACCTCGATGGACGCATCCAGCATGATGCCCGCGGCACTGCGCGGGTCGCCGTGCTGTCGGGCAAGACGCAGGCGCCGCATGATGTTCTCGACGTCGAGTATCGCATCATCGACGACGACCCCGAGCGCGATGATTAAGCCGGCAAGGCTCATCGTGTTCACCGATGCTCCCGCCTCGAACAGTACAAGCCCTCCGGCAAGCAGCGACAGCGGGATGGCAACAATGCAGACGATCGCGGTGCGCCATTCGTAGAGGAACACCAGGATCACCAGCACGACGAGCGCGCCGCCAAGCCCAAGCGCACGCCAGAGATTGCCGATCGAGTCCTCGACAAACGTCGCTGGGCGAAAAATCGACGTATCGATCTCGACATCTGTCAGCCCGGGCTTCATCGCTTCAAGCGCCCCTTCGACGCCCCGCGTCACCGCGAGCGTGTTGCCCCAGGGAAACTTTTCGATGATCAGCATGAGCCCGGGGCCGTCGTTGATCACGGCATCGCCGATCATCCCCTGCGGCGCATATACCAGATCGGCGACCGCGCCGAGCAGTAATGGCTTGCCGCCGCGCGAGGTCACCGGCACCCGGGCCAACGTCTCCGGTGTGACGCCGGCAGCGGCGAAGTGCAGCTGCATACGCTGATTGGGCGTCTCGACAAATCCTCCGGTGCCAATATGGGCACCGCGTGCATAACGCAGCAGGCCGACATCGAGCGCGTCTGATACGGCCTCCTGCACCTCGTCGAGCGTCACGTCGAGCGCAGCGAGACGCTCCGGATCGACCATGACCTGCAGCATCTTGAGCTGTTCGCCCCAGATCGCCACGTTGGCCACCCCGGGCACGCCCAGCAACCTTTGGCGAATTGTCCAGTAGGTCAGCATCGAGAGGTCCATAACGGACCTGGTCTTCGAGGAAATCCCGATTTTCATGATGCGGCTGGTCGCGGAGAGCGGTGGCATCATGAAGGGTGGCGCCGCCCAGGTGGGCAGGCTCTTGGTCGCAATCGCCATACGTTCGCCGACTAGTTGACGGGTCCGTATCTCATTCACGCCTTGCTTGAAGATCAGCAGGATCGACGAGAGCTGCGGCACCGATTTTGAGCGCATCACCTCAATACCGGGCACACCATTGAGCGCATTCTCAAGGGGTACGGTGACGAGCTGCTCCACCTCCGCCGGCGACAGACCGAGGCAGATGGTCTGGATTTCTACACGCGGTGGCGCGAACTCGGGGAAGACGTCGACCGGGACGCCCTCAAGACGCGTCACCCCAAAGTACATGAGCGCCAAGCCCAAACCTAATATCAGGTAGCGGAACCGCAGGCTTGAGGCGATAATGAGCCGCATCATGTCAGTGGTTCCCTAAGCGTGACGCTGGGGCTTACATAGGTTTCCGCGCTAGTGACCCACGCCCATCTCTGCGCCGTAGATCTGCGGCACGCCGAGCGTAAGAATCCTGGTGCCGACCGCAGGTCCCTCTACTAGGAATGCGTTCTCGTTCTTAATCTGGTCGAGTTTCACTTGCTGACGTATGAAGGTGAGTGGTTCCGGATTTGTGTAGACCCAGGTGACGCCCGAGAGGTCGTAAACTACTGCAGCATAGGGCACGATCCGCCGCCCCGCCGGATCCTCGCGCACCTCGCCGGTCCGAATATCCAGGCGTTCGGCAGCTTTCTGAGTAAGCACCACTTTCTTGAGCGAGCTACCGGGCACTGCTTCGACGTGCGCGGGCTTGCCGTGAACCGCTGCCGCCTCTGACGCCAACGTCGACGGAGCAGCAGCACAGACCAAAGCCACGAGGGCGATGCGCGTCAAGCAGGACATGGTGGATCTCCTGTCTTGCAATAAGCCGGAGGACGGCGAGGAGGCGGTCACTGCACCTCCTTTGTCTCCAGACCGAGATGATCGAAGCCCGAGCCTGCGCCGAACCGCAGATAGAGCGCTGGAATGACGAACAACGTATTGAGCGCCGATGCGACGGCTCCGCCCAGGATGACGACCGCGATCGGCCATACGATCTCGAGCCCAGCGATATCACCGAGCACCGCGAAGGGCAGTGCAACAAGCATGACCGTGATCGCTGTCGTCACGATGCTGCCGAAGCGCTCACCGAGACCGAGCAGCACCAGTCTCTCGCCAAACGGCAATCCCCCGTCTCGCTCCAATGCCTGGAAATGGCTGACAAGACCGATACCCTGGCGAACGGTCAGCCCAAGGACGGTGACCATGCCAAGCACGGAACCGAGCGATAGCACGCCGCCCGAAATCGCAGCCGCGATAAGCGCGCCGAGGACGACGATAGGTGCACCGATCAGGGAAAGCGCGGCCAGCGTCCAGCTGCCGAGCGCCGCCTGAGCCAACAGAAAGATCAGCACCGCCGCCGCCGCTGAATAGCTGTAGATCGAGCGCAGCGCACTACGACGCTCCTCATATTCGCCCAGTACCTCGGCGCGGTACTCGAAGGGGAACGTCACGTTCCTGACTTGCCGGCCAATGTCGCCGGCCACATCGGCGACCGGGCGGTCGCCCACTTCTGCCGATACATCGATGCGACGCGACGAGCCCTGGCGGCGAATGATGCTGGTCGCCGGCACCGTGCGAACGTCCGCAAGATCGCGGAGACGAACCTGAGGCCCATCGTCAGTGTCGATCAGCAGATTCTGCACATCGCTGATGTTTTCGCGCATCTCCGGACGGCCCCAGACGACTACGTCGAACACCTTCTGTTCCTGGAAGAGCGCGCCGACCGTGATCCCGCCGACGATTGCCGAGGTCGCGCGCCGGACATCTCCGGGTTTGAGACCGTAACTGGCAGCGCGATCGACATCCACCGTGACCTCGATCGAAGGCTCCTCGATCTGCAGCTCGACACTTGCCGTCTCGATACCGGGAATCTTGTCAAACAGGGCGCGGATCTCCTCCGCCTTGGCCCGCAGGGTGTCCAGGCTGTGGCCATAGACCCGCACAGTGATCGTATCCTTGTCGCCGGTCAGAGCCTCACGCATCTTACGGGAAAGGTAGCTTTCGACGCGGCCGCGCATGCCGGGATAAGAGGTGGCCAACTCTTCGAGCGCATCCATCGTTTTGTCGTAATTGGCCTTCGGATCAACACTTACCCACACCTGGGCCGCATTGACATCAGCAAGGTCGTTGCAGGTGCACAGCACGGCGCGTCCGAGATTTGCCGCGGCGTTCCGTACTCCGGGGATCTGGCGCAAGTCATGAATCAGCATCTGGGTGGATTTGACCATGGACTGCAGCGAGGTGCCCGGGGGCGCCTGCCAGTTGATCACCACGTCGGTTTCCTTGAAGCTGGGCAGCAGATCGCGTTCAAGCCTGCCCCAGATAATCACGCTCGCGACCACCGCTACGATTCCCATGCCAATTCCTACGAGCGGCGCGCGCGCAGCCGCCCCGATCCCGCTCTCGCACAACGAGGCCAGCTTTCGCGTCACAACTGAGGTGCCGTCCGGCCGAAGCGGTGCGCGGGCAAGGAGCAGTAGGCCAAGCGCCGGCGTGACGACGAGCGCTACCACCATGGAAGAGATTACCGCCGCGGCATATGACCAGACCAGCGGCTCGTAGAATGCGGCCGAGCGACCGTGCAGGAACAGGGCAGGAAACACGGCGAGCAGGATGATCAGTGTCGCATAGAACATCGAGCGGCGGGTCTCCATCGCGGCGCTGATCACCACCGCTGCGGCATTCCTTCCCTCACGCGGCTGACGCAGGCGGTGGAGGATGGCGTCGGCATCCAGAACGCCGTCATGCACGAGCGCACCGATGGCTAGCATGAGACCCGCGATGACCATCATGTTGAGCGCGATACCGAACGCATGCAACACGAGGGTCGCGACAATGAATGACAACGGGACGACAAGCGCAGCGATCAGCGCAGCGCGCCAGCTGGCCATCAGGAGCCCAAGCGACACCACCAGGAGGCCGACGGCGAAAAGCGCACCCCGGCCCAGGTTGATGGTCGCGAGTTCGATAAAACCTGCGGGGCGATAGATGGCGGTGTCGATCTCGATACCTGGCAAGCCGGGCCGCAACTCATCGAGCGTGCGTTCAATGCCGCGCGTCACCTCCGACGTGCTGAACCCTGGGAATTTCTCGATCACCAGCAACAGACCAGGACCGTCTTTGAGGACCGCATCTCCGATCAGCGGCTGATGGTTCTCCGTCACATAGGCGACATCACCGAGTTTGAACTTGCCACCTTTCACCGGCACTTTAGCGAAGTCCTGCGCTGTCGTGATCGGCAATTGGTGGCGGATGTTCAAGCGC
>Ga0099827_10002159_pt1 | contig 10758 bp, 11 predicted proteins | sample CZO8metaG_FD_79339 | JGI IMG/M metagenome (GOLD analysis project Ga0099827, IMG submission 79339) | Vadose zone soil microbial communities from the Eel River Critical Zone Observatory, Northern California, USA - CZOApr15con1.8 metaG | ecosystem: Environmental > Terrestrial > Soil > Vadose zone ...
ACCTTGGCCGTGCCGCCCAGCTCGGCCACCATGCGTTCGACCATCCCCTCCACCTGGGCCACGAAACCCCAGACGAGCCCGGACTGGATCGAGGTGACGGTATTGCGGCCGATAACGGAGTCCGGGGCCACCGCCTCGACGCGCCGGAGCATGGCGGTATGGGAGACAAGGGCGTCGAGCGAGATGTCGACCCCTGGCGCGATCGCGCCGCCCAGGTAGTCGCCCTGAGCATTGATGGCGTCGTAGGTGACCGCGGTGCCAAAGTCGATCACGACCACCGGTCCGCCGTATTTCGAATAGGCGGCGAGGGCGTTGGCGATGCGGTCGGCGCCGACGTCCTTGGGATTCTCGTAGCGGATCCTGACGCTGGTCTTGACGCCCGGACCGACCATGACCGGCTCGCATTTCAGGTAGCGTCGTGAGGCTTCGACCAGAGCCGGGTTGAGGTTGGGCACCACGCTGGAGATCACGACCCCGGTGACTACGCTCAGCTCGAAGCCGCGCAGGCCGAACAGGTCCTTCAGCTCGACGGCCATCTCGTCCGCGGTCCGCTCCCGATGCGACGTCACGCGCCAGTCGGCGACCAGCTTCTCGCCCTCAAAGAGAGCCAGCGTGACGTTGGTGTTGCCGACGTCGACCGCCAGGAGCATCAGAGCTCGAACTCTACTTCGGGAGGCCCGGAGGGTGCGTCTGGCTCCAGCGCTTCAGAGCGGCCACCTGGCGGCGCACGGCGGTGGCGCGGGCGGCGACGCGCCGCGGGTGGGGAGCGCCCAAGAGATCGCGCTTGTTGAGTGACGCACGGGCGTTCCAGGGCGTCGTTGCGGTGCCTTCGACGATCTGCCTGCCTATCCTCTCATGGGCCTCGCGGAACGGAACTCCCGACCGAACCAGCACCTCAGCGGCGTCGGTTGCCACCAAGCCCGGGTCGCTCGCTGCGGCGGCGAGCTGCTTGCGGTCGAACTCGAGGTGCTCGACGAGGAGCGCGGCCGCGGCCAGGGAGTCGAGCGTGCTGTCGACGGCGCCGAAGAGGGCGGATTTGTCTTCCTGCAGGTCGCGGTCGTACGCGAGCGGCAGCCCTTTCAGGACGCTGGCGAGCGCGACCAGGCTGCCAAGCGCGCGGCCGGTCCGGCCCCTCAGGAGCTCGGCGATGTCGGGGTTCTTCTTCTGCGGCATGAGGCTCGAGCCCGTCGAGATCTCGTCGGCCAGCCGTACGAAACCGAACTCCGAGCTGGCCCACAGGACGACGTCCTCACCAAGGCGGCTCAGATGAATCGCCACGCACGTGCATGCGTAGATCAGGTCGAGGAGGAAATCGCGATCCGCGACAGCATCGATGCTGTTGACCGTCAGCCGAGCAAAGCCGAGCTCGCGGCGCATCCGCTCGCGCTGGAGCGGGAGCGTGGTTGCAGCCAGGGCTCCCGAGCCCAGGGGCATCTCGTCAGCCGAGTCGTACGCGTGGCGGAAGCGCTCGGCGTCGCGGAGCAGCGGCTCGGCGTGCGCCAGGAGGTGGTGGCCGACCGTGATCGGCTGCGCCCGCTGGAGGTGCGTGTAACCGGGCATGAGCCAGGCAGCGTGCGCGCGGGCTTTGATGGCGAGCGCATCCACCGCGCCTGACACCCCGAGCACCAGCTGGGCTGACGCCCAACGGCTGTAGAGCCGCAGGTCCAGCGCGACCTGGTCGTTGCGTGAGCGGCCCGCGTGCAGGGCGGCACCCGCGGGCGTGATCTCGGTCAGGCGCCGCTCGACTGCCGTATGGATGTCCTCATCCGTTTCGCGGAACTCGAAAGTGCCGTCGTCCAGCTCGCGCACGACCTGTCGCAGGCCACGCTCGATCGCGGCCAAGCGTGTCTTCGGCAGCAGGCCGGCCGCCGCCAGCCCGCGCGCATGAGCGATGCTGCCTGCGATATCGACTGGGTACAGCTCGTAATCGGTCTCCAGCGAGGACGAGAACCTCTCCAGCTCTGGGAGCAGCCGCCGCTCGAAGCGACCGCCCCACAACTTCGTGCCTCCCCCGCCAGGGGGAGGGTTGGGGTGGGGGGCGGTGCGAACCCTCTTAGCTATGGCGTCAGCCTCTTCACGTCGCGCAGCAAACCCTTCAGCTCGCGGTCGTGCAGCCGGCCCTGCACCTGTGCGGCTGTGCGCACCCCCATGCCCCACAGCTTGATGAAGCCCGCGGCGGCCGACTGATCGAACGCGTCCCCCTTGCCGTACGTGGCGAGCGAGTGCTGATACAGCTGGGCGGGCCCTTTGCGCCCTACCACCTGGGACGAGCCCTTGAACAGCTTCAATCGCACGTCGCCGGTGACGTGACGCTGGGTTTCGGCAACGAATGCGTAGAGGGCGTCGCGCAGCGGGCTGAACCACAACCCGTCATAGACCATCTGCGCCCACTGCTGGGCGACGAGGTCCTTGAAGCGCGCCACCTCCTTGGGCAGCGTGATGTCCTCGAGCGCCTGGTGCGCCTGGAGGAGCAACACCGCGGCCGGGGCCTCATAGATCTCTCGGGACTTGATTCCGATCAGCCGGTTCTCGAGGTGGTCGATGCGGCCGACCCCGTTCTCGCCGCCGACCCTGTTCAGCTCGGAGACGAGCTGTAGTGGGTCGATCGCTTCGCCGTCGAGAGAGACCGGGATGCCGTGCCTGAAGCCGACCTCGATGTAGGTGGGAACGTCGGCGCAGTCGCGCGGGTCGCGCGTCCACGCATAGACATCGGACGGCGGCTCCTCCCACGGGTCCTCGAGAATGCCGGCCTCGATCGAGCGCCCCCACAGGTTCTCGTCAGTCGAGTAGGGCGAGCGCACGGTTGCCGGGACCTCGATCCCGTGCTTGGTCGCGTACTCGATCTCGTCATCGCGATTCATGCTCCACTCGCGGACAGGGGCGACGACCCTCAGCTCGGGAGCGAGAGCCGCAGTCGCGACATCGAAGCGCACCTGGTCGTTGCCTTTACCCGTGCATCCGTGCGCGATGGCGGTGGCGCCCTCACGCCTCGCTACCTCGACCATCATCGCCGCGATCAGAGGCCGGCCGAGCGCGGTGGCAAGCGGGTACTCCTTCTCGTAAACGGCGCCCGCCTGGAGCGACGGCCACACGAAAAGCTGCAGAAACGGAGCGCGGCCGTCGGCGACGTAAGCCGCGGACGCTCCTGTCTTCAGCGCCCGGGCCTGGATGGCGTCGAGGTCCTTCTTCTCGCCCAGGTCGACAGTGAACGCGATCACGTCCCAGCCCTGGTCCTTCAACCAGCGGATCGCGACCGAGGTATCCAGCCCACCCGAATATGCGAGGACGAGTTTTTCAGCCGCCACTGGCGAGGAGCTCCTTGAGCGCCTTGCCTGCGCTCGGCCGGCGGAGCACGGCGATGATCGTGTCATCGCCGGCGACGGTCCCCGCGATCCCAGGCAGGGCGGCCTCGTCGATGCGGCGCGCGACCAGGTTGGCGGTGCCCGGTGGGGTCCTGATCACCGCCACCGGCGACACGACCTCCACCGAGAGGACGAGCTCGCGCACCAGCGCGGCCCCGCTCCGATAGCCGGCGCCCGACCGGACCAGCCCGAGCTCCTGGATGTCGCGCGAGATCGTGGCCTGAGTCGCCTGCAGCCCGCGCCGGGCCAGCGCTTCGGCGATCTCCTGCTGCGTGTGCACCGCGCCACGGTTGATGACGTCGACGATCGCGCGATGCCGTTGACCTTTCGTGGCCGTCATTTCACGACCTCGTGCATCGTCTTCTGCGCGCGATCGATCTGGTCCGGCGTGATGATGAGCGGCGGCACGAAGCGGATCGTGTTGTCGTCGACCGCGTTGACGACGAGGCGCGCGTCCAGGCAGGCCTGCTGAATCGCTTTTGCACGAGGCTCGGCGAACTCGATCGCCTGCATCAAGCCGAGGCCGCGAGCCTCCTTAGCGCCCAGCGAATGGATCGCGGCGTGCAGCATCTCCCCCATCTCCGCGGCATGGCCGACGAGCCCATCGCGCTCGATGACCGTCAGCACCGTGAGAGCGGCGACGCATGCAAGGGGATTGCCGCCGAACGTCGAGCCGTGATCGCCAGGCTCGAACACGTCCGCATTCGGCGCCGCGAGGCACGCGCCGATCGGGACGCCGCCGCCGAGCCCCTTGGCCAGCGTCATCACGTCGGGCGTGATGCCGTGGTGCTGGTGAGCGAACCAGCGGCCGGTGCGGCCGAGCCCGGTCTGGACCTCGTCGAGGATGAGCAGCAGGCCCTTCTCGTCGCACCATTTGCGGACGCCGGCCAGGTATCCCGGCTTGGACGGAACGATGCCGATCTCGCCCATCACCGGTTCGAGCATTACAGCCACCGTCTGCGCGCCGGTGGCGGCTTTGATCGCCTCGAGGTCGTTGTACGGGACGTGGACGAAGCCATCAGGCAGAGGCTTGAAGGGATCCGAATACTTGGGCTGCCCGCCGGCCGTGACCGTGGCCAGGGTGCGTCCGTGGAACGAACCCACGGTCGTGATGATCTGGAACGCGCCGCTGCGATTGCGGGCGCCCCACTTGCGCGCGATCTTGATCGCGGCCTCGTTTGCCTCGGCGCCTGAGTTGCACAGGAAGACGCGCGATGGAAACGAGAGCTCGACCAGCCTGCGGGCCAGCTCGACCTGGGGCTGGGTGTAGTAGAGGTTGGATGTGTGGATCAGGGTATTGGCCTGCCCGGCCACCGCTGCCGCGACTTCGGGGTGGGAGTGGCCGAGGAGGTTGACCGCGATGCCGGCGACCAGGTCGAGGTATTCGCGGCCGGCGTCGTCGTAGACGAGACAGCCCTGCCCGCGAACGAATGTCACCGGAAGCCGCCGTCCGGTTTGCATGAGGTACTTGTCGGCGAGCTCGGGCGTAGTCACGGGAGCCAGACGGCCTCTAATAAGGACGCGTCCTTTTTTAACCATCCACGAACCCACCACCCACCCTCTTGGGGAGACTTTGTGCGGCGCGCAGAATACCGCCGCGCCAGTGGGCCGGCAACCCTGCCCGTTAAGGCCATCACCGCGTCACCATCGTGCCGATGCCCGCCTCGGTGAAGAGCTCGAGCAGCAGCGAGTGCGGCGTTCGCCCATCGACGATGTGCGCAAGCGGCACCCCGTCCAGCGCCCGCAGGCAGGATTCCAGCTTCGGGATCATCCCGCCGGTCACCTCTCCGGCGTCGATGCGATGCCTTGCGTCCTGGCTGGTGAGCACGGCGACCACCTGGCCGTCGACGCCCAGAACGCCGGCGACGTCGGTGAGGAGGATCAGCTTGGCCGCGCCCAGCTCGAGCGCGATCTCCGCAGCGACGGTGTCGGCGTTGATGTTGTACGCGTGACCGTCGTAGCCGAGCCCGATCGATGCGATCACCGGGATGTAACCGCGCCCCAGCAGTGCCGTGATCGGTTCGCGGTTGATCTGGGTCACGCGGCCGACGAAACCCATCTCCGGCCCAAGAGGTTCCGCGATGATGCACGGGCCATCCTCGCCGCTCAACCCGACCGCCTGGCCGCCGAGCCGGTTGATGGCGCCCACGATGTCGGGGTTCACCTTCCCGGTGAGCACCATCTTCACGACCTCCATGGTCTTGTCGTCGGTGATGCGCAGCCCGTTCTTGAACTCGGCCTTCAGGCCCAGTCGCTCACTCATCGCGGTGATCTCGGGGCCGCCACCGTGGATCAGCACCGGCTGCATCCCTACGTAGCGGAGCAGCACGATGTCGAGCAGCGTCTCGTCCCTCGCCTGCTCGAGCGCGTTGCCACCGACCTTGATCACGACGATCTGGCCGTGGAATCGCTTGATGTACGGCAGCGCCTCGACGAGCACCTTCGCGCGCTCCGCGACAGTCAATGTCATGTCGTGTACTCCGCGTTTATTCGCACGTACTCCTCCGATAAATCGCAGCCCCAGGCCTCAGCTTGGCCGCCGGCAAGGCCTAATGTCGCCACGATCTCGATCTCCGGCTGCTCGAATGCGTGGCGCGCGGCGCCCAGGTCAACATCGACGCCCGCGCCGCGCTCGAACACCACCAGCCCGCCGATGCTCAGGTGCAGCTTGTCCAGCGCAAGCTCCGCGCCGCTGTAGCCGAGGGCGCAAACGATACGGCCCCAGTTGGGGTCGCCTCCGTGCACCGCGGTCTTGACGAGGGTCGACGAGGCGACAGCGCGGGCCGCGGTCCTCGCCTCGTCGTCCGTCTCCGCGCCCTGGACGCGGACCGCGATCATCCTGGTCGCGCCCTCTCCATCTCGCGCGATGGCTCGCGCCAGCTCTCGCGCGACGCTGACGATGGCCTCCTCCAGCGCCGCCGCTTCCGGCGTGCCGGCGCGAATACGCGCATTGCCCGCCGCGCCGTTGGCCAGAACAAGGAACGTGTCGTTGGTCGAGCTGTCGCCGTCGACGGTGACCTGGTTGAAGCTGCGGTCGGCGACCGGCCTCGCCAGGGTGGCCATCAGACCCGGTTCGACCGCCGCGTCCGTGGTGATGTAGGCCAGCATCGTCGCCATGTTGGGGTGGATCATCCCCGACCCCTTGCACATGCCCCCCACCCTCACGGCCCGTCCGCCGATCTCGATCTCCAGCTCGGCGGTCTTGGGCACGGTGTCCGTGGTCATGATCGCGCGGGCCGCGTCGACGCCATGGTCTGGGCTGAGCGAGCCGCACGCCGCCGTGATGCCGGCCTTGACCGCGTCCATCGGAAGGTACCGCCCGATCACGCCGGTTGTGCCCACCACCACCTGGTCCGGGTCGAGATCGAGGCGATCGGCGGTCAGCTTCGCCATCAGCAAAGCGTCTTTGAAACCCTGCGCGCCGGTGCAAGCGTTGGCGTTGCCGGACGCGATGACGAGCGCCTGCACGCGGTTGTGCTGGAGATGCAGCTGGTCGATGACGACCGATGCCGACTTGATCTTGTTGGTGGTGAAGACTCCGCCGGTGTCGCATGGATTGCTCGAATAGATCACGCAGAGGTCGTCGCGCTGCCCGGTCGGGATCGCGCTCGCGCCGGCCGTGAACGCCTTGATACCGCACGCGGCGGTGCCGGCCCGGAATCCTCGAGCGAACGTCAGGGCCACTGGATCGGCGCCTCCAGCGCTGTCTTGCGATCGAAGCCGAATGCGATGTTGAAGCACTCGACCCCCTGTCCCGAAGCGCCCTTCACCAGGTTGTCGAGCGCGGCCGTCACGACCGCCTTGTCGCCTTGCGCAGCCACGTTGACCAGGCACAGATTCGAGTGGCTGGCAAGCTTGGTCGTCGGGCTCTGCGCAACCACCCGCGTGAAGGGCTGCCCCGCATAGAACTCGCGGTAAGCATCCTGCAGCTGGGCCAGCGACCCCTTGAGGTCGAAGTAGCAGGTGGCCAGGATGCCGCGCGTCATCGGCGCCAGGTGAGGCACGAAGGTCACGCGCAACCCACGCTCCCCACCTCGTGGGGAGCTCCCGCGCGAAGCGCGGGTGTGGGGGGAATGGAGCAGCCTATTGAGTTCCTGATTAATTTCAGGCAAATGCCGATGGCCCTCGATGGCGTAAGCCCCCAGCGATTCGTTGACCTCGCTGAAATGGACGCCCATCGACGGCGACCGGCCCGAACCGCTGACGCCCGACTTGGCGTCGATGACGATGTCCGAGCCAACGAGCCCCGACGCCACCGCCGGCGCCAGCGCCAGGATGGACGCTGTCGAGTAGCAGCCAGGGACAGCCACGAGCTCCGCACCCGCCAGCTCCCGTTCATGCAGCTCCGGCAGGCCGAAGACGGCCTTCGCCAGCAGCGCTTTCGCCGGGTGCTCCTGCCGATACCACGTCGGATACTGGCCGGGGTCCTTGAGCCGGAAGTCGGCGCTCATGTCGACCACCTTCGCCCCGGCCGCCAGCCAGGCGCTCGCCTTCGCGGCGCCCACATTGTGTGGCAGGCAGCTGAACACGACGTCCAGTCCGCCGGGTTCAGTCTCGGATAGGAACTCGCCCTCCAGGTCCAGCAGCGGAAAGACGGACGCGTAGGGCTTGCCGGCGAACGAGCGGGAGGTGAGCTGCGCCAGCTCGACCTCCGGGTGCCGCGCCAGCAGGTTGACCACCGTCATCCCCGCGTAGCCGTTGGCCCCTGCGACCGCTGCCTTCAGCCTTCCACCCATGGACGCATGAGTATACAGAAAGACTGTATAAAGATACGGCTAGTCGAAGGGGTCCCCGCAAAATCGCAGATTTTGTGGGGTTTTAGTCTGGCTCGTTGAAGAAGCACGACTCGGCCCCGGTGTGACACGCGGGACCGGCCGGCTTGACGCGCAGGAGCACCGTGTCCGCGTCGCAATCGATCCGCGTCTCCACGACCTCCATCGTGTTGCCGGATGTCGCCCCTTTCTCCCACAGGCCGCGGGTGCGGGAGTGGAACCAGGCCTGCCCGGTCTCGCGGGTCTTCGCCCAGGCCTGTTCGTCCATGTAGGCAAGCATCAGCACATTGCCCGTCTCCGCGTCCTGGACCACCGCCGGGACGAGCCCCTTGGAGAAGTCGGGCGTCATCGCCTCACCTCCAGCCCGCGCTTCGCGAGCTCTTCTTTCACTGCGGAGATCGACACCTCGCCGAAATGGAAGATCGTGGCCGCCAGCGCGGCCTCAGCACCGCCTGCCGTCATCGCGTCGTACATGTGCGCGGCATTGCCGGCGCCGCCCGAGGCGATCACGGGCAGTTTCACAGCCGTGGTGACCGCCCTCAACAATGCCACGTCATAGCCGTCCTGCACGCCGTCGTTGTCCATCGACGTCAGCAGAATCTCGCCCGCTCCCAGCTTCTCGCCCATGACCGACCATTCAACGACGTCACGGCCCGTCGCGCGCCGGCCGCCATGGCTGAACACCTCCCAACCTGGGCGTTCGGTCCGGCGCTTGGCATCGATGGCCAGCACCACGCACTGCGAACCGAACACCTCGGCACAGCGGGTGATCAGCTCCGGGTCTTCCAGCGCGGCGGTGTTGACCGACACCTTATCCGCGCCGTTGGTCAGGAGCTCAGCCATGTCCTCGACGCTGCGCACACCGCCGCCCACCGTCAGAGGGATGAACACCTGGTCGGCGGTCCGCGCGACCGCGTCGAGGAGAATCCCGCGGTTGTCAGACGATGCCGTGATGTCCAGGAACACGACCTCGTCGGCTCCCTCGCGGTCGTACAGCGCGGCCAGCTCGGCGGGGTCGCCGGCGTCGCGCAGGTTCTGAAAGCGCACGCCTTTGACGACCCGGCCGTCGTCGACGTCGAGGCACGGAATTATGCGTTTGGCAGGCATGGATTCCTCAGCCACACATCGCGACGAAGTTCTCATAGACGCGCAAGCCGTCCGCTCCGCTCTTCTCGGGATGGAACTGGGTCCCCATCACGTTGAGACGCGCAGCGGCCGCGGCCGGCGATTGTTCGGTGGACGCGATCGCGTTGCGGGACCCGTCGGGTGTGTATGAGTGCACGAAATAGAAATACGAGCGGTCGGCGATTCCCTGCCACAGCGGAGACGCGTCGATCTGCAAAAGCCGGCACCAGCCGATGACAGGGACGTGTTCGCTCCGCGTCACTTTGACCACGCGGCCTTCCAGCAGCCCAAGGCCCTGGTGCCGGCCGTTCTCCATCGACTCCTCGAACAGCAGTTGATAGCCGAGGCACACACCGAGAACGGGCTTGCCTTTCCTGGCCAGCTCCACGAGCCTGCGGCCGAGGCCGCCGTCCGACAGTTTCTCCAGCGCGGGTGCGAATGCGCCGACACCCGGCAGCACCATCCCGTCGGCGCGCTGGAGCTCGTCTTGATCCGCGGTTAGCTTCGGCTTCGCGCCGACGTGGAGCAGGGCGCGCTCGACCGAGCGCAGGTTGCCGACTCCGTAATCGACGATGGCGATCATCCGAGAACTCCCTTGGACGACGGAACGCCGGGGCCACCGCCGACGGTCATGGCGCCGCGCAGCGCCAAACCGAGGGCCTTGAAGGTCGCCTCCGCGACGTGGTGCCGATTGCGACCACGGATAACGTCGACATGGATGGTCGACCCGAGATGAATCGAAAGCGCCTTCCAGAATTCCTCCAGCACCTCCGACTCGAGCGTGCCGATTCGCCCACGGAGTTGGACGTTGTATGAGAGATACGGACGCTTGCCCAGGTCGACGACCACACGCGCCAGAGATTCGTCGAGGGGCGCATACGCCGATGCGAAGCGCGTGATGCCGGCACGGTCTCCCATCGCCTGCGAGAGCGCCTGCCCGAGCACGATGCCCGCGTCCTCGACCAGGTGGTGCGTGTCGACCTGGACGTCGCCGCTGCCGCGAAAGGTGAGGTCGAAGCCGCCATAGCGCGCCACCTGCTCGACCATGTGGTCGAGGAACGGGAGTCCGGTCGCGACCTTGACCCGCCCCCGGCCCTCCAAGAGGACCTTCGCCGTCAGCTGCGTCTCCTTGCTCCTGCGCACGACCTCCGCCGATCTTTTTCCCCACGAACTCAGAGGCTTCGCCTTGAGTTCGCGAGGGCCCCTACTCAAGGCGCACCTCCACCGCATGTGCGTGGGCAGTCAGTCCTTCCAGCGCCGCGAGCCGCACTGTCGCATCGCGAAGCATCTCGAGATCGCCGCGGTTCAAGCTCAGGACGCTGCTGCGCTTGAGGAACGTGTGCACCCCAAGCGGCGACGCAAACCGAGCCGCCCCTGAGGTCGGCAGCGTGTGGTTGGGTCCGGCGGAATAGTCGCCCAGGGGAACCGTGGCGTAAGCGCCAACGAAAATCGCGCCGGCGTTCTCGACCTGCGTCGCCAGACGTCCAGCGTCTTCGGCC
>Ga0099827_10002161_pt1 | contig 10754 bp, 9 predicted proteins | sample CZO8metaG_FD_79339 | JGI IMG/M metagenome (GOLD analysis project Ga0099827, IMG submission 79339) | Vadose zone soil microbial communities from the Eel River Critical Zone Observatory, Northern California, USA - CZOApr15con1.8 metaG | ecosystem: Environmental > Terrestrial > Soil > Vadose zone ...
ACCATCTCGACCTCCCCCGGACCAAAGCGCCCTGCACGGGCGTGCATCCCGGGGGCGAACGTGCGCATACGCAAGACGGTCGGCAACCGGATCGGCAGGCCGCTGTCGCCGCGTGGACGGCGGAAAAACCCGCCTGCGATTCACGAGGCTGCGCGCGCGTTCGCCTGCGCCGCCGCGACGCGGTTGCGGCCGGCGTGTTTCGCTTCGTACAGGGCGGCGTCCGCCTTCTCGATCAGCGCGGCCACGTCGGTGGCGTCGTGCCCGAAGCCGGCCACGCCGACCGAGACGGTCACGCGGACAGGGCCTGCGCCCGCGGGTGCCGGGAGCGGCGTGGCCGCCACGGCGCGCCGCAGCTTCTCGGCTACCTCGATCGCCTCCTCGCGAGCGATGCGCGGCAGCACCACCACGAACTCGTCGCCGCCGTAGCGGGCCACCATGTCCACCTTGCGGACGTTCCGCTGGAGCGCCACGGCGATGCCGCGCAGCACCGCGTCGCCGACGGTGTGCCCGTGGGCGTCGTTGACCTGCTTGAAGAGGTCCAGATCCATCATCAGGACGGTCAGCTCGTCGCCGAACCGGAGGCTGCGCGACAGCTCTTGCTCGAGGCGCGCGAACAGGTGGCGGCGGTTGGGGATGCCCGTGAGCGGGTCCGTGAACGACAGCTCGCGGGTCTGCTGGTACAGGCGGGCGTTGGCGATGGCCAGGCCGGCCTGGGCGGAGAGGGCCTCCGCGAGCCGGATCTCCTGGGGAGAGAACCCGTCCACGGCGGGCCGGTTCAGGTTCATCACGCCCACGATGCGGCCCTTCGCCCGCAGCGGGACGCAGAGGAACGACCCGGTCGTCCGGCGCAGCCCCTTGTAGTGGAGGTATTGCGGATCCCGCTGCACGTCGGGCACGTAGATGGTCTTGCCCTGCGCGGCCGCCGCGCCGCTCACCCCTTCGCCGAGGCGGAAGCGCATTCCGCGCGCCGCGGCGAGCCGCTGGCCGACGACGGCCTCGATGACCAGCTGGTGCGTGGGCTCCTCGAGCAGCAGGGCGCAGAACTCCTCGATGCCCAGCGCCGCGCACACCAGCCGGCCGAGCTGCTCGAGCTGCTCGGGTAGATCGAGCGTGCCGCTGAGCGCCTTGGACGCATCGAGCAGGAGCTCCATCTCGCGCACGTGGGCGGCGAGGCGCGCGTTCACCGAGGTGAGCTCGTGCTGCAGGCTCAGCTCGCGCCCCAGGGTCTCCAGCGACTGCTCGGTCTCGATCTCGTGCGCCGCCATGTCGGTGACGCGCGCGAGCATGGTGTTGAAGGCGCGCGCCAGCCGGCCCAGCTCGTCGTCGCCGGTCACCTTCGCGCGCACCAGGATGTCGCCCATCTCGGCGCGCGCCATGGTGGCGCCGAGGTGCTGCGCCGGCTTCACCAGGAACTTGCGCGAGGTGATCGCCACCGCGATGCCCGCGAAGGTCAGCGTCAGCAGGCAGCCGATCACCGCGCCCTGCTTGAGCATTTTGAAGGCGAGGACGGGATTGGTGCGCGCCACGTCCTCGGTGTAGGCGATCAGCGCACCCAGCCCCACCAGCAGGACGACTGCGGAGGGGATGGCCGATGCGAGGATCAGCTTCAGCGCTACCGAGCGGCGGATGCGGGAGAGCACTTTCTTATTCTACCATCCGCTCCCCGCCGCGCCGCGCGCGGCGCGCGAAACGTTGCGGATCGCGCTCTGGAAGTTGCGCGTGGAAAGTTGCGCGTGGCATCCCCCGGGCAGAGGCTCGCGCCGGGTGCGCAGGCTCCTGACAGCGCTGCTGCTCTTCGCGTTGCCTGCGGCGGCCGAGGAGATCCGGATCGAGCTGTCGCGTGGCAGGCCGGCCGCGCGGCTCGACGGCCCCGGCGCGCAGCTCAGCCAGGGCGGGCGTGTCCTCGAGGTCCCCGGGCCCTTGCACGAGGTCGCCGCGCGAGGAGGCGTCCTCCTCGTGGACGGACGCAAGCTGGAAGGCGGAGAGCCGCTCATCGTGCGCCCCGGGTCCGGCCGGCTGCGCGTGGACGGGAGGCCTCTCCCCGGTCGGCTGGAAGCCTGGGCCGATCCGGGCGGCCTGGTGCTGGTCAACGCGCTCGACCTGGAGGACTACGTCGCGGCGGTGGTGGCGAGCGAGGTCCCCAGGGACTGGCCGGACGCCGCGCTGGAGGCCCAGGCGGTGGCGGCGCGCACCTTCGCCGTGGCGCAGAAGATCGCGCAGGGGCCGGCGGCGCGCGCGCACCTGGGCTCGTCGGTGCTGGACCAGGTGTACGCGGGGGCGGCGCATCCGGCGAGCGGGGCCCTCCGCGCGGCGCACGCCACCGCCGGCGAGGTGCTCACCTACGGGGCCGCGCCGATCGCGGCGTACTTCAGCGCCTCGTGCGGCGGACGGAGCGAGACCGGCGAGGACGCGTTCAACCTCGCCGGGGGCAGCACGCCGTACCTGGTGTCCGAGCAGGACGACGCGGACGCGGGACGCGCCTGGGTGGTGCGCAAGCCGCTGGCGCAGATCTCGGCCGCGCTGCGGAAGGCCGGCCGGGTGCTCGCAGAGGTGACCTCGGTGAGCGTCTCGGCGCGCACGGGCAGCGGCCGGGCGCGCACGCTGCGCATCGACACCCCTTCGGGCGCCCGCAGCCTGGCCGCGGTCGAGCTGCGGCAGATCCTCGGCTACAGGGCGCTGCCCTCGCTCCTCTTCGACGTCTCGATCGAGGCAGGCGCGGCGGTCTTCCGTGGGCGCGGCAACGGCCACGGGGTGGGCCTGTGCCAGTGGGGCGCCCGGGCGCGCGCGCTGCGCGGGGAATCGTACCGACAGATCCTCGCCCACTACTATCCGGGTTCCGAGGTGCGGCGGATGTACTGACGCAGCTCCTGGACCGGCCTGCCTTCGGCGGCGCTCCGCGTCTTGAGATACAGGACGGCGCTGGCGAAGACGGGCAGCGGTAGGACGGCGGCCGCCACCACCGCATCGAGCAGCGCGTGCGCGAGCACGGCGCGCTCCGGGAGCAGCCGCCCCAGGCCTTGCGTGAGCAGCACGACCAGCGCGGCCGCGCAGAGGACCAGCCCGAGCTGCGCCGGCCAGGCGCGCTTGATCAGCTCCCAGGATCGGTGCAGCGCGGGGAAGCCGGAGACGTCATCCGCCATCGCCACCGCCCCGGAGAGGCTGAAGGCGAACGCGGCGAAGAGGCCGGGCGCCCCGCCCGCGGCGGACCCGAGCGCGACCAGCGCCAGCGCCGCCGCGAGGGTGGGGCCGAGCGCGTGGAAGCGTGCCGCGACGGCGGCCCAGGCCGCGCCAGGCCCTGCGGCCCCGGCGGCGATCCCGAGCAGCGCGGCCTGGGCGAGGAACAGCCCCGCGAGAAAGACGAGCCCGCCGAAGAGCAGGCCCGCCACGAGCGTCAGCGAGACGGCCGGTCGGCGCGGAGCGCCCGGCTCGCGCGCCTCTCGCAGCAGATCCCGGCGCTCCTCGGCCGGCGCGTCGGGCGGCAGCGCGCGGCGCTCCGCGAGCGCTTCTCCCCGGGTGAGGTCTGGTTGCGCCCCTGCGCGCGCGAAGGCGACGAAGACGATCGCGCCGCCGACCAGGTACGCGGGAGCGAGCGAGAGCGCGCCGGTGAGGAAGAGGGCGCCCGCGCGGCCGCGCGCCATCGCCGCAGCGTCCGAGAGCAGGCCCATCCCGCCCTTCTACGGCATCTGGGGCGAGAGCGCTGCCTGCGGCGCCCCCGCGCCGTCCAGAAGGCGGCGGTAGACGGCGCCGTAGCCCTCCGCCATGCGCGACAGCGTCAGCTCCGCCTCGACTCGCGCGCGCCCGCAAAGGCCCATCCGCGCGGCGCGCTCCTCGTCCGAGAACAGCTCGACCAGCTTGTCCGCCAGCGACCCGGGGTCGCCAGACGGGACGAGCAGGCCATTCTCGCCGGGCCGGACCAGCTCGGGGTTCCCGCCGACCGCGGTGGCGACGATGGGGAGCCGCGCGGCCATCGCCTCCATCAGCGCGTTGGAGAGACCCTCTGCGCTGGAGCACAGGCACGCCGCGCGGACCCGCGCAAGGATGGCCGGGACGTCGAGCCGGTGCCCGAGGAGGAGGACGCGGCCCTCGAGGCCCAGCTCGCGGATCCGCTTCTCGAGGACCTCGCGCTCGGGGCCCTCGCCCGCGCAGAGGAACTTCACGCGGGGGAGCCTTTGCGTGAGAAGGGCGGCCGCCTCGACCAGCGTGCGGTGCCCCTTCACCGGCCAGAGGTTGCCGATGACGGCGACCGGCACCTCGTCCGATCCGATCGGCAGCGGCGCCTGCAGCGGCTGCGCGGCGAGCCGGTCGAAGCGCGGAAGGTCGATCCCGTTGCGGACCACCACCACGCGCCCGGGGTTGCAGCGCTCGTCCCGGATGCACTCCTCGCGCACCGCGTCCGCGTTGGCGACGACCAGGTCGGCGTGCCGCGCGTTCCACTTCTCGGCCTGGCGGTGCCACTTGCCGAATCCCTCGCGCAGGTGGCCCAGGTCGACGCGGCTGACGATCACCTTCGCGCCCGCCAGCCGGCCGGCGGCGTAGGCGAGCAGGTTGGTGTTGAAATCGGTGGCGTGCACGATGCGCACCCGGTGCTCGTGGATCAGCGCTGCCATGCGCGCGATCTGCTTGAGCGTGTTCGCCCGCAGCATCGATCCCTTGAGCGGGAACAGGACCGGCTCGTGCCCGAGCGCGCGCACCTGGTCGAGCATGGGCCCCGACAGCTCCAGGCAGCCCACCAGCGCCCCGAACCCGGGCGGATGCAGCCGCAGCCGCTCGACGAACTGCCGCTCCGCGCCGCCGATCCAGAAGCGGTTGACCAGATGGAGGACGGGGATTTCCATGCTTCCGCAATCTTCTCATTGCGAGACCGCCCAGCGACCCCCTCCCCAACCAACCAACCGACGCACCGCATCTAAGGAGACAAAGCGATTGCACCACGGAGGGCACGGAGGGCACGGAGTGGAGGTTTGAAATCCAGCTCCGTGGGCTCCGTGATCTCCGTGGTGCAATTGTCTGGGCAGCAGGGCGTGGTAGAGGCGCGGTGTGGATGTTGAGGAGTTCGATTACGAGTTGCCGGCGGAACTGATTGCGCAGGAGCCGTTGCCCGAGAGGGATGCGTCGCGGCTCCTGGTGTTGCCCCGCGAGCAAGGTGAGCCGCAGCACCGGATGATGCGGGAGCTGCCGGCCTTGCTGCGGGCGGGGGACGTGCTGGTGGTGAACGATGCCCGGGTGATTCCGGCGCGGCTGCGCGGGCGCAAGGAAGGGACCGGCGGGAAGGTGGAGGTCCTGCTGGTCGAGCCGCTGGGCGGGGCGGACTGGCTCGCGCTGGCGCAGTCCAGCAAGCCCCTCCGGCCGGGCGCGGGCATCGAGGCGCACGGGGCCCGGCTCACCGTGGTCGAAGCGCGCGGAGAGGGAGAGATCGTCGTCCGCCTGCCGCTCGACGGCGATGCGCTGTGGCGCTACCTGGACGAGGCCGGCGAGATGCCCCTTCCGCCGTACATCGAGCGGCCCGCGCGCGCGGAGGATCGCGAGCGCTACCAGACCATCTTCGCGCGGGAGCGCGGAGCGGTGGCGGCCCCGACCGCGGGGCTGCACTTCACGCCACGCCTCCTCGAAGAGCTGCGGGGCAAAGGCGTCCGCGTCGCAGAGGTCACGCTCCACGTCGGCCCGGGCACCTTCCTGCCGGTGCGCGCGCGCAGGGTCGAGGACCACCGGATGCACCGCGAGCGCTACCACGTGCCCGCCGCCACGGTGGACGCGGTCGCCTCGGCAAGGGACCGCGTGATCGCGGTCGGCACCACCGCGCTGCGGACGCTGGAGGCGGCGCACGACGGCGAGGCGCTCCGCGAGGGCCCGGGCTCGACCGACCTGTTCATCACCCCCGGCTACCGGTTCCGCGCCGTGCAGGGCCTGCTCACGAACTTCCACTTGCCCCGGAGCACGCTGCTCATGCTGGTCTCCGCCTTCGCCGGGCTGCCCCGCATCCGGGCCGCGTACCGGGAGGCGGTGGCGCGCCGCTACCGCTTCTTCTCGTACGGCGACGCGATGCTGATCGTGTAAGAACCGCCGGGATGCTCTCCTTCGCGGTCACCCACCAGGACGGCGCCGCCCGCCGCGGCGTGCTCGAGCTGCCCCATGGCCGCGTCGACACGCCGCAGTTCATGCCGGTGGGGACGGCGGGCTCGGTGAAGGCGATCGCTCCCGACGACCTGGCGAACATCGGCGCGCAGATCGTCCTCGGCAACACCTACCACCTGCTGCTGCGCCCGGGGCCGGAGTTGGTCGCGGAGCTGGGCGGGCTCAACCGCTTCATGAGCTGGCCCGGACCGATCCTCACCGACTCGGGCGGCTTCCAGGTCTACTCGCTGGCCGAGCAGCGCAAGATCACGGACGAGGGGGCCCTCTTCCGCAGCCACCTCGACGGGAGCAAGCACCTGCTCACCCCGGAGCGCGCGGTGCAGGTGCAGCGGCAACTCGGCCCGGACGTGCTGATGTGCTTCGACGAGTGCCCGCCGGCGCGCGCCTCTCGGAAGGAGCACGAGCAGGCCGTCGCCCGGACCACGCGCTGGGCGGCGCGCTGCAAGGAGGAGTGGCTGAAGGACCCGCGCGGCGACCTGTTCGGGATCGTCCAGGGAGGGCTCGACCGCGAGCTGCGCGAGCGGCACGCCGCCGAGATCGCCGCGCTCGACCTGCCCGGCAATGCTCTGGGCGGCTTTTCGGTCGGCGAGGATCCGACGCAGATGTGGGAAGGCGTCGCGCACGCCGCGCCGCTCCTGCCGGCGGAGAAGCCGCGCTACCTGATGGGCGTCGGCACGCCCGAGGACCTCCTCCGCTGCGGGATGGCAGGCGTCGACCTGTTCGACTGCGTGCTGCCCACCCGCGTCGCGCGCAACGGCCTGCTTTTCACGCGACGGGGGCGGCTGCAGATCAAGGCGGCGCGGTACGCCCGCGACCCGCGCCCCGCCGACCCCGGGTGCCGCTGCTACACCTGCCGGACGTTCACACGCGCCTACCTGCGCCACCTCTTCGCCGCGCAGGAGCTGCTCGCGTTTCGGCTGAACACCCTGCACAACCTCACGTTCTACACTGACCTCATGTCCGGGCTGCGCGCCGCCATCGAGGCGGGTGGGGCACGCAACTACACGGAACGACTGCTCGAATCGTTCAGGCAGGGCCCCGATTGAAGTTGCACGGGCCCGCCCCCTGGGCCACAGTTCCTGCCCGGGGGCAGAGAGCCGTGAGCCAAGCGAAGAGGCCGCAGCACCAGCGCGTCCGCGACTTCCTCGCGCCCGAGCTCGTCGCCGTCCTCTGGGGCGAGCTTCTGGCCGTCCACCCGACCGAGCTGCTGGGGATGATGTCCCAGGGGCGCAAGACGGGGCTTCTGTTCATCGAACGAGAGGGCGTCGAGCGCCTGTTCGGCTTCGTCAACGGCGAGATGGTCCTGGCGATCTCCACCGCCCGGGCCGAAGGGGACGACGTGCGGGCGGCGGTCCTCGGGCTGCTGCGCCAGCAGACGGGCGGCACCTTCACCTTCCTGCGCGGGCCCGCCGGGATGGTGCCGCGGGCCTTCCCGCCGCTGAACACGCAGGAGGTGGTGTTGGATTCGTTGCGGAAGCTGGACGAAACCGGCCGTCTCACGGGTTGAAGCAGTCGCCCGCCTCTGTTAGAACGGCCCGCTTTCGCAAAGGAGTCTTCCGTGCTCTCGCTGCTCTTGGCCCAGGCCGAAGCCCCTGCCCAGTCCCCGCTCGCCGGGCCGGGGAACATGCTGTTCCTCGTCGCGATCTTCTTCGGCATCTTCTACTTCATGATCATCCGGCCCCAGCAGAAACAGCAGAAGACGCACAAGTCCTTCCTCGAGAGCCTGAAGAAGGGCGACGAGGTGGTCACCAACGGCGGCCTGGTCGGCCGGATTGCGGGCGTGCAGGGCGACGTCCTCACGCTGGAGATCGCCAACAACGTGCGCGTCCGCGTGCTCAAGGACCAGGTGAACCGGCCCTTCGTGGTGAAGGAGCCTCCCGCCCCGGCCGCCGAGGACGCGGCCAAGAAGTAGGGGGAGACCTTTCATGGATCGCACCTGGTATTGGAAAGCCGGCCTGATCGTGGCCGTCACGGTGGCGGCAATCTACGCCCTGGTCCCGTCGTGGACCTACTTCCGCCTGCCGCCCGACCAGCGCAACGAGTCGGGCGTGTTCGAGAAGGCGCGGCCGAAGTGGGCGCCGGCGCGGCACTTGAACCTCGGCCTCGACCTGCAGGGAGGCATCCATCTAGTGATGGACGTCGAGGTGGACCGCGCCGTGCGCGAGAAGGCCGTGCGCCGGGCGGAGGAGCTGGCCGCCGACCTCGACCGCCACGGGATCAAGGGAGTCGACGTGAAGGGCGATCCGGACACGGGGATCGTCACCGTGAGCGGGCAGGGTGACGCGGTCGCGCAGGCGAAGAGCCGGTTCTCCGAGGACTACCCGGACATGTACATCCGCCGCACCGGCGCGACCGCCTTCGAGCTGGCGATGAAGGACGACGCGATCAAGCAGCTCAAGGAGAGCGCGGTCGACCAGGCGGTGAAGGCGATCCGGAACCGGGTCGACAAGTGGGGCGTGTCCGAGCCGACCATCGCCAAGCGGGGCGCCTCGGCCATCCTGGTGCAGCTGCCCGGCTACTCCAACCCGGAGAAGGCGAAGGAGCTGCTCGGCAAGACGGCGCAGCTGGAGTTCAAGATCGTCGACGACGAGGACCGCAGCCTCACCCAGCTCCAGGACCTGCCGCCCGGCATCACGCTCGACTGGGACCGCTACGAAGGCGCGGGCGGGGCGCTGGTCACCTCGCCCTACCTGCGCGCGAAGGACGGCATCGAGCTGCGCAAGTTCGTGCAGGGCAAGGCGCCTGCCGGGAAGGAGTTCGGCACCCAGAAGGTCGAGGAGCGCGTCGCCCGCGAGAGCTACTACCGGACCTACCTCCTCGACAAGAAGACGGGCATGACGGGCGAGTACATCACCGACGCCCGGGTCGCCTTCGACAACTCTCCCGGCGAGGGGAACCGCCCCTACGTGCAAGTCAACTTCAACCGCACCGGCGCGGAGCTGTTCGAGAGGCTGACCACCGCCAACGTGAAGAAGCGCATGGCCATCGTGCTGGACGACTCCGTCGACTCGGCGCCGATCATCCAGGGGCCGATCCCGGGCGGCGTGTGCTCCATCCACCTCGGGGGCCTGAAGCCCATCAACGAGATCCTGCAGGAGGCGAAGGACCTCGCGCTCGTCCTCAAGTCGGGCGCGCTGCCCGCGCCGGTGCGGATCCTCGAGGAGCGCTCGGTGGGCGCCTCGCTCGGGCCCGAGCTGGTCCGGCGCGGATCGCTCGCCGCCGTGTGGGGCCTTCTGGCGGTGCTGCTCTTCATGGCCGTGTATTACCGCTTCAGCGGCGTGGTCGCGGACGTGGCCCTGATCCTGAACGGCATCGTGGTGCTGGCGGTGATGGCGCTGCTCGACTCGACGCTCACGCTGCCGGGCATCGCGGGGTTCGTCCTCACCCTCGGCATGGCGGTCGACGCCAACGTGCTCATCAACGAGCGCATCCGGGAGGAGATGAAGCAGGGCCGCTCGATCGCCTCCGCCGTGCAGACCGGCTACGAGAAGGTGTTCTGGACCATCTTCGACGGCCACGTCACCGCGCTGGTCGCCGGGTTCGTCATCCGCGCCTACGGCTCGGGACCGGTGCGAGGATTCGCCACCACGCTCATCATCGGGCTGCTCGCGTCGATGTTCACCTCCATCGTGGTGACCCGCGCCATCGTCGAGTGGTTCGTCGGCCACGGCAAGCTGCACAAGGCCTTCAGCGTCTAGGGAACCGCCATGCAGATGAAGTACTTCGAACTGGTCAAGCCCGGCACGAACCACGACTTCGTCAAGTACCGCCGCGTGGCGGTGACGATCTCGCTGATCGTGAACGCGCTGATCCTCCTCGGCGCCGCCGTCTGGCCCCGGCTGAACTACGGCGTCGACTTCGCCGGCGGCACCGAGCTGCAGGTGAGGTTCGAGAAGTCGGCCTCCGCCGGCGACGTGCGCGAGGTGGTCAGCCAGGCGGGGTTCGGCGAGCCCACCGTGCAGGAGTACGGGAACAAGAGCGACAACCAGTTCTTGATCCGCGTAGAACGCATCGCGTTGCTGACTCCCGAGGCGGCCGCCAAGGTGAAGCAGGAGGTCGCGCAGGACCTGCCGCAGGCGCAGCTCTCCGGCTTCCACTTCGACCCCGAGGTCGGCGACAAGCTCGACTTCACCTTCAAGAAGGCGGTCGACCCGGCCGCGCTGCAGGCGGCGGTGGAGAAGGCCGGGGTGCAGACCAAGGAAGTGCGCGCCCTCACCTCCCGCGAGGCGCAGGACCAGGAGTACACGGTCATCGCGCAGGGACCCGGGGACAAGATCGGCCAGCTCTTGCGGGACAAGTTCGGCAAGGACTCGGCCGACATCGTGCGGACGGAGTACGTCGGCTCGCAGGTGGGAAAGCAGCTGAAGTACGACGGCGTCCAGGCAGTGCTCTACGCGATGTTGATGATCCTCATCTACGTGGGGCTCCGGTTCGACTTCCGCTTCTCGCCCGGCGTGGTCATCGCGCTCATCCACGACGCCATCGTGACGCTCGGTTATTTCGTGGTCACGCGCCACGAGTTCAACCTGACCTCGGTGACGGTGATCCTCACCGTGGTCGGCTACTCGGTGAACGACACCATCGTCATCTACGACCGCATCCGCGAGAACGCGAAGAAGTTC
>Ga0099827_10002162_pt1 | contig 10753 bp, 8 predicted proteins | sample CZO8metaG_FD_79339 | JGI IMG/M metagenome (GOLD analysis project Ga0099827, IMG submission 79339) | Vadose zone soil microbial communities from the Eel River Critical Zone Observatory, Northern California, USA - CZOApr15con1.8 metaG | ecosystem: Environmental > Terrestrial > Soil > Vadose zone ...
GGCGGACGCCGCGCAGGCCGAGCATCGGGTTCTGCTCGTGCAGCCGGCGCACCGCGTCGAGGAGCTTCTTGTCCTTGTCGGTCGCGTCGTCGCCGGCCAGCGCGATCTTCACCGTCAGGTCGGTGATGTCCGGGAGGAACTCGTGCAGCGGCGGGTCAAGCAGCCGGATGGTCACCGGCAGCCCGTCCATCGCCGCCAGGATCTCCACGAAGTCGCCGCGCTGCAGCGGCTCCAGGTCGTCCAGCGCCGACTGCCGGGTCTCGTCGTCGTCGGCCAGGATCAGCCGCTCGACGAGCTGCCGCCGCTCGCCGAGGAACATGTGCTCGGTCCTGGTGAGGCCGATGCCCTGGGCGCCGAACCTGACCGCCCGGGCGGAGTCCTCGCCGGTGTCGGAATTGGCGCGCACGCCGAGACGGCGGCGCTCGTCGGCCCGGGTCATGATCCGGTGTACCGCGCTGACCAGCTCATCGGAGCCCGGGTCCAGGCTGCCCTCGAAGTACTCCACGACCGGGGAGGCCACTACCGGCACTTCGCCGAGATAGACCGCGCCGGAGGTGCCGTCGATCGAGATGACGTCGCCCTCGCGGACGGTCACGCCGCCGGGCGCGGTGAAGCTGCCGCCCGCGACGTCGACTTCCAGCTCGTCCGCGCCGCAGACGCAGGTCTTGCCCATGCCGCGGGCGACCACCGCCGCGTGGCTGGTCTTGCCGCCCCGGCTGGTCAGGATGCCGCGGGCGGCGATCATGCCGTGCAGGTCGTCGGGGTTGGTCTCGCGCCGGACCAGGATGACGTCCGCCCCGGCCGCGGCCTGCTCGACGGCGCGGGCGGATTCGAAGACCACCTTGCCGACGGCGGCGCCCGGGGAGGCGCTGATCCCCTTGGCGATCTTCTTGACGTCCGAGCTGGTGTCGAACCTGGGGAACATCAGGTGTGCCAGCTGGTCGCCGGTAACCCGGTTCAGCGCCTCGTCCAGGTCGATGAGGCCCTGGTCGACGAGCTGGACGGCGATCCGGAATGCGGCCCCCGCGGTTCGCTTGCCCACCCGGGTCTGCAGCATCCACAGCTTGCCGCGCTCGATCGTGAACTCGATGTCGCACAGGTCCCGGTAGTGGTTCTCCAGGGTTTGCATGATCTGCATCAGCTCGGCGTAGGACTTCGGGTCGATCTGCTCCAGGTCCTGCAGCGGGACCGTGTTGCGGATGCCCGCCACGACATCCTCGCCCTGCGCGTTCTGCAGGTAATCCCCGTAGACACCCTGCTGCCCGCTGCCCGGATCGCGGGTGAACGCGACCCCGGTGCCGGAGTCCATGCCGAGGTTGCCGAACACCATGGCAACCACGTTGACCGCCGTGCCCAGGTCGGCCGGGATCCGCTCCTGGCGCCGGTACAGGATCGCCCGGTCGGCGTTCCAGGAATTGAACACGGCCCGGATCGCCAGGTCCAGCTGCTCGCGCGGCTGCTGCGGGAAGTCGTGGCCGGTCTGCTCGCGGACGATCCCCTTGAACGCCTCGACGATCCCGCGCAGGTCGGCGGCGTCCAGGTCCAGGTCGTTCTTGGTGCCCTTCGCCGTCTTGGCGGCATCGATCGCGTGCTCGAATGCCGCGCCGTCGATGTCAAGCACGGTCTTGCCGAACATCTGGATCAGCCGCCGGTAGGAGTCCCAGGCGAAGCGCTCGCTGCCCGCCTGCTTCGCCAGGCCGTGCACCGACTCATCGGACAGGCCGATGTTCAGCACGGTCTCCATCATGCCCGGCATGGAGAACTTGGCCCCGGACCGGACGCTGACCAGCAGCGGGTCGGCGTGGTCGCCCAGATGCCTGCCCATCTTGGCTTCCAGGTCCCGCAGGTGGGAAGTGATCTCCTCGTCCAGGCCCGCGGGGACGTCGCCCTCCCGCAGGTAATGGCGGCATGCATCGGTGCTGACGATGAAACCGGGCGGGACGGGCAGGCCCAGGTTGGTCATCTCGGCCAGGTTGGCTCCCTTGCCGCCCAGCAGGTCCTTCAGGTCCTTATTGCCCTCGGTGAAGTCATAGACGAGCTTCGGCACTGCACGCTCTCCTCATGATGCCGCCGGCCCGGCACGAGGCCCGGACGCAGGGCGGCTATGTCATTTGTGGCCTCACGGCCCCTCCCTGGGACTCTATCGAGCATGACCGACCACCGGAGACACGGTCACGTGACGCAGCGGCGAACAAGTTCTCCTTCAGAGGGCGGGACACATTACTATCGGCCCAACCAGTCGGCAGCCCGGAGGGGACATGAGGCCGCGCCCTGCCACTCGGCACTCGCGGGTTCTGGCTGCGGTGGTGGTAGTGCTGCTTGGCATCGGAGCCTTTCTCGACCGTGGCCCGATCGGCCTCGGCAACGGCCCGCTGACGTTCGGCTCGTTCAGCGTGGCCGGCATCCTTGACACCCGTGGCGCGCCGGTCGGACTTGTCATCGACGTGATCAACCACGGCCGGGCGCCGGCCATCGTCAACGGGGTCACGCTGGTCGGCGGCGGCAACGGCTACCCGGCACCGCGGCTGATCACCGTCTACGCCGTACGAGACCAGGGATGCTCGAGCCTCGGCTTGCTAACCGGGCCGGACGGCCAGGCGGTCAGCACCCGATGCGCCGGCGGGCGGCTGGCCCTGGCCGGGCTGGCCTTTCCGCCCAGCCGGAAGGTGCTCGACCGGGTCACCGGCAACCTAGTGCCGGTATCCAGCCTCGGGCTGGTCGCGGAGGCTGGCCCGCCGGCCACCGGACAATGCTGGACGGTGCAGGCGATGGCCGTCCACTACCGGGTCGGCATCCGGCATTACACCGCGACAACGCCGGAGGCCGGCGCAGCGTGCGGAACCGGGGAGTCCAAGGCGCAGTTGCAGGCCGCCATGACCTCGGCAGGCGGCTAGCCGGGACTGGCCAGCAGCCGGGACTGGCCAGGGCTGATCGACTAGCAGCCGGCCATCCGTTCAGAAAGATAGGCAGTCAGCCCATCGATGCCGATCCGCTCCTGCTTCATCGAGTCCCGCTCGCGAACGGTGACTGCCTGGTCCTCGAGGGTTTCGAAATCCACAGTTACGCAGTACGGGGTGCCGATCTCGTCCTGGCGGCGGTAGCGCCGGCCGATGGCGCTGGCGTCGTCGAAATCGGTGTTCCAGTGCCGCCGGAGTTCGGCGGCGACGTCCCTGGCCTTCGGGGAAAGGTCGGCGTTGCGTGACAGCGGCAGGACGGCCACCTTGACCGGGGCGATGCGGTGATCGAGCCGCAGCACGGTTCGCTTCTCCAGCTTGCCCTTGGCGTCCGGCGCCTCGTCCTCGGCGTAGCCGTCGAGCAGGTGCACGAGCAGCGTGCGGTCGACGCCAAGGGCCGGCTCGACCACGTAGGGGACGTACCGTTCCCCCGACTCCGGGTCGAGGTAGGACATGTCCTGGCCGGACGCCTTCCCGTGGGTAGTCAGGTCGAAGTCGGTGCGGTTGGCGATGCCCTCAAGCTCGCCCCACTCGCCGCCGGGGAAGTCAAATTTGTACTCGATGTCGACGGTCCGCTTCGAGTAGTGCGACAGCTTTTCCTTGGGGTGCTCGTAAAGCCGCAGGTTGTCCCTGCTTATCCCGAGGACGAGATGCCAGTTCAGCCGCTCGTCGATCCAGCGCTCGTGCCATTCCTCATCGGTGCCGGGCTGGACGAAGAACTCCATCTCCATCTGCTCGAACTCACGGGTGCGGAAGATGAAATTGCCGGGGGTTATCTCGTTGCGGAAGGACTTGCCGATCTGGCCGATGCCGAACGGCAGCTTCTTGCGGGATGTCTGCAGCACGTTGCGGTAGTTGATGAAGATGCCCTGGGCAGTCTCGGGCCGCAGGTAGGCCAGCCCGGACTCGTCCTGCACCGGGCCGAGGTAGGTGCGCAGCAACTGGTTGAACATGCGCGGCGGCGACAGGGCGCCCCTGGTGCCGCAGTTCGGGCAGGCCAGGCTGGCGAGGCCGTCCTCCGGCGGGTGGCCGTGCTTATCGGCGTAGGCCTCGAGCAGGTGATCCGCCCGGAATCGCTTGTGGCAGGACTGGCATTCGGTGAGCGGGTCGACGAACTCGGTGACGTGGCCGCTGGCCTCCCACACCTCACGGGCCAGGATCACCGAGGAGTCGAGCCCGACGATGTCGTCGCGCTCCTGCACCATCGTGCGCCACCACAGGCGCTTGATGTTGTTCTTTATCTCGACGCCGAGCGGGCCGTAGTCCCAGGAGGCCCGGAGGCCGCCATAGATCTCGCTGGACGGGAAGACAATCCCCCGCCGCTTGCAGAGACTGACGATGGTGTCCAGGCGGTCACTGCGGCGGGCCATCAATATCTCCATCCGGCTGGCGGTCGGCGGCTCTGTCTCAGCGCGCATCGGCTGGGGCGCGGTCAGTAGCCAAGCTTAGCGGCGCGGCCGGCCTGCCTGCCCCGGGCAGCCGGGCCATCGTGGCCCGCAGCCCGGCCCGCTGGCCTGGCGGCAGACCGTATCTTTACCGCGTTGACGTCAAAACATCAGCGAACGCCGGACGAAAAGGCCCTGGCCCGCTCGTCGCGGAAGGCAACGGAGCGGGCCAGGGCGTGAGTGAGTGAGTGAGTGAGTGAGTGAGTGAGTGAGTGAGTGAGTGAGTGAGTGAGTGCTTACGGCTCCATGAATACGCTGAACGAGCGGTCGAGGTTGAAAACGCCGTGCGGCGCGGTCTCGACCACGTTGCTGTTGTTCACCATGAACACCTTATGGCGCTCCCACCACGACACCAGCCCGGCGCGGTGCCCGCTGTAAGACGTCAGGTGGATGTCGTTGAGCGTGACGAGACGAGTCTCGTTGGCTGGGGCCGTGTACGGCGCGGTGGAATTTGGCGTGGCGCCGAATTCCGTGCCCACACGGGCCTGGGTGTATTGCGTCGACGGGATGGCGACACTGGCGAAGTGCGCCTCGCCGCTCGTGTTGTCAACCGCGGTCAGGTGGTCGTGCCCGGCGCGGTCGTAGAAGATCGACAGCGTCACCGAGTCGCCCGCCTTGGCCCAGCCGGTCGTGCCGAGCGTGCCGGTTGCGCCGATCGACTGCCCGCCGTTGAACTCGTTCGCGAAACTCGCGGAGTAGACACCGGAGGCGGTGGTGGTGTTGAAGCTGAACACCATCCAGGTGTTCTCGCTGGAGATCAGCTGGACGGAGATGCCCAGGGCGCCGACCTCGCTGGCGAACGTGGTGGCGTTCGGCAGCGTGAACGTCGTCTGGACGAACCGGAACCTGGCGTTGGTGACCGCGTAGGCGGCTTGCTCGTGGCTGGTAAACGCCGGGCCGATCGATGCGCCGGCCGGTAATGCGGCAGCGAGAGCCAGGCCCGCGCTGATCGCACCGACGGTCGCGATGCGATGGATGTACTTGATCATGGTGAATCCCCCTGTACGAAACGGCGGCCGAGGCGACCGCAGGCCGCAGGAGCCGGAGATACAACACGGGCCCCCGCACGTGTTCTGGGGCCGCCGAATCCGGCCCCTCCCCCCGCGCCGTGTTCTCCATCGCGAGCTGCGCTCTGCGAGGCTGCCAGGTAAAGCGGCGCCGGCAAGCAGGGTCCGGGCCTCGCAGGAAATAGTACAGCGCCGGGCGCCAGGTCCGGCGGGCGTTGTCACACCGTATCAGCACTAAAGCATTTCTACTAATATCTAACTAGCTACAATTGGCTATCCTAACAATAATGCCAGAAAATCAGGACAATTGGTTCGATGCTGGTACGGAACAAGGTGTCACATGACGTGAGCCGGACTAGGGGGAAATGGCACCGCGACGCCACACTGGCCGCGGCATGCACACCAGTCACTGAGGACGATTGCTGTGACAGCCGCTGAATGACGCCAGCATGTTCTCCCTGAGCGACCGGCAGGTCGGCCGAGCATCGCCTGTGCCGCTCGGCGAGTGAGCACAGGCGAGTGAGCACAGGCGAGTGAGCACAGGCGAGTGGCACAGGCGCTGCGGGTGTACCGTGAGGCAGCCTGGTGCATCAGCAGCAGTCAGGTCTTGACCGGGAGGCCGGCGACCGTGACACCGAACCGGCCAGCGCGGCCACCACAGCGGCAGCCGCAACGACGCCAGCCGCAACGGCCCCGGCCGCAACGGCGGCGGCCGGACCGCGGGACTCCGGCGACGCCCCGGCCTGGCGGCGGCAGGCTGGCGGTGGAACGGCGCAGCGCAGCGCCGCTGGTGTTCCTGCGCCAGTTGCCGGCCTGGCTCCCGCCGCTCGTGCTTGCCGGGCTGCTGGTGGCAGGGTTTGCCGTCCGGGGCCTGGCCGGCGCGGCGGCGCTCTGCGTGGTCGCCGTCTTCATCGGCTGGCTCGGCTACCTGTCGTGGCCCCGGCTGGGCGGGCCCGGCCGGGCCGGCCGCGTCGCCGCGGTCGCTTGCGTACTTGCGCTCGCCGTCCTGCAGGCCACTCGCTGACGCGGTCCCGGGCGGCTCGCGCCAGGCGGCCCGGGCGGGCTGGCCGATACCAGGGGCAGCTGCCCGATGCTCCCGGCCGGGGCCCAGTCCCGGCCGGGGCCGCCGGACCCGCGGGCTGTCCGGGGGTCTCGTCCCGGGGCCTAGTCCTGGGAGGGCGGCTCGGCCGGATCAGGCCCGGCCGGGCTGGGCTCGGCGCCGCCGTACCGGCGGTCCCGGCTCGCGAATATCTCGCAGGCGTGCCACAGGTGGCGGCGATCGAAGTCGGGAAAGAGCGTGTCAAGGAACACGAACTCGGCGTACGCGGACTGCCAGATCAGGAAGTTCGACGTCCGCTGCTCGCCGGAGGACCGGATGAACAAGTCGACGTCGGGAATTCCCGGCTCGTCGAGATAACTGGCGAACACGTTCTCGTCGATCCGGTCGGCCCGCAGCTTTCCCGCCGCGACATCGGCCGCGAGCGCCGCCGCGGCATCGGCGATCTCGGCACGGCCGCCGTAGTTGACGCAGAACTGCAGGGTGAGCACGGAGTTGCCGACGGTCAGCTGCTCCGCGTCCTCGAGCTCGCTGATCACGCTGCGCCACAGCCGCGGGCGCCGGCCAGCCCAGCGGACCCGCACGCCCATCTCGTTCAGCTGGTCGCGGCGGCGGCGGATCACATCACGGTTGAAGCCCATCAGGAAGCGGACCTCGTCCGGCGAGCGCCGCCAGTTCTCGGTGGAGAACGCGTACGCGGACAGGTACGGGATGCCAAGCTCGATTGCTCCCATGATCACGTCGAACAGCGAGTACTCGCCGCGCTTGTGACCTTCCGTCCGCGGCAGGCCGCGCTGCTTGGCCCAGCGACCGTTGCCGTCCATGACAAGGGCCACGTGCCGCGGCACGAAGGCGGCCGGGATCGCGGGCGGCCGCGCGCCGCCTGGATGCGGGTACGGCGGCCGGACCTGGCGCGTCACGCGTGCTCCACGTGCTTGAGTGAGCGGATCGAGTGCTCCAGGTGCCATTGCAGGTATGCGGCGACCAGCCCGCTGCACTCGACCTGATGCCGCCGCTCACTCGCGTCGGCATGCGGCCAGTCACCGCTCATCAGCGCGCTCATCAGCTCGATCGTCTGCGCCGACGGCGTCGCCGCGCCGGGCGCACGGCAGGACCGGCAGACCAGGCCGCCCGCCGGTATCGCGAACGCACGGAACGCGGCCGGCGCCCGGGCCGGCCGGCCGGTGACCGGCGCAGGTCCGGCCGCCGGCCCCGGTCCTGGCTCCGGTCCGGCCTGCCCCGCTGGCCGGGGCGCCCGGGCGCCGCAGATCGCGCATTCATCCAGTGCGGGCGCGTACCCGGCGACGGCGAGCGAGCGCAGCAGATACGCGTCGAGCACGAGCCGCGGGTCGTGCTCCCCCTCGCCCAGTGCCCGCAGTCCCCCGACGAGCAGCAGGAACTGCCGCAGCGCCGGTTCCTTCTCGACCGGCGTGAACCGTTCGGCAGTCTCCAGCATCGCCGTGCCCGTGGTGTACCGCGGGTAGTCGGCTGCCAGCGGCTCCCCGTACGGCCGCAGCGTCTCGGCCTGGGTGATCACGTCCAGTGACCGCCCGGTGTAGAGCTGGAGATCGACGTGAGTGAACGGCTCCAGCCGTGCGCCGAATCTCGACTTGGTCCGCCGCACGCCCTTGGCTACCGCGCGCACCCGCCCGCTGCGGCGGCCGAGCAGGGTGACGATCCGGTCCGCCTCGCCCAGCTTGTGGGTGCGCAGCACGATGCCGTCGTCGCGATAGACGCTCACCCGGCCATTGTCCCGCACCGCCGGGGTTCTACCGCCCCAACGGCGCTGCGCGTCGAGCGATACCGCATGTCACGAACGTGCTCGGGCCGCGAGGGCCGGGCGCGTTTCAGTCGTAGAAGCCGAGGCGGCGCAGCTGCTTCGGATCCCGCTGCCAGTCCTTGGCGATCTTTATCCGCAGGTCGAGGTAGACCCGCGTGCCCAGCAGCGCCTCGATCTGCCGCCGCGCCTGGCTGCCGACTTCCTTCAGCCGCGCGCCCTTGGCGCCGATCACGATGGCCTTCTGGCTGGACCGCTCCACGTACATCACGGCGTGCACGTCGATCAGGTCGTCCCGGCCTGGCCGCGGCGCCATTTCCTCCACCACCACGGCGATCGAGTGCGGGAGCTCATCCCGCACCCCCTCCAGGATGGCTTCGCGGATCAGCTCGGCCACCAGTTGCTGTTCGGGCTCGTCGGTCAGGTCGCCATCCGGGTACAACGGCGCGCCCGGCGGCAGATGCGAGACGAGCACGTCGGCCAGCACGTCCAGCTGGAAGCCGGATACGGCGGAGACCGGCACTACGTCGGCCCAGTCGCCGAGTTCCGCGACCGCGGCAAGCTGCGCTGCCACCTGATCCCGCGACGCCTGGTCGGTCTTGGTGACGATGGCCACCACCGGCGTCTTGCCGAGGCTGGCCAGCTGGCCGGCCAGGTACCGGTCGCCCGGCCCGATCCGGTCGCTGGCCGGCAGGCAGAATCCGATTACGTCGACCTCGGCGAGCGTGGACCGCACCAGGCTGTCCAGCCGCTCGCCGAGCAGCGTGCGAGGGCGGTGCAGCCCCGGCGTGTCGACGATGATCAGCTGTGCATCGGGCCGGTGCACAATGCCGCGGATCGCCCGCCGGGTGGTCTGCGGACGGCTGCTCGTGATGGCGATCTTGGTACCGACGAGCGCGTTCATCAGCGTCGACTTGCCGACGTTGGGCCGCCCGGCGAAGCAGGCGAAGCCCGACCTGAACTCCGGCTGCGGCGCCGGCCTGGCTGCTCGCTGAGTCTGCCGTGGTCGTCCCACCCGGGTGATTCTCCCCTACCTGCGCGCTATCGGCCTAACGCCGGGTGCCGGCGACGCGCCGGGCGGGCGAGGGCTGATCAGGGCCGCAGCGTGGCCCGCACCGTGCCGTCCGGGCTCGCGTGGAACACGATCGCGTCCGGGCCGATGTCTCGAATTACGGCCAGGTCGGCCGAATCGGGCTCATCCGCCTCGCTGACCAGGGCTGCCGCCTCCAGGCCGGCCGCGCCGCTTGATACCGCCATGGCGACGGCCAGCCGCAGCGCGGAGAGCCGCAGCGACGGCAGGGCGACGGCCGCCGCCGCATAGGTACGGCCGGTCTCGTCGCGGACCGCCGCGCCCTCGGCTGCCGCCACCCGGGCACGCGCCGACCGGGCAAGAGTAATGATCTTGATGTCCTCAGGGCCGGGCTGAGCCTCGCTCACGCGGCCAACTCTAGTGCGGTGCCGCTCCCGGCGCTCCCGCCCTGCCACGCTGGCGCCATGACCGGCGGCCCTGCCTGGCTCGGTGGCTAGGGCTGCCTGGCTCGGTGGCTAGGGCTGCCTGGCTCGGTGGCTAGGGCTGGCCGGCCGGGCTGGGCGGGTCGGACGATGCTGCCGAAGGCACGATGCGCTGCACGGTGACATTCCCGATCCTGTTCCGCCGCCCGGCCAGGCTCTCCGCCGTCAGCTTCAGCCCCTGCACCGTCGCCACCGACCCGGCGATCGGCACCCGGCCGAGCTGCTGGGCAAGCAGGCCGCCCACGGTTTCCACGTCCTCCGCGTCGATCCTGACGTTGAATAGCTCCTCGAGTTCCTCCACTGGCAGCCGGGCGGTGACCCTGGCGCGGTGTCCTTCCTCGATCCATTCCACCGGGGGCTGCTCCTGGTCGTACTCGTCCGTGATCTCCCCGACGATCTCCTCGAGGATGTCCTCGATGGTGACGAGCCCTGCCGTCCCGCCGTACTCGTCGATCACGATCGCGAGATGGATCTGCCGCGCCTGCATCTCCTTGAGCAGTTCGTCAATCGGCTTGCTTTCCGGCACGAAGGGTGCCGGGCGCATGATCGAGGAAACCTTCTCGACGGACTCGCATTCCCTGTGCTCCTGGCTGCGGGTGACGATGTCCTTGAGATAGGCGATTCCGACTACGTCGTCGAGGTTCTCGCCGATCACCGGAATCCGGGAAAAGCCGCTGCGCAGCGCAAGCGAAAGCGCCTGGCGCAGGGTCTTGCCCCGCTCGACGAACACCATGTCGGTACGCGGCACCATGACCTCTCGCACGATCGTGTCGCCAAGCTCGAACACCGAATGGATCATGGCGCGCTCGCCGGGCTGGATGACCCGGCGCTGCTCCAGCAGGTCCACCAGGCCGCGAAGGTCCTCCTCGGAGCCGGATGATCCCTTGCCGCCGCGCCGGCGGCCTGCCGCGCCGAGGAGTTGCGGCAGCGGGCCGAGGAAGCGGACGACGGGATGCAGGATCGCCGCGGCGGCGAGGGCGACCCGGGCCGGGTGCTGCGCA
>Ga0099827_10002163_pt1 | contig 10749 bp, 16 predicted proteins | sample CZO8metaG_FD_79339 | JGI IMG/M metagenome (GOLD analysis project Ga0099827, IMG submission 79339) | Vadose zone soil microbial communities from the Eel River Critical Zone Observatory, Northern California, USA - CZOApr15con1.8 metaG | ecosystem: Environmental > Terrestrial > Soil > Vadose zone ...
CACCTCCACTGTGGAGCTTGGACACGCGCTTGGGACACTACGGGACATGTTGATCGCTGGGGAACGAACCCAAGGCAATCACAAGCCCAAATGGATTGCTCGGGCTGCCCCCCAGGCGGCCCAAGGCGCCGCACTGAAAAAAGATCGAAATTTCCTGTAAGTATATGAAAATATGGCGTCTATTAGTCTATGGATGTCTTTCAGGGAATTTTGGGAATAGGCCGGGCTGTCAATGGGTTGAGGAGGGCAGTGGACTCAAAAATCGAAGGGGCCGTGGTAAGATCCGCACGTTGGAACGCAATCGATATGAGAGTTTTTACCTGCCGGCTTAACAGTATACGGCAGTGGCCGTGGAACCCATCCCAGCTTGGGCGCGTCTCAGGTGCTTGCCAGAGAAAGCGCGGAACCAACGCGCATCATAATGCTTTCGGGGAGGCGGGCCGATATGGAAGAGATCATTTAGATAGGCTCTGATGATGTAAATGGTGATCGGGGCAAGATTTGGCATCGAAATTGCTTGCATGAGACTCGACGATGTGGTATGCTACGAAAATCACGGAACGGAGCAACCGCGGTATGCACTGCGGAACGGCTCGGCGCCTGCAAGTCTTTACCAGGCCAATCCCCTTCGCAGTGGATTTTGGACTTGAACCTTTTTGGACAGCAGTGCGTCTAATGCCTTGAGACAAGATTGGACACGACGAGAAGACGAGAAAGAGAGAAAAGACAGGAGAGAAAAAGATGACAAAAAATGAATTAAAGAAGTTCCGAGAAACATTGGAGGCGAAGCAGAAAGAGTTGCAGCAGTTAGTGCGGAATCGGGACGGGATCGCGATCGAGAAGAGTCCCGACGCTCTCGACGAAGTGCAGCATGCGGCCGAGCGTGAATTGGCCATCCGCAATCTGGATCGAGAATCGAATCTGCTTCGGAACGTGCGGGCGGCTTTGAGGCGCATCGACGAAGGCACCTTCGGAGTCTGTTTGCATTGCGAAGAGGATATCAGTCCCAAGCGGCTGGCGGCTGTGCCGTGGACGCCCTTCTGCATCCAGTGTCAGGAAATCGCCGATCGCAACCAGAACGGCGACGGCTCGGAAAGCTTCGACGACCTGCTGGTCAACGCAGCTTAAAAAAATCTCCTCGTCTTGTCCCGGGCGCGGAGCCGCGTTGGATGACGCGGTTTCCGCGCCTGAGTTGTTTTCAGACATAGGGGGCCGGCGTGCCCGACCCCTTCGCGCCGCGGATGTAGGGGCGAGGCAAGCCTCTTTTTTTAAATCACGCCGATATAGGAAATCATGCGGCCAGCCTGCTCGTTTTCGCGGCGAAAGGAGTAAAAGTGCGCCGCGTCGCAGCGGGTGCAGCCGCCCAGTACGTCGATGCACGGATCATCGACACCAGCGTCGATCAGCTGACACCGGTTGGCCGCGGCCAGGTCAATGCGCCCCGCTCCTTCCAAGCCGAAAAGCCGGCCCACCTCGGCGCCGACTTCATAGCAACACTTGCCAATTCCAGGACCGATGGCCGCCACCATATCAGCCGGCGAGGTCCCGAACCGGTCACGCATTTTCGCGAGGGTTTCGAGGACCACCCCGCCCGCGGTTCCGCGCCAGCCGGCATGCACTGCGGCCACGGCACGGTGCTTGGTGTCGGCCAGCAGAATCGGATAACAGTCGGCCGAGCGGACCGACACGAGCAATCCCGGACTGCTGGTCAGCAGCGCGTCGCCCTCACCGGCGCATCCCGCCTGCTCCACCGCCAACGCCCGCGCCGAGTGAATCTGCTTCAGGCTCGCCATGCCCTCTTGCGAGAGCGGCGCGAACCGCGTTCCGAAGCCGTGATCGATCCACGCCAGTTGTGACAGGAGCGGCGAAGGCAGAATCATTCGATCGCTTGATCGAGCAGCAGCGAGAAGTGGCGCGTCTTTTGATCGACTCGTTGTTTGTGTTCGGCCAGCTCGCGCTCCACCGAGCGCAGTTGATCGGCCATGTGCAGGCAGGCCAGCACGGCAATCCGGTTGGCGTCCATGTTTCCGGCGCGCTGCGCGATGCCGGTCATCAGCTCATCCACGGAATGGGCCAGCGCTTCGACTTCCTCGGCGTCGCCAGTGGCGGTCAGGGAGTAGGTTTGGTTGAAAATGGTGACGCGCACCGTCTTGCGTTCCGTTGCCGGTTCCATGGCGGCCTCCCGGTGTTGATTCTACCGCTCGCTCAACTGGTCCAATTGCCCGAGCAGTTTCTCGATCCGCACGCGGACCTGTTTGCGCTCGCCTCGCATCCCTTCGATCTCTGCCCGCAGCTTCTTGGCTTCGGCGACCGCCGCGTCACGCTGCCCCCGGAGTGAGCTCACCAGCTCGACGGCTCGATGGATGCGCTCCTCGAGGCTCGCGAGCGAATCCGCTTCGACCGGCTCGATCTCGGGCCGGGGCATGCTCATGCGGCCGCCTTTTCGAGCGCCGCTTTGGCCTGGCTCACCAGCGCGTCGAACGCCGGCCGGTCGTTCATGGCGAGGTCCGCCAGCACCTTTCGGTTTAACTCGATGCCCGCCTTCTTGAGCCCGTTCATGAACCGGCTATAGGAGATCTCCGCCGCCCGGCAGCCCGCGCCGATGCGCACGATCCACAGCGCGCGGAAATCGCGCTTCTTGAGGCGCCGTCCCTTGTAGCCGTAGCGCAGCGATTTCTCGACGGCCTCCTGCGCGGAGCGGTACAGCTTGCTCTTGGTAAGGAAGAAGCCCTTCGCTAACGCGAGGGTCTTGGTGCGGCTATTGCGGCGCTTGGTACCACGTTTTACTCTCGGCACGTTTTTTCTCCTTGTTTCATTAGCGGCGGATCAGGCACGTGCGGCGCGCTGTCCACTCGAATATCTTAAGACTAACGCAATGGCGTCAGTAGGGAAGCATCCTCTTGATTTCCGGCGAATTGGTCTCGTCGGCGATCGAGGCCTGTCCGAGACGGCGCTTCCGGGAGCGCGTCTTTGAAGTCAAAATGTGACGGGCAAACGCATGCCGGCGCTTAATTTTGCCGGTCCCCGTCTTCTTGAACCGCTTGGACGCACCCTTGTGGGTCTTCAACTTTGGCATAAAAAAATTTCCTGTTTTGGAACTGAAGAGTGCCAGCCGGCCGTTTCCCCGGTGTCTTCCAGCGGCGACGACCTTTACGATGGTAGCACAGCCGGCCGGGTCGTACGTTGCCCGAAACCGCAATCGCTCGACTCCAGCGAGTTGCGGAGCCGCCTCAGTGAAAACGAGAGGTTCGCGCATTTTTCGCATTCGTCGCCTTCGAGCGCAGTGATGACTCTCCAGTTGCCCGCGCGCGTGATGGTGCAGCCGCACAGAGTGTCGAAGCCCCCGGGGTCCTGCGCCGGCAGAACCAGATGCCGCTTGGCCCTCTCCGAGATGAGTTTCAAATATGTCATACGAACACCCGCTTAATGGTTTACGCGCATTCCGCGGGAAAAAGGGTCAAGTGCAATCCCAGGCTGCCGAGGGGGGCGGGAGCGATAGTATGATAAGTAATATGAAGCGTACGACTTTAATTCTTCAGGACCGGAGGCTGATGGAGCTGAAGCGCCTCGCGGCCGAGCGCGGCCAGACGCTCTCGGCTGTGGTGGACGAGTTCCTGGCCGATGGCCTGCGCCGCATTTCCGCGCCGAAAAAGCGCGTGGTTTCACTCCCGGTGTTCGACATGGGTGAGCCGCGCGTCAACATCGCCGACCGCGACCAGTTGTGGGAGATGATGGAGCGGGAGTGAGATTTCTCATCGACACTAACATCCTGCTGCATGCGGCCAACGCCGCCAGCCCGTCCCACAGAGCCGCCCGAGGTTTCTTAGCGGAGCACCTCCGGTTGCGAACCTCCTGGTGCATCACCTGGCCGATCTTGTATGAGTTTCTTCGTGTGTCGACTCACAATCGGGTATTCCCCAAACCTCTGACAGCTCCCCAGGCGCTGGAGTTTGCCGGAGCCTTGACCGCGCGGGAGGAAGTCGCCTTTCTGGCTCCTACCAGCCGCCATCTCGAGGCGCTGGAAACCGTCGTGAATGAACTCGGCCACCCGGCCGGAAATCTTTTCCACGACATCCATACCGCAGTCTTGATGCGCGAGCACGGCATTCCGGAGATCATAACCGCTGATACGGACTTCTTGCAGTTCACCTTCCTGAAGGTTTCGAACCCGCTGCATTGACCGCCGGGCGGACACCGGTGATCCCCCTGGGGTCCCCCCTTCTTGACAGGCCCGAATTCTGTTATATTGTCCCCCATGAGCCGGAAACTAATTGCACGCATCAACGTCGGGATCCTGCTGCTGTTGGGTTCGTGGGTGGCCTACACGCAGAACCAGAAGCAGCCTCCGCAACTGACCCTCAACAAGGTCAAGGACGACCTGTACGAGATCGAGGGCGATGGCGGCAACGTCGCCGTCTACATCACTAACGAAGGCGTCATTCTGGTCGACGACAAGTTCGACCAGGACCACGACATGATCATGGAGAAGATCAAGAGCGTCACGAACCAGCCGGTGAAGTACGTAATGAGCACGCACTACCACGCCGATCACAGCGGCGGTAACGCCAAGTTTCTGCCCACCGCGGATATTATCTCAACGGCTAACGCACGCAAGAATATTGTGGACAAAGTGCAGTCCAATGCGCCTCCCGGAGTGATGCCGGCTCGCATCACTTTCACCACGGAGACGTCCGTGTTCCTGGGCGGCAAGGAAGTGCGCGCGCGTTACATGGGCCGCGGCCACACCAACGGCGACGCCATCATGTATTTCCCGTTGCTGAGGGTGCTGCACACCGGCGACATGATGGCCGGCACCAGCCCACTGATCGATTACCCCGGCGGCGGCAGCCTGATTGAGTGGACCAAGACGCTCGACGAAGCTATGAAGCTCGATTTCGACACCGTCATCCCCGGACATGGGGCCGTGACCAACAAGGCCGGCCTGATGACCTACCGCAACAATATCGAGAAGCTGCAGCAGCGCGTCTCCGGCCTGGTTAAGCAAGGCAAGAAGCAAGACGAAATCGCCAAGGTCATGACGGACGAGTACGGCTGGATGCCCGGCAGTCTCCAGCAGCAGTGGAGCGTCCCCGGCTTCTTTACCGAATTCAAGAAGTAAAAAGAGAGCGCGGGCGGGGCATGCGCCGCCCCTACAGTGATGCCGGGTAGGGGTCGGCGATGGCTGACCCGCCGCGATCAGTTCGCGTTTACTTCTTCGCGGGCATCGCGATTTTGGACACGGTGATCGTGTCACCCTTCATGTCGCCCGTCAACGTCACTCCGGCGTGGCCAGCATGCATCTGAAGCAACGGGCTGTCCTGGTTGGCGATCTTATAAACCTTTCCGTCACTGACGAAAACGAATTTACCGCCGCCCTTGACACAGGCCAGGGCGCAATCGCGGTCGGTCATGCCCGGGTGCGAAGACGTCATGCCTGCGTGGCTGGCGCCGCACATGCTGTCGCTGATCTGCCCGGTTAAGGTTTGATCGGCGGCGAAAGCGAAAGAGGCGAGGCCTGCGAACAGCCCCAGGATGGGCAAGCTTTTGAAAATATTCTTCACGGCTATTCTCCTTAAGTGAGAACCCTTTCGGGGACCCGGTTCTAGTCTACACCCTTACTTCGCTCGCCAATAGCCCGAAGTTACGGGGCTGGCCGCCGAGGCGATCAGCACGCCCGCGACAGTCGAAATCAGAAGCGATGGGAACTCAGCCGGTTAGAGCAGTTCAGGCTGGCAACCTTGATGGTATCGCCCTGGATTTCGCCGGTGACCTCCACCTTCAGGTCGTCTTCTTTCTTGGAAGCTTTGAGCGCGGCCAACGCCTTCTGACTGCCGGCGGCGTCGAAGCTCAAGAACTTATTGCCGTAGGTAAACACGCCATATCCGCTCTTCTGGCAGGACGGCATCAGAGCGCACTGGCGCGTGTGTGCGTAGGCCACCAGGATTCCTCCTTCGAGCCTCGCGCCCGGCACCACACGTACCTCCGCTTTTGCCGAGCACTCCCTGTCCATCAGGACGCCTGGCACGGTGGTTGGCGCGGCGCTCGCCGCGAGGCCGGCCCACAGTCCTGCAATCCCTGAAACTGCGATCAGAACTCGTACTTCAAGCCGAAACGACATACCTCCATCCTCCACTCTCTGAGATTTTATTTACAACGAGGGAGCGAGGTTGTCAATACAGCCTGAACGGGGCGCAACGCCGGCTAGCGCTTGCCCGGGATCGGCATCTCGACTTTTTTGGCGCTGCCGAGCGAGAAGTCCGCGTCGCTGAAACTGGCGCGGGCGATGGACTTCGTTTCCATCTTCACCTCCGGCTGGCCATTCCGAAAAATGGTCTGCTGTATCGGGTACCCTTCAAAGCCGGGATCGGCCATGTCGCGGAAACCGCCGCCTCCGCCGAAGGGCGTGTTGGCGAGCGCGTTTTGGAAGCCGGATATGAACTCTTTCATCTTCTCGAACACCTGAAAATCACTGGGCGAAAACTTGATATCGGAAGGCTTGGCCGCGCACAGCTCGGACACTTTCTCCGCGCCGCGCGTTCCTTCGTATTTGGTGCAGGAGAAGCCGTTGACCGAGCCGCCGCCTTTGGCCGTATAGGTGGTGCGTACCGGCGCTGCTCCACGCCCGGCAATTTGCCCCATCTTGCCCTTCATCATTTTTTCCATCATTTCGCGCTGCTCAGGCGGCATGTTCTTCATTTGTTCCTGCATTTGCGCCATGGCGCCCTGCATCTGCTGCGACATCTGATTCATGGTCTGCTGGTCCATTTCGCGGTACTCATTGCGGCCCTTGTCGAGCATGACCATGCGATTGCGGCCGCCATCGGTCAGGAACATGACCGACGTGTTCGAGTCCTTGCCGGCTATATTGACCCGCATCCGCTCGGCGTCCAGCAGGATTTCCTGCTTGGTTGTTTCACCGGTTCCGACGTTGGTGGATTCCACCTGAATGCGGACGCCGGCCCATAACGGCGCCGCTAAGGCTGCGGCAAAGCAGAGTAGTCGTTTCATGATTCCTCCGTAATTCCTAAAGCCAGTATAACTATTCCGCCGCGAACGCCAGAAGCACGTTGCCGTTGCGGTCACCGCCACCGAAGCTGTATCCGGAGCCCACAAACAACATGCCGCCCGCGACCGTCGGCCCCGCCGAGCCCATGGTGCCGCCGCGCGCCGGAACTTTATTGACGGTATCGAATTCCTTGGCGGTGTCGAACTCCCATAGCGTGTGGCCGTCGGCGGCGGAGAGCGCGTACAGCATTCCACTGCGCGCCGCGCTGAACACGGCTCCCGGAATGACCGTGACGGCGGCGGAATTGCCGGGGCGGCCGCGTCCGGGCGGAGGCGGCATCGCGTTGAACCACAATTTTTCTCCAGTCTGGAGTTGCACGGCGACCACGCCGCCGCCGCTCAGTCCGAAGTACGCGTTCTTGTCGTCGGCGGATGCGCCGAAGCTCACGCCGCTCATCGGCATCTGCGGATTCACCGCGACGTTGGATTTCCACAGCACCTTGCCCTTCTGGTCGGGATCGAGCGCGAATACGGTCCCGTCCTTCATCGCCGCCATCAGCAGGCGCTTGCCGCCCTCCACCGTCTTCAGCACGGTGTTGCTGCCGATGTCGGCGTCGGGTCCCACGTTCTGCGGGCAATTCTCGGTCTTGTTGGTGCCGCTGCAACCGATGATGTAAGCATCGCCCGCGTATCCCTGATACGACCACACCAGTTTTCCGGTTTTGATATCCACGGCCAGTACGGCGTCGGTGGTCTTGGGAGCCGGCTCGTTGGTGGCCTCCCCCGTGCCGAAGTAGATTGCGCCGCGCTTGGCGTCGACGGTCGGAGTGTTCCACACCGAGCCTCCCGACGGCCCATAAAGTTGCGTGCCCATGGAATTCTTCCGCGTGGGCTTAGGCGGCTCCTCGATAACGAAATGCTTCCACACCTGCTTGCCGGTGTTCGCGTCGAGCGAGGTGACGCTGCCGCGCACCGTGCAGCAGGGATAGTTCAGGTCTTTGGCGGAATTCGATTCCCACTTCGCCAGCGGAACATACACGCGCCCATCGTAGAGCGCCGGAGCTCCCGTGATGCGCGCCGCGTAGTTGTCATCAACCTTGGTGACCCATAGCTGTTCGCCGGTCTGCGCATCCAGGCCGTACGCGTTGTTTTTGAGGTCTCCGAAAAACACTCCGTACTTGGTCGCCCCGTGCCCCTTCACCGGACCCACGCTGATCGCATTGCGCATGCCTGCCTTGGTCATGTAGGACCAGTACACGCAGCCCGACGCCGCGTCCAGCGAATAGATCCACCCTGCGTCGGAGCCGACAAACACGCGGCGCGCCACCACCGTCGGCTGCCCGTAAGCCGCGTGCGCGCCCGGCAGGCCGAACGCCCATTTGAGTTTCAGCTTGGTTACCTGGTCGGCCGGGATGCCGCCGTTCGGTTGAAAGCGTGAATTCTCCGCGGTGCCCCCCCATCCATTCCATCCGCCGGACGCCGAGGGATCGCCCATGGGAGGATTGGATGCGCACCGGTTCGGCATCGCCTTGGCGTCCCCGACCGCCTCGCTCCCCAGCAGTCGCCCGCTCAGCGACTCGGCCACGTGCTTCTTATCGTCATCGCTGAGGGTCATCGATTTGTGAGTGTCGTTGAGCCCGCTGGTCAGGAAGTCGTAGATCTTCTGGCCGGAGAATTCACGTAACGCCGCCACTCCCGGCGCCTGCGGCATGCTGGCCTTGCCGTGGCACTTCATGCACTGCTGCTGGACCACCGCGAAGCCCGCCTCCGAGGCCCATTGCGCCCGCGCCACGCCCGCGAATCCGATCAACGCGCAAATTCCCGAGGCTATCACTTCGAAACGCTTTCTCATACTGGTTCCTCTATTTCTGCTGGTCCTTCTTGCCGAAATTCTTGGCGAGGTAATCGATGATGATGTTGCATTCCTCGTCGGTCGCCTCGGCGCCCATGCCCCTCATGTCGAACACCAGGTCCTTCCACTCGGCCTTGCTATGGCGCAAGGTCGCGATCGGCTCGATCGCGTGGCATTGGGTGCAAACCTTAAGGAAGACGGCCTTCCCCGGACCCTCAGGAAACGGGTCATCGGCGCGCACGGGGATGGTCGCCGCGAATCCGAAAAACAAGAGCGCCGCGGCGGCGCCCCAGGACATAGTTGTGCGAGTGTTCTGGTGCATGACCCCGGAATCGAATAGTATGTCACACTCGGCGATGGTAGGAGGCGCGCGCGTGATCGACTTATTCGGCCATTGGCAAGAAGCCTGGAAGGTGATCCAGCAGATCGGTCTCGCGTACCTGCTCACGGCGCTGATCGGGTGGGATCGCGAAAAGGAGGCGCACAGCGCCGGTCTGCGAACGTTCCCCATCGTGGGGATGGCCAGTTGCGGCTACCTGCTGGTGCTTGGTCCGCAGCCGGACGGCGCCGCGCAATCGCGCGTGCTGCAAGGGCTGATCACTGGTATCGGCTTCGTGGGTGGCGGCGCGATTTTGAAAGAGGGCGCGACGGTGCGGGGAACGGCGACCGCGGCCAGCGTCTGGAACGCGGGCGTCATCGGGGCCTCGGTAGCGATGGGCCGCTACGAGATAGCGATCCTGCTGTCGGCGCTCAATCTATTTACACTTCGCGCCTTGCTGCCCCTCAAGGCGTGGATTGACAAGAAGAACGAGTCTACTGCAACTCCGCAATAGCGCCATCCAGGCTCCGCGACATCTGGAGCGGCCCCCAGTGGAACTCGCTCTGCATGGTCTTGCCGATTTCGTCGCGGGTCTTCTTTGCGACCACCATCTCGTGGATGCGGTTGCGCGTGGTGATCGTGGAATCGCGGAACTTCGCCATTTCCTGTTTCGTCGTGACCAGGCCGTGGCCGGGAACCGCCGTGTCGAAATCCAGTTTCAAGACTCCATCGAGCGTCTTAGCCCACTCCTTGGCGCTTCCGCCGCCCGAATAATCGATCAGTTGCGGAGTTGCGTCTCCAAACGTGAACATGTCGCCCGCGGCCAGCGTGCGCTGCGCCGGAAATAAGATGACGATGTCGCCGTTGGTGTGCGCGCGTCCGAAGTAGTACAGCTCGGCGACCTTGCCACCCAGGAAAATTTGCGCGTGACGCTCGACGGTGATGTTGGGCAGGCCGGGCATCTTGCCATCCACCATGTTCTCCCGCGCCTGCTGCGAGGCGACGATCTGCGCGTCCATCTGCACCATCTGCGCGTTGCCGCCGGTGTGATCGCCGTGGTGATGCGTGTTGACCACGTACTTGATGGGCTTGTCGGTGATCTTCTTCAGTTGTTCCATGATGCCCGCGTGATCGACGGCGAACTTGTCGTCCACCAGCAGCACTCCGTCATTGGTGACCAGCACGGTGACGTTGCCCGGAGCGGCCTCGTTATGGATGACGAACAGGTCGTCTTTGATTTTGACGGTGTCGAGTTTCGATGCCGCCGGCCCCCGCCCCTGCGTGTATGCCATCCACGAGCCGCCCAGCACGAGCGCCAACGCAGCAGCCAATCGGATGATTGAACTTTTTCGCATGGGCGAAGTATATCAGATGGCCGAAGCCGTTACCCGGATTTGATAAACTGCCAGCGATGGAGGTGACCGTGAGGGACTTTCAACCGGCCGTCGCCGCGGTGGCCGCCTTGCTGGCCGTGACGCTCTCGCCGGCGCCGGCGCAATGGCTGAATTACCCGACCGCGGGTGTGCCCAAGACGGCCAGCGGAGCGCCGAACCTGACCGCGCCAACACCGAGG